>Ga0315291_10009850_pt1 | contig 11710 bp, 13 predicted proteins | sample YL17G12_20_MG_FD_203070 | JGI IMG/M metagenome (GOLD analysis project Ga0315291, IMG submission 203070) | Sediment microbial communities from Yellowstone Lake, YNP, Wyoming, USA - YL17G12_20 | ecosystem: Environmental > Aquatic > Freshwater > Lake > Sediment | place: USA: Wyoming | collected...
AGGGGCGAGGTCGAGCGATTGGTGGCGGACCTTAGGCGTGAGATCGGCCTCGAACGGCTCGGCCTCATCCACGTGAACGACTCCCGCGACCAGCCCGGCAGCAGGAGGGATCGGCACGACCATATCGGCAAAGGCACGATCGGCCTGGAAGGCCTGCGCAATCTCCTCACCCATCCCGCGGTCAGCAGCCGCCCGATGATCCTCGAAACCCCCTGGGTGTCGGTGGCAACAGACCGCCGCAACCTGAAGGCCGCGCTCGGCCTCCTGGCGCACGTCTGAAAGCGACGACGGCGCGGCTTCGCGTCAGCGGGAAAGGAACACCACGACCACCACGGCTATGGCAATAAGGCACAGGACGCCGGCGCCGATCAGCAGCGGCCTGGCCAGTCCCCGCTTCTTTCCGCCCGTCTGCTTGCCGAACAGGACGGCCCCCAGGCCGGCCCGCTCCTTCTCCTCGCGGGTCATCCGCATGATCGTCCTGCCCGTGCGCACGTCTCCCCCGCACTTGGGGCAGGTCACCGCCCGCACGCCCAGGACCGCGCCGCAGTTCGTGCAGACCTGGCGCGCCGGGTGATGGATCGGCTTGGCTTCCTTGGGCGTCTCCAGCGTCTCGATCTCGAACTCCGCGCCGAAGTCCGCAAGGACGGTATTGCCGGTCCCGCACTTCGGACAGCGAACAATGTCGCCGACCTGCCTCCCTTCGGCAGGGATGGTCGCGCGACACTTGGAGTTGGAGCACGTCAGCGTCTTGGGCATATGGCGTCATCCTCCTTCCCTGCACCACGGGAACAGGCTCCCAAGTCTATTGCGTCGCCTCTGCGGAATCAAGGGCAGCCGCAGTCTGAGCCGGGCGGGCGCCGCTTGCGGCAACGCGTGTTGTGGCCCCGCCTGCGCCGCCAAGGTGAGACCGGGAACGCCCTAACCGCGAATGATATCACCGATCGTCACTGCCACGCGCTGGCGGCCGGTGAGGCCCCTGCACAACGCCACGAGGACTAACACGACACCAGCGAACGTCCACCAGAGGGACACGCCCCGCCCGCTGACCAGCGCCCACCCGATCCCGAACAGCGCGCCGACATACCACAGAGGCGCCGCCTGCGCGGCTGAGACCTTGCTCAGGCATCTGAGCCACAGGAGCATCATCAGCCCGACCGTGAAGAGACCGGTCAAGGCAAGGGCCGACAGTTGCCCCATGCTGACCCGGAAGATGCTCTCACCTGTGCTCAGGCACGTCACGAACAGGCAGATGGCGCCGACCCCTGTCGTGAGCGCAGCCACGGGGAGCGCTTCCTCCTCCCGCACAAGGGGCCGGGCCAGAACGGAGAAGAGCGCCCAGCACGCCGCAGCTCCCAGAGCCGCCAGGGCCGCTCCCAGACGGAAGCCGGCAGCGCCTTCGCCGTGCTGCCCGGCTGCGATCAGGGCGCAGCCCACGAAACCCAGGAAGAGCGCGCCGCCCAAGCGCGGGCCCGCCCTTTCCGGGGTGAAAGCGCTCAGCAGCCCGATCACAGCGGGCGCGGCGTAGAACAGGGCCTGCGCGTAGGGCACGGCGGGCGAGTCCAGCGCCACCGTCCGCAGCACCCAGAATCCGTACCCGCCCACGGCGGCAAGCGCGAGGACATGGGGTGCCTGCCCCCGGAACGCAGACACCACGGCGCCCCTCCCGCTGAGGAACACGACGACCCCCAGGACCAGCGCGGGCCAGAAGACGAGGTGAAACTGCGCCACCAACAGCGGCACGCCGGCCCGACGCAGCGATTCCACAATGAAGAAATGCGGGCTCCAGAGCAGCGCCGCCAGCGCGCCCAGCCAGAATGCTGACTTCTGCGAGGCTTCCATGGGTAGGCTCCCCCGGTGCTCCCGCACCGAGTGCGGTGCGCGTCATCCACGGCGGTCCGCCCGGCCGCACCATCTTGTAATGCATGGCTGCCCACGCGTCAACAGGGCGTTGCCCGCGCGCACGGCCTGTTTGACGTAACGGCGGGGGCCCGGATAGAATGGCTGGGAGTAGGTTTGATAGTGCCATTCAGGACGGAGAGTCGCGCATGTCTCTCGTGGAGTGCGAACTGAGCCGCGTCGTGATGAGCGAGACTCAGCACCGCCAGGTCATAGTCCTCAGAGAGAAAAACGGCGACCGCAGCATGCCGATCATCATAGGGCTGTCGGAGGTTTTCGCCCTCCACCGGGTGATCAACAACGAGTCGCCGCCGCGCCCGCTGACGCACGAACTGTTCGGGCAGGTACTCGACGTTCTCGGCGTGACCGTCGAGAGGGTCGTCATCTGTAACCTGACCGAGGGGACGTACTACGGGCGGCTCATCCTGAAGCGGGACGGCCGGACCTACGACGTGGACAGCCGCCCGAGCGATGCAATCGTGCTGGCCGCGCAGAAGGGCGCGCCGATCTTCGTCGAGGAGGCGGTGCTCCAGGAAGGCGCCCGCGACTACGAGTGACGTCCGCGGGCCGCCAAGCTCTCCGTGCGCGCGCCCTTGTTCTGCGGCGCCGCACAGGCTGCCGCCCATCCGCCTACCGGCCGTGCGTCCGCAGCGCCTCCACCAGACGCATCATGTCAGCCGGGACGGGGGCATCGAACGTCATATCCTTGCCGAGGACGGGATGGTGGATCGACAGACGCCGTGCGTGCAGCGCTTGCCGGTCGAGAAGCGGCGCCTCGTCCTGCGAATGGCCGCGTCCGACAATGTCGGAAAGGTAGATGGCGTCCCGGTGCCCGTAGAGGCTGTCGGCGACAATGGGATGCCCGATGCTCTGCATGTGGACGCGGATCTGGTGCGTGCGGCCGGTCTGGGGGAAGCAGCGCACAACGGTGAACCGCTTGAAGCGCTCCACGACTTCGTAGATCGTGCGGGCAGGCTTGCCGCTCGACTGCCTGACGAGCATCTTCTGCCTGTCTCGCGGGTCCGGCCCGATGGGCGCGTCTATCAGATCGCTGTCCAGCTCGACGCGCCCCTCGCAGATGGCGACGTACTCTTTGTCCACGTCGCGCTCCTCGAACTGGCGGGCTACGTCCTCATGAACGGCCTCGTCCTTGATGATGAGGATCAGGCCGCTCGTGTCGCGGTCAAGCCGGTGCACGATGCCCGGCCGGAGCGGTCCCTGGACGCCGCTCAAGTGCTGAAAGTGATAGACGAGAGCGTTGACCAGCGTGCCCGTCTGGTGCCCCTTGGCGGGGTGCACCACGAGGTCGGGCGGCTTATTCACGACCACGAGCCACTGGTCTTCGTAGACGACGTCGAGCGGGATGTTCTCGGGCGGCACCTCCTCGAAGTGGCGCACGGGGATGAGCGCCACGACATGGTCCCCGGGGGACGGCGTGTACGAGGACTTCACGGGGTCCCCGTTGACGGTGATACGCTTGTCCTTAATAAGCGCCTGGATGAAGGTGCGCGAATACTCCGCAAACCGCCCCGCCAAGTAGGCATCAATGCGCCGTCCCGGGTACCGCGGGCCGATCTCAAAGTCGTAGCGCTTCACCTCGACGGGAGCGCTCAGCTCGGGCGGGCCCTCATCGGGCGTTCCCGGTTCGTCCCTGTCCTCGTATTCGTCCATAGGCTTGGCCGACCGGACGCAACTGCGCTGCCAAAAGGCCCTTATGGTATCCCGACCCGCCGCGGGTTTCCAGCGCTATCGGAGCCCCAGAGCCAGGAATGGCTTGGAACTCCGGCCGCGCGGCGGCTATCATATAGACAAGGTTCAGCGCGCTTTGGCCGGAAGGAGGCCCCGACTCTTTGCTCAACGTCAAAGCCGTCGTCTTCGACATGGATGGAACGCTGACGGACTCGCCCCTCGACTTCGACCTGATCCGGGCCGAGTGCGGCATCCCGCAAGGGCGGCCCATCCTGGAGTTCCTCCGCGAGGCTCCCGAGGCGGAGCGCGAACGCATCGGAGGCATTCTGGACCGGCACGAGCAGCGGGCGGCCGAAAGCTGCACGCTGCGCGAGGGCGCCAGGGAAGTGACGGAGGAACTGCTGCGCCGCGGCCTGAAGACGGCGCTGCTGACACGGAACTCCGCCCACTCCGTCCGGACCGTGCTGGAACGATTTGGCCTGCGCTTCGACTGCTGGCTCAGCCGCGAGACCGCTGAACCGAAGCCGTCGCCGCAGCCGGTGCTGAATATCGCCCAGTCGTTCGGGCTGAAGCCGGCTGAGTTGCTGATCGTGGGCGACTACATCTTCGACATGCAGGCCGGCCGCGCGGCGGGCGCGCGCACGGCGTTCGTGAAGACCCGCAGCGGCATCGCGGCGCCGGCCGAGGCGGATGTTGTGCTGGAAAACCTGCACGAGTTGTTGACCGTGGTGCCCGGCGTGACGTGAGCAGACTCAGTGGAGAGGGCTTGCCGGCCATGAAACGCGCACTCAATGCACTGCTGATAGCCCTGGCGTTCGCGGTTGCCGGCGGGCTCGCCGGCGCCCAGGAGAAGGCGCCGACACCGGCTGCGGCAACGCCTGCCGCGGCGATGCCTGCTGCACAGCCAGTTGCCACACCCGAGGCGCAGAGGCAACGGGCCGAGGAAGCCCTGAAGGCGCTCCCGCCCGAACTCCGGACGGTGATGGACAAGCTCGACGAGGCCAATCGCAAGCTGGAGGACGTGAGCGCCGACGTAACGTATGAGCGGGCCATCCCCCTGCTCGACGAGAAGCAGGTGTCGCATGGGACGCTGGTATTCAAGAAGCCCGCCCGGATCATCCTGAAGCTGGGCAAGCCCCGGAACGAGGCCGTCTACACGAACGGCAAGCAGTGGTGGGTCGTGAGCGAAGACGAGAAGCAGGTGGAGATCTACGAGGCAGCCAACGCGGGGCACGAGAGCCAGGAGACGGCGTTCCTGAGCTTCGGCTACGGCAGCGGCACGGAGAAGCTCCTCGAAGAGTACACTGTGGAGCTTGTGGGCAAGGCCCCGGCCGAGTCCGACGCGCAGGAGATGGTCTACAGGCTGAAGTTCACGCCGCGCGAGAGGCCGGACCGGCCGGTGCGCTACGCGGCCATCGAGGTGGAGATTGCGGACAAGCTCTGGCTCCCGAGCGTGCTCGTGCTGCACGAGAGCGGCGGCGAGATCGTCCACACGTACAGGCTAAGCAAGGTCCGCACGAACACGGGCGTTGAGGACGAGGCGTTCAACTACGAGCCGCCGCGCGGCTACACGATCCTGCGACCTCAGGAATAGGCGCCAAGCGCTCCGGGAGTGCACAGCAGTTGTGTCAACCACCACGAAGACCAGATACCAGAGCCCCTGCGGCTGGATCGAGCTGAGCATCCGCGATGGGAGGCTCACCCAGGTGCGGCTCTGCCCGCCCGGCGGGCGCAGCACGTGCCGCATGTCGCACGGCTCTGTGCCGCGGGAGGCGGCCCAGTTCGTGAGAGCCCTGCGCCGGTACTTCGCAGGCGAAGACATCCGGCTGCCGACCGGCGCGCTGGACCTCTGCGGCGCCAGCGCGTTTCAGGCGCGCGTCTACCGCGAACTCACCAAGGTGCGTTTCGGACAGGTGGTCACCTACGGCGAGCTGGCGACGCGCGTCGGTTCGCCAGCAGGCGCGCGCGCCGTCGGCCAGGCGGTCGCGGCCAACCCCTTGCCCGTTCTCGTCCCGTGCCACCGGGTCCTGGCGGCCGACTGGCGCCTGGGCGGCTTCTCCGCCGGCCTCCCGTGGAAGGCCGCCCTGCTGGCTCACGAAGGCTGGGCGGCCCAGGCGCGCCGAGCGCCCGGATACGGGACGCGGATTCGGCTGAGCGCATGTCAGGAGAACAGGCCGTGAGCAAGAGAGCAGGCGAACGCGGATCGAGGACGTGCGTCTACGCCGGCAGCTTCGACCCGCCGACCAACGGGCACATGTACATGATCGAGAAAGGGGCCGGGCTGTTCGACCGGCTTATCGTGGCCGTCGGCGTCAACCCGAACAAGAGCTACACGTTCGGGTTGCCGGTCAGACTGGGGATGCTGCGCCAGTGCACCGGAGGGCTCAGGAACGTGGAGGTGGACAGTTTCGAGGGCCAGTTCCTTGCGCACTACGCGCAGTCCAAGGGCGCGGGCTACATTCTGCGTGGCATCCGGAGCGACGAGGACTACCGCTTCGAGCACGCGATGCGGAACGTGAACGATGACCTGGAGCCGGGCGTCACGACCGTTTTCCTGATCCCGCCGCGCGAGATCTGCGAGGTCAGCAGCAGCTTCGTCAAGGGGCTCGTGGGCTTCGAGGGCTGGGAGCAGGTGGTCAAGCCCTACGTGCCGGAGCCGGTCTACAACACGCTAATAGCGAGCAAGATCCGCTGGCGCGAGAGCGGCGCCGGCGCCGAGGGGGGCACGGACTAAGGCCGCCGGCTTGGAGCCTCTAACACGACCCCCCGTAGCCGCGACGGAGCGGATCTCGTCGCAGGCCAAGGAGCGAGGGCGACGCGCATGGGAGACCAATGCGCCAAGCCCGAGCGACACAGGCATGCGACGAAGGACGCCCGTCCCTGCGGGTTGCGCCTCGGGTCGTTCCGCCGTACGGCGGACGGCGTCGAGGCTCCTTGCCGTGCCCGACCCGAGCACGTCGCCGTCGCCTCTCCTTGCAGCCACCCGGCCGGAGGCGCAACGCGGCTCACGCGGGGTCTTGATAGGGGCTCTTAAGGAAAGATCTCGGGGCACAGCTCCCGGTTGTAGCGCATCAGCGTCGTCATGGCGCTTTCCGCGTCAGGGCAGGCCAGGACGTCTTCTGCAATCTGCCGCGCGTCTTCGTAGCGGACGGATCGGGCGATCTTCTTCAGCCCGGACATCACGACCACCGGCGCCACGCTGACGTGGTCCACGCCGAGCCCGAGCAGCAGGATCGCGTAGATGGCCTCGCTGGCCATCTCGCCGCAGAGACCCACCTCGATCCCGGCGTCGTGGGCGGCGTCAACGGTCATCTTGATCAGCTTGAGCACGGCAGGATGGAGCGGCCGGTAGAGGTGCGCCACGTGCTCGTTGGCGCGGTCAATGGCGATTGTGTACTGGATCAGGTCGTTCGTGCCGATGCTGAAGAAGTCCGCGTGCGGAGCCAGGATGTTCGCGCAGACGGCCGCGCTCGGGACCTCGACCATGATCCCCACGGGCAGGCTGCGGTCGTAGGCCTCGCCCTTCCGGTCGAACTCCTCGCGCAGCTCGTCCACCATCCGCCTCAGATGCAGCAGCTCCTCCAGACTGGAGACCAGCGGGAACATGACTTGGACCTTGCCGTGAGCGCTGGCCCTCAGCACGGCGCGGAGCTGCGCTCGCAGGATGTCGGGGTGCTCCAGGCAGTAGCGGATCGAGCGCCGGCCGAGGAAGGGGTTCCTCTCGGCCACCACGTCGTGCGTGCCGGCGAACTTGTCCGCACCCAGGTCCACCGTCCGGATGATGATGGGACGCCCATCGAGGTGGTCGATCGCCTCCATGTAGGCCTCGTAGTGCTCTTCCTCAGTGGGCGCCTCGCTCTTGGTGAGGAACAGGAACTCGGTGCGGTAGAGGCCGATGCCCTCGGCGCCGTGCTGGACGGCCCGCGCCACCTCGCGCGGGAACTCGATATTGGCGAGAACCCGGAGCCGGTGCCCGTCGGGGGTCACGGCCGGCTGATCGCGGAACTCATATAGCAGAATCCTCTCCGTCTGCATGGCTTCCTTGCGTTGCGCCCGGTAGGAGGCGAGCGCCTCTTCGTCAGGGTCTATGACGACGAGGCCGCGCGCGCCGTCCACGATCACCATGTCGCCCCCGCTCACCCCGGCGCTGAAGGAGCCGAGCCCGACCACTGCGGGGATGCCGAGGGCGCTGGCGATGATGGCCGTGTGCCCCGTCGGCCCGCCGGCGTCGATGGCGATGGCCTTGACCTTCTCTGTGTCCAGCGTCGCCGTCTGGCTGGGACTCAGGTCGTGCGCGACCAGGATGACCTCCCTCCTGAGGGAGCTGAGTTCCTCCCGCTTGGCGCCGAGCAGGTTGCGCAGGAGGCGGCGCTCCAAGTCGTCCAAGTCGGCCACGCGCGTGGCCAGAAAGGTGTCGTCCTGGAAGGTGCGGCGCCACTGCCGCATGGCGCGCGAGACGGCGAACTCCGCTGTGTACTTCTTGTTCCGGATCCGGTCGAAGAAGCCCTGCCGGAAGAACTCATCCCTGAGCCAGCCCGCGTGGGCGCTGAAGATCTCCGCAACGGTCCCGCCGGCCTTGGCCGACACCTTCCGAGTAAGTTCCTCCAGTTCGGCCACAGCCTCGGACATCGCCTTGTCGAGGCGGGCCGCCTCGCTCTCCACCTGGCCTTCGGAGATGAAGTGCTCGGGGATGCGGACACCCTCGGCCTCCAGCAGGAACACCTCCCCGATGGCGATGCCGGGGCTGACCGGTATGCCGCGCTTGATCTCCATGGTCAGGTGGCTTTCCGGGCCCTCTCGATCATCTTGTCCTCGACGTAGAAGCACGAGGCCACGAGGTTCTCCAGGACGGCCCGGGCCTGCACCGCGTCAGGGCCGCGGATCTCGAACTCCGGCACAGAGGTCGGCGTCAGACCGAGCACGCTGAGGGCCTTGGACTTCTTCGCGTCCGCCGTCTTGCCGTCGAAGACAGCGGTGATGTCGCTCTTGAAGCACGAAGCGATCGCCGTCAGGCGCTCGACGTGCCGGTTGGGCTGAGCGGCGGTATCCAGGCTGTCCTCGACGAAGAAGCTGCTCTCCGCCAGGAACGTCAGCACCTCCACGCACTGCCGGGCGTCCTCGCCCCGCGCCGTGATGCGCATGACTTCCCCGTGTCGCCCGCCCAGGCTCACCAGATTCATGACGCTCTTGCCGGGCACGGTCCGGCTCCTCAGGTGCACCTGCACGTCGGACTTGAACAGCAGCGCCAGAGACGCGAACCGCTGCACCGGCCGCACGTGGAACCCGAGCGGGTTGTTGATCGTGACCTCCACGCTGTGTTCTCTCAGCCGCACCATTCGCAGCGTCCCGCTAAGGCCTCCAGGCCTTCCCTCGGCCGGCACTCAGCGCTCCATCTCCTTGATGAGTTCCATGACCTCCTTCGCCCCCTTCGCCCGGGAGACGAACCGGCGGAAGTCGTCGTTTTGGACCAGGCGCGTGATGCGCTCCATAAGATCCAGGTATTCGTCCGCGCCCGCTTTCGGCGCGATCACAAGGAACACCTCATGCACCGGCTTAGTATCCAGGGCGTTGAACTCCACGCCCCGGGCGCTGAAGCCGAAGGCGACCAGAACCTTGTCCAGCTCCTCCATGCGCGCGTGGGGCACGGCCACGCCCCTGCCGATGGCGGTGCTGCCGAGCTTCTCCCTGTCCAGGATCGCTCCCAGCGCTCGGTCCACCAGCTTCGCCGGCATCCGTTTGCCGGCCACCAGCATCTCCAGCAGGGCGCGGATCACCTCCGTGCGCTTCTGCGACAGCAAGTCCATGCAGACCACGTCTTCCGACAGGTAGTCAGCCAGCGCCATTGCGCCGCTCCGTTCGGGAAGCAAGGGACCTCAACCGGTCTGCCAACTCGCGACGGCAGTCCCCTGCCGGTCGCCTGCCACCGGTTCCGCCGACGGAACTCACGTGCGCCGCTTCTCCGTCTCGGAGGACTTCTGGGCCTCCCTGGCTCGGTTCTTCACCAGCTTGTCGTGGTAGCGAGTCAAGCGGCGCTCGATCTTGCTGAAGGCTTCGTCTATGGACTTGTAGAAGTCGTGGTCCTTCCCTTCAGCGAAGAGGTCGGCCCGCGGGCACTTCGCGATGATCTCGGACACCAGGTTCCCGGAGTCCATTCGCAGCGTCACCGTCATGTACTGAATCAGGTCGGCGTACTTCGGCAGCCTGCCAATGTGCTGTCGAACGTGCCGCTCCATGGGCTCCGTCACTTCCACGTGCTTTCCCGTGATCTCAATATCCACGGCCGCTGACCCCTTTCATGCCAAGAACCGCTCATGCCTGCGGCGCATTAGCACAAAGCAGAGATGTCGCCGCGCCTCTCGCCCCGCGCTCCGTGCCGTCGGCCGCCGCACTCTCAGGATTTTAGCCCGGTGCGGGGGGGGCGTCAAGAAAAGGGCGGGCGCATGGAGGAGCCGCGGGACTGTCACGATGAGCGTGGGTAACGCGGCCAGCGCCCTCCGGGCAGCGTGCTCAGACGGTGACCAGCTCGTACTGGCGGCTGCCCAGCCCGATCTCCTCTCCGTGGACGAACTGGGCCGTGTACTGCTTGCCCGGCCACATCTCCTCGAACAGGTCCCGCCCGTGCGCCTTGTTGACCAGGTCCACGGCCGCCTGGTCTATGGCCACCGCGTCCGTCGAGGCGAGCAGGCCCAGGTCCGGGCAGACCGCCTTGCCCTTCGTCCCCATGCAGTTACAGTCGCGCGTCGTGCGGTAGATGTACGTAATGAACCCTACCTTCTTGTCCTGGAGGATCCCGTAGGCGTATTCCGCCATCGTCTCGTTAAAGGTCACCGGCGATGCGTCCCACGAGAACCCGACGGCATCCGCAGGACAGACGGCAAGGCACTCGCCGCACCCTATGCAGCGCCCATAGTCAATCTGCGCCTTGTCGGTCACCGTGATGGCGTCCTCCGGGCACCACTTGGCGCACGTGCCACACGCCGTGCACCGGCTGGCACGGATGCTCGGGCGACCGTCCGAGTGCTGGCGCAGCTTGCCCGCCCGCGAGCAGAGGCCCATGGCCACGTTCTTGATGGCGCCGCCCACCCCGGCCAGCAGGTGGCCCGTCAGGTGCGTCACGACGACGGCCGAGGGGATGAGCGTGAAGTCCGCCGCCACGGCCACGGTCTTGCAGTGCTTCAGGTCCACGGGCTGCTCCACGTGCTGATTCCCGCGCAGGCCGTCCAGGAACATGAGCGGGCAGCCCATCGCTTCCGGCCCGAAGCCGTGCTCCACGGCCAAGTTGAAATGGTCCAGGGCGTTGTGCCGCTGGCCGCCATAGAGCGTGGAGGTCTCGACCAGACACGGCCGGCCGCCGGCGGCGCGCACCTCGTCCACCACAACCTTCACGAACGCCGGCGGGACGTAGCTTACGTTCCCCTCCTCGCCGAAGTGCGTCTTGACGGCGGCGACCGCGCCGCGCTTCACGACGGACCGGAGGCCGGCCTTGCGGAAGAGCCGTCGCGTCTTGTCGCAGATGGACTCCTCGGTCTCCTCCGCCTCGAATCCTGCAAAGTACACCTTGCTCGCCATCCACCCGACTCCTATCGAACGTCCCGGGAACACCGCCGTCAGCGGAAACAAAATGGTGCCAGAGGAGGGAGTCGAACCCACAAGGGCTTAGGGCCCATCGGTTTTTGAAACCGACGCGTATGCCATTCCGCCACTCTGGCACCGACCGGCGCTGCGCCGGCCTCTGTCAACGCCCGTGAGCCAGTGTAGTTGAGGCCCGCCGCGGAATCAAGTCGCGCCCCAGCGCACCCAACCCTCATCGCCAAAACCTGCCCCACTGCGCCGAACCTGGGGCAGGCGACCATCCTGACTCCCGTTGCCCCAATGCCGCGATCCACTTACGACCCGTGAATGAGCACATAGCAGTACATTACATGCCCTGGGCGAACGACTCACCAAACCTTCTTAAGAGCCTCTAACAGAACCCCCCGTGGCCGCGACGCAGCGGATCTCGTCGCAGGCCAAGGAGCAAGGGCGACGCGCATGGGAGACCAATGCGCCAAGCCCGAGCGACACAGGCATGCGACGAAAGACGCCCGTCCCTGCGGGTTGCGCCTCGGGCCGGCGTCTGTGGCGT
>Ga0315291_10009852_pt1 | contig 11709 bp, 13 predicted proteins | sample YL17G12_20_MG_FD_203070 | JGI IMG/M metagenome (GOLD analysis project Ga0315291, IMG submission 203070) | Sediment microbial communities from Yellowstone Lake, YNP, Wyoming, USA - YL17G12_20 | ecosystem: Environmental > Aquatic > Freshwater > Lake > Sediment | place: USA: Wyoming | collected...
GGACCAGGATCGCAGCCGAACCCGGGGGAAGCACCCGGAGTTCGAACCGGTCATTCAGGTAGATGTAATAATCCGGCTTGACAAAGACCGCGAGGGAAAACGTCTCCCCATCCTCCAGGATGCTGTCACTGTTCGCGTTCTCCCGCCCGGTGATCTCGTAGCGGAGCCCCGTGGTCTGGGAGTAGCGTTTCAGGGTCACCTGCACGTTCTCCATGTCCACCGGGTCCACCCGGGGGATCTTCACCAGGTCGAAGGTGATCTGGTCAATGTAGTTGCCTCCCGTTCCCCGGGTCCCATAGACCGGGCCTGCAATCTGCAGGAGTGACCCCGGCTGGGTGACGGTGCCGGGACCGGAGGTGGGTTCAGCCGTGGTCTCTGCAGGGGTGGCTGCGGGAGGGGACGCGGTGACCGGGGTCGTCCTCGTGACCGCGGGCATGACCGGGGTGGGCGGGAGGGTCAGGGTGGAGACCGGGGGCTGGGATCCTGCTCCCTTGTCGGCACACCCCGAGAAAAAGATCCCGGCCACCAGAATGGCGGCCACCCAGAGAAGGACTCTCAGGTGCGATGACAGCTCACATCACTCCTGTACGGTGTACGGTGTCGCCCTGCAGCCATAACAAGCTGCTGGTGGGTCCCCCTCCGGCGGTTGCAGCATCCCCCATGGAAGCGGGGTATTGCAGAAAAAAAAGGGGCAGAGCCCCTATCCGGGTGCTTTGCGGGGGATCAGGAGGTGAAGGCAAAGGATTTCAGCATCTTGTCGGCATCCTCGACAAAGAACCGGTAGTGGCTCTCGTCGGCCGTGAACGTGAGGGTATACGCCGTGAGGCCCCGGATGGTGTAGATCTCCACCCACCGCATCAGGCCGGACCCCAGCGTGCCGGTGTACGAGAGTTTGCGGGCATTATACCCGCCGATCTTCAGGTTCTCCTCGTGGGTCGGGTTGTAGTTCGCGAGCCCCTGCTTCTTCTTCTCCAGCTGCGAGCTGATGAAGGCATCCAGGTTCATAGGGGCTCCCGAGAGATCCTGGACCACCACCTTCAGGTTCTCCTGGAAGTTATCAGAAGCGCTTTCCGCAGCGGTGGTGAAGACCACCGTGGTACCCCCGTTCTCCTCCCGGACCGCCCATGAGGTCGGGTAGGTCAGGGTGTACCCGTAAGCAGGGGAGGTATAGACAGCGGTCGTGGCGACCGGGGGCGTGGTGGCAGTGGCGGTAGCCGGAGGTCCGGTGGCCGCAGGATTCGTGGTCGGGACCGGTACCTGGGAGGCCGGCGGAGCCGTACACCCGGCGCAGAAGACCAGGGAGATCACGAGGAACAGGGCGATAAGGATTCGAAGGGGGGCAGAAATAACCATACGTCTCTCTCCTTCCCGATGACGCGGGATACCGGATGGTAGGCACTGTGCCCCATAAAGGTGCCGATAGGTGAGGTACTGGTTTCCATCCCCTGGATCAGGATGGTTTCCCCAGGTGCCGCTTCAGGTCGTTGCGGAGGTTGTCCCCGTGGGATCCCAGCCAGTACAGCCTCCGGCACCCGTCGCACCAGAAGAAATCCAGGTCCCGGCGGCGGTGGGGAGCATAGGGGGCTGAGGCTATCTCCTCCCCGGTTGCCGGCCGCAGCTCGCGGTTGCACAGGCAGCAGCGGTCCATCACCAGTTCTGCGTCAATGAGCCCCAGGGAGACCAGCTGCTGCATCTGGTCCCACACGGTCTCGGACCGGATCAGCACTCCCCGGTCGCCTGCCCGCCGTGCAAGCTCCCGGTCGCAGGTGAGGAGGATGCGGCCTTCCTCCTCTGCGATCCCCAGGAGCTGCGTGTCCTCCCGGGTGTTCCCCTGCCGGAACGTATTGGCAGAGAGGGTGTCGTAGCCCATGAACCGGAGGTAGCGGGTCAGGGTGCCCAGCATCCGGTCCGCCACGAACCGCGGGCTCCGGGGCTCATCCCCTGAAATCGCTGACATAGGGGATCCTCTCCCCGCACTTCCTGCAGCGGTGGTCGCCCAGGTCCACGAACCGGGTGGAGAAGCCTGTCCGCTCGATGAGCAGCGCCCCGCATTTCGGGCACCAGGTGTTCTCGAACTTGTGGCCGAAGACATTGCCCACGTACGGGAACCGGAGGCCCATCTCCCGTGCCCGACTGTAGATCCGCTCCAGGGTCGCCACGGGAGTCGCGCCCCGGTCGCGCATCCGGTAGTCCGGGTGGAAGCGGGAGAAGTGCATGGGGGTATCAGGCCCAAGGTGATCGAGTACCCACCGGATCAGGCCCTCCATCTCCTCCATGGAATCATTGAGGCCCGGGATCACAAGCGTGACCGTCTCCACGTGCATCCCCAGCCCGTGGGCGATCTCTGTTGACTCCAGCACCGGCTCCAGGTGCGCCTTGCAGGTCTTCCGGTAGAACTCATCAGAGAATGCCTTGAGATCCACCCGCCAGGCCTGCAGCATGGGGGAGAGTTCCCGCAGCGCCTCCTCAGTGATGTAGCCGTTCGTGACATACACCGTTCCCAGCCCCCGCTCCCGCGCAAGGGTTCCCATGTCAAGGGGGTACTCGTGCCAGATCACGGGTTCGTTGTAGGTCCAGGAGATGGACCGGCACCCCGATGCCAGGGCCCGTGCCACCCCTTCCTCGGGCGAGAGGGGCTGGAGCAGCCCGTCGGCAAGGGTGGCCTGGGAGATGTGCCAGTTCTGGCAGTGCCCGCACCGGAAGTTGCACCCCACCGAGCCGAGGGAATAGGAGAGGGACCCGGGGAGGAAATGGAAGAGGGGCTTCTTTTCGATAGGGTCCACCGCTTCCGCACTGACCTTCCCGTACGTGGCAGCGAACAGGGTGCCCCCCCGGTTTATCCTGACCCCGCAGATCCCGTGTCCACCGTCCCGGATCCGGCAGCGGTGGCTGCAGACCGAGCACTGGACCGCCTGCTCCTCCAGCCGGGCGTACTGGCGTGCCTCGTGGAGGCTCTCATCCGCCGGGAGGCTGATCTCCGGTTCCTTCCCTGTCTCACCGGTCATCCGCTGACCGGTACTGGGATGCCGGGATATAAAACGTGGGCCTGCGGGGCCCTGGGGATGGGGTGCCAGGGTTTTCCTCACCGGTGGCAGATGAGGTTAGACCACGGGGTCTCAGGGGAATCTTTCGGCAGAGCCTATCCTCGTGGGGGGGGGGGGGGGGGGGGGGCCGCCCCCCCCCCCCCCTCTGCCCTCCCCCGGTGAGGATAGCCGCTTCTTTCCTGTATTGGCAGGAAAGCACCGGGCAACCGGTAACTTCTCCTCGTTCAGCCGCATCAGACCGACAGGAATTCACCGGGAGCAAGGCTCGTGGCAAGCATCACCATGTTGATCTCCCGGTGGGCGGTCCAGGTGCCTGCCTCCCGGTTCTTCACATCCATCCAAGACTTGAGGATGGCCTGACCCAGGGGCTCATATCTGAGGAGGGCGCGCACCTGCTGCGTGAGGAGACCCCTCCTCCCGTGCAGTTGTGGGCTCTCCCGGATCCCGTCCTGCACCATTCCGATCCCTGCCAGCCCGATCGCGAGGCCCAGCTCCCGGAATGCGAGGCGATGACCGGCGGGAAGATGTAAGGAACCGCTTTCCGCAAAAGACTCCAGCCCGATGAGTGCCGCCTCCAGGACCTGTTCCAGGAGCTCGCCGTACCGAGAACTCCCCTGGATCGTCAGTTGCGAGATCCGAACGGCATCGAATAACAGCCCCCCGATTCCCAGCGGATCGTCTGTGACCCAGCCCCCGCCACGGCAGATATCAGCCATGTCGGCGATCTCGGTGCCAAGGCCCGGCAGCGGTGACCCGCTGAAATCACGGGCCGCAGCCGCCTGCAGCTCGCTGTACGTGACGAATCCGTCCAGGGCATCGTGCTGGCCCATGGAGCGGACAAGCGGGCGGGAGAGGTCGATGCTCATCTTCCAGTACATCCTCTTCCGCCCGCCGGATGGAGGCCTGTACGTGAACGCGGCATGGGCTGACCGTGCGAGCTCGATGGCCCAGCGAAGGTAGACCGGGTCGCGGGTGACCCTGCCCACGCGATTCAGTGCATGCATCCACTTGGTGAGGTAATGGTAGTACTGGCCGTCCTGCTCCCATTCCAGGCGTTCATCCGGCGGCTCACCGAGCCTGCGCTCGGCGAGCGGCTTTCCGATCCGGAGGCCGCCTGCCGTGGGATGCAGCCTGCCCTCCTGCTCGGACAGACCGCTGATCCAGCCCTCCCGCGGGTCGTCCTCCCGGTGACGGCCGAGGGTGTGATGCACCTGGTCCACGAGCCGCAGCACCAGGTCCCGGTCCACGGAATCGCCGGTGAGCCGGAAGATCTGGAGATAGTTGCACACCGCGAACGCATCGGTCCAGAGGTAGCGATGCGGATGGGGAGAGACCGGCTCAAGTCCGGTGCTTCCGGCAAATTCCCCCATGATCTCCCGGATACGGGCACCCGTCCTGTCCTGTTCCATCCTTCCCCGCCATGAACCTTGGTACGGGAGGCATGTGAATGTTTCCCACCGTCATCAGTGGTACGGGAGATGGAGGGTACGAAAATGGATGATGTGATTGGGAGCCGGACACACACAGGCCCGGACCACTTCCGTTGCCCTCCCAGGGAGAGGATACAATACTCCCGTCTCCGGAACAGATCTCTCTGGGTTTCGCAGATACCGCAGAAGTGACTATCCTCACGGGTGTGAGACCGGGAGGGGGCTCTGCCCCCTCCCGTCTGCCCTCTTCCGGTGAGGATGGATGGATCCCTCCGGGATCTCCTCCACCCTTCCCACTGTCGATCGTGATTGGTGAGGGAGGAGAGAAAAATTACTCACTCCTCCGGTCCTTTCCCAGGTGTGGTATCTTCATCCACCTCCACCACCAGGGATCCGCGGTACCCACAGCGCTTGCACCGGTAGACCATGCCGGTGAAGCCACCCGTCTCGACAAAAATCTCCCGGGAGCCGCAGGCAGGGCAGCAGAGCATGGGAGAACTCTTTATCCGCCGCGGGGATAATAGCTGGGTTGGATGAAGAGGATCGTGGTATCGCTGGGCGGTTCCGTGCTCGTGCCTGCCCTGGAATCGCACCGTATCCTGCAGTATGCCCCGGTGCTCACCGAGATCGCTGCCAGGCACCGGCTCGCCGTTGTGGTGGGCGGGGGCGGCGAGGCTCGACGGTACATCGGTGTGGCACGGGATCTGGGGATCGACCAGGGCACGGCAGACGAGCTGGGGATCCTCGTAACCCGCCTCAATGCCACGCTGCTGGCCGGGGCACTGGGAGAGGCTGCCTATTCCCGGATTGCGACCAGCTATGACGAAGCGGCAGGGTACGCCTCCTGCGGGAAGATCGTGGTGATGGGCGGGGTGGTCCCCGGCCAGACCACCGATGCGGTGGCTGCTCTCCTTGCAGAGCGGATCCGGGCAGATCTCCTGGTGAACGCCACCTCCGTAGACGCGATCTACAGCGCTGATCCGAAGAAGGATCCCCGGGCGAAGCGCCACGACCGGCTCACGCCGGCCCGGCTCCTGGAGATCCTGGCAGGCGACCGCCTGGAGGCGGGGGCCAACACGGTCTTTGACCGGGTGGCGGCCATGGTCATCGAGCGCAGCGGCATCCCCCTCGCCGTGCTGGACGGGAGGGATCCCGAGATCCTGAAGCGGGCGATCCTGGAGGGGACGTTCCAGGGCACGGTGGTGACCGCGGCGAAGGGATCCCCGTTCCCGCTGGAGTAGCCCCCGGTGCGATACCTCTATCTGGAACCGTTTCCCACTCCTGAGCTGTCATCGGGGTAGTAGGGTAGCCTGGTCCATCCTCGGGCGTTTGGGACGCTCGGACGGCAGTTCGAATCTGCCCTACCCCATCGCCATGAAGAGGGGCGCCGCCTGCCGGATCTTCCGGGCCCTGGCCCGGGCCTACCCGGAAGCAGTGGAGGAGGACCCGGCATGCGTGGACCCGTTCCAGGTGCTGGTGGCCACGGTTCTCTCCGCCCAGACCACCGACCGCCAGGTAGCCTCCATCAGCCGGGACCTCTTCTCCCGGTATCCCGATGCCCGGTCCCTGGCCGCCGCGGAGGTGGAGGACCTGGAGCGGATCATCCGGCCCACGGGATACTACCACGTGAAAACCCGGCACCTGATCGCTGCAGCCCGGGCACTCCTGGACCGATTCGGCGGGGAAGTGCCCCTGGCGATGGAGGACCTCCTGGCCCTCCCCGGCGTGGGCCGGAAGACCGCGAACATCGTCCTCTCCGCCTGCGGGAAGGACGAGGGCATCGCCGTTGACACCCACGTCTTCCGGATCGCCCGCCGGATCGGCCTCTCACACGGGAAGAGCCCGGACCGGGTCGAGCAGGACCTCCTGGCCCTCTACCCCCGGCGCGCCTGGGGAAAGGTGAACGGCCTCTTCATTACCCATGGGCGGGAATGCTGCACAGCCCGGAATCCGAGGTGCGGGGAGTGCCCGGTCAGACTGTACTGCAGGTACTTCCGGGACACCCCTCAGGGCACGCAGCAGAGCTGAGAGCGTCTTCACGGAAAGACGAGGCGTAAGGCAGTGAAGCAGACCCACGCGAGAATCATGGATGCAGGAATCGTCAGGAGCCATGCCTGGACGATCTCCCTGACAATCCCCCACCGGACGGCACCGGTATAGCCCCGGGTCGCACCCACGCCCATGATCGAGCCGCTGATCGCGTGCGTCGATGAGACGGGGATCCCGAAGCTGGTGGCAAAGGCGAGCACACACCCTCCTCCGGTCTCTGCACAGAACCCCTGGTAGGGGCGCAGGCGTGTGATATCAAACGCCATTGTGCCCACGACCCGCCATCCGCCGAGGAGGGTCCCGAGTGAGATCGCGGCGCAGGAAGCAAGGATCACCCAGATCGGTACCGTAAACTCTGAGAGGAGACCTGCGGCAAGGAGCATCGCGGTGATGAGCCCCATCGCGTGCTGGGCATCGTTGGACCCGTGCCCGATCGAATAGAATGCCGACGAAGCGAGCTGGAGCCTCTTGAACGTTTTGTTCATCCTTTCGGGTGACGAGGTCCCGAGGAGCCGCATCAGGAGGATCAAGAGAAGGAATGAGGCGATGAAACCGAGTGTAGGGGATATGACGATGAAGACGAGAATGGAGAGGATCCCTCCGATATTGAGGATCCCCGTCACCATGAGAAGGGGAATGCCGACAGAGATGCCAACCATTGCACCGATGTGCCAGAACCGGTGGCTCAGGTCGCCAAGACCTCGTGAGACCGCCTCGATGAGCACGATCCCGAGAATGCCAAGGATTACGACTGTAACGAGGACCAGCTCCACGGTCGCCACATCCGGCCATAACACGCCGCCCGGACCCTCTTTTGCAATTGCAGCGCCCAAAAGCCCCCCGACCATTGCGTGCGTTGCTGAAATGGGGAGGCCGAAATGGGTGGTAACATAGACCCAGCAGACTGCAGCAATGAGTGCCGCAATCAGAAGTGGGACGGTGATGACCCCGGGCGGGATCAGCCCCTTGCCAACGGTCTTGGCCACCGCAGTGGTGAAGAGGAGGGGACCCACGAGATTGAAGAACGAAGCAAGCATCACCGCCCGCAGCGGGGTGAGCACCCGCGTGGCAATGATCGTGGAGATGGCGTTTGCCGCGTCATTGAGGCCGTTGACGAAATTGAGGAGCAGAGCGAGCAAAATCCCGACAACGAGAACCGGCTCCATTGGGATCAGGAGTGCCTGATGGCAATATCCGACAGCACGTTGGCCGCGTCTTCGCACTTGTCGGTGGCCATCTCCAGCATCTGGTAGATGTCCTTGTACTTGATGATGGCGATGGCGTTGTCAGTCCTGAAGAGGTCTGTTATGGCGTGGGCCAGAACGTCATCGGCCAGGTTCTCCAGACGGTTTATCTCGATGCAGCGCTGTTCGATGAAACCGGGATCCTTCAGGGTGCGGATGCCCCTGACCGCCTGCTGCAGCTCACCGGTGCAGAGCTGGATCAGCTTGGCCAGCTCCTTCATGGGGGCATCGGCTTCCTTGATCCGGTAGTTCCGCATGGTGAGGGTGGTGCCCTCAATATAGTCCAGGATATCGTCAAGCGCGCTCGTCAGGCGGATGATCTCCTCCGGCTCCAGGGGCGTGATGAAGGATCGGTTCAGGTGCTCGAAGATCCGGTGGGTAATCTCGTCGCCCGCGTGCTCCAGCTGCTCCATCTTGTGGGTCCGGTTCTTGATGTCATTGTAATCCTCCGTGATGGTGACCAGCAGATCCGACGCCTCCTTGAGGGTATCCGCCATCTGTTCAAAGAGGTCAAAATAGACCTTATCCCTCGGCACCAGCCACTCAATGAGACCCACAGCGATCAGAAGTGATGATGAGAAGGAGAAATTAAACCCACCGATCCAGTGCGGATGGACCGAGCGGGAATTGAACCCGCGGCCTCTCCCATGCCAAGGGAGCAATCTACCCCTGATCTATCGGCCCCTACTCAGATTGGGCGCGCCCCATTAAAACATTGCCTTGTCCCTCACCGGAGAACGTGTACCTCCGTCGGAATCGCGTACAGGGCGCGCACCAGTTCCGGCGATCCGGCCCTATCCTCATCACGTCTGCCCGCCAAAGGGGATCATGCACCTCTCAAAGCCCATGATCCTCTCCAGCGGGATCCTCCTGCTCCTCTTTGCCGCGAGCATCATCCTCTTCCCCTTTCTTCCGGAAACCCTTGCCAGCCACTGGAACGCTGCCGGCGTGGCGGACGGGTACATGCCGAAGGCATGGGCGCTCTTTCTCCTGCCGGTCATTGCCCTCGGGATCACCCTGCTCCTGGCAATCCTCCCCCGGATTGATCCCCTGAGCGGGAACGTCGAGGAGTTCCGCGATACCTACGAATGGTTCGCGGCAGGGATCCTGGCCTTCTTCCTGTACCTGCACCTGCTGACCCTGGCCTGGAACCTGGGATTCCGGTTCCCCATGGTGCAGGCCCTCTGCCCCGCCTTCGCCGCGCTGTACTATGGGTGCGGCGTGCTGATGGGCCACACGAAGCGGAACTGGTTCATCGGGATCCGGACCCCCTGGACCCTCTCCAGCGACGGGGTCTGGGCCCGGACCCACGAGCGGGGGGCACTGCTCTTCAAGGCATCCGGGATCCTTGCCCTGGCGGGAGTGCTCTCCACGGACCTGGCCTTCATCCTGATCCTGGTCCCCGTCATCCTCTCGGCTGCCTACACCGTGGTCTATTCCTACCTGGATTACCGGAAAGAAACCCGGGAGAGAAGCAACCAGTACCCGATGGCCCGGGGCCGGGGGTCCTGAAGACCCGGGGATCGGTTCACGAGGTGCATCCATACCCCTTCATTTCCACTGGAGGAATCGGGTCGCATTCAGTAAAAGAAGATACATTGTTTTTTATTTTATCATGGTTCGAAAAATTAAGCAGCTGTACTTATAGAAAAGTATTTATACTACTAATAGAAATTGTAATATGCACCACACACACACACCAGCAACAGACACGGGGCATGCGGGGCCACACCCTCCCAACCCTGATGCAGGACATCCGTAACTTTCCTCTTGCCCTGCAGGCCCCGTGTTTACTGCACCGCTGTGGGTTCAATCGTCATGATGGCATCCCCGGTCCGTTATTGGTGTGGGGCGCCGCGGCAAGGGCCCTTGTCGGATTCTTCACTGCGCACCCTGCCGCTCCACAGCCCCTCCAATGCCATACCCCAGCATGAGGGCCATCACCGGGATGACCAGGTAGCGGAGGCCGATGTCTCCCGCGTAGGCCGGGATGCTCTGGTGGGAGAGGGGGAGGAGCACCAGGATATCCAGGATCCAGTTGACAAGGAGCCAGGAGAACCCTGCCAGGGCACCCTCCCGGAGGAAATCCCGGGTGATCCCCCGGAAGTACAGGACGAGCAGGACCGCGCCGGTGGCAGACCCGGCCACGACCATGAGGGATTTGAAGAGCGGAACCGCAATGAGGGGTTCGCCGGACGGGGAATAGAACGGGATCGCAATGACGAAAGGAAGGAGCCAGGAGAGCACGCCATAGAGGACCAGTTTCGGAATCTTCTGCATACGGAAGCCTCAAAAGGACCGGATGATCCTGTACTGGATCAGTCCCGGCAGGGGAATATCAGGGTTTCCCACCGTTCCCCGAAACCTTCATGCCTGATCCCCCACGGACAGGTACCGGAGTGATCCGGATGGGATCCCTTGAGGAATGCCTGAAATTCGCGAACGGGAATCCCGCCTCCTTCCTGGCGACGGTGGAGGGGGACCAGCCCCATGTCCGTGGGATGCTGCTTTGGTTTGCCGACAAAAGCGGCTTCTATTACCATACCGGCACCACGAAGAATGTCTGCCGGCAGCTCCAGAAGAATCCGAAGGCAGAGATCTGCTTCTATGCCCCGGCCCCGGCTGAACAGGGGGGAGGGAGGATGCTCCGGGTCACCGGGACGGCTGAATTCCTCCAGGACGGCGCGCTCTCCCGGCAGCTGCTCTCCGAGAGGCCGTGGCTCCTGGCGGTCGTCCCGGGCAAGGTGGAGGACCTGCTGGCCATCTTCCGGATCCGGGACGGGGAGGCCTGGTTCTGGACCATTGCGGACAACATGCGGGAAGCAGCAATCCCACGGTACAGGTTCTAGGGGATCCGGACGGGAACCGGCGATCTTCCTTTCCCGACAGGGATCCCGGTGGAGGTTCCTTCCTTCCCACGCCTTCTTTTTTCCTGGAATTCTCCTGACAGGAATGGTCAGGAAGGGAATAGTGTCACGGGAGAGGGGGCAGCCTCCCACCCGGCCCCATTCCCGCGGGGTGAGGATCATTCCTGGTGGGAACATTCTAACATTATATAGAAGAACATGGAAGGTATTTTCTCCTTCCGGGTTCCACCGGGACGGGAGACGGCAGGGTTCCATGAAGGTCACCATCTTCCAGCACAGCCCGGAGGAGCCCCCGGGAGCCATCGGGGAGATCCTGCAGGAATGGGGGGTCCCCTTCGGCGTGGTGCCCCTGCACGATACGCAGTGCGTCCCCGGAGTTGATGCCACCCACCTGGTGATCCTGGGCGGGCCCATGAGCGTGAACGACGAGAAGGAGTACCCGTTCCTTGCCGAGGAGAAGGCCCTGATCCGCAGGTGGATCGGACACGAGCGCCCGGTACTCGGTATCTGCCTGGGGGCCCAGCTGATGGCATCGGCCTTCCGGGCGCCGGTGATCCCATCCGAACCGGAACAGGGGTGGTACCCCATCCGCCGGGTGGGGAACGGCGGGAAACTCTCCCTCCCGGCTCGCTTCCATGCCTTCCAGCTCCATGAGGAGACGTTCGGGATTCCTCCCGGGGGAGACCTCTGTTTCACGGGCCACCCGGTCCGCGACCAGGGTTTTGTCATCTCCCGTGGGATCGCGCTCCAGTTCCACCTGGAGGCTACCCCTGCGATGGTGGAGCGCTGGACCAGGGACCTTGAACCGCATCTCAGGTCAGAGATCCTCCGGGATACAGCACACCACCAGCCTGCCACGGTGGACCTCTGCCGCCACCTGCTCAGGGATTTCCTGGAGCGGACATAACCGGGCTTCTGGAGAGATTACATCTTCTCCGGACTATCTTCACAGGGGGTGGGATCGCCAGAAGGGAGCCAAGACTCTTCTCCGAACTATCCTCACGGTAGGGTGGGACCGGGAGGCGGAATACCCGCTTCTCCGGACTATCCTCACGGGGGGTGGGACCGGGAGGGG
>Ga0315291_10009855_pt1 | contig 11708 bp, 15 predicted proteins | sample YL17G12_20_MG_FD_203070 | JGI IMG/M metagenome (GOLD analysis project Ga0315291, IMG submission 203070) | Sediment microbial communities from Yellowstone Lake, YNP, Wyoming, USA - YL17G12_20 | ecosystem: Environmental > Aquatic > Freshwater > Lake > Sediment | place: USA: Wyoming | collected...
CGGCCCGGGCTGAGCCATACAGCGTGATCGCCGGACTGGGGGGCCAGGAGGTGACCCATGAGGACATCGCATCCTTTGTGCGGGAGAGGAGGCCGGGGGAGGAGTTCTGGTTCGGGGTGAAGGGCGATGTATGAGGTACGGATCCACTCCCGGGGCGGGCAAGGAGGTGTGACGGCGGCCCGGCTCATCGCAATCGCCGCTTTCCGGGACGGGAAGCATGCGACGGCGACCCCCTTTTACGGCGCCGAGCGGCGCGGGGCACCCATCGTTGCCTTCGCCAGGATCGATGAGAGCCCCATCCGTATCTACAGCCAGGTGAGGAACCCTGACCTCGTGGTGGTGCTGGACCGGACCCTCGTGCCCGTCGTCGACGTCCTAAAGGGCTTAAAGCCCGGGGGGGCCGTGCTCGTGAACAGCGGGCACGCCGTGAGCCTCGACCACATGAAGGTGCACCGCGTGGACCTCACGGGGATCGCGCTTGACGAGAACCTTGTCATCGCAGGGGAACCGGTTCTCGACACCCCGGTCCTCGGGGCCATCGCCAGGCTAGGGGTCATCTCCCTCGAATCCGCGACAAAGGCCATCGCCGAGATGTTCCAGGACCCGAGGAACGTCAGCGCGGCGGAACGGGCCTATCGTGAGGTGGTCCCGTGAAGGGGCGGAGGGAACGGCTCGCCATCTCGAAGCCGAAGAAGGGGGCGTCGGGAAAGACCGGCGCCTGGCGGACCTTCCGGCCGGTCATCGACCCGGAGAAGTGTAACCAGTGCGGCCTCTGCTCGCTCTACTGCCCCGAGGGGGTCATCAGCGAGGATCTCAAGATCGATTATGACTTCTGCAAGGGCTGCGGGATCTGCGCGAACGAGTGCCCGAAGAAGGCGATCCGGATGGAGCGGGAGGAGAGATGAATGAATAGATTTATTATTCAATCGAATACATATATTATTCAATGCTCGAACACCTCTTCACCTCCCGTACCCGGGTGAAGCTCCTGCAGCTCTTCCTCCTGCGCCCTGAGCGGGAGGTTCACGTCCGGGAGATCTGCAGAATCACAGGGGTGAACATCAACGCGGTTCGGAGGGAGCTCGCGAACCTGGAGGAGATAGGACTTCTCACGAGCCGGCGCCAGGGAAACGCACTGTTTTTCACGGCAGATATCGCGTCCCCGATCTACCAGGAGCTCGTGGCTATCTTCCTTAAAATGAAAAGTGGACCGGATTGATGCCGCCTCTGGTCTCAATCAGGAGGTTCCTTCTTTTTCGTCGGGAAGTGGGCACTTCGCCATGTACTCCACGTTGAACTTGTAGAAATGGGTGAACCCGCAGTGGTGGCACCGGGTGGTGAACTGGCTGCACCCGATGATCAGGTCATGGGGCCCCTCAACACAGCAGTTCATGCAGGGTGCCGTTACCTTCAGCTCCCAGACGTCATAACACCCGATCTTTGTGTACATGCCGGGCTTTCCCACCTCAGAGGTCCGGGGGATGTAGATCCGGGTCGCCCCGCAGTTGGAGCAGGCCACCTGGGCCTGGGCCCGCACCGCCTTGATGACCTGGTCCACTTCCTTCCCGCAGTTGTAGCAGGAGGTGCGGTACTTCGTGAAGATGAACCGTTCAGCCATGAGGGGTACCTGAGACGGAGGTGTATAAAACCGTGGGGATGGGGACGGATCACGTGGGAAAAGGACGTGCAGAAAAAAAGAGGGGTGTATCGGGCTTCAGAAGTCGCCCATGTCGCCGCCCATACCACCCATGCCGCCGGGGGGCATGCCGCCCGGCCCCATGGGGGGTGCCTCCCTCGCGACCCTGGAGGCGGCGATGACGTCGTCGATCCGGAGGATCATGACCGCGGCCTCGGCTGCCGAGGCGACGGCCTGGGTCTTCACCCGAAGGGGCTCCACGACGCCGGCCTTGAGCATGTCGGTGGGCGCGCCCTTGAAGACATCGAGGCCCATGTGCTTCCTCTTCTTGTCATGCTCTGCCCGGAGGGCGACGAGCATGTCGATGGGGTCGAGGCCCGCGTTCTCTGCGAGAGTCCTCGGGATGATCTCCATGGCGCTCGCGAAGGCCTCGATGGCGAGCTGTGCCCGTCCTCCGACGGAAGCAGCGTACTCGCGGAGACGGAGGGAGAGCTCGATCTCGGGAGCGCCGCCACCTGCCACGATCTTCTTGTCCTCCATGACCACGGAGACCACGCTGATGGCGTCGTCGAGTGCCCGCTCCTGCTCGGCCACCACGTGCTCGGTCCCGCCCCGCACGATGATGGAGACGGCCTTGGGGTTCACGCACTTCTCGACGAAGATCATCTCCTCGCCGCCGACCTTCCTCTCCTCCACGAGGCCGGCCTTGCCGAGCTCGCTCTTCGCGATGGCGTCGATGGATGAGATGACCGATGCGCCGGTCGCCCGGGCGAGCTTCTCCATGTCGCTCTTCTTGACCCTGCGCAGCGCGAGGACGCCGGCCTTGGCCAGGTAGTGCTGGGCGATGTCGTCGATCCCCTTCTGGCAGATGACGACGTTCGCGCCGCTTGCCACGACCTTGTCCACGATGGACTTGATCATCCGCTCTTCCTCGTCGAGGAACGCCTGGAGCTGGTCGGGGCTCGTGATGTTGATCTCGGCGTCCACTTCGGTCTTCTTGAACTCGATGGAGGCGTTCAGGAGGAGGATCTTCGCGTTCTCGACCTTCGTGGGCATGCCGGGGTGCACGCGCTCCTTGTCAATGAGCACTCCCTCGACGATCTCCGAGTCGTCCGTGGACCCGCCGACCTTCTTCTCGATCTTGATGTTCTCCTGGTCAACGGTGCCGTCCTCATCGACCACCATCATGGCCGCTTTGACCACGAGCTCGCAGAGCTTCTCCTTGGAGGCCTCGGCGCCCTTCCCCGTCATCGCGGTCTCGGCGATCCGGTAGAGCATCTTCTTGTCGTCGGGTTTCACCTCGATGGCGATGTCATTGAGGATCTCCCGCGCCTTCTCGGCCGCGAGCCGGTAGCCCTGGGCGATGACCGTCGGGTGAACGTCCTGGTCCAGGAGTTCCTCGGCACGCTTCAGGAGCTCACCAGCAATGACCACAGCAGTGGTTGTCCCGTCGCCGACCTCGTCGTCCTGGGTCTTTGCTATCTCCACCATCATCTTCGCGGCAGGGTGCTCGATGTCCATCTCCTTGAGGATGGTGACGCCGTCGTTCGTGATCACCACGTCGCCGATGGTGTCGACAAGCATCTTGTCCATGCCCTTGGGGCCAAGGGTGGTCCGTACCGCTCCTGCAACTGCTTTCGCGGCTGCGATGTTGGATCCCTGGGCATCGCGCCCACGGGTGCGCGAGCTGCCCTCCTTGAGGATATAAATGGGTTGTCCTGTGAGTTGTGACATGGTTCTCTCACCGTTCTTGCGGTAGAATAATTGGTTTGTGGTTCTATATAAACGAAGTGGATCTTTCGGGGAAGTCAATAACCCGGAGGGAATATATCTACGCCGGAGGTTCCCGGATCAGTTCCATGAGCTCGGAGCCGTCCTCCAGGGAGTGGAGGCGCTCCTCGCCGATGACCAGGGTGTTGCCGATGGTCTTCTGCCTCCGGTAGCCGATGAGGATGCAGAGGGCGTGGGCGTTCGCGATCCGGGAGAGGTTCCCGATGATGGGGGCCCTCTTCACCACGTGTTCGGCGTTCCCGTACCCGGTGAGGATCGTCTCGTCATCGTACCGTGCGAGGGCTTCGAAGGGGGCGCGGCTCATGAGATGGATCTCCATCCCCATCCGTTCGAGATCGGCAGGGATCTTCCCGTGGGACGGCTCACCCGACCCCGCGAACCGGGACTGGTGGGCGAGGAGATCGATGGGCCGGGTGATGGCGGCGTCGAAGAGCTCCTCGATCCGCATCGCGATCTCCATGGTGGTGCCCATGCCATTCTCGTACTTGCTGATGGTCCGCCGGGATACCCCCAGGAAGTGGGCGAGATCGCCGAGCGAGAGCTGCTTCTCCTCCCTGAGGGCGTGGAGGAGAGTCTCATCGATATTCACGTAGAGACCCCCGGGCGAGACACACACGAGGGGCGGGATGCCCTCAACCAGGAAATCGGAGAGGGTGGGGACCGATATCGCATAGATCCCATAGCGGACATAGACAGCCCCCCGCTGGAGGTCAGCGTCCCGGGTCCGCTCCCCGACGATGAGGGGGGCGCCTCCCAGGTAATAAGAGACGAGGTCGAGGTCCCGGGCGATATCCTCCGAGACGCCGTCGATATGGGAGGTGGCCTTGATCACCATGAGGATCTCCTCGTCCCCGGCGATAAGGTCGAAGGAGCGTGGCCTCTGGCTGCACCGCTCCGAGACCCGGAACCCCCCCTCAAGGAGCAGGCTCCTCACCCTCTGGAGCAGGACCTCCTGGGTCATGGTTTCCTAAAGAACCCATATAGCGTCGCGGGGTAATAAGATATCTGGCATGTGGATCGGGATCGATGACACGGACTCCCCACGGGGGATGTGCACCACCTACCTCGGGGCAGTGCTCATCCGAAGGCTCCTTGCCCGGGGTTTCGGCCTCACCACGGCAAGGCTCATCCGGCTCAACCCGAACGTCCCTTTCAAGACCCGGGGGAATGCTGCCATCTCGCTGGAGGTGGAGGGGGATCCGGAGATCGCATTTGAGGAAGCATGCCGGTGCGTGGAGGATCTCGCGGACCTTCCGGCTGAGGGGACGGAACCCGGTGTCGTGGTATCCGAGAGGAAGCCTCCTGTCTCCTTCTACCACAAGGCATTGCGTTCGTTCTGCGAACCCGATGAAGTTGTCGCAATTCTCGACGCAGCCGGTGCGAGGTACCGCGGGTGGAAGGGAGGCCGCGGGCTCATCGGGGCCACAGCGGCGATGGCAAGCGATCTTCCGGACTTCACCTGGGAGCTCCTGGTCTACCGGATGCCTGGCCTGTGGGGATCCCGGCGGGCGATCGAGCGGGAGACCTTCTTCCTCGCAGATACTGCAACAGCCCCACGCACGTGGGACACCGTGGACCGGGAGAATGACATCGTGGTATGCTCCCCCCATACACCGGATCCTGTTCTCTTCGGGATCCGGGGGCAGAGCCCACTCTCCGTCGCCCTGGCCCGGACCTTCATCCGAACCGAACCCCCCGGCCTGGAGCAGATCTTTCTTACGAACCAGGGGACGGATGGGCACCTGGAAGAGGGCATCGTCGGGGAGCTCACGCCGGGTCACTCATACAGCGTGAGGGGCACCGTTGTAGGGAAAGCTGTGACGGGAAAGGGCGGGCACGTCTCGATCCCCCTAGAGTCCAGGGGACGTGATCTCCGGTGCATGGCCTACGAACCCACGAAGGGGTTCAGGGATGTGGTGAGGGCGCTCCTTCCCGGGGACGAGGTGGAGGCCTGCGGGAGCTTCAAGGGGGGTTCCCTCAACCTGGAGAAGATCCAGGTCATCGGGCTAGCCGAGGATCTGGTAAAGAACCCGCCCCTGTGCCCCTCATGCGGGAAGAGGATGACGTCAGCAGGGCATCTGAAAGGATACAAGTGCCGGAGGTGCGGACCGCGGGAGAAGGATGCGGAGGTGATGGTCCGCATACGCCGGATTGGGTGCGGGTGGTACGAGGTCCCACCGTCTGCCCGGAGGCACCTGGCAAAGCCCCTCATCCGGGGGGTATAAAAGGAGAGAAAGCGAGATATCCGGTAGAGCGGGGCATCGTAATGGAAGGCAATGCGGTGAAACAGGTGAGGGTCCGGCCCGGGATGACCGTCGGGGAGCTCATCCGGGAACTCGAGGCATCGGGGGCGTTCAACGGGGGATCCCTTGCAAAGGCCTGCAGTATCACGGAGGAGATGTTCCGGGATGACCGGGCCACGACCTTCCTGGGCCTCGCCGGCGCAATGGTCCCGGCTGGCATGGGGGGCATCGTGTCCGACCTGGTGGACATGGGGTATGTGGACGTCCTGGTCTCCACCGGTGCGAACCTGGTGCACGACATGGTGGAGGCAATCGGTTGCCGGCACTATCATGGATCGGCGGAGTGCTCTGATAACGACCTCCGGAAGCAGGGGATCAACCGCATCTACGACGTCTATGTCGCTGACGAGGCCTTCACGCAGTTCGAGGAGTTCATCCAGGGGATCTTCGGGGGGCTCAGGGAAGGGACGGTCATCTCCACCACTGAGCTCCTGGCGATGGTCGGCAGGAACCTTCCCTCGGGGATCCTCGCCACCGCTGCGAGGAAGGGGGTCCCGGTCTACTGCCCCGCGGTCCAGGACTCGGTCTTCGGCCTCCAGTTCTCCCTCTTCACCCAGACCCACAACGTCGTGGTGGATGCCTTCCGGGACATGAAGGGCTTCCTTGACCGGTGCTTCACGGCAGAGCGGGCCGGGGCGCTCATCATCGGCGGCGGGGTGCCCAAGAACTTCATCTTCCAGGGGATGCTCCTCGCGCCCCACGGGTTCTCCTACGCGGTCCAGCTGACGGGAGACCGGCCGGATCTCGGGGGCCTCTCGGGCGCAACCCTCGACGAGGCCCGCTCCTGGGGAAAACTCACCTCCGATGCCCGGGGCGTAACAGTCTACGGGGATGCGACCATCACCCTCCCGCTCCTTACCGCGGCGGTGCTGGAGAGAATCTCCCGTGGCTGACCTGATCCTCTCCCTCGATGTAGAGGACCGGACCCGGGCACTCGCGATTGCCAGAGCCTGCGCCCCCCACGTGGATGCCATCAAGGTCGGGTATCCCCTCGTCCTCTCGGCAGGGCTCTCCATCGCAGGGGATCTCATGCCCCTGGGCCTCCCCCTCATCGCCGATTTCAAGGTTGCTGACATCCCGAACACGAACCAGGCGATCTGCACCCTGGCATTCCGGGCCGGTTTCTCGGCCATCATCGCCCATGCCTTTCCGGGCGAGGACGCCCTCTCCGGCTGTGTGGGAGTGGCCCATGCGAGCGGCGGGGCGTGCTACGCGGTCGCCGAGATGAGCCATCCCGGGGCGGCCGAGTTCTTCCACGGCGGGGTCGCCGAGCGGCTGGCCGCGCTCGCCGTTCGGTGCAGGGCTGATGGGATCATCGCCCCCGCTACCCGGCCGGACCGGGTGGCACGGCTCCGCCAGATCGTCGGGCCCCTGAAGATCTTCTCCCCGGGGGTTGGTGCGCAGGGAGGAGACCTGGAGGCCGTGAAGGATCTCGTGGATGGGATCATCGTGGGAAGGGCCATCTACGGGGCTCCGGACCCTGCAGGGGCGGCGAAGGAATTATCGCGGCGCTGCCGATGATGAGACGGCCGATCTGACCGGTGATGAACCCTGTGAGTCAGCTGAGGCGGCCCGGAATTAAGTCGAAGACCGACCCATTATTTCCTCATCGGTCTTCTCCAATCGCGTTTACGCTTTTGCGTAAAGCACGATATTTTGCGCAAAAACATTTTATGGTCTCCTCACCATGGATCCGGTATGCAATGGAGTCCAGAGCAGCGCAAGCTTACCGAGAAGTACCGGTCCCTCCAGGAGATTCCCGAGGGGGAACGGCGCTACAAGTGTTTCACCTGCCACACCATCGTGGACTCGGCGCCATGCCCTAAGTGCGGTGAGACCCGGCTCCAGATCCTCTGCCCCCTGGACCATTCCCAGTGCTCCCACGAGATCATCGCACGGATCGAGTACTGCCCCCTCTGCAAAAACCCCGTCTGCCCGGATTGCGGGTGTCATGACGTGGTGCAGATCAGCCGGGTCACCGGCTACCTCCAGGACGTCTCGGGCTGGAACGCCGGGAAACAGCAGGAACTGAAGGACCGGGTGCGCTACCAGATCTCATGAGGTATTTCTTCGAGGGAGAGACGCTCTTCCTCCGGGGGGACTTCAGAGCTGCAAGCACCGGCGTGAACGGGGGCCTCCGGAAGGTCACCACCATCTTCAACCATACCGTCGAAGATGCATTCGACCATGCCGAACCCCTCCCTCCCATGGAGGAGATCGCAGCCGGCATGGGGTTTTCCCGTGACTTCTTCGGGCTCCTCACCGCCGTTCCGATCCGGACCTCCTGCATCCTCCACTATGACTTCATCACCCTCTTTGTCACCGCCGGGATAAACAACCCGAACCCGGGAATGGCGGGCACCATCAACATCATCGTCCATTCCGCCGAGGGTTTCACGGACGGGGCACTTCTCGAGACCATCCTGACTGCCACCATGGCCAAGGCCGACGCACTGAGGGCCCTCGGACACCCCTTCTCGGGGACCATCACCGATGCCGTGGTTGCCGCGTGTGAGGGGCCGGTATGCCACACCTATGCGGGCACCGCAACCGAGGCGGGAAAGCGGATTTACCAGGCTGGGTTCCAGGGCGTGCAGGAGGCCCTGGCCCGGCACGAGGGCCGGGTTGAGAGGAAGGGGCCGTCCCTGTTCATCTTCTCGCGCTACGGGGGGGAGCACTGGGTGGAGTGGTCTCCCGAGGGATGCCCCTACTATCCCTGCCATTTCGAGGGGCAGCGGTGCGACTACTGCTACTGCCCCCTGTACCCGTGCCTGGACCCCGGGCTCGGCCACTGGGTTGAGAGCAAGAACGGGGGGAGGGTCTGGAACTGCAGCGGGTGCACCCTCCTCCATACCCCGAAGGTCGCGGATTACCTGAAGAAGAACCCCGAGGCGAGCCTCAGGGAGCTGAAGAAGGTCCTCTCCTAAAAAGGTTTACTTCTCGGGAATTCCCAGCGCGTTGAGGAGTTCCTCGAGGGGGATACCGTGAGCCTGGGCCGCCTCCCGGATCGTCTCCCCCCGGGCTACGGCGCAACCGAGGCAGCCCATCCCGAACCTGAAGAGGACGGTGGCCGCGTCGGGCTTCGCCTGCAGGACCTCCATAATGGTGCTGTCAGCCGTTACTGCCATGCCCATGGTGTTTGTCATCCTGCTACTTAATCCTTGGGAACATGGGACAGGGCGGTTCTCTCGCAGGGAAGGCCTCATTTTCACCCCCCACCGTCATGCTTTAAGAGGGGTCAGGGGCCCCCTTATCAGTGGAGATGTCTATGGAAGTATCAGATGCGGTTGAAAGAATCTCCGGAAAGATGGAAGCAAAGGGAATCGCCGTTGACCGGTCAAGGATCGAATCAAAGATACGGCGTCTTGTTGAGGAGTTTGGCGTCCCGCTTGCAGAAGCCGAGCGCACAGTGATGAACGAGCTCGCCCGGGAGCACTCGCTGCCATCCCCCGGCACGAGGGCGCAGGAACGGGAGATCCAGGGACTCTCGGCAGGGGAATGGGTGACGGTCCAGGGCAAGGTGGTTGCTCTCACATCCCCGCCCACCCCTGCCATCGCCCAGGCAGGGATCCTCGCCGATCCCTCAGGGGCAATCAGGTTCACGGTCTGGGCGAGGGCCAAGGCGCAGCCCCTGGAAGCAGGGAAATGGTACAGGATCGAGTCTGCGGTCGTTGACGAATTCCGCGGGGTAGAGAAGATGAACATCCACAGCGGTACCACCATTTCAGAAGTGGAGAACGAGGCCCCCCTCATTCCGAAGGTGATACCGGTGCGGGATCTCCGTCCCGGGGTGGGGTCCGTCAGGGTGAAGGTGGTGCAGGAGTGGGAGTCGAGCCACGAGCGGATGCTCCAGGCCGGCCTTCTCGGGGACGAGACCGGAACCATCAAGTTCACCATCTGGCGGGAGGAAGGGAAGGAGAAGCTCATCCCCGGCAACGTGTACTCCATCTACTATGCCCTTGTGGACGAGTTCAACGGGCGGCTGCAGCTGAACCTTTCCACGGCGATATACCTCCCCGAGGAAGGCGAGATCCGGGTGGCCGAAGGGGAGGCGGTAAAGGGTGTGATCGTCCACCTGGCCCCCGGTTCAGGGCTCATCAAGCGGTGCCCCGTCGAGGGGTGCAACCGGGTCCTCTCCCGGCAGAACTATTGCCCGGTCCACGAGATCCAGAAGAACTTCAGGTATGACCTGCGGATCAAGGGTGTCCTCGATGACGGGATCCGAACGAGGAACATCCTCGTCCAGAAGGACCTTGTGGAGGCACTCTCGGGGATGAAGCTCGATGAGGCGGTCGCCCTTGCGGAGTCGAGTCCCCTGGGGATGGACGAGGTCTTCTACCGGATCCGGGACACGGTTCTCGGGCGGTACTACCAGGTGAGGGGGAGCGAGATCGACGGGAGGATCTTGGTCAAGGAGTGTGGAAAGATCGCCTTCGACCCCGCAGACCTTGCTGCGCTCTTAAACCAGGCCGGGGGTGAGGCCCGGTGATGAACGGACGCAGGGCGGCGGGGCCGCGCCCGGGCCAGACCTTCGACCGGGAACCTGCCCGCCGGGTCTTTGCAGGGGAGCTCAGGGAGGTGAAGCTCCAGTTCAGGGAAGGCGAGGACGAGAAGAGCCCGAGCTTCGTCCTGCTCCCCACCGGTTCCCGGTGCAACCGGATCTTTCTCGTCGGCACCCTCACCGAGAAGGAACGGCGCGGGGACCAGAACGTCTTCTACCATGCCCGGATAGCGGACCCGACCGGGACCTTCTTCCTCATGGCAGGGAGCTACCAGCCGGAGGCGATGCAGCAGATCGCCCGGATCGAGCCCCCCGCCTTTGTTGCGGTCATCGGGAAGCCGAACCTCTTCGAGTCCCTGACGGGATCCATGCTCGTCTCGGTGAGGGCAGAATCGGTCACAACGGTCGACCGGGAGACCCGGGACCTCTGGGTGCTTGATACGGCCCGCGCCACCCTCCAGCGACTCGAGGAGCTCGGGAAGACCGAGGACTCGAAGAAGGCAGAGGAGCATTACCACGCCGATCCTGCCGTCTACCGAAGGATGGTCTACGATGCCCTCGCCCAGCTGAAGATCTGATCCTCATCTTTTTTCATCCAAATGGTTATCTGGGTGAAGCTCCATCAGTGCCAGCTATGAAGAATCTCCGACTGTTTACCGAGATACTGGAGGGAAGCGCCCGGGCCGCCCGGCACCTCACCCTCATCCTCCTCTTTATCTCCTCCGGATGTCTCATTCCCGGAGGGAGGGGAGCAGCCCCTGTCCTCGATGTCTCGTCCGATGCCTTCGCAAGGGACGGGCAGATCCCCGTTTTATACACCTGCGATGGAATGGATATCTCACCCCCCCTGTCATGGGGTCCTGTCCCGCAGGGGACCGCAAGCATCGCCATACTGGTCACCGACCCAGATGCCCCCGGCGGGACCTTCATCCACTGGGTGGCGTACAATATTCAGCCCGGGACCGGGGCGATTCCCACCGGCGCTCCCGGAAAGAATGTCCTGCCCACCGGTTCTGTCCAGGGGATGAATGACATGGGCCGTACGGGATACGGGGGGCCATGTCCGCCGAAGGGGAAGCCACACCACTACCATTTCACGGTCTATGCCCTCGATTCGACCATCAACCTTTCCGGGAAACGGGACGGAAGGATGCTCGCAGAGGCCCTCGCCGGACATATCCTTGCGCAGGGCGAGCTCGTGGGGATATACGGAAGGGCGTAGAGGGGGCCTCACCCTGCGCTGTTCCTAAAAAAGGCAGGATCTCGGGGGGCAATTCCCCCGTCTCTCAGTATCTCCGTGTTCTCCCCCTGAGCCGAAAGAGAATGGCGAGGGCGGGCGAAAGGACTGCCAGCCATGCTCCGGTGGGCATGGGCGTTGGGGATGGCTTCGGGGTCCCCGCCATGGATGTGGTTACGGGAGGCGTCGAGGTGGGTGTGGAGGGGGGCGTTGTGACGAGGGGTGAGGTTGCCGGTGTCG
>Ga0315291_10009856_pt1 | contig 11706 bp, 6 predicted proteins | sample YL17G12_20_MG_FD_203070 | JGI IMG/M metagenome (GOLD analysis project Ga0315291, IMG submission 203070) | Sediment microbial communities from Yellowstone Lake, YNP, Wyoming, USA - YL17G12_20 | ecosystem: Environmental > Aquatic > Freshwater > Lake > Sediment | place: USA: Wyoming | collected...
CGCGGGTCCCCAGCCTGTGGACGCTTCTCTGTACCGCCAGTGGGTCCAGTTGGAGATTGTCGGCACACCGCCGCCAGACTGGTTTGCCGAGCGGGCCAGCCGCTTCCGGGAACGCCCTCTGTTCAGCATTCTCCTGCCGGCCGGCGAGCCGGCCCCGGAGTGGCTGGAAGGCGCCGTCAACTCGGTCCTGGGCCAGCACTACCCGGAATGGGAGCTGTGGGTTTGGCAGACCGTGCCGGGCGAAACCTGGGTGGCCGACTGCCTGGCCCGCGTGAGTGGCCAGGATCGGCGCATCCGGCTGGCCGCCTCGCAGAACCCGGCCGTCGAGGCGGCGCGCGGTGATTACGTGCTGCTGCTGGACTCGAGTGACGCTCTGGCGCCGCACGCCCTGCACTACGTGGCAGAGGTGCTCAACCAGACCCAGCCGGACTTGATCTACTCGGACGAGGATCGGCTGGACTCGCAGGGGCGGCGCTGCGACCCGGTCTTCAAGCCCGCCTGGTCACCCGAGCTGCTGGCCTCGGGCATCTACCCGGGCCGGCTGCTGGTGGTTTCCCGGCAGGCGCTGGAGGCCGCCGGCGGGTACCGCGGCTCCTGCGGCGAGGCAGATCACGACCTGGTGCTGCGGCTGGCGGAACGCCACCCCCGGGTCCGGCACATCCCCAGAGTGCTCTGCCACCGCCGAAAACCTCCCCAACCGCTTCCGCCCCGGGCCTCTCGCCGCGAGGTGGCCGGCCAGCCCTTGGTCAGCCTGATCATCTGCTCCCGCAACTCGCGGCTGCTGGCCCGATGCGTGAAGAGACTGGCGAAAAAGACCTCCTACGCCGCACGGGAGGTCATCGTGGTGCAACACACGACCGGCCGGGCCTGGCCCCTGCCCCCGGGCTGCCGGGGCGTGCCCTATGAGGGGCCGTTCAACTTCGCGGACATGAGCAATCGTGGGGCGCAGGCCGCCCGCGGCGAGATTTTGCTGTTCGTGAACGACGACGTCGAGCCGCTGGCCCGGGAGTGGCTGGCCTGCCTGGTTGCCCAGGTGCAGCGGCCCGAGGTAGGGGTGGCCGGCGCCCGGCTGCTGTACCCGTCGGGAGCCATCCAGCATGCGGGCATAGCGGTCGGAATCATGGAGGGCTCCGGCCATCCCGGGCGCGGCACTGCGGGAAGCCGCTGCTGGCCGTGGCTGGAGATGAGGCGGAGGGTCTCCGCGGTCACCGGAGCTTGTCTGGCCGTTCGCCGGGCGGTGTTCGATCAGCTCGGCGGGTTCGACGCGTCCTTCGCCGTCAACTACAACGACGTGGATTTCTGCCTCCGCGCGCGCCAAGCGGGGCTGGAGGTGATCTACGAGCCCGCCGCCGCCCTAATGCATTGGGAGTGCCGCAGCCGTCCTCCCGGCAGCCGCCACCGCGAGCGGGAGCGCTTCCTCGAGCGCTGGGCCGAGATAGTGGAAACCGGGGATCCTTACTACAACCCCAACTTGACCTCCGCTTGGGAAGACGCGTCGCTGGAGTTGGAGGAGGCCCTGGAGCCGGCCAGCTTCCTGGAGGGCCGCTGACGCCTATGTCGCCTGATCGGGGCGCGCTGTTCGGCGAAGAGTACTTCAGATGCCGCTTCGGCAGCGTCCCGTATGAGCGTAACGAACACTGGCTCGGTGTCTTCAACCGGATCGCCGAGCAGATCATCGCGCGCCTCGAGCCCCGGCGCGTTTTGGATGCCGGCTGCGCCAAAGGTTTTCTGGTCGAGGCCCTGCGCGACCGCGGCGTGGACGCCTGGGGCATTGACATCTCCCCCTACGCCATCTCGCAGGTCCGCCCGGACATCCGAGCCTACTGCCGCGTGGCCTCCCTCACCGAGCCCATCGAGGAAACCTACGATCTCATCACCTGTATCGAGGTGCTCGAACACATGCCGCCGGAAGAGGCCCGGCCCGCTATCGAGAACCTGACCCGCGCCGCCCCCACGGTTCTGTTTTCCTCCACGCCCGGCGACTTCACCGAGCCCACTCACATCAACGTCCGGGCGCCTCTGCATTGGCTGAAGCTCTACTCCGAGTGCGGGTTCTGGCCGGATTTGCAGTTCGACGCCGGCTTCGTGGCGCCGCAGGCGATTCTGCTCCGCAAGGCCACCAGCCGAGCCGATGCGGAGGTGCGTCACCACTTGCAGGAGGTCTCCCTCCAGCTTGCCGAGCTGAGCACGCGCAACTTGCTGCTGGTGGACCAGATCTTTCGGGCTGTCGCCGAGCGCGACGCCGCTCGCGAAGAGCTGCGCGAGGTGCTCGCCAGTCCCGGCTGGCGACTGATCGGGACATACCGGGACTGGTACCAGCGCATAGTGTGCCCCCACCCTCGCCTGCGCAAGCGCTACGAGGCCGTGGCCGTGTGGCTGTTGTCGAGAATCAGCCTGCAAGCGAAGCACGCCGTCGTGCCCCGACCCACCCGGGGCGCGAAAGCCCAGCCGCCCTCCGGCGGCGAGACATCCAAGTTCATGCTCCTCATCAGCGGCTGCCCGGGGGATACCATGCGCTACCGCTGCGAGCACCAGGCCGAGGAGCTGCGCCTGGCTGGCCTGACTGCCGCCGTCCACCGGTGCGAGGCTGTTGATTTCGCCGCCGCGGTCTACCGCTACGAGGGCTTTCTCCTTCACCGCGTGCCACGCACCCTGCCGGTAGAGACTTTCATCCGGCGCGCCAGAGAGCTCGGCAAGCCGGTGGTCTTCGACACCGATGATCTGGTCTTCGACGAGCGAGCCTTCAACCAGATGCGCGCGCTGGAGCTGCTGGACCGGGCCAAGCGAGAGGAGTACGTCGAGAGGGTGCGGCGTTACCACGCTACCCTGCGGCGGTGCTCGGCAGCCCTGGTCAGCACCGAGCCGCTGGCCGAGGCGGTGCGGGAGCTGTTTCCTCAGTTGCCGGTGTACGTCAACCGGAATGCCGCCAGCGACGCCATGATCCAGCAAGCTGACGCGGCCCTGCGCGACGTCCCGAGGCCGGATGACGGCCTCCTGCGGATCGCCTACTTCAGCGGAACCCGCACCCACCACGGCGACCTCCGGGAGTGCGTGCCCGCCCTCCAGCGCCTGCTGCGCGAGTATCCCCACACTCGCCTCATGCTCGTCGGCCATATCGAAGTACCCGCGGAGCTTGCCGGCCTGGCCGGCCAACTGGAGACTGTTCCGCTGATCCCTTGGGAGCAACTCCCGCCGCTGATTCGCCGCGTGGACATTAGCCTGGCGCCGCTCGAGCCGGACAACCGCTTCACAGAATGCAAGAGCGAGGTCAAGTACCTGGAGGCCGCCCTGCTGGGAGTGCCCACCGTGGCTTCCGACACTCCCGCCTATCGCCTGGCCATCCGGGATGGAGAGAACGGTCTGCTGTGCCGGACCGCAGAGGACTGGTACCCAGCGCTGGAGCGCCTGGCGCTGGACCCGGAACTGCGCGCCCGCCTGGGGACGGCCGCGCGCCGGGATGCGCTGGAGCGCTACACCACCCGCAGCCGCAGCCCGCAGTTGCTGGAAGTCATGGGACAGGTCTTCCGCCCCTGGCAGCGCCAGCCCGCGCGCCCACTGTCAGTGGCCATCCTTATCTGGGGGCCCATCCCGCAGACCGGCGGCGGCTACCATCACCTCTTCGTGCTGGGCCACTGGCTGGCTAAAAAGGGACACGACGTGCGCTTCTACGTCGAGCCGATCGCCCCCCGGGCCGGCTTGTCCCAAGCGGAGGTTATCGACTTCTGTCACCGCCATTTCGGCCAGAGCGCGGCCGCCATCCACGTCGGCCATGACCAGATCCTGCCCAGCGACATCGCCGTGGCCACCAACTGGCCCACTGCTTACACGGTGGCCGACCTGGAGAACACCCGGTGCAAGCTCTACCTGGTTCAGGACTTCGAGCCGGACTTCTATGAGCGAGGCACTCCAACCTACCACGAGGCGGAGCGGACCTATGACTTGCCGCTCAGGAAAGTGACCCTGGGGTCATATCTGGCGGAACTGTTCCGGACACGCGACCACCTGCCCACCGTGCAGATTCCCTTCTCGCTGGACCGAACCCTGTTCCGGAACGAGAATGTGCGGCCCGAAGCGCCCGTGCGCGTCCTGTTCTTCGCTCGCCCCGGGCTTCGGCGGCGCGCCTACCCGGTGGGCGTAGAGGCCCTCCGCCGCGTCGCCTACCTGTGTCCCGAGGTGCGCATCGCTTTCTACGGGATGGAGGAAGCTGAGGACCTCGGCTTCCCATACGAAAACCTGGGGCTGCTCTCCCGCGCAGAACTGGCGCGCCAGATGAACCTGAGCCACATACACCTGTCGTTCTCGCTGACCAACGTCTCGTGGACGCCGCTGGAGGCCATGGCCTGCGGCTGCGCAGTCGTGGAGGCCCGGGCGCCGAGCGTCGAGCACTGGGTGGGCGCCGAGAACCGGCATGGCCTGCTGGTCGAGCCTGAACCGAAGGCTGTGGCCCAGGTTCTCCACCACTTGGTCACGGATTCGGCTCTCCGCCGGCGCGTAGCCGAAAGCGGCGAGAAGCACGTGGCTAGCATCACTGCGAGTTGGGAGGACACCTGCACACGGTTCGAGAGCATCCTGCTCAGGTCCCTGTGCAGGGATGCCGCATGACGGCTGGCGGAGCCGGGCCGAAGGCCGAGTTCACCGACGGGCGACTGTCACGTGGCCTGCGTCCCGCCGCGACCCCGGTGGTCTTCCCGTGCGGATTCTCACAGGTATGTTCTTTGATAGAATGCCCACCGTGGCCAGCCCGGTCCTCGACGTGTTTCTAGAGCGGCTCCGGCAGATGGCTGCGCCGCGCGTGCTGGAACTGGGCGCCCGGCGGTCCGACCCGAGGACCAGCACGCTGCACAAGAGTTGGGCGCCTCACGCCAGCCGGTTCGTCGGGGTCGATTATCAGGAAGGCTTGGACGTGGATGTCTTGGCCGACATTCATCGTCTTTCGCAGACCTTCGACCGCGGCAGCTTCGACGCCATCATTTCGGCGTCCACTTTCGAGCACGTCAAGTATCCCTGGATCGCAGCCGTCGAGCTCGCGAAGGTCCTCAGCCTCGGCGGCATCATCTTCGTGCAGACCCATCAGTCCTTTCCGCTGCACTCCCACCCCTGCGACTACTGGAGGTTCACCCGAGAGTCGCTGGAAGGCCTGTTCAACAGCAGCATCGGGTTTCAGGTGCTGTGCACGGATTATGAGTTCCCCTGCCGCATCGTCTCGAAGCAGGAGCCTGGCTTGCGGAACCGCGAGAGCTTCCTGAATGTGCGGCTGTGCGCTCGCAAGTCCAGAGAGGCTCCCGACGAATGGATCCCGCAGTGGTGACTGTCTCCGTTCTCATGCCCGGTGTCGAGCCCGGTGAGGGATTCGTCAAACCCCTGGACGCTCTCCCCCGCCTGCTTCACTGGAAAGCCGAAACCCTCCCCGAACGAGGGACAGGCGAACCCCGCGACCTCACTGGTGAAGCCGGGAGCGCGGCATCAATCGGGAGAAACTGAGGTGTCCGCCCTTGACCAATCGCCGCCTCCGTTTCGGAATTACCACCGGCGCTTTCTGACTCTGGCCGCCTTGATCTTCGCGCTCCTGGTGCTCCGCCGGCCGGATGCGCTCACTAACCCGCAGTTTTGGGCCGAGGACGGCACGACTTTCTTTTACTCTCAGTCAGTCTCAGGCTCATGGGAGGCGTTGTTCACCACCTACGCAGGCTACTTACACCTGGCGCCCCGCCTGATTGCGGCTCTTGCGTCGCTGTTTCCGGTGGTGTTCGCCCCTCTGATATTCAACCTGTGCGCCCTGGCGATCGCTTCAATCTGCTGTAGCATGTTCTTCCTGCCGTGGTACCGGCATCTATTGCCCTCTGATGTCCTGCGGGCGGCGCTTTGCCTGCTGATCGCCTCGGCATTTTATTCTGACGCGCTCGTCGGAGTCCTCACCAGCGTGCAGTGGTACTTAGCCGTCGCCGCCCTCCTCGTCTTGGTTCGCCCGGCGACGCTGGAGGCCCGCTGGCCGCTCTGGGTCGCGCTCGCCGAGGGCTTCTTGGTTTTCATCATTGGGCTTAGCGCTCCGCAGACAGTCGTTCTGGTGCCGTTCTGCGCCTGGAAGATAGCCAAGAGCCGAGGCCGGGCGCGTCTAGCCCCGGCGGCCCTGACCGGCGCGGTGCTGATACAGATCAGCATTGTTGCCGGTCAGGCCTCACAGCATGTCCTGCATTTCGAGAGCCGGCCCGATGAGCTTGTTGCTGCCGCGCTCATTTCGTTCATCTACCGGGTAGCATTATGTTCGGTTGGGGGCTACAAGTTGCCGCAAATCATTTCGGCGGCAAAAATGGGCGGGGGTGCGTTGATAGCTCTGCTGGTTGTCGCGGTCTGCCTTAGCTGGTTGTGGTCGCACACTCCGTGGTCCCGGCGTTGGAGGGTAGCCGCGGGCCTCTATCTGATTTTCGGCTCCATTGTGCTGTCCTTGCATAGCAGATCGATGACCAGGATGTTTTTGACTCTGGACCAGCTCCCCGAGTGGGGAGGAGAGCGTTATTTTTACCTTGCTTGCTGCGTCTTTGCCTATCTTGCGGCTATCGGCGTCGAACGGGTGTTTCAGCGGCAGGGGGACGGCGCCAAGTGTCTGGCGTTGATCTTGATCTTTGCCGGCGGAGCTATCGCAAGTTTCCGCGTCGGCCCCCTGGCAAACCTTCACTGGGGTGAGTCTGCGGCGGCAGTCGAGAGCTGGCTGCGCGTGACGCGCTCTGACATACCCAACCAGGGACTGTCGATCCCTGTCAACCCGTCGCCCTGGAAAATTCAGTTGCCTGGGTGCAGTTTCGGAGCGCCCCCACCCTGGCTCACCGAGCAACTGGCGTCGAAGTGGGAAGGCCAGCTTGTCAGGCCTCCTGGGACTCTTGCCGAGGACGTCGAGGGCTATGTCATCCGCAAGGGGATCAAACACCGGGTTGCCAACGCGGCCTGGGCCACCCGGCATGGCTATAACTGGCCCCACGACGTCAAGACAATGTGCGTCCAGGACCTGGCTGCGATTCCGACAGGCGAGGACGTCCGGTAGTCCCGCACCGCTCCTCTGGCTCCGCCTTCTGCGCCACTACTACCCGCTGCGTGAACACCAGCGGCCACAGCGTCTTCTGGTAGACCGCCCGGCCTCGCTCGTTGACCGTCGCCAGCACCTCCTGGCGGCTCAAAGGACGCTCGTCAACGAACTTCCACAGTCCGACGCTCTCCGTCAGGAAGCGCGCGGCGCGATACAACCACGTGGGCGTGGGAAACGACAGGATAGCCCAGCCGCCGGGCTTGAGCAGGTCGAAGTGCGCCCGAATCGCCTCCCGCGTGCCCGCCACGTCAAAGTGCTCGATCAAACCGACGCTGAAGACCAGGTCCGCCTGCACATCTAGCGCCAGGCGCCGCACATCCTGGTTGTGGTAGAGCACGCCCGCAGCGTTGCCCAGACGCTGGCGCAGCAGATCCAGCCCGTACTGGTTGTTGTCCACCACGTGGCAGACACGGGGGTGGAAGCGGCGGATCATTCCCTCCAGGAAACAACTGTTGCCGCCCCCCAGCTCGACGATCGTGTCGCACTTCCCCTCCCTGCCGGCGAACCGCTCCGCCAGCTTGAGCAGCACCCGCGCGGTGTACCGGCGCGCCGGCCGCGCGCTGAGCGGAACCGCGGTGTAGTAACGGTTCCAGTCCGTGCCGCCCCCGGCAGGCGGCGGCTCCTTAAACACGAAATCCCGCTGGATGGCGAAATTGGCGATGAACAACAAGGACTCCGCCAGAATCTTCGCCGCGATGACGCTCAGCGACAACTCCGCGCTGAGGAAGTTGATCAACCCATAGGAGACCGCGCCGCTGGCCAGCACCAGCGCCAGATACTTCGGAGCCGTGGCGCGGTGCGGTTGGTGCGACAGGAACACCGCCCGTCGCGCCGCCAGGTAGTTGAAGGCCACCGCCGCCAGGCGGCCGGTCACCTGGGCCCGCAGGATGCTCGGGGCCAGCGCGTAGGCCAGAGTGAAGACGGCGTTGTCCAGAACCGCGCTCAGCAGCGACACAGTGGCGAAGCGCAGCAGGACGAAGTAGATGCGCAGCGAGTCCAGCAGCGGGTTGAAGTGCGAGGTCCGGACGCCGTCCGGGTACATCGTCCGGATGGGTTCCTGCGCCAGCGGGCAAGACTGGTGCCTGGCAGCGATCAGCATGTCCAGCTCGAACTCGTAACCGGTGGAGGGGATCCTCAGCAGGCGAGGCAGAAGGAACTGTGGGATTCCGCGCAGGCCGGTCTGCGTGTCGGCCAGGCGCTGGCCCACCAGCAGGCGCACCACCCGGCTGGTAATGGCGTTGCCCAGCCGGCTGCGCAGCGGCACGCCCGCCCCGAGGCGCCGCACCCCCATGACCAGAGTCCCCGGCTGCGCCGCTAGCCGACGCGCCACGCGCAACACGTCCTCCGGATGGTGCTGGCCGTCCGCGTCCGCCGTCACCACGCCCGCCAGACCGGGAAAGCCGCAGAGAGCGTAGTTGATACCCGTCTTAAGCGCCGCGCCTTTGCCCAGGTTCACGGCGTGCTCCAGCAGACACACCTTCGGCTTCAACCGCAGGGCGTCGAAGCACGCCTGGTAGGCAGGCCCGCTGCCGTCGTTCACCACGATGATGGCGGGCAGCTCGCTTTGCGCCAGAGCCTCGACCAACTCCAGCAAGCGGTCGCCCGGCTCAAAGGCCGGTATGAGGACCGGCACGTTGACCGGGGGCACTGCACCGCCGTCCATGGCGTTTCGCTCATTATGGCACGCTCAATCCCGCCACTCGCTCGAAGAAGCCGAGGGACCTCTGCGCGCACGCTTCCCAGCGGTATCGCTGTGCCACCTCGATACCCCGCCGCGCCAGCTCGGCGCGGTCAGCGGGCTGGAGCAGGAGCCGCTCCAGCGCTGCGGCGAGCTCAGTCACGCTGCGGGGATCCACCAGCCGGGCTGCGCCCGAGGTGATCTCGGGCAGCGAGGAGACGTTGGAAGTGATCACCGGCACGCCGGCCGCCATGGCCTGAGCCACCGGAAGCCCGAAGCCCTCGTAGAGTGACGGGTACACAAACACCGTGGCGCCGGCGGTGATGCCGGGCAGATCTGGCTCGGGCACGTAGCCCAAGTAACGCACGCCGCGGCTGGAGCGCAGCCGTTCCAGCAGCGCGCCCTCCGCCCACCCGGCCGGCCCCGCCACCACCAGCTCGAACTCCTCGCCAAGCGCGCGCGGCAGCTCGCTCCAGGCATCCAGCAACGTCTCCAGGTTTTTCCGCGGCTCGATAGTGCCCACGAACAGCGCGTAGGGTCGCGCCAGGCGGTGTTTCTCCCGAGCCGCCGCGGCCGCTTGGGGAGGGACCCGGAAGAACTCCTCGGGAACCCCCGGATGCACGACCTCGATTCTCTCCGGTTTCAGCCCCAGAACCCGGACGGCATCCGCGCGGGTGGCGGCCGAGATGGCCATCAGGCCGTCCGCCCGCAACAAGACTCTCTCGGCGAACCTCCTGGCCGCCTTCACATTGGCCGGCGTGTGCATCTCCGGCATCAGCCAGCAGGTCATGTCATAGATAGTGGCCGTCAGCCGGCAGCGGCGCGGCGGATTGCGCAACTGTTGCCCGGCGTGGAACACGTCGCACCGGCCACCGAGCCAGTCCAGCACGGGCAGCGGGCAGTAGTTCGCCAGGTGCAGCAGGCCCAGCCCCGCCAGGGTGGGCCAGCGCCCGATGAGGGAGCGCTCATGGTCCAGCTCGCCGATGCGCGCCGAGAACGGAAAAGTGAGGATCTCGTGCCCGGCCGCCAGGCGCCGCAGGTGGCGGATCCAGTAGTAGAGATAGTTTTTAACGCCCGCGCTGCGCAACAGCAGCGGCGTGGCGTCGATCGAGATGCGCATCAGTTCACGTTCGTGTACAGGCCTTTGCCTCCGGCAGCCGCCACCAGATGCAGCCGCTGCCGGCCCACCAGCCCCTCCAGCCGTGGCAGCGCCACGTCTTCGGCCGCCAGGTACCAGCGCTCCGCGCTCATCCACAGCCGCGCGAAATCGGCATCCTCGATGAACACCTGCGGCGCGCCCGGAGCGTAAGAACCGTACTCCAGGTTGGTCACCCGGCCGTTCAACAGGAGGGCCTGCCGATTGTTATAGAAGAAAACCGAGGAAAAAGCATAGTACTGGTTGTCAACGATCAACCTGCCGGCAGGCGCCTCCAGCAGCGCTCGCGCCAGGGGCCGCGAAGAGAGATAGGGGTCAAAGGCGACCAGCGCCAGCCGGGCGGCGTGGAGCAGGATTACCATCATCACCGCCAGGGCCAGAAAGGCGCCCTGGCCGCGGAGCCAGAGCACGCCCAGAGCCCCCACCAGGAAAGCCAGGCCGGCCAGCGCCAGAGGCAGCCGCAAGTAGGCAAACGAGGCCAGCGTCAGGTCCTTCATGTGCCCCAACGAGAGCGAGTAGGCTTCGGGATTCCGGCCCAGCGCCTGGGAGATGTCCCCCGGCGCCGGAGTGCCCCAGACCTGCGCCAGGATGGCTGTCGCCGCCACCGCCGCCAGCGCCGCCACCCCGCCAGCCACCTTGCTTCCCAGGCTGATCGCAAGTCCGCCTTGAGCCATGGCGCACCCGGCCAGCAGGGCCAGCGCAGGGTAAATGGGCATCGAGTAGTACTCCTGGGTGGTCGAGAAAGAAAAAAACACCAGCAGGAAACCCGCCCAGCACAGCGCCAGCACGCGCGTCCGCCCGGCCCGGTCCGCGGCCCTGTAGGTGAGGCGCGCCGCGGCGGGCAGAAACACGCTCCAGGGAAACAGCCATACCAGGTGAAGCAGCCAGAACTGGAGTCGCGGCACGGTGTTGTAGTCGCGCGGGTAGCGCACGTTCAGAAAGCGCAGCACGTGCTCGTTGATGAAGTAGAACCAGAAGAAACCGCGGTAGCGGCCCGGCTCGCTCTTGAGCGTCAAGTCGAAGTACGGCGGGTTGGCCCGCGTCGCCAGCACGTGCCAGGGCGCCGCCAGCGCCAGGAAAATCAACAGGCCCGAGAGGGGGTGCAATCGCTGCCAGGTGCGCCGCGCCAGCAGTTGCCGCGTGAACAGCAGGTAGAGGAACCCCGCGCCGCCCGGCGCCACCAGCGCAATCAGGCCCTTCAGCAGAACTCCCGCCGCCAGGCTCGCGGCCAGCACCGCCGCCCACAGCCTCGGCCGGGGCTCCTCTTCGTCCAACGCCCGCAAGAGGGACCACACGGCCAAAGTGACGGCCAGCGTCAGCATTACGTCGGGAATCAGGATGCGCGTGAACAGGAACAATCCCACACACGTGGCCAGGCTCAAGCCGGCATAGAAGCCCGCGCGAGCCGAAAACGCCCAGGCGCCGAAGCGCGCCGTGATCCAGCAGAGCAGAATCGCCGCCAGCGCGGTCGGGATCCGCGCCGCCCAATCCTGCACGCCGAAGATCGCGAACGCGACCGCCATCGTCCAGTACTTCAGGGGCGCCTTCTCCAGGTAGGGCACTCCGTTCAGGCGCGCCGTCACCCAGTCCCCGGAAGCCAGCATCGTGCGCGCGATCTGGGCCTGCACCGCGTCCACGTCGTCCATCAGGGAAGGCGAGCTGAGGATGCCGCCCAGGTAGATGAGCGCCGCGAACAGGACAACGATCAGTTCGTGGCGTAGAGCCAGTCCGCCCGGCCGGCTTCTTCCCGGACTCCCTCCCGTGAAGGTTCCTGTATCTTCCACCGCTCCATCC
>Ga0315291_10009858_pt1 | contig 11704 bp, 7 predicted proteins | sample YL17G12_20_MG_FD_203070 | JGI IMG/M metagenome (GOLD analysis project Ga0315291, IMG submission 203070) | Sediment microbial communities from Yellowstone Lake, YNP, Wyoming, USA - YL17G12_20 | ecosystem: Environmental > Aquatic > Freshwater > Lake > Sediment | place: USA: Wyoming | collected...
AGTCGAACAGGGCGGAGGTGCGCGCGAGCTCACCCAGATGCACCCCGTGGGCCACGGACCAGCGCCCGCCGTACGCGGAGAGCAGGAACGCGATCTCCTCGAGGGCGGCATTGCCCGCCCGCTCGCCGAACCCTCCGACGGTCACCTCCACGTGGGAGGCGCCGGCCTGGATCGCCGCGAGGGTATTGGCGGTGGCGAGGCCGAGGTCGTTGTGGCAGTGAACGCCCACCAGGGGCACGGGCCCCTTCTCCTTTTCAAGCAGGCCGCGCACGCTCGCCAGGAGCTCCGCCATATCCTCGGGAACGAGGATGCCGTTGGTGTCGGCGATGTTCAGCACATCGGCCCCCGCTTCCCGCGCGGCCCGGCAGGCATCCAGGAGGAACTCCCTGCGGGCGTGCGGGGCCTCGCTCAGCGAGAACTGCACGCGCACGCCGGCAGCCCTGCCCATCCCGACGTATCGCCCGATCGCGGCGAGCGCCTTCTGTTCGGTCTGCTTGAGCACCTGCGCGAGGAACTGCGGCGAGACCCCCATGAACAGGTGCAGGTACTTCTTCTCCGCCGCCTCGAGCGACTCGAGGGCCTTCTCCACATCCGCAGGCAGCGCGCGGGCGAGCGCCGCTATCCACGGGCCCTTCACTTCCCTGCAGACGAGCGAGACGCACTGCGCCTCCTCGGGGGAGGAGGCGGGGAAGCCCGCCTCGATGACGTCGACGCCCAGGCGCGCAAGCTGCCGGGCAAGCGCGAGCCTGTCCCGGGTGGAAAGAACGACGAAGGGCAGCTTGTTGCCGTCCCGCAGCGTCGTGTCCAGTATCTCGATCCATCTGGCCATGTCGCTTCCATGGTACACTGGAAAGCGCGTCAAGAAAAGGTTACCCTCCCCCGCACATGAATCGCGCTTATGCCCTCTTCCTGCTGCTCCTCGCGGCCGCCACTGCGCCGCTGGGCGCTGCCGGGCTCGAGCTGGACATCCCCGAAGCCCTCGCCCCGTCGTGGCGGAGCATCCTCGTGGAGCACCCCCTGCCAACCGGCCTGGAAATAGTCGGCCAGGGCGGCAGCGAGCGCGTGTCCATGGAGAGGCTGAGACAGGGGGCAGCCCCGGGTCCGGGCATGCGCAGGATCGTGGAGAGGACCTTCCTCGCTCCGGTGGGGCGTCTGGGCCAGGCTGAGCGGAGCACGGGGGAGGTTCTGCCCATCGAATCGATCAGGCTTCCGTCCGTCGCCCTGCCGGTCGACGGTCTTTTCCCGGGCCAGCCCGGCTATTCCCTTGTCGAGGAGACCGCGCTCGGGATCGAAGGTTCTGACCCTGCGCTGCAGGCCTGGTTCGAGAGCATCCCCGAGGCGCCGTCCACCGAGGAAGCGGGGGCGGTCCTCTGGATCGGGGCCGTGGGGGACATCATGCCTGCCCGGGGCGTGGATGAACTCATCCAGGGCCCCCGCGGGCTGCAAAGGGTCTTCGGCGACACCCTGCCGCTCCTGGAGAGCTGCGATGTCCTGCTCGGCAACCTGGAGGGAGCCGCGACCCGGCGGGGCGTCAAGGCGGCGAAGACCTACACGTTCCGCTTCGATCCCGGGGCGCTCGCCATGCTCGCGCAGGCGGGGTTCACGCACCTCTCCCTCGCCAACAACCACTCCTTCGATTTCGGAGAGACGGGTTTTCTGGACACGTTGGAGGCCCTCGAGGCGAGCGGCATCTCAGCCCCCGGCGCGGGCAGGAACACGGCGGAGGCCGGGACCGCCCGTGAGATCGCCGCGGGCGGGACCACCGTCCGTGTGCTCTCCTTCGGCGCGTATCCCGTCGACCGGATGGGCTTCGACGGACGGCGCACCGCCCGGGCAACGGCAGCGAGGCCCGGAATCCTCTGGCTGGACGATGAGTCCCTTGCAGCGGCAGCGCGCCAGTTCGGGCCCGATACGTTCGACGTTGCGATGGTCCACGGCGGGGAGGAGTGGACGAGCGCGCCGACGCCTGGGCAACAGAGGCTCTATCGGCGGCTGATCGAGGCGGGCGCCGACCTTGTCATCGGCTCCCACCCTCATGTGCTGCAGGGCATGGAGGCAATGGGGGGCGGGCTCATCGCCTGGTCGCTCGGAAACTTTCTCTTCCCGGGCATGGACGGGACCAAGGGGGGGGAGGATTCGGCGATCCTGCGCCTCGGCGTCTACCGGGGGGCGATCCGCTACGTGCAGTCGTATCCCGTACGACTGAAGGGCGGGACCGTCCGCAGGCAGGTAACAGAACCCGCCCCCGCTGGTGTTCCACCAATGGGTGTTCCATGAGAAGAGAAGCGAAAGGAGCACACGAGATGAGAGTTTCCAGGACATTCTTCCTGGCCGCGGGCGCAGCGGCCGCTGCCGCGGTCCTGCTGCTCGCCTCCTGCACGACGGTCAACAAGCTGGACAGCTACCGGATCGAGAACGCCTCGCTTGCGGCGGACATGCGCGTGCCGCCCGAACCGACGCTCTCCATCGACTACTCGGTCAGGATCGACTCCAACAATCCCATCGGAACCGCGCTCAGCGTGGGCACGACGATGATCAAGGCATCCGAGGCTGCCAAGGCCGAGGCGCTGATGAGGGAGGCGCTCACCACCGTCGATGTTCCCGCGATCGTGCTGAGGGAATCATCCCGGTGGTGCGCCTCGGCGTTGGACGCCCGGCTCGCCGAGCGCGGGCAGAAGGCGGACTACCTTCTGGACCTGGACATCCGGGAATACGGCATTCAGGCAGCGGCGCCCGGCAGCGCCGTGTCGCTTCACATGCGCCTGACGGCGAGCCTGTTCCACACCAGGAGCGGCGAGATCGTGTGGCGGCGCAGCATCACGGTGAACGATCCCGCGAGCCCGCAGATGTTCGCCGTGGGGCACATCGTGGGGAACATCGTCACGGCCGGGGCGCTGGCGAGCCTTTCAGTGGAGCAGCTCGAGGACGGGTTCAAGTCCCTCGCCCTCGAGTCGGCCCGCTCGATCGTGCGCAGGCTGGAGAGGGATTTCTACTCCGCCAAGTATCGCTGAGCAGGCCTCCCTCAGCGCAGCTCGCCCAGCTTCGAGGTCCAGTCGCTGTCCGGGAACCCCTTTCGCAGGTTCTCCTCCAGGCTGCGCGCCCTGTCCCGCTCGCCGCGCAGCCGCGCGATTCTCACGGCGTTGAAGAGCCCCTCGGCGGCGAGGTCGGGGAAATCGGGAAACAGGTAGGAGATCCGCGTGAACTCGTCGAGGGCTTCGGCAGTGGCGCCCGTTGCCTCGAGCGCCCGGGCCTGCTCGCGCTTTGCCTCGGCCCCGACCCTGTCGGCACGGGAATCTGCGAGAGCGGTGAATATGTCCAGCGCCTTTTTCAGGTCGCCTGTGGCCGCTGAGGCCTCGCCGAGCAGGAGGTTCACCTCCCCGGCAAGGGGCTCGGCGGGGGAGCGGCGGCGGATCTCCGAGAGCAGCGCGAGTGAGTCGGCGGGCCTCGCTTCAAGAAGCAGCCGGGCATGGGCGAGACGGATCCTCGCCAGTGACTCGGCCGGAAGGCCCTTTATCGCGAGGGCCTTCGAGGAGTACTGCTCGGCGAGCTCAAGGCTTCCAACAGCCGCCAGAGCCTTGCCGAACCCCTCGAGGGCGGGGTCCGCCATGCTCCCCCGCGGCCGGCTGGACACATACGACCAGAACCCTTCTGCTGCCGACCGCGCGTCCCCCGCCTCGAGGGACGTCTCGGCAGCCCAGTACAGGGCCTGGTCGGCGAGGGGGCTGCGCGGGAAATCCCTGCCAACCCTGCGGAAGCCCTCGCGCGCCTCCACGTAACGCTTCAGATCCAGCGCCTGGGCGGCCCTGTTGAAAAAGGCCTGCGGGGCGAGCTTGCCCCCGGGGAACGCGCGAGCGAGGGACTCGAAAGCCTCGGTCGTCTCGGCTCCCCTGCCCAGGCGCGAGAGGGCCCACGCCTTCTCGTACAGGGCCTGCTCGCGGACGTCGGGGTCCTGGGATGCCGCCGGCACCGCCAGGGCGCGGTCGAGGTACCCGATGGCGGAGGCGTCGTCCGCCCGAAGCGTCTCGCAGACGCCCGCACGGAACAGCGCCTCGGCCTTCCTCGGATCAGCGGGGTGCTTCTCGGCGAGCGACAGGAAGGCATCCCGCGCCTCCTCCAGACGGTTCAGGCGGAAAAGCGACCAGCCCAGCCAATACAGCGCCTCAGCACCCCCCTCCTCCTTCTGCAGCAGGCCCGCAGCCTCCCTCAACCGGGAGACAGCCTCCTCGAGCCGCTCCATCCTGTAGAGCGTCCGGCCGACATGCAGGACGATCGTTCCCGCGCCCACGGATTTCAGCGGGCGCCTGCGCAGGGCTTCGAAGCTTGCGAGGGCCTTCTCGTAGGCGCCCGTGTTAAACCAGCAGATCCCGATCGCAAGTGAGCTGCGCTCGGCAAGGTCGCCGCCGGCGGCGCTCTGGAGCACGGACTGGAAGAACGGGACGGCCCGAGTGTGCTCCCCCCTCTGTGAGTAGATGAAGCCGATGGAGTACGCGCTCTCAGCGCCCAGCGGCGAGCGCGGGAACTCCTTCACCACGCGCTGGAAATCCTCCAGGGCGAGGGCCTGCCTGTCGAGCCTCATCAGGGCGAGACCCCGTCGGTACAGGTATTCGGGCAGCAGGCTCGAGCGGGGGAAGTCGCGAACCAGCGTGTCCCAGCGCCCAACCGCGCCCACAAAATCCCCGGTTTTCTCGAGCGCGGTGGCCAGCAGGCGAAGGGTCTCCTCAACCCGCCCGCTCTTCGGCCGGTCAACGAGGAGCTTCTCGAGTGCGCGCGCGGCCTCCCGCTGCCTGCCCATGTCCGAGAGCACGACCGCGAGCTGGAAGCCCGCCTTCTCACCGACCTGCCGGTCGGGGCCCGCGCGGGCCGTGTCGAAGAGCGCCGCCGCCGCCGGCTTCTTCCCGAGCCCGAGCTGGGCCAGGCCCATGGCGTACTGGACCGCCTGCCTGTCGGCGGCGTCGTCGGCAAGGTCCCTCGCGCGTTCGTAGGAGGCGAGCGCCGCCTCGTAGCTCTTCCTGTCGAAGAGGATGTCGCCCCGCAGCCGCAGGGCGCTGCCGCGCGCACGGGCGGAGAGGCTGCCGGCGCCGGCCTGCTTCAGCAGGGTGTCGACCTGCTGAAGCGCCTCATCGGAGCGTCCGGCGCGCCCCGCGATGTCCGCGAGGCGCAGGGCCGCGGAGTTCCGGTAGGGGGAATCCGTGTAGACGGTGAGGAGCGTCCGATATCGCTTTTCGGCGCCGGCGAGATTCCCCAGCGCAAGCTCGCATTCGGCGAGGAAGAACACGCAGTCGCGCACGAGGACGGATCGCGGGTACTCGAGGAGCACCTTCGCGTACTGATCGCGGGCCGAAGCGAACCTGCCCGCGCGGTACTCCGTGCCGGCAAGCCGAAAGAGGGCCTCCGCCCGCAGCGCTTCGCCGGCCGCCGCGTCCCCTGACGCCGGGCTCTCCGCGAGGAGGGCGCGGTACTGCGCGGCCGCCTCGCCGTCGCGGCCGAGCTCTTCCAGCGCGCTACCGGCCAGCAGCATCGCCTGCGCCCGGTATGTCGCATCCGCGCCCGTGCGGGCAATCTGGTCGCCCAGCAGATCCAGCGCCTTCTCGTAGAGGCCCAGCTTCAGGTTGCAGGCGCCCAGCCAGTAGCCCGCGCGCGCGGCGAGCGGCGACTTCGGGAAGCGGGTGCAGAGCGATCCGAGGGCCCAGAGCGCCTTCTCGTAGTTTCCCGCGTAGAACAGGGAAACGCCAAGCAGGTAGCCCGCCTCCTCGGCCCGGGGCGACTCCGGATACTCATCGACGACCTTCTGCAGACTTCGGGCAGCCAGCGGATACTGGCCGTCGGCAAGCGCCTTCTTCCCCGAGGCGAGGAGGTCTGCAGCGGCATCCGGGAAGCAGGGAAGGGAGAGCAGGAGCAGCGCGATTGCGAGCGCCGGGGCCCGGCGGCTCATGTCGGCACCTTTTCGGCCTCTTTCGGCCGTTCCTCCTTCTCCTTGGGCTGAACGGGGGGCTCGCCGACGGCGTGGTCGCCGGCAGCAGACCGGCTCGCCTTCCCGCCCTGCCGGCGGAAGGCGACCTTTCCTGCGCGCATGTCCACGTCCATCGTGTCGCCCTGCGAGAAGCGCCCCTTCAGGATCTCGAGCGACAGGGGATCCTCGACCTCCTTCTGCAGAAGCCTCCGCAGGGGACGGGCCCCGAACTTCTCGTCGAAGCCCTTCTCGATCAGGTACTCGCGCGCCTTCTTTCGGATCGCGATGGAGATCTTCTGCTCCACCAGCCTGTCGGAGATCTCCTTCACCATGAGGTCGAAGATCTGCGCGAGGTGCCTCCTGTCGAGGTTGTGGAACACCACAATCTCGTCGATGCGGTTGATGAACTCTGGGTTGAAGGCCCGCTTCACCTCGCCCATGACGAAGTTGCGGATGTCCTTGAAGTTCATCCCTCCCTCCTCCGACTGGAAGCCGAGGGTGGAATCCTTGTTGATCTCCCGGGCCCCGAGGTTGGAGGTCATGATGAGCACGGCGTTGCGGAAGGACACGACGTGGCCGAGATTGTCGGAGAGCTGCCCCTCCTCGAGGACTTGCAGCAGGATGTTGAACACGTCGGGGTGCGCCTTCTCGATCTCGTCCAGCAGGATGACGCTGAAGGGCCGACGGCGGATCTTCTCGGTGAGCAGCCCGCCCTCCTCGTAGCCCACGTAGCCGGGGGGCGCCCCCACGAGGCGCGAGACGTTGTGCTTCTCCATGAAGTCGGACATGTCGATGCGGACGAGCGCCTCCTCGTCGCCGAAGAGGAACTGGGCGAGGGTCTTCGCGACGAGGGTCTTGCCCACGCCGGTGGGGCCCAGGAACACGAAGGACCCCAGGGGCCGGCGGGCCGAGGACAGGCCCGTGCGCGAGCGGCGGATGGCCGAGGCGATGACGGAGATCGCCTCATCCTGGCCGATCACCTTCTTGTGCAGCTCCGCCTCGATGTGCAGCAGCTTCTCGGACTCGCTCTGCACGATGCGCGCCAGGGGGATGCCCGTCATGTCCGAGATGACCTGCTGGATGTCCTCGACGTCCACCACGTTCTCCTCGACGGTGATCGTGCTCTCCCAGGTCTTCTTGATCTCGTCGAGCTTGACCTTGAGCTGGCGCACCATGTCGCGCACGGCGGCCGCCTTCTCGTAGTTCTGCGTGTTCACGAGGCTCGTCTTCTCGACGTTCATCCTCTCGATTTCCTTCTCGAGGTCGGCCAGTTCCTTGGGCCGGATCGAGTTCCTGATGCGCTTGCGCGAACCGGACTCGTCCACCAGGTCGATCGCCTTGTCGGGCAGGAACCTCTCGGTGATGTAGCGCCGTGAGAGCGTCGCGGCCGCCTCGAGGGCGGCGTCGGTGTAGCGGACGCGGTGGTGCTCCTCGTAGTTCTTCTTGATTCCCTTGAGGATGCCGATGGTCTCCTCGACGGAGGGCTCCTTCACCGTGATGGGCTGGAAGCGCCGCTCGAGGGCCGCGTCCTTTTCGATGTGCTTCTTGTACTCGTTGAGGGTGGTGGCGCCGATGCACTGCAGCTCCCCCCGCGAGAGGGAGGGCTTCAGCATGTTGGAGGCGTCGATCGCCCCCTCGGCGCCGCCGGCGCCGATGATCGTGTGCAGCTCGTCGATGAACAGCACGACGTTGCCGGCCCCGAGAATTTCCTTCATCACCCTCTTCAGGCGCTCCTCGAACTCGCCCCTGTACTTGGTGCCTGCCACGAGCGAGGCGAGGTCGAGGGTGAGCACGCGCTTCCCGACCAGGACCTCGGGGACCGTGGAATCGACGATCTTCTGGGCGAGGCCCTCGACGATGGCCGTCTTGCCGACCCCCGGCTCGCCGATCAGCACGGGGTTGTTCTTCGTGCGCCGCGCGAGGATCTGGATGACGCGCTGGATCTCCTTCTCGCGCCCGATGACGGGATCGAGCTTGCCCTCGCGGGCGAAGGCGGTGAGGTCGCGGCCGAACTCGTCCAGCGTGGGGGTGGGCTTCTTCTGCGGCGAGAGGGGCTTCTTCTTCGCCCCGGCGGCCTGCGGCTGCTTGTAGTCCCCCGTCCCGCTGATCTGCAGGACGGACTCGCGCAGGGCGTTGGGCGTAAGAGAAGACTTGGCAAGGTAGCGTGATACGATGCTGCCCTGCTCCTTCACGGCGGCGAGCAGCAGATGCTCGGTCCCGATGTACTCGTGGCCCATGTTGCGGGCCTCCTCGGCCGAATCCTCGAGGATCTTCTGGCCCCGCTTGGAGGGGGGCACGTCGCCGAGGATGAGCCCGCCCTTGCCCTTCGGGAGGCTCTTCTCGATCTCGACCTGCATCTCCGCCGTGTTGACCTTGGCCCTCTGCAGGGCTTTCACGGCGACCCCTTCGCCGTCCTTCAGCAGGGCGAGGATGATGTGCTCGGGGAGGAGCTGGTCCGAGTGGAACCTCTTGGCCTCCTCCTGCGCGAGGATGGTGAGGACCTTCTGCGCCCTCTGCGTGAGCCCCTTGAACATGTGCGTCAGCCTCCCCTCTCCTGCGGCAGCGCCTCGCGGACGAGCTTCGCGCGCGTGTAGTCGATGAGTTTCGTGTCGATTGTGTCGTGCCTGCTCTGGAGGACCTTCTGGATGTGCGATTTCTGCACCAGGAACAAAAGCGGGGTGATGGCCGAAGCGTCGACCCCGCCCAGGATGCCCAGCGCGATGCCCAGGCGCAGTGAGGACAGCGATTCGATCGCCTCCCGCAGCGACAGGTAGCGGCAGTGGGTGAGCAGCCCCCACGCCCGCATGACCCTGTCCTCCATGTCGATCCTGCGCTTGTCCATCAGCTCCTCGCGCGTGCGGTTCTCGTAGCCGGCCAGCTGGGCGGCGATCCCGCCCAGGTTCGCGATGATCTCCGTCTCGGCCACCCCGATGGTGATCTCGTTGGCGATGAGGTACATGTCGCCCATCGATTCCATGCTCTCGCTGTAGAACCCCCGGATCGAGAGGCCCAGTTGCGCCGACGCCTTCACCGCCCGCTTGATCAGCCCGCCCATCGAGAGGGCGGGCAGGTGGAGCATCATCGACGCCTTCAGCCCCGTGCCGAGATTCGTGATCGCCGTGTTCAGATATCCCCACTCGGGGGAAACGGCGAAAGGCAGCGCCGCCGAAAGCCGGGTGTCGATGGCGTCGATCCTGCCGAACAGGGTCTCAAGGCACGAGCCCGCGCCGAAGGCGGCCAGGCGCAGATGGTCCTCGTCGCCGATGATCGCGCTGAGGCTCCCGTCGCCGCTCAGCAGCATGGCGCGATTTTTCTCCAGGGAGTAGCCCTGGGAAATCACATTGCGCTCGAAGAGGATCCTCCTGTCCAGCGGGGAAAGCTCGTCCAGGCCGATCACGGTGAGATCCCCCGCGTTCGGGAGCCTGCGGAAGACGGCGAGAATCCGCTCCTGGCACTCCCTGTGCTCCTGAGCGGAGAGCGTTCCCGGATAGGGATACTCGGAGAGGTTGCGCGAGAGGCGCACGCGGCTGGAGATGACGACCCCCAGCGCTGGGGGCGCCGAGGGCGCCGAGGGCGCCGAGGACGCCTCCGGCGTCGAGGACGCCTCCGGCGTCGAGTCGGCGGCGCCTTTCATCCAGCCCTTCATGTCCGCGAGTCCCGTGAAGTCAAACATTGGCTTCAAGCTCCCGCAGCCTGTCGCGCAGCTGGGCGGCCTTCTCGTAGTCCTCGCTTTCGACAGCCGCTTTCAGCTCGTCGCGCAGGCCGGCCCTGTCTGGTGCGGCGTCCGCCGATCCCGCGAGGGAGAGGGGCAGCTTCCCCGCATGCCGGGGCCGGGCCGCCATCTGGGAGAGAATGGAGCGCAGATCAGCCTCGAACGTCCGGCCGCACTCCGCGCAGCCCAGCTTTCCCGTCTTTCTGAAATCCGCAAGCTTCGTCCCGCACCGGGGGCATGCGCTCGCCCCGGGCTCCGCGGAGCCGCTCGCTTCCGTGCCGTCGATGAGGCCTGTGAGCAGGTTCGTGACCGGCAGCTCGGATTCCTCCTCCCTGACGAGGCCCTTCTCCTGCGCGCATTCCTCGCAGATGTGCAGCTCGTGTACGCTTTCCTTCTGGATCTGGCGGATATGTATGACGGCCTCTTTCAGGCCGCATATTTCGCATTTCATGACTGCCTAGAAGTATACAAAAAAATCGGCATGAATTCTACGGCAAAACCTGCCGCGGGCAGTCGGAGGGGCGTTTTTGGTACGTAACGCCGTAAGATTAAACTTTTTTCAGCACCTCGAGAGGCTTCAATCCAGCTGCCCGAGCTGCCGGAATGTACGACGCAAGAGCAGAGAGCAGCAGGGTGCCGGCCGCTGCGAGCGCCACTTCGAGGGCATCGATGCGGATGGGGATCTTCTGCAAGTAGTAGGCGCTGTTGAAAAGGGTGACGGGCTCGAGCGCGGCAGCGGACGGGACCAGGGATATGCGTATAAGAGATGCGACCCACACTCCCGCGTCGAGGACCGCCTGCAAGGCGGCGAGGAGCTGGTTGACGTTCACCGCGACGAGCAGGCCCAGAGCGATTCCAAGGGCGGTGCCCAGAAGCCCCGTCACGGCCCCTGCGGTCAGGAAGGCGACGGCGAGCGAAGAGGGGGAAGCGCCGATGGCCTTGAGGATGCCGATGTCCAGTCTCCTCTCGAACACGATCATCAGCACCGACGAGGACACGTTCACGGCAGCCACGAGGACCACGAGGCCCATGATGAAGAGCAGCAGCGCCCGGGTGGTCTGGAAGCTCGCCAGACGGCTGTACTCCAGCTCCCGCCACGTGGCCAGACGGGAGTCGGCGGGCAGGGCCGAACGGAGCCTGCGGATGACCGGCTCGAGGTCGGCGAAGGGCTCGCGGACCTTCACGCCGATCAGGGTGCGCGAGGCGCGCGGCGAGAGCATACGCGCGGAGGAGGAAAGCGGTGCGTACACCATGACCTTGTCCAGCTCCTGGTAGCCGGTCTCGAAGAGACCCGCGACCCTGACCGATGTCACCCGAGGCGGCCCGCTCATGGACTCCCCGTAACTCGTGAGAACGGCAATCTCATCGCCCACCCCGACGCCGAGGGTGCCGGCGAGCGCCGCGCTCACCAGAGCCGAGTCGGGCCGGGCAAGCGAGAGCTCCCCTGCCCGGAGGGTGACCAGCGAAGCCAGCCCGGAGTCACGAAGGAAAGCGTCATCCGCGATGCAGCGGATGGTCGCCCCGGCGGCGGCCTTGTCCGAGACGAGCAGGCCGGTGCCCTGGCGCTCGGGCACGGCAGCGACCACCTGTGGGTCATCCGCGATCCTGCGAGCGAGGCTCTCCATGGCTGCCGCGCCCGTGCCCGGAGGAAGCGACACCTGCACGTGGGATGTCCCCACTTCGAGCAGGCGCGCGGTGATGCCCTCGATCATGCCCGTGGACACCTCCATCACCAGCAGGAGCGGGACGAGGCTCAGGGCGATGCCGACAACGGAGCCGCGGAGGTAGCGGGCGGTGCCCGCCTTGCCCCTGAGCGTTCTCAGGCTGAAGAATGCGACGAAACTGCGCTTCATGCCGGCAGCAGCGCCCCCCCGCCAAGCACCAGGCTGCGATCGGCCCGTCCGGCAAGCCCCGTGTCGTGGGTGACGAGCATCATCGTCCGGCTGTACTTCCGCACGAGCTCGAAGAGCAGCTCCTCGACGATCCGGGCGTTCTTCTCATCGAGGTTTCCCGTCGGCTCGTCCGCGAGGATCAGGGGAGGA
>Ga0315291_10009859_pt1 | contig 11704 bp, 9 predicted proteins | sample YL17G12_20_MG_FD_203070 | JGI IMG/M metagenome (GOLD analysis project Ga0315291, IMG submission 203070) | Sediment microbial communities from Yellowstone Lake, YNP, Wyoming, USA - YL17G12_20 | ecosystem: Environmental > Aquatic > Freshwater > Lake > Sediment | place: USA: Wyoming | collected...
CGGCGTTTGTGGTTTTTAGTCAGATATTCTGTATAAAACCACCCGCCCGCAACTTTTGTTCCAAACACAGCACGATACACCTTGGATGCACAGTGGAAGTAAAAAGGCAAAAGGGGGTTTGGGGGCGCAACAAGATGGAAAAGAAGACATAAGGAACAATGCTGAATTTGCTTTGTGCGCCCTCGGAAGGTTTTTTGCCTACTTTTTTGACTACAAAAAAGTAGGAAGCGTGAGAAGAAACAGCATCTCAGTACCTGAAAGTAACATCACAGCTCAAAAGTCAGTCGCGGCCTTTGCCGCAAAAAAAGCGCAAGGTTACGGCTGAACAGAGCAAAGAAGGATAACGAAAATCCCGTAGAATGGTTATTATACGAAATTTAATAAAATGATTTAAAAAACCACCCTGAGCTATATGGATTGCCAAATGTAAAACAAAAAATGCAAAATTATTCCCGCTCCATTACTAAAACCCTTGCCTTTCCGCTCATATTTTTAATGTATTTCAACTGATAATCCGGCAAACAGGTCTTCAGAATGGCTATCTGATCTTCGAATAACTCAAAAAAAATTGCTTTGGGTTTAATCGGAATCAATTGTTGAACAATTTTTTTGTACAAGTCCATTCCATCGTTCCCGCCGAATAAGGATATTTGTGGCTCATATTTTAGTTCAGGGCTTATCTGATAGTCTGTTGGAATATATGGCAGATTTGCGGTAACTATCACTTCCCTCTCATCAAATAGTTCAGGCAGTACATTCTTCAGCAAATCCGAATGGATCAATCTGATTCGCCCTTCAAGCCCGTATTTTTTAATATTCCAGCGCGCCACTCGTAACGCATTTTGTGAGATGTCAGTCGCCACAGCAATCAGACCTTCGACGTTTTTACAAACAGAAATCGGAATACAGCCGGAACCTGTGCCAATATCCAAAAGTATTTGTGATTTGTGATTTGTGATTTGTGATTTTTTATACAGGTGGCGCGACGACGGCGTCGCACTTTTTGTATGTCGGATATATTCAATCACGCATTCCACCAGAGTCTCGGTGTCGGGTCGTGGCACAAGCACATTACGATTCACCTTAAAATCCAGAAAATAAAATTCCTTATGACCGGTCAGGTATGCAACTGGCATCCCTTGTTTCCGTTTTCGGATTGCGCGCTTATACAACCACAATTTTATTGAACAAATTTTGTGTTCATCGTGCGCGAGCAAAAATGTCGTCGGTTTTTTCAGAATATACGAAAGCAAAATTTCAGCATCCAGGCGCGCGCTTGGCGATGTCAGAAAAAGTTGTTCATGGCCCCATTTGAGGGCTTCTTTTATTTGCATAACAAATAACCGTTAAAACGGTTTTATTATACATCATTTTGACATTGATTATTGCAAATCGCCCTTGCTTTCAGAAAGCCTATCTTTTAATGACTGGCGCCTTTTCTCAAAAGGATGGTTCTGCATCCACATTTCCTTTAATTCGGAATCAGTAAAAATATTTTTAGCAACCTCGTCGCTTAAACCAGTTTTATTTTCAAAAAGTTTCCATGCCTCGCCTAATACATAGATAAGCTGAAAACCTTGTTCAATATGGCCGTTTATCCAGCTGGCCCTTTCACCCATATCGGGCTTAGCGCCTGCCTCAATGTCTTCAACGATAGGATTGCCTTTTTCTAAATCTTTCACTTTAACTGCCATGATAGCGATGGGTCCCTGAAGCAATTCAGTCATTGTATCATCCAAATGCATTGTTTCATCCAGACTCATTGCATATGTTGTTAGTTCGCGGGTATCGCCTGCCAAAGACAATTCCTTGTTTGGTTCACTTTCAGGATTGTTAGTCTGATTTACAAAAGCTGGGGCATGCGTTTTTTCCGCCATAAAATTTGATTATTCTGATAAACTTGAACGGCCGAATATTTTTCTTAATCGCCTTCTTAATGAAGTAAAAAATTTATTACTGCTACCCAGCGCTTCCGGATGAGCTTCCTCTTCTTCCATCCTGTTTCTGGCGCGTTCATTGATTAATTCCATTATTAGCAAAAATTTTCTATCCAGGGTTTCAGGCTTATGTATATCGCCGATTCCGGGATAAATTGGCTTTATGCTATCGTAAAAATTTAAAGCATTACCACTCTTTAATGCCATTTCAATCAGCTTATCTTCAACTTCTATCATCATTTTTCGGTCCTCCGGGTTTCTGATTAAATGTGAAACCTTGATCATATCCTCCCATTCTGCCCTTGGATTTTTTGGAATCTCAGTAGTATTCACAAAATTAGGAATTTAAATTATTTAAAGCTTCAATGGTTTTTGGCCCCATTATACCTGCATCAGAATCGGTTTTCTGCTTTACTATTCCGTTTGCCAACTGAAACCGAATAAGGGCTTGTTTTGTTTTTTCGCCAAAGTACCCTGTATTTAATCCAGCCTCCAAATGGTGTTCTTTTATCAGTATACTCTGGAGCTTAACAACATCATCACCGCGGTCTTTTAACTTCAAAGTTTTTGAAAACATTGATGTTTCTGTTTTTTCCACATATTTTATATCGCCGAAAGTCAAATTTAGATTATTTGCTTCAGTATTTCCGCCATTTAACTCAGTCAGTTTAGGCAAATCGATTTTAGCTGGAACCCAGACCTGCATTTCAACAGGATATTTGGCGATTTTTTCAGCCCTCTGCCCGACTGCAGCGACTAAAGCCTCATGGGTCTTTTTGCCGAAATAACCAGCGCCTTTTTCCCATTCGTTCTTTATTACTCCGTGATCTTTCTGGAAAACAAGCACAGCGTCCATCGTCGCGGAATCATAATTTCCGTTCAACTCACCTTTATAATAACCAAGCTCCCACAGCATCTGCTGAAGGCTATAGACATCATCGCCTTTGGCCTTTTTGCCTAAGCCCGCTTCAATGAATTGGAGGTTCTCCTTAAGCCGTTTTTGTTCCTTTATCACTCTGGAATTAAAATTTTCTGTTTTTGTTTTTAAGGCCTGTTGGGTTTTAGGGCCGAAATTTCCTGCGCCTTGGGCGTTAATGTTTTGAATCACGCCTTCATCGATCTGAAAAGTCAAAACAGCTTGCCTGGTCTCTTCATCATAAATACCGTCAACTTCACTGTGGTAATACCCAAACAATCTTAGCGCTTCCTGTAATTCGCTGATGCTTTCTTTTGACGAATCTTTTGTTATTGGTTTTGCGAATGTCTGGGGATTTAAGAATGACTTTGCCTTAAGGCGGTTTACGACGCCTTCAGGTAGTTTATCGCTTACCCAGCCAAAATCTAATCCCGGCTCAGCCTGATCGGCATAATAAAAAACTTCACCCTCTACAAGTCTCATGCCCCAGTTTAGCGCCCTTGCCAAGCCATCTTCACCATATCCCATCCAGATATCGATCCGATCGTAAGATCTTCCAGCCAATATCGCGCCTCCCCTATCATGGACCTCACCAACGCCTAAACCAGGTATTTTTACGCGTGTCCCGAAAGGATAGGTCTTTGGAGCGGCGAGCATTCCTATGTAAACTTCGGTCCCATCCGCTCCGTTTGTGCCGTTCCCGTTTAAAACCTTATCAGCCTCATAACTTCCCCTTACATAAAAACTCTGTCCTGGCAACGGGGAATAATACCCTGATGTCATGATCATTCTCTTTTCACCGCTTATTTGCTTTGCGTGAGTTACTGGATATTGTAGGAATATTGAGAGGGCGACTGAAACCATTAGTATAACTAATTTTTTCATCGGATTTTTATTTATTTAAAAATCTGAATATTATACATTAATTAATGTGGTTTTACAATCTACTGGGGTTGCCCTAATTTAAAAATATTGAATAACTAAAAAGCTGAACTTCTTAATGGCTGGCTCCACGGCTGTGCCTGGAGCCAAAAGAGGCCTGTAAACTTATCGGCTGAATATTGGCTCCACGTGTAACTGTGGAGCCAGCCAAGAAGTTCGAAGTTCGATTTTATAATTTGATAATTTTGATTTCTTTTGCCACACCTTTAGTCAGCACCTCAGTTTTACCTTTTTTATTTACATAAACCATATCCTCAATCCTGATCCCGCCTCCCAACTTATCCGAGTAAACACCAGGCTCGATTGTAAACAACATCCCTGGCTGAACATCTGTTGTCGATTTTTCCGACACTCTTGGTTGCTCATGGACTTCAAGCCCGATTCCGTGACCAGTTGCGTGACCAAAATATTCACCGTAACCAGCTTTTTCAATTACATTTCTGGTCACTTTATCTATCTCAATAAATGGCTTGCCGACTTTAATAGACTTGATTGCGGTATTATTTGCTTCCAGTACTGTTGAATAAATTTTTTGTTCATTATTTGTCGGCTTTTGGGTATAAAGAACCCGAGTCATATCCGTGCAATAATCTTTGTATTTAATCCCAAAATCAACCATTATCTTATCCCCTTTTTTAAGTTTACCAGTTCCGTTCTGGTGGTGTACGTCAGCTGTATTTTTACCGAACGCGATTATCGGAGAGAAAGAAAAGCCGTCTGCGCCGAGCTCATGCGCTTTGCTTAACAAGTTCCATTCCATTTCTTTTTCTGTTTGGCCGATTTTAATGGTTTTGATGAATTTTTCAAAAGCCTTGCTCGCAATCTTTACCGCATTCCTGATTATCCTGATTTCATTTTCATCTTTAATCATCCTCATATCTTCCACTATTCCGGATACGGGCTTAATACGGATTTTGGGGTACTTCTTTTTCAGGTCCAGATATCTGGAATAAGTCATGTGCTCATCTTCAATTCCCAATCGCTTAAAACGCCCGATTAGTTTTTTAAGCCCGTCTTTCTGGTCAAAAACCGGCATCCCTTTGGGAATCTGGCTCAACGCGGATCTTAAATAACGGAAATCAGTTATAAATACTGCCTTTTTCGGTGTTACAAAAAGCCTGCCGTTTGAACCTAAAAATCCGCAAAGGTAGCGTACATTCTCAGGTTTCGAAATCAATACCGCGTTGATCCTGTTGTTTAAAATGCTTTGCTGTAAGACTTTTATTCGGTTCATGATTCAAAATTACGCAAATTATATTTGATGCGCAAGAGGTTTTTTCAGCTATTTATTCACCATTCGATTTTCTATCTAATCGAAATGCGATTTGAATGAGTTTTGTAAGGGCATCAGGCCGTCGATGGGGATTCTTATTTTTTTTACCTTTTTGATGAGCTTTGGTATTAAAAAAAACACCTGATGCACGGCAAAGATAAGTATTCCATTTCACATATTCACCGCTTTGGGAAAGTATGGATACAGAAAATTCTGGATTATTAGTATGTAAATCCTTTAATGAATCTCCTTTTGCATGCTGTAGGTAAGCGGCAAGGTCAGCTTTTACGATTTCAGAATCATTGAAATATGTTTCATCCATAACTGCAGGAACATCCAACCCGACTTTACTAAGGAGGACTTTAAGGGTATCTGAAGGGCGATGAGGATTTTTACTTTTGTATTTTGTTCTAAATAAAACACCTGATGCGCGGTTGAGATAAACTTCCCATGTTACCCGTTCACCGCTTTGGGTTTGTATGGAAACAGACCATTTAGGATTTTGAGTATGCAAATCTACCAGTGTTCCCCCTTCTGCATGCTGTAGGTAAGCGGTAAGATCTGCTTTAACAACGTCAGAGTTATTGAAATACTCCTTATTCATAGGAATATATTCAGAGATATCCATTCCTGCTATTTTAAGGAGTGTTTTAAGAGCATCGGGGGGGCGATGGGGGTTCTCACTTTTTTTACCTTTCCAACTTTGTTTCGTCTTAAATAAACTACCTGATGCACGGTCGAGATAAGTACCCCATCTAACAGGTTCACCGCTTTGGGTTTGTATGGATACAGATTCTTCAGGGTTATTAGTGTTCAAATCTTTTAGTGAATCCCCTTCAGCATTCTGAAGATATGCGGTTAAATCAGCTTTTACATATTCAGGATTATTGAAATACTTCTCATCCATAGGAATAGTTTCTGGAATATCTATTCCCGCTATTTTAAGCAGAGCTTTGATAGCATCGGAGCGGCGATGGGGATTATCTGTTCTTTTCCTTGTACCAAGCAAAACACCTGATGCGCGACCGAGATAAGTAACCCATCTAACAGGTTCACCGCTCTGAGTTTGTATGGATACTGAATATTCTGGATTTACTGTAGACAAATCTGTAAGTGAATTTCCATTTGCAAACTCAAAATATGCAGTTAAATCTACTTTTACATATTCAGGATTAGTGAAATACTTTTCATCCATAGGTTTATATTCTGGAACATTAACTCCGGCTATTTTAAGTAGGGCTTTGAGGGCATCAGGGGAACGATGGGGATTCTTACTTCTGAATTTTTTTGTCCCAAATAAAACAGCTGACGCGCGGTCGAGGTAAGTTTCCCACCTTACCAGTTCACCGCTTTGGGATTGTATAGAAACAGATGGTTGAGGATCATTGGTATTCAAATCTTTTAGCGAATCTCCCTCTTCCGCATGCTTTAGGTAAGCGGTAAGGTCAGCTTTTACAATTTCAGAATTATTGAAATATGCTTCATCCATAACTGCAGGAACATCTACACCGGCTATTCTAAGCAGAGCTTTGAGGGCATCGGAAGGGCGATGGGGATTCTCACTTTTTTTACCTTTCCAACCTTGTTTCGTATTAAATAAAACACCTGATGCATGGTCAAGATAAACTCTCCATGCAATCTGTTCACCGCTTTGGGTTTGTATGGAAATAGTTCGTTTAGGATTATTAGTAAGTAAATCTTTGAGTGAAACCTTATCTGTACGCCCCAAAAAACCCCTAAGATCCACCTCAACCAATTCCCTGTTCTTGAAGTAACTCTCATTCATCTCCGCCTGCCGGAAAGGAGCTTCTCTGTGGAAAAGTTCAAGTATCGCAAGGCGCTTGGCCTGAGCAAAGTCCTGTGTCTGTTCCAGGTGTCTGGTTGTAAGTTCAAGTAGTTCTTCGGAGCGTTGGAGTTTCAGCACCCTGTCATTCGGGTTCATGAAATCGTGGAGCTGTTTCTGATCTATTTCAGGAAGTTCAATTCCTTCGCTCAATTGGCGTTCTACCAGTAGTTTCTTGAACCGCCTTCTGTTTTCCGGGATATCCTGCATCTGCTGTACATCCAAAGCTGTACTGTATAGGAAGTATTCGGGATGTTTGAGATATTCCGTAGGCAGGTTCTCTGTGAACCATTCAAGGGAGTCGTCTGTGGTTTGGGGATTATCGTTTGGCATTTAGAGCTTGGATTTAGAGTTTTGAGATTGGGAAGCGATTTGTTTTAGGCGCTTGAGGGCATCTCCAGGTCGAGGTGGATTATTTGTTTCTTTATTATCTTTTGTGCCAAATAAAACCCCTGACGCGCGGTTGAGATATGTTCTCCATCTCACATATTCATTGTTTTGAGCTTGAATACGAGTAGACTTTTCAGGATTATATGTACCTAGATCTTCTATTGAATCGCCTCTTGCGTGCCGAAGATAAGCAGTAAGATCAGCTTTAACAAATTCAGGATTACTAAAATATTCCTTATCCATAATTACAGGCATATCAATCCCAATTATCTTCAATAAAGCCCTGAGCGCATCTGAAGGTCGAGGGCAATTATCTTTTTCAAATGTTGTACCTAATAAAACACGTGATGCCCGACCAAGATAAGTTTCCCATCTTACCTTATCACCGTTTTTTGTTAATACGGAGGTACCAGTAATTGGATTTCTTGTACTTAAATCTTTTAAAGAATAACCTTTTGCGTGCTTGAGGTAGGCATTAAGATCTGCTTCTACAATCTCAGGATCATTAAAATACTTCTCATCCATAATTAATGGCATATCAATGCATAACATTTTTAGTAAAGCTTTGATGGAATCAGCTGGCTGAAAATTATTTCTATCTGTATTCAATAAAATATTTGATGCGCGCTTAAGATAAGTATTCCACAAAACCTTTTCACCATTTTGAGTTAATACAGAAACAGACCACTCAGGATTAGAAGTGCTCAAATCTAGTAGAGATTCTCCTTTTGTATGCTTAAGATAAGAAAGTAAATCCGCCTCGACAAATTCCCTGTTTCTGAAGTAACTTTCATCCATCTCAGCCTGCCGGAAAGGAGCTTCTCTGTGGAAAAGTTCAAGTATCGCAAGGCGTTGTGCCTGCGCAAAATCCTGTGTCTGTTCTAGGTGCCTGGTGGTGAGTTCAAGGAGTTCTTCCGAACGTCGGAGTTTCAGCTCTTTGTCTTTCGGATTCATGAAATCATGGAGCTGTTTCTGGTCTATTTCAGGAAGTTCTATTCCTTCTTTTACCTGTCGTTTTACGAGTAACTGCTTGAACCGCCTTCTGTTTTCCGAGATATCCTGCATCTTCTGTACATCCAAAGCTGTACTGTAGAGATAGTATTCTGGATGTCTGAGATATTCCGGAGGCAGGTTCTCTGCGAACCATTCAAGGGAGTTGCCAGTGGTTTGAGGATTATCGTTTGGCATTTAGAGCTTAGAATTTAGATCTTCGGGTTTTCAGTTTTAATTGGTCATTGCCCGTAGGGTCCCGCTTCGCGGGAGTCATTGGGGATTGGTCATTGCAAGCGCCAGTTTGTTCAGCGATTTGGATGAGTTTTTTGAGGGCATTAGCAGAACGATGGGGATTATCACACTTTTTGCCTATCTGAGACGCTTTTGTTCCTAATAAAACACTCGATGCGCGGTCGAGATAAGCTCGCCATGCAACCAGTTCACCACTTTGGGTTTTTATTGATACAGATCGTTTGGGATTTTTAGTATTTAGGTCTTTTAACATATTACCTTCCGCATGTTGAAGATACGAGTTAATATCTGCATTTACGATTTCAGGGTTATTGAAATAACTTTCATCCATAGGAATATATTCAGTGATATCTATTCCAGCTATTTTGAGAAGGGCTTTGAGGGCATCAGTGGGACGATGGGGATTATCTGTTCTTTGCTTTGTTCTGAGTAAAGCACCTGATGCGCGGCTGAGATAAGTTCTCCACGCAACAAGTTCGCCACTTTGGGTTTTTATGGCAATAGATGGTTCAGGATTTTCCGTATGTAGCTCTTTTATTGACTTGCCTTCTGCTTGCTGAAGATATGCGGTTAGATCTGCTTTTACGATTTCAGGGTCATTAAAATATTTCTTGTCCATTGGGATATATTCAGGAACTTCAACACCTACTATTTTAAAGAGGGCTTTGAGGGCATCACTTGGACGATGGGGATTATTACTTTTCTTTCTCGGAGTACTTTGTTTTGTACCTAATAAAAAACCTGATGCGCGGCTGAGGTAAGTATCCCATCTAGTCAATTCACCGCTTTGGGTTAATATTGAGGTATCATATCCAGGATTATTAGTATTCAATTCTTTTAACGAATCTCCTTCTGCCTTCTGAAGATATACTGTTAGATCTGCTTTTACATATTCAGGATTATTGAAGTACTTTTCGTCCATGCGGATGTATTTGGGAATTTCTAAACCGGCTATTCTAAGAAGGGCTTTTAGAGTATCAGGTCGTCTATGAGGATTAACAGTTTTTCGTTTTGTTCCAAACAAAACACCTGATGCGCGACTGAGATAAGTATTCCATGTAACTTGTTCATCGCTTTGGGTTTGTATAGATACAGATTCTTTAGGATTATTAGTATGTAGATCTTTTAGTGAATCCCCTTTCGCATGCTCCAAATAAGTCCTCAGATCCGCCTCAACCAATTCCCTGTTTCTGAAATATCTTTCATCCATCTCCGCCTGCCTGAATGGAGCTTCTCTGTGAAAAAGTTCTAGGACCGCAAGGCGCTGTGCCTGCGCAAAGTCCTGTGTCTGTTCAAGATGTTTTGTTGTTAGCTCAAGAAGCTCTTCTGAACGTCGGAGTTTCAGTTCTCTGTCATTCGGGTTCATGAAATCATGGAGCTGTTTCTGGTCTATTGCAGGCAGTTCAATTCCTTCACTCATCTGCCGTTCTATGAGTAACTGCTTGAACCGCTTTCTGTTTTCAGGGATATCCTGCATCTTCTGTACACCCAAAGCTGTACTGTATAGGAAGTATTCGGGATGATTGAGATATTCCGGAGGAAGGTTCTCTGCGAACCATTCAAGGGAGTTGTCAGTGGTGTCTTTGGGGTCATTGGTCATTGGGAATTGGAAATTGGGTCATTGCAAGTGCTAGCTTGTTCAGCTATTTGTTTAAGAAGTTTAAGGGCATCAGGTTTACGATGGGGTTTATCACTTCTTATTTTCGTCCCTAATAAAACACCTGATGCGCGCCTTAGATAAGTATCCCATGTCACCTGCTCACCGCTTTGAGTTTGTATAGAAATAGATACTTTGGGATTACAGGTGTTCAAATCTTTGATTGAATCCCCTTTTGCATGCTGTAGAAAGGCGGTAAGATCTGCTTTTACGATTTCAGGGGTATTGAAATATTCTTTATCCATAGAGATAAGCTCAGTAACATCGCCTCTTGCTATCTTGCTGAGGACATTGAGGGCATCGGAAAGACGATGAGGATTATCTTTTTTTTTATTGTCTTTTGTCCGAAATAAAACACCTGATGCACGTCTTAGATAGACATCCCATCTTACCTTATCACCATTTTTTGCTAATATGGAAGTACCAGTTTTAGGATTTCTTGTACTTAAATCTTTTAAAGAATCACCTTTTGCTTTTCCGAGGTAAGAAGCCATATCCGCTTTTACATATTCAGAATTATTAAAATATTCTTTATCCATAGGGATATATTCAGAAATAACTGCTCCAGCTATTCTGAGAAGGACTTTTAGGGCATCTGAACGGCGAGGAAGATTATCTCTTTTCGTATTGTCTTTTGTACCAAATAAAACACCTGATGCGCGGTTAAGATAAGTCTTCCATTTCACCTGTTCGCCGCTTTGGGTTTGTACCGAAATAGATAGTTTAGGATTATTAGTATGAAGACTTTTTAATGAATCCCCTTTTGCATGCTGTAAATAAGAAATGAGATCCGCTTCAACTAATTCCCTGTTTCTGAAATAACTCTCATCCATCTCCGCCTGCCTAAAAGGCGCTTCTCTGTGAAAAAGTTCAATGACTGCAAGGCGCTGGGCCTGTGCAAAGTCCTGTGTCTGTTCAAGGTGTTTTGTTGCGAGTTCAAGCAGTTCTTCTGAGCGACGAAGTTTCAGTGCCTTGTCTTTCGGGTTCATGAAATCATGAAGCTGTTTCTGGTCTATTTCAGGAAGCTCGATCCCCTCGCTCAACTGCCGTTCTATGAGTAGTTTCTTGAACCGCCTTCTGTTTTCAGGGACATCCTGCATCTGCTGTACATCCAAAGCTGTACTGTATAGGAAGTATTCGGGATGATTGAGATATTCCGGGGGCAGATTCTCTGCGAACCATTCCAGGGTATTGTCGGTGGTTTTAGGATTATTTGTCATTGGGTTTTAGAGATTGGTCATTGGCCGAAGGCTCCGAGCCATGAGCGAAGTCGAATGGTCGAGGAGTCATTGGATCATTGCAAACGCCAGCTTGTAGGGCTATTTGTTTTAGGAGTTTGAGGGCTTCAGGCCGTCGATGGGGATTATTGCTTTTCTTTTTTTTATTGCCCTGCCTGGTCCCCAGTAAAACACTTGATGCGCGGCTTAGATAAGTCTGCCATTTCACTTGTTCACCGCTTTGGATTTGTACAGCAATAGACATTTCAGGATTATCAGTATGC
>Ga0315291_10009862_pt1 | contig 11703 bp, 14 predicted proteins | sample YL17G12_20_MG_FD_203070 | JGI IMG/M metagenome (GOLD analysis project Ga0315291, IMG submission 203070) | Sediment microbial communities from Yellowstone Lake, YNP, Wyoming, USA - YL17G12_20 | ecosystem: Environmental > Aquatic > Freshwater > Lake > Sediment | place: USA: Wyoming | collected...
TGCAGTTTCATAGCGGCTGAGCCCTTCAACACGGGCGAGGGCACCCCCATGGAGAGGTTCTACACCGTGAACGGTTTCGAGAGAAACGGCGACGAGATGATCTATAAAATAAATGGTGCATACACCCCACCAGCCAAACCAACGTGGAGTCCAAACAACCAAGACGAGGAGACGGCCACGATTTTATTCAATCCCACCTGCGAATACTCCTATACATCCGCGACCCGCGTGAGAGACGCCATCAAGAGCCTCTACCCGGCGCTCCCCGTCGAGTTGATCAACAGGTGGGAGAAGCCAGAGACATCGATGAGGCTCGCCAACCACTGGCTCGTCGTAAACAGAACGCCGATAAAAATAGGGCTCAAAGAAGGAGAGGCCTTCATCCAAGAAATCAGGCAGGCGGTCGAGAAGAGCCGTTGAGAAGGGTGAAGGCCCTCATCTTCGACCTCGGCGGAGTAGTCGTGAAATGGAGTAACACCCTAACCTACATGTACATCGAGGATAATTACGGCATACCCGCAGACGATTTCAAGAAGGAGGCCGAGAAGGGGATGCCCAGCGTTCAGACGGGGGAGCAATCGGAAGAAAGCTGGATGATAAAAACCTTCGGACTCTTCGGCGATCCCCCGGAGGGCGCCGAGGAGGCCTGGGGAAAAACTTTCGAGGCCGCGTTGTACAATGATGAGGTTCTCGCGCTGATTGAGGGGTTAAAAAGGGCGAGATACAGGGTTGCGGCGCTGTCAAACCTGGAGCCGTCGAGGGCGCGTTGGCTCAAGAGACACGATATAGACGCTCTATTCGATGTAGTAGTCTTCTCATGCGAAGTCGGCATGAGGAAACCGGACCTTTCACCGGGGAGACAAGAGGATCTAGGGATCTATAGACTGACGCTGCATCGCCTCGGGTTGACGGCGGAGGATTGCATATTCATAGACGATAACAGAAACTGTGTCGCAGCCGCCGAATCAATCGGGTTGGAGTCGATACTGTTCAAGGACGTGACGCAGCTAAAAACGGAACTCCTTAGACGGGGCGTCGAGGTCGATAACCGCCCCAGTTAACCTATCGGGAAAGACCACCTGAGGATGTCCTTGACCGACTTGTTGACGTACTCGCCGCACTTCTGGGCGATGTTCGTGGCGGTTATCACGCCGTAGATGACCCCTCCCTTCACAACGGGGAGCCTCTTGATCCCCTTCACGTGCATCAGCTCCGACGCCTTCAACAGGTCCTCGTCGGGGTCGATCGTCACAAGGGGGGTAGAAGTGATCTACCGGAGTGACACCTTCTTCGGGTCCTTCTCAACGGCTAGGACCTTGCTGACCAGGTCCCACTCGGTGACTATGCGGTAGGGCTTCCCCTTCTCCAGTACTATGATGTAGCCTTTCCCCTGCTTCGCGAGCAGCTTGGCGGCCTCTACCACAGAGGCCTCGATCTCGAGTGTGGGGAATTCCTTGTCCATGTAGTCCTTTACAGAGTATGACATGTTCGTACCAAGGCTTGTAGGTGAAAAGGGGGCTATATGCCTCTTCTTTGATGTGGCGCCGGGGGAGGGATTCGAACCCTCGCGAGCAAGGCTCACGGACTTAGCAGGCCCGCTCCCTACCAGGCTAGGAGACCCCAGCAACTGACCCCACGGTGGGGTCCGCTTTCATAGCAACTCCACCTGCCATTTTAAGGCTTTCTAGAATACCCCACGGATGTGGCTCGGGTTCACGGGGTCTTCTTCAGCGTCGCGTCGGGCTGGGGCTTGAGCCTCTTTACGCTGCCCCTTCCGCCGACATACGCGAGGTGGGCGTACCCCAGGAACATCCCGGTCTCGATTACCCCGGGGATGGCGTGGAGTTCCCTGTTGAGCCACCAAGGGTCCTGCATGGGCCCGAAGTCGGCGTCTATTATGTAGTTGCCGTTGTCCGTGACCAGTGGGCCTAGTTTTCCCGAGCTCAGTCTGAGGCTTACCTTGGCGCCCAGCTTCTCGACGGCCTTGAGCGTGGGTGTGACTCCGAAGGGGTGTATCTCGATGGGCACCACCTTCCCGTTTCCGAGGACATCGGTGAGCTTGGAGTCGTCGGCTATCAGGATGTACTCCTTGCAGGCGGCTGCCACGATCTTCTCCCTCATCAAGGCGCCCCCACCCCCCTTGATCGCGTTGAGTTTCAAGTCCAGCTGATCGGCCCCGTCGATGCCGAGGTCGAGTTGGGGGTATTCGTCGAGCGTCGTGAGGGGTATCTTCGCCTTGATGGCTTCGAAGGCGGTCTGGATACTCGTGGGAACGCCGTAGATGTCGTAGAGCTCATCGGTGGCGATCAGTTCCCCGATGTACTTGATGGCAAAGGAGACCGTCGTCCCGCTCCCCAGTCCGAGGATCATGCCATTCTCTATGTGCTTTACCGCCCTCATCGCGGCCTTCTTCTTAGCTGCAGTACCGGCACTCAATTTTAGTTCTCCAGTTCGAGTTTATCGAGCTCGTCTATTTCCTTCATTACCTCTTTCTTAAGCTGTTCTAGTCGACTCTCGACGTCCTGTTTGGCCGCGGGCTGCTTCTCCTCGCCCTCCGCATCGGTGGGCTCCTCGGACTCCTCCTCGCCCTCCTCCGTCTTCGCCTTGGGCGCTACGCGCCTCTTCTTGTTGGCTGCGGGGACCTTCGGCCGCTCCTCCTCCACGGACTTCGGGGGCGCCTCGATCTTGAGCTCCTTGATTATGAGGTCTATGCGACTCTGCGTCTGGCCCATGCTTTCCTCGAACTTCTTGACTATCTCCTCGCGTATCGACTCTAGTTCGGATAGGCTGACGAGCATCTCGCTCCTCTTCAGGTCGTCGGCGATCTGCTTCATCTCGTCCTCGTAGACCTTGCCCAGCCTGACGCGTTCTTCCCTGCTGATCTCCCCCTCGTCCTCGGCCTCGAAGAGGCGGCGGAGGACCATGCTGTTGATCTCTTGTTTCAGGGTGAGTGTCCGGATCTGGCTCTTCGCCCTCTCGATGTCGGTGGATGCTATCTTCTTATCGAGTAGGGGAACCTTCACCTTCCGCTCAGTCATCTGTAGCTCCACACGGAGAGGATCTTCCTTAGGGGGCTCTTCGGCGAGTTTCTCCTCTTCCTTCTTCTTACCGCTGCCTGAGGCGCGCCAGAACATGATGATGGCTACGGCTGCGACGGTGACGATGATAATGCCAAGAATGAGATCAGTAGAGAGGAGATCGGCCATTTCCTTCACCTACAGCAATATTTAGCTAATATATTTAAGTCTAAACCCCAGACGGGTAAAAATATGTGTAGAAACATGGATATGGGTGGCAATTTCGTCACTTTTCAAGAAATGATCTATATGTTGACGGGGTTATATTTTGGGAGTTGCTCGTGTTTCTTCTTCCATTTCTTTAATGTGATCTCCATCTTCTTATCGGTCTGTTTCTCGTTTCCGGCGTACTCAACCCGATACTGTTTAGCGTCTTCTAAGTGGTTCGGTCCTTCGGGGAGATATGACTTTAGACTCGTCAATATGTGTCCTTTACCTATGTATAGGACGGTCTCCGTTTCATCACTCAACTGATATACACCGAAGCAATCGTTTTCTTTTTCGATCCATTCTCTAACAAGTGGAGACCAAACTGAACTCTGCGGCATTCGCTCACCTGCAATTAAAGTTCCTCTTTACGCGTCTATTTAAAAGTTTAATATGAATTTTAACGAGTTTTAAATATTATTTAATAAATTTAAATTAATAGTTATGTATATATGACAGTATTTAATCTTGTTGTTGAGGTTTTATTGTTTTCGCTTGTCGTTGTAATGTTTATATGTCGATGGTTTGGGGAGTAGTGTCAGAGGGGAGCTGGGCGGGTGCCCGGCTGAGAGGACGGTAGACGTCGACCCTAGGAACCTGATCCGGGTAATGCCGGCGTAGGGAGGTGCGCGTTATCGTCAACCTGCCAAGTGGTTGACGCCTGCATCCCCTCTAGGATGCATGAAACAGAATGGAGTCAAGGTTCAAGTCTTTGAGTGGTAAGCTGGCGCTTTTTGCCATCATGACCGCCGTCACGGTGGTCGCAAATCTGATTATGGTGCCGATGCCCCAGCCTCTGGCGCAGTACGACGCCTCGCCGGTGCTCATCTACGCGCTGGGCATACTTTTGGACCCGCTAATGGCGGGGGTGACGATAGCCGCCGCTATGGGGATAGGCGTCGGGTACAAGATGGTCACGCTGGGCTTCCCGCCCGTCTTCGTGGTGGGAGCGATGCTCGTAAGGGGGCTTGAGGCGGTCCTCATCAGCGTCTTGGTGCGTTGGAGGAAGGGCGACGCACCCAGGACGGTTGGGAAGTGGGAGATAGCCGCAATGTGTATTGGCTGCGTCTGGGAGACGGTTGGGTTCCTCTCCATCGACTGGTTCCTATTCGGACCCGGGATGGCCATGATAGACCTGGCGACGCTCGTTGACCTCATCTTCGTACCAGTTGCCGTGGCGGTCGTCGCCGCGGTGAGGGGCAGGTTAGGGATTAATAGGCTGACCTAGGAGGTATGAGGGAAGGCTATGAGTGGCGTCCTCGGGCTCGGTAAGGTCTCGCGGGAGGTCTTCGAGAGGAGCGTCCTCCCATTCATCCCACTGGACAGGGAGCTGGAGCTTGACGGCGCAACGGTCAAGCTAACAGACAGGACGGTCATCGCCCACAGCCCGAGCATAGGCGTCCCCCTCGAAGCCCTAGGGTTCTTCGCCTTCCACTACGCCGCGAGCAACGTCGCCTGCCGCTTCGGCAGACCCACACACATGATCACCGGGATCTACCTCCCGCTAAAGACTAGCGAGCGGGACCTGAAGACCATAGCCAAGAGCCTCGGCGACGAGGCGAAGAAGTACGGCGTCAAGATCGCCGCGGGGCAGACAGCGACTTACTACGGCCTCGAACTGCCGTTTGTCTCGACGACGTGCCTCGGGGAGCAGATCAGAAAGCCGGAACCCCCGCGTGAGGGGGACGTTGTTCTCCTCGCCGGGGAAGTCGGGGGGGAGGCCATGTGGCTTACGAGCCTCAGCAGGGGGACCTCCGACGAGAGGTGGAGGGGATTCACGGCGCTCCAGACGATCCTCGCCCTCAATGAGATCGAGGGGGTGAGGCTGCTACACGACGTGTCGGAGGGGGGAGTCAAGGGCGCCCTCACCGAGGTTCTGAGGAGCCTCAACCTGAGCCTCGGCTTCGAGACAGACGACGTCGCATACGCGAATGGCGCAAAGACGCTCAATCAAGACCTGCTCCGCGCCCCCTCGTACGGTACGCTCATCGTCATCTCCGCCCCCGCCAGCACCGGCAAGATAGTTAGAGCCTGCGCAGAGAGGGGCGTACAGGTATCCCGCCTCGGTTCACTGGGGAGCGGGTCCGGGCTCTTCGTCGACGGCGCGAAGGTGGAGGAGCAGGCGAGGATAGAGATAGACGAACTCTACGGCTCTTTCCGAAAGCTCGACGAGCTGGAGGCGTCTGTCCGAATCGCCCTCGATGACCTTGAGCGCCTCGAAGGCGCCGAGAGGATCATCCCCCAGGTCGGGCTCAACATCGTCTACTCCAAGCCCGACCCCATTGGCCCCCTCGACGTCGTGGGGCTGAACGGCCGCGTCATCGTGAGCAGGGGCAAAGCGAAGGCCTGCGGCGAAGTCGAGTACGGGGGCTCACGGTTCCTCGCCTCGGTCATCGTGGAGGCTCAGAGGAGGGACCAGAGCCTGCGGGCAGCCATTGTGCTCAGGGGCGGAGACGACATCGCAGAAGCCCTGAAAAAGATGGGTAAAAGCGTCGTAAATCTACCCCCGGAGTCGATCGGTGAAGGGTGCCCTGTCGCCAGGTTCCTCTTCTCTGGGGGAAACATGGCCGACGCCTACAGCCACCCCGGCGCCTTCGGCATAGAGCCGACGACGACGATCCTCGCCGAGACACCGGACAAACTCATCGACACGCTGAGAGAGTTGCTTGAGCATGTCTGATGCCGGAGAAGCCTTCGACAAAGCGGCTCACGGCTACGATGACTGGTACCTCACTGAGAAGGGTAGACAGGTCTTTCACGCTGAGAGGAGCCTCATTGAGGGTCTTCTCACCGAGCAAGGCGTCGGTCTTGAGGTCGGGGCCGGTACCGGAGTCTTCGCCGAGGTGCTGACCGATGCCGGGCGGCTCGTCGTGTGTCTGGACCTATCAAAGGAGATGTTAGCGAGGGCGAGGCACAGGAGTCCACCATGTGTCAGGAGTAGTGCGGAGTCAATGCCACTCAGGCGAGGCTGCCTCGGATTCGCGTACATGATCACAGTCATCGAGTTCCTCCCCGACCCGATCAGGGCTCTTAGAGAAACTTCACAGGTAACCGATGAGGAGGCGCCCCTCGTCGTACTCTTCGTAAACAGGGAGAGCCCATGGGGGGAACTCTACGGCGAGATGGCGGAGAAGGGCGACCCGATCTTCAAACACGCCCACCTGCACTCCCTCGAAGAGGTCAAAGAAATATCCCGCAAAGCGGGCCTAAGCTCCGTCGAGGAATGGGGCACACTCACAACCGAACCAGCAGATCCCGACGCCGGTGACGAGGTCACCGAGCCAAGCGTGAAGACGGGGGTCATCGCCGTCAAACTCATGAAACAACGGCTTCCAGAATGCCCTAATAAGTTTTATTAACCCGCCCCTTTCCTTGATGGACGAAGGGGAGCTGGGCGCAAGCCCGGCTGAGAGGACGAGAGTCGTCGACCCTAGGAACCTGATCCGGGTAATACCGGCGGAGGGAATGTGTCATGAACGGTACAAAAACGAACACCAGGGAACTGGCCGAGATATCGGTAACCGTAGCACTTTCCGTTGTTCTAAACTACATCAAGATCTACCAACTCCCATGGGGTGGCTCCATCACCCTGGGGAGCATGGTACCGATAATGCTGCTCGCCTACAGGCGTGGGCCCAAAGTCGGGATCATGGCCGGGATAGTCTTCGGTCTGGTCCAGATGGCACTGGAGGGGTACATCTACTACCCCCTCCAGATAATCCTCGACTACCCACTTGCCTTCGCGTGTCTGGGACTCGCGGGCCTATTCAAGAAGCAGCCCCTCGTCGGCGTCGCGGTCGCGTTGACCGGCCGATTCCTCTCACACTTCGTATCCGGCGTCGTATTCTTCGCTGAGTACGCGCCGCCGGAGATGGGCCCGTACGTCTACAGCGCGGTGTATAACGGCAGCTACATACTCGGGGAGATGGTGATAAGCGGTATCATCATCTACATGATCTTGAAACGGATGCCACAGTTGTTTAACGCGTAGCCAGCATCTTTCCTCTTTTTTCTCTTTTCAGAATGGGGTAGCCGTGAGTCTGCCTCTCAGGGACTCACCCTGCTACCGATGTCCATTATCCCCTGAATCCAGTAGAGGTAACTGTTCACCGCCGCACGCAGCGCCACCATGTCCTCAGCAACCACTCTAATGACTAGGCCTTTCTTCGAAGCCTCGATCACCACATTGGATCGGTCAGATATGCCCGAGTCTAATTCGGGTCTCAGGGCACCAATTATGATCTCTGCGACACCATTTGGTGATTCTATGAGAATCTGCGCCTCGGATTGGCTTCGTCGAGGCACCAAAAGTAATCTCCTCTAGGGGGAGGGATGGGTCTAGGCTTCCTGGACCCTGGTGGAGGCCTGACCCAGCTTCGTCGAGGGTACGTAGGCTCCCCCTGCGAACTTGTAGCCGCATTTACTGCAGCTCCATATGCCGACGGCGCTACGCTTCACCTTGGGGCTCGCGCAGCTTGGGCACTTGTGGGGCTGGTTCATCTGAAGCATGATGCGCGTCCAGCGCTTCTGTACGGCGGCTCCTCCGCGTGTCCTGAGTCGTAGACCGAACGTCTTCTTCCTTCTTGTCATTCTTAGTCGCCTATGGCCTTCGCCCTTATCTCAGGCGCCTTCTCCTGCGCCATATTTATGCATTTCTTAATCTCGTCGAGCGTCAATCCCTCGGAGCCGCTCTTCTGCATCGTGCAGATGTTGCCAGCCTCGTCGAAGGTGACGGTTAGGCGGGTGTCCATGACGTCCTCCTCGTCGGCGGTGGGGTCGAGGATGAACTTGTCCCCGATCTTGATTACGCTGATGGCCACCGGCTTCTTCCTGACTGTGAGGGGCACCTTCTCCCCGGTGAGCTTCGCCTCCTTGTCGACGACGTTGTAGACGGGCTTCTTCGCCCCCATGAGGGCCGCGATGGCGCCCGCGCTACAGGCATCGATGAGGTTGCCGTCGTAGTTGAGGATGTAGAGGTCAACGAAGACTATGTGGACGAGTTTACCGCTGATGATGTTGAGCTCGGCGGTGTCCAGGACCTCCGCGCTGCGGAGGCCCCTGTCGACGACGCGTGCCAGCTCGATGCTGGCTTCGTTTGGCGGTCCAGGCTCCCAGGCGGCGTTGGCGATGGGTGTGAACTCGGCGTTGGTCATGAGTACGCCCTCGTTGGGTGTGTCCTCGAAGGGTGTGCCTGTGCCGACTTTTACGCCGACCATGACGTGTGTCTTCCCGAGCCAGACCTCGGCGCTCCCCTCGCTCTTGAAGAGGACGTTGCGCTTAATGGTGAGCTCGCGGAAGTCCCCGAAGCCGCGTCCGTCCATCCGCTTGCCGGTGGAGAGGACCTCTGAGATCTTCTTCTGCTTAAGGTGGCTGACGATGTTGCTCTTGCTCATTGTTGACCCTCCTCTTTCTGAGGCTCCTCCTCAGACTCTTCGGGTTGGAACTCCTTCGGAGGCTTATCCTGGGGCTGGTCGATGCCGTACTTCTTCTTGAGTGCCTCGCGCTGGACCTCGTAGACCTTCTTGCATCCCTCGATGGCGAGGTTGAGGGCCTTCTCCGCCTCCTCAGCGGACATGTTGCCGTCCATCTGGAGGAGCGTGACCTTGCCGAGCTTCGGCATGTAGGCGACGGGCATGTCGCTCTGCCCCTTCTTGTCCTCGTAGTCCCCGAGGTCGACGATGAGCTTGTCCTCGATCTTGCCCACGGCGCAGGCGGCGACGAGGTCCCTCATGGGTATGCCGGCGTCGACTAGGGCGACCGCAGCGGCGTTTATGCACGCGCAGCGTGTCCCGCCGTCGGCTTCGAGTACCTCAAGGTAGACGTCGATGCTTGCCCTTGGATAGCGTTCGAGGAAGACCGCCGGCTCTAGGGCGGATCTCATGACCATGCTGATCTCCTGGTCCCTCCTGGAGGGGGCGGGTGACCTGCGTGGGTCGACGCTGAAGGGCGCCATGTGGTACCTGCAGCGCAGGACGGCCTCGTTCGGCTTCGCGTTGTGCTTGGGGTGCATCTCGCGGGGCCCGAAGACTCCGCAGAGGATCTTGTTCCTACCCATCTCTATGTATGCGGAGCCGTCCGCGTTGGGGAGGACGCCGCTCTCAATCTTCAGTGTGCGTAGCTCGTCGAAAGCCCGCCCGTCGGCCCTCTTCCAGCTGGCCGCCTTATCGGCCTTCTTGGACTTCGCTGGCTTCCGGGCCGCCGTCTTCTTAGTAGTTGGTTTCTTACTCATCGTGAACTCTCCTTAAGTTGTCTCAAATACTCTTGAGTCCTGTTTGTGAGCCCGGAGGTGTGCGCCTCCAGCTCGATCTTGTTTATCACCTTGACCACCATCTCCTCGCGTTCGCGGTTGGGTCCGGAGATGAGGATGCGGCCGTTCTGACCTATGGCGATGCGGCACCCAGTCTCCCTGATGATCATGTTGATCATGCTCCCCTTCTTGCCGATTAGGCGGGGGATCTTCGACGGCGTTATGCGCACTATGAACCCATCGTATACCTTCCCCAATCCGGGGCCGAGTATGCTCAGCACCGGCGTCCTCCTCCTGTCGAGGTCGACGATCTTGGCGACCAGCGTGTCGCCGATGTCGAGGACACGAGTCATGACGTATTCGGTCCTAAAGGGGCGGTCCACAGCGTCGGGTATGCCCATGACGGCCTCTGATTGGGTGCCTATGTCGATCCTCCACTCCCCGAGGTCGATGTCGATGACCTCGCCGATGATCACGTCGCCGACCAGCGGGTTGTAACCCGTGGATAGGGCGACCACCGAGACGTTGTCCGGGGAGTAGTTGACCAGACCGAGGTGCGTGGCGTATACCTGCTCTTGGCTGCGGTAGGTGTTCTCGCCGGTCCTGATCCTCCCCTCATACAACATGTCCCCCGGGAGGACCATATCCCTGTCCTGGAAGTTCGCACTCATACCTGTTCAGCTTCACTTTACAATTTTTGATTGGAGATTTCCCTGCGTTGCCTTGCCGAGTTTGTCCAAGAGCTCGAGCTGCATCGCGGCGGGTATCTCCAAGACCGCCACCCAGCTGCCGTCCTTCTGCCACTCATCCCTTTTTATCTCGCCGTAGTTTTTCACTATCCCAAAGCACCTCGCGGCGTGTTCCGGCGGGATCTTGAGGGCGAGCTGGATGTTCTCGCTGCTCATGGGTAGCACAGGCCTTAGAAGCTGGACTAGCTCCTTCACCTGTTCCTCCGCCGTCTTGAAGGGGTCGATGTTGAACTTTACCTGCTCCATCGCGTTCTCTATACGGGTGACGGGGTGGGGCAGCTTCGTCGCAGGGTCGACGTAGGTCCTGGAGATGAGGGTTATGATCTGTTTGAGCTTCTGCTCGGTCATCTCCTTCCGCTGGGCGGCCGTGAGCAGGAATGTCCCCTTCTCAAACATCAGCTTCGCGATTTCGAGCGGGTCGCCTGTTCCGAACTCGTCCTTCAGCTTGGACTCTGACGCCTTCTCCCCCTTGTTCGCGTCGGTGAAGATGGTGTCGATGAGGATAACGTTGGCGATGTCGATCGGCTCGCCCTTCTTGTAGGAGAGCCCCTTGTCGGGGTCGACGAGAATCTCGTACTTATCTCCGCCATGCTGGTAACGCACCAGGGTGTAGTTGCTCCCCATCCTTTTGCCCTTCTACCTTATGTGCTTCTGCACTTCGGAGTCGGGGAGTCTTCGGAAAACCTTCGTTTCGACCGGTACAACGGCGACCTTGATGTTCTCGGGTGTGAGGTTCCCGTCCGACGCGGTCTTCACGGCCTCAATGGCGAGGCTGATGGCGCCGTCCAGCGATATGTCGTCCTTGTACTTCTCCTCCAGGAGCTTGTTGGCTTCGTCACTCTTCCTTCCAACCGCCGTGGCCTTGTAGCCCCTGTAACTGCCGCTCGGGTCCGTCGTCATCACCCTGCTGCCCTCGGAGTCGACGCCAGCCATGATGGTGCTCACACCGAATGGCCGGACGCCGGCGTGCTGCGTGTATATCTGAGTGATGTCTCCCAAGCGCCGGGCCAGCATCTCCACGTCAACAGGCTCGTCATAGAGGAGCCTGTTACTCTGGGAGTAGACTCTGGCCTGATTTATCAGTACCCGGGCGTCGCTGCTCAACCCCGCTATTGCCATGCCGACATGCTCGTCTAGTTGGAATATTTTACGGAAGTAGTCTCCGTCCTCCAGCACGCTCTCAGGGGACTCGTTAGCCGCTAGTGCTACCCCCTGGGGTGACGAGACGCCGACGATGGGCGCGCCCCTCTTCACCAGCTCCAGGGCGTATTCGACCTGGTAGAGTCTTCCCTCTGGTGAGAAGATCGTTATGGCGCGATCGTAGGCGCGGGGCATAAACAAGGCGCTAGTTCTCCTCGACTCTCCTTCTCTCGTTCGCCCATTCTTATCTAACCCAGCTTAAAAAGCGTTTGCCGGCAACGAT
>Ga0315291_10009864_pt1 | contig 11702 bp, 7 predicted proteins | sample YL17G12_20_MG_FD_203070 | JGI IMG/M metagenome (GOLD analysis project Ga0315291, IMG submission 203070) | Sediment microbial communities from Yellowstone Lake, YNP, Wyoming, USA - YL17G12_20 | ecosystem: Environmental > Aquatic > Freshwater > Lake > Sediment | place: USA: Wyoming | collected...
CGGAGCCCGCGCCCTACAACTACATACATCCGCGAAGGCGGAAGTCGCGCCCAGTGTGGAGCACAGCCGCCCTCGGCCTTGCGGACGCGGCCTATCGGTGTGACCTCAAAGAGTGGGGATGTGCTCCAATCAAATGTGGCACAGCCGCCTCGGCTGTGTGGGCGCCGCATCTGCGGCGCCTGTTTCCACAGGTGATGTCACCCTGAGCGACGCGAAGGGTCTCGTGAGGGGAAGATTCCTCGCTTCGCTCGGAATGACAGTGTCGTAGGGCAGAAGCTCGTCTTCTGCCCACCCTCCTGGGCAGGAGGCAAGCTCCTGCCCTACGGCTAAGAACAGTCACACCCGGCCTATTCGTCTCCGCGGTCCGCTTGTTGCCCGTCGGCCGGCCGCAGGTAATCGGGGAACTTCGTGTTTTCGTCTGTGATCGCCTGGGCAAGCTGCTCGCGGGTGAGGCCGATCGCGTGTCGCAGATCCACCCGCTCCAGGTGGGCACGCACGAGGCGCGCCCCCTCTAGGTGAGCACGCCAGAGGTTCGCCCCCTCCAGGTGGGCACTCTCAAGGTGCGCCCTCTCAAGGCGGGCACCCCTGAGGTCCGCCCCCTCCAGGTGGGCATCCCCGAGGTTTGCCCCCTCCAGGTGGGCACCCGCGAGGCTCGCGCGGCGGAGGTCGGTGTTGGACAGGTCGAGAGATAATTCCTCTCCCTTTCCGAAGGTGCGCGTTCTTCGCCCGAGAACCGTCAGGATTGCCTGAATGTCGGTGCGCGGGGGCGGAGGTTTGGATGCCGGCGAAGACTCCGGCTGGTCCTGCCAGCGGGCACGCTCTCGAACGAATGCGGTCAGGACTTCCATGATCGTCCAGTGGTCCTTGGGCGAGTCCCTGGCGATGCGTTCGAGGGCATAGATTCCGCCCAGGCGGACTTCCAGCTTCTCGCTGCCGAGTTGTTCGATGGCGCGGGTGAAGCGCTCGGTGAGTTGTCCTTCCTGGGCGACTTCGATGCGCCGCCAGGTCAGATAGACCAGCAGCAGGGCGAACGCCCCGGCCACCACCTGCGCCCAGGTCGCGCGGGTCTGGTTTTCAAGCTCGATGATGTCCTTGGCCGAGAGCGGCGTGGGCGACGCAGCGACCCGCAACACGGGAGCCTTCCACAGGAACAGGGCGATTGCCACTATAAAGCCGCCTGCGAGTAGAGGTATGAAAACCGAGCGCCGGGCAGCCAGGCCATGCCGCACCCGCCGCAGCGCGCGGGCGATACGCGCCCTGAAGCGCACCGCAGCGAACGCCACGCCTGCTACAGCCAGGCCTCCGAGGCCGACGAGGATCAGACGCATGGAGCGCACTCCCCCGATGATGATGCAGCCGCACCTTCAGGTATGAGAGGATTCTTCGGCGAAGGTTGAAATCCCCGCCCTGCAGAGCGGGCCGGGGCAGAGCCCGGCCCCTACGCGCGCTTTTCGCGGTCACGCCTGCATTCGCACTCGCTCCTATTCGCCGCTGCCCCAGGCGAACCTGCGGGCGCACGGCGCCACCACAGCCGAGGGCGGCTATGCCGGATGGCGGGCGCGCGCTTCATAAGCGCGCGAGAACTCGCGACTTCTGCCGGAAGTCGCGCCCGGAAGACATGGCTCATCGGCTCGCGTGGCCTCCTGCGCAGGAATTCCCTTGCATCGCGCCGTAAACAGCGGCAGCCGGGCGCCCGCGCGCCGCGGGTGGGCGCACGGCCGCGTAGGCGGGGACTGTCCCTACGTGGACTGTACCCGCCAGGAAGGGGACAGTCCCCATTCGGGGACAGTCCCTGCGGAGGTATGACGATGAGGCTGTCCGACACCGAGCAGGCATTGGTCAAGGCGTTCGAGGAGTTCGAGATCGTTGACGCGCACGAGCATCTGCCCCCCGAGCACGTGCGCACCGGCCAGAAGGTGGACGCGCTGACATTGTTCTCGCACTACACGCGCACCGATCTCATCACCTCGGGCATGAAGCCCGAGCACTACGACGCGCTGCACAACGCCGAGTTGCCGCTGGACTACCGCTGGGGGCTGCTGCGGCCGTTCCTGGAGAATGTGCGCTACGGCTCCTATGCCCGCCCGGCTTTCATCGCCGCCAAGGAGTTCTACGGCTTCGACGACATCAACGACAATACTTACGGGCCGCTGTCGGAGGAGATGCAGAAGCAGAACACGCCGGGCATCTACCGGCGCATGCTGCGCGACAAGTGCAAAATCCGCCACGCCCTGACCCAGGCCGGGCGCACCGACTACGACGACGACCTGCTGGTGCCGCTGATGCCGGTTGATGTTTACGCGGCGGTGCACGTGTGGGAGCAGATCGCCGCGCGCGGCCACGACTTGGGCGAGCGCGTCGCCAACCTGGACGATTACGTGCTGGTGGTGGAGAAGGCGTTGGCGAAGTGGAAGAGCGAGGGCGCGGTCGGCATAAAGATGGCGTCGCGGACCTACGGCGAGCCCAACCGCGGGGACGCGATGGCGGCGTTCGAGGCCCTGCGCAACGGCGCGCAGCAGAAGCTGGCGGATCTCAACCCGCTGCGCGCCTACCTGGTGGAGCAGATGCTGCGGCTGGCGGCGGAGCAGGAGCTGGTGGTGGCGGTGCACGCGGGGATGTGGGGCGATTTCCGCGAGCTGGCGTCGCAGTGGATGATCCCTGTCGTCATGCGCAACCCGAAGACGCGCTTCGATCTGTACCACATGGGCATGCCTGACGTGCGCACCACCGGGGTCATCGGCAAGAACTCCCCCAACGTGTGGCTCAACCTGTGCTGGACGCACGTCATCTCGCCGGTGATGACGCGCTCGGCGCTGGACGAGTACATCGACCTGGTGCCGGTGAACAAGATCACGGCCTTCGGGGGTGATTACGGCAAGCCGGTGGAGAAGGTGTACGGGCACCTGGTGATGGCGCGCGAGGACATCGCGATGGTGTTGGGGCGGCGCGTTGACGCGGGGCTGATGACGGACAAGCAGGCCATCGCCGTCGCGCGCAAGTGGTTCTTCGAGAATCCGATGGAGCTGTACCGGCTCGGCTAGGGGCAACGCTGTTCGGTCAGGCGCCCAGGTGATCCTGAGCAACGCGAAGAGCCTGCCCTGAGCGCAGCCGAAGGGATCTCGGCTTGGACGAAGCTCGCGGCCGGGATTCTTCGCCTGCGGCTCAGAATGACAGGTGCAGGGTGAGTCTGGATGGCGCGTGAAGCGTGACTCATTGACAGCGATGTGTATCGCAGGCGGCATCGCCGCGCTGGCGATTCTGGCCCTCGCTTGCCCGCGGGCGGGGGCCGATGACGGGGGCTTGGTCCACTGGGACTTCGAGGCCGGCCTGCAGGTGGCTAGGCCTCCTTCGGAGGCCGCCACGGCGGCCGAAGGCCTGGCCGGCTGGGAGGTGGTGTCGGGCAACCTCGCCCCGCAGCCGACCAACGCAAGCAACGACCGCTGGGGCGGCAACTTCGGCAAGCAGGGCGACTGGTTCATCGGCACCTGCGAGCTCCCCGACGGCGATTACGACGACGCCCTCACCGGCGAGTTGCGTTCTCCCACGTTCGTGATAGGATCGCGGTTCATCCGGCTGCTGGTGGGAGGGGGAGGGCATCGCGACCAGACGTATGTCGCGCTGATCCGCGCCAGCGACGGGGCGGAGCTCAAGCGGTCGTGGGGGCGCAACAACGAGGTCATGGTGCCTGTGCTATGGGAGGTCGCGGAGCACCGCGGCACGCCGGTTTACATCCAGATCGTGGACCGGGCGACCGGCGGGTGGGGCCACATCAATGTGGATGACATCCGCGAGGTGGGGCCCGAGGAGGAGGCGGAGGTGGCGCGACAAGAGGCGGAAGCGGCAAAGGCGCGCGCGGAGCGGATTCGCAAGTTCGAGGTGTCGCTGACCGCGCCCCGTTCGACAGGCTCCCTTCGGCTGCGCTCAGAGCCTGCCCTGAGCAAAGCGAAGGGGCAGGCAGGGCAAGCTTCGCGGCGCAAGGTGTACTCGGGCGACAGCCTGACCGATATCGCCATGCCGCTGGGGGGCATCGGCGCGGGGAGCATCGCCATCGGCGGCCGCGGCGACCTGCGGGAGTGGCAGATCTTCAACACCTGCAACCCGGCGTGCGTGGTGCCGGGCGGATTCTTCGGCGTGCGCGTGGACGACGGCGAGGGCCAGCCGGTGGGGCGCGTGCTGCAGATGGACGCCATGCCGTACTTGCCGCCGGTCGAGGGCGTGAAGTTCGTGGGTGAGTACCCCATCGCCGAGCTGCGCTACGAGGATCATGCGCTGCCGGTGGAGGTGTCGCTGGAGGCGTTCTCGCCGTTTGCGCCGATGAACGAGAAGGATTCGGCGCTGCCGGCGATCGTGTTCAACTTCACGGTGCGCAATCCGCTCGAGCGCGAGGTCGAGGTGGCGCTGCTGGCGGCGTGCCAGAACGCGGTGGGCTACGACGGGCGCGGCGCGATCACGGGGCAGCCTTTCGAGGTGGTGCACTTCGGCGGCTACGGCGGCAACGTCAACACGATCACGGGCGGCCGGGGGTCCCTGGGCGTCAACATGACCGCGCCGGAAATGGACGCCGCGGCGAAGCAGTTCGGCTCGATGGCCCTGGTGACGACGGCGCCCGGCGCCGGCGCGCGCGCGGCGTGGGCCAATCCCAACGAGTTGTGGTCAAGCTTCGTCGCCCAGAGCGGTTTCGCCGCCGAGGGCCGATCCGACCCGACCCCGGGGGGCAGCAGCGTCAACTGCGCGGTGTCGGCGCCGATGACCCTGAAGCCGGGCGAGGCGAAGACCGTTGCCTTCGTCCTCGCGTGGCACTTCCCGAATCACTACGCCGACTACCAGAAAGAGTTGGCCGAGTATCGCATCGGCAACATGTACAACAACTGGTTCGGCGGCGCGCTGGAGGCGGCGGAGTACGTGGTCGCCAATCTCGAGCGCCTGACGCGCGAGACGCGTCTGTTCCGCGACACGTTCTACGACAGCACCCTGCCCTACTGGTTCCTGGACTGCGTGTCGTCGCAGGTCTCGACCCTGCGCAGCCAGACGGTGATGTGGATCGAGGACGGGACCTTCGCAGCATTCGAGGGGAGCTGCTGCTGCCCCATGAACTGCACGCACGTGTGGAACTACGAGCAGACGCTGGCCAAGCTGTTCCCGGCGCTGGAGCGCAACATGCGCGACACCGACTTCGGGGTGCAGCAGGACCCGAGCGGGTTCATCCACCACCGCACGGTGCTGCCGCTGTCGCTGCCGCGCTCCAGCGGGGCGTTTGTGGACGGGCACCTGGGCTGCATCATGAAGATGTACCGCGAGTATCTGCAGTCCGCCGACGAAACGTGGCTCAAGCACAAGTGGCCGCACGTGCGGCTGGCCATGGACTGGGCGATGGACGCCTGCGACCCCGACGGCGACGGCGTCATTGACGGCGAGCAGTGGAACACCTACGACTGCGCGGTGTATGGGCCCAACACCTTCGTCGGCACCTGGTGGCTGGGGGCGCTGCGCGCGGCGGAGGAGATGGCGAAGGTGTGCGGCGACGCCGATGCGGCGCGGCGCTACCGCGGGCGCTTCGAGAAGGGCCGCGCGGCGATGGACCAGGAGCTGTGGAACGGCGAGTACTACATCCAGAAGTACGACGAGAGGAAATACACGCGCACCCAGTACGGCGCCGGATGTATGGCGGACCAGGTGGTCGGCCAGTGGTTCGCGGAGGTGATGGACCTCGGCTATCTGCTGCCCGAGGAGCACGTGCGGACGGCGCTGCGATCCATTATGAAGCATAACTTCGTGTGGGATTTCAGCGATTTCGTGCATTCGCAGCGGGTGTTCGCGTGGGGGCCGGACATGGGGCTGCTGGTGTGCACCTGGCCGCGCGGCGGGCGGCCGGCGGACCCGATCCTCTACTGCGACGAAGTGTGGACCGGCATCGAGTACCAGGTCGCCTCGCACATGATCTACGAGGGGATGGGGGAGCAGGCGTGCCAGATTGTGAAGGCGGCGCGCAATCGCTACGACGGAGCGGCGCGCCCGCCGTTCAAGCGCAACCCGTGGAATGAGATCGAGTGCGGCGATCACTACGCCCGCGCCATGAGCAGTTGGGCGCTGCTGCTGGCGGCGGAGGGGTACTGGTATGACGGCCCGCAGGGGGTTCTTCGCTTCGACCCGCGCATGACCCCGAAGAACTTCCGGGCGTTCTTCAGCACGGCCGCGGCCTACGGCATCTTCGCCCAGCGCCGCAGCGACACCAAGCAGGCCCAGCGCAACACGCTGGAGGTGAAGGCGGGGAGCGTCAGGCTCAATCGCCTGGAGCTGGGCATCCCCGCCGACTGGAAGACGCCGCAGGTGACGGTCAAGGCGGGGCGGCGCGAGATCGCCGCCGATGCGGCTCGCGCCGGGAAGCTGCTGCACATTGACTTTCGCCAGCCCTTGACGCTCGCGGCGGGCGAGAAGCTGGCAGTCAGGATCGAGGAGTAACCGGCGCGCGACGGCGCCGCCGTTGGCCATCACCTGCAGGGCGCGGACGCTCGGCCGTGGAACCGCTGGGCGTTAGAGCAAGCCATGACCAGCGGCCCCCCAACCGTGTCCGACGAACCTTCCGCAAGCGCGATACCCGAGACGCCCGCGCGCCCCTGGTGGCGCAGGGCGCTCGCCCGCCTGAGCGAGTACCGCGGGCTGTGCCGTGGCGTTTTCGGCAAAGGTCGTCTGCCCGGCGCCTTGCGCACGCACATGCCTTCGTCGCGGGATCCCAGGAAGTAGGCGCACTCGGTGGAGGGCGTCGGGCGGTAGTGGCGGCAGCGCGGACGCTGGGTCAGCGCGCCCGAGCATTCCGCGCGCCCGCGCCTGGTCACGCGGTAGTCGCGGCGCGTCAGTTTGCGCACCCCTTTGGCCCCGTAGTAGGTGCCCAAAGCCAGTACGCCCGCGGCCGCCAGCACCACCAGCGGAACCACGTAGCGCACGGCAGGCGTCGAGTACGCATCCGCAGGGACTGGCTCCGGGCGCACCGCCTTGCCGTAGCGGCCCTCGAGGGCGGCGATGAAAACCTCGGGCAGCTTGATGCCCACCGGAACCATGAGCCCGATGAAGATCACGTAGATCGTCAAGAAGACCAGGAGCTCGTATTTCTTGCGCTCTTCCATCGGCCTGACGCCGTATCGGAGACGGTTCCAAGACCGGCGGTATTTTACCATAGGCGGGCGAACTCCGGGCGAGCGCCGCAAGCTATTGACACGGGAGGGCGATTGTGGCGTAATACAGCCATGAGGCGAGTGCCGCATCCGATTCCATACCAGGGCAGCAAGCGCCGCCTGGCCGCGCAGATCCTGGCTCTCATGCCGCGAGGCGCGGGGCGCCTGGTGGAGCCGTTTGCCGGCTCGGCGGCAATCACCCTTGCGGCCGCTGCCCGCAACGCCTTTCAGCGCTACTTGATAGCGGATGCGCTCGCGCCGCTGGCTGATATCTGGAGTCTCGTCTTGAGAGACCCCGAACGCCTTAGCGCTGACTATGAGCGTCTGTGGCAGAGCCAGCTTGACGCTCCTCGTCAGGCGTACAATAGGATCCGCTGCGAGTTCAACGCCACCGGAGATCCGGTGCGACTGCTCTATCTGCTGGCGCGCTGTGTGAAGGGGTCCGTGCGGTTCAACGCGGAGGGCGAGTTCAATCAGTCTCCAGACAACCGCCGGCTCGGAGCGCGGCCGCAGACGATGAGGCGAGAGATCATGGGCGCCCACGCGCTCCTGAGCGGCCGCGCGGAAGCGCGAGCCGCAGACTTTCGGGCAACCCTGGCCGAGGTCACAGCCGAAGACGTCGTGTATCTGGATCCGCCCTACCAGGGCATAAGCGGGGGCAGGGATCGCCGATACTTCCAGGGCGTAGCCCTGCGCGATCTAGTCCTCGAACTGGACCGTCTGAATGCGCGTGGCGTACCGTTCTTCTTGAGCTACGACGGTAGCTGTGGTGAGCGGACGTATGGTGCGGAGTTGCCCCAGGAGTTGGGCATGGTCAAGATTCCCATGCGAGCGGGACGCTCCACGCAATCCACACTTTCAGGTCGAGCGGAGGTCACCGTGGAATCGCTCTACGTGTCGCCCGCCGCCGGCGCCGCGCGAGCGCGAGGGGAAGCGGCGGTCCGGCCCGCACGGCAGATGTCGCTTGAGGCGTGACCGCGAGGCGGCCATGCGGATTCGCCCCTCAAGATCCGCTGAATCAGTTCCGGCACGGTGATGCTCTGCTTCGCCGCCGCCTCCGCCAGAGCCTCGTACACCTGCACCGCATCCTTGCCGACCCAAGTTAGATCAACTCTGCGGTGTACGAGCTGCGCCACGTGGCTGTAGCGGCGGGGGCTTGCCCAGTAGCACGACCTGCACACTTGCACGCGCCTGCTCTCCTGGCGATTGCCACAGTGCTCACATGACCACGACTTGGCCCGATTGCAGACGCCGCACACAAGCATGAAGTCCTGTGGACGACCTTCGGGGCTGGCCTGGTCACCTGCCACATCGTACGGCACCCGGTGATCTACCTGTAAGTAGCGTGCTTCCATCTCCGTCCAGCACACCTGACACCGGCTTCGATCCCGCTCAACGAGGCATTCCTTGAACGCTTTCGAGAACGTCCTTCTGCCCTCATGAGTGCGCTTTCCCCGCCTCCCGGTGACGGCAAGGCGATAGGCGGCGATCCTGCGTCCATCGCTGCCGACGACGCGGAAGGTTTCCAGCGGGACGCCCTGTTCCCTGACGTCGCGGGCCGCGCGGGGAGGGTGGTTATAGCCGTAGCGATCCCTCAGCTCCTCGGTAGTCACATGTCCGTGTTTCAGGATGTGATCCAGCACGGTGCGTGCACGCTTGGCGGTGACCTTTCGCATTAGGTCCACGATCTGCTTGGGGATTCTCACGGCCGCCGCGTCCGCCTTTCCGTCGTCTCACGCAGCAAGGTGATAGCCTCTACGCCCAGCGCAATGGCGATGCGTTCGAGGGTCGCCAGTGTGATGTTCCGTTCGCCCCGCTCGATTACGCCCACATAGGTCCGGTGAAGGCCGCAGCGATCGGCGAGTTCTTCCTGCGACCAGCCGCGGGCGGCGCGAGCAGATCGTATGTTGTGGGCAACGATGTCACCAAGCCTGGCAGCCACGACCCATTAACGCCACACATGATGTCTATTTGTCTACAGACTAAACATAGCGTCACCGGGCGCCCATAGTGGGCCCGCCGCCGGCCTGCTCGCTCTTCTGCGTGGGGCTTCCGCGCCGCGCCTCCGCGCCGCGCGCTTTGCCGCCTGGGGGTGGCCTATGCTATAATCCGCACGAGGCTTTCACCCATCCTGCGAGAGGACAGACGACGGCATGACATCCCATAAGATCGCGGTCATACCCGGCGACGGCATCGGCCCGGAGGTGGTGGCGGAGGGGCTGAAGGTGCTGGCCGCCGCGGCCGCCGCTACCGGCATGAAGTACGAGACGGTGCACTACGATTTCGGCGGCGAGCGGTACCTGCGCACGGGCGAGGCGCTGCCGCCGGGGGCGCTCGACGAGCTGCGCGGCTTCGACGCCATTTACCTGGGCGCGGTCGGCCATCCCGACGTCAAGGCCGGGGTGCTGGAGCAAGGGCTGCTGCTGGCGCTGCGCTTCGGCCTCGACCAGTACATCAACCTGCGCCCGATCAAGCTCTACGAGGGGGTGTGGACGCCCATCAAGGACAAGGGCCCCGAGGACATTGACTTCGTGGTGGTGCGCGAGAACACCGAATGTCTTTACGTCGGCGCCGGCGGATTCGTGCACAAGGGCGCGCCCAATGAAGTGGCAGTGCAGGAGATGGTCTATACGCGCCAGGGCGTCGAGCGCTGCATCCGCTTCGCCTACGACCTGACGCGCCGGCGCGACCGCGAGCGCAAGCTGACCCTGTGCGACAAGTCCAACGTGCTGACCTATGGCCACGACCTGTGGCAGCGGGTCTTTCGCGCGGTCGGACAGGAGTACCCCGACGTGCAGCAGGACCACGCCTACGTTGACGCGACGACGATGTGGATGGTGAAGAACCCGGAGTGGTTCGATGTTATCGTGACGTGCAACATGTTCGGCGACATCATCACCGACCTGGGGGCGATGATCCAGGGCGGGATGGGCATCGCCGCCTCGGGCAACCTCAACCCCGAGGGGGTGTCGATGTTCGAGCCCATCCACGGCTCGGCGCCCAAGTACGCGGGGCAGAACAAGGCCAACCCGCTCGCCGCCATCTCCGCCGCGCAGATGATGGTCGACCACCTGGGCGAGGCGCAGACCGCGGCGCGCATGGAGGCCGCGATCAAGCACGTGCTCGCCAGCGGCAGGATTCCCACCATGTCCGCGACGGGGGGCCTGCCGACGACCGAGATTGGCGACCTGGTCGCGGCGGCGGCAGGCGAATGAAGAAAGCGTTCTAACCCACATTATGCGTAGGCCCACGACGCTGTCATTGTGAGCGCAGCGAAGAATCTTGGGAGGGAATGTGCAACCGCCGCGGCAAGACCCCCGCCAGAGGCGGGCAAGCTTCGCGGAGTTTACCCTGAGCCGGGCCAAGACCCTTCGCTTGCGCTCAGGGTGACACCGGCGAAGGGCTCAGGGTGACATCACTCGCTGGGTGAATGGATATATTGCCGTAGGCGCGCAATTCATTGCGCCCGATCCGGGAGTGGGCGTGATGAATCACGCCCCTACAGCCGGCGTTGCGCCACGCATATACGCATAATCCGGGTCTAACCACAGAGCGCACTGAGAACACAGAGAGGTGACGGGATCTGTTCTTTTCCAGTTTTTGTTCGCTCTGTGCTCTCTGCGGCCTCTGCGGTTAATTTCGGTCCGCGGAAATCCGCGTCAAGGACGAACATCATGCCCCTATCGGAGCGCGAGAACTACCTGCGCAACGCCTCCATGACCGGGCCGGAATGGATACCGTGCAGCGTCGGCATCTCCGGCGCGTCGTGGGATCAGTGGCGCGGCGAGATGGAGGACGTGCTCGTCCGCCACCCCACGCTTTTCCCCGGCTTCGAGAAGGGCAAGCGCAACTACGATGACCGGGACTACGGCCCCGCGCACCGCGCGGGCGAGCGCTTCACCGACGCCTGGGGATGTGTGTGGCGCAGCGAGATCAACGGCATCGAGGGGCAGGTCGAGGTGCATCCCCTCGACGACTGGAGCAAGCTCGACTCCTACCGCGCGCCCGATCCCATGGCCCAGGGCGACCGCGGCCCGGTGGACTATGAGCAGCATCGCCGCGACATCGAGCGCGCGCGGGAACAAGGCCGCCTGACCTCGGGCGGGGTGGCGCACGGCTTCCTGTTCATGCGCCTGTGGTACCTGCGCGGGTTCGAGAACCTGATGCTGGACGTCGCCACCGATGACCCGCACCTGCCGCGGCTGATCGAGGTGGTGGCGCAGCACAACCGCCGCGTGGTCGGGGCCTGGCTCGATATCGGCGTGGACAAGATGGAGTTCGGCGAGGACCTCGGCACGCAGACCGCCTCCATCATCAGCCCGGCGACGTTCGCGAAGTACGTGGCGCCGGTGTACAAGGAGCTGATGCGGCCCTGCCGCGCCGCCGGCTGCCACGTCGCCCTGCATAGCGACGGCTACGTCATGGAGCTGATGGATCAGTTCGCCGAGTGCGGCGTTACCATCATCAACCCGCAGGACCTGTGCAACGGCATCGACGCCCTGGCGCGCGAGGTCAAAGGGCGCATGTGCATCC
>Ga0315291_10009865_pt1 | contig 11701 bp, 11 predicted proteins | sample YL17G12_20_MG_FD_203070 | JGI IMG/M metagenome (GOLD analysis project Ga0315291, IMG submission 203070) | Sediment microbial communities from Yellowstone Lake, YNP, Wyoming, USA - YL17G12_20 | ecosystem: Environmental > Aquatic > Freshwater > Lake > Sediment | place: USA: Wyoming | collected...
ATTACATCATCGCCCAGGCACTCGATGGACCCCTCGATACCGCGAGCGGTGAAATCTGGCGGGTTCCGGCGCAGGGCGGGACGCCGCTGAAGCTGGACCTTTCCATTCCAAAAATGGAGTCCTTCGCGCTTCACCCGGACAACCGCCGCTTTGCGTTCAGCGTCAATGAGGAGTCCAAGAGCGAGCTGTGGGTGCTGGAGAACTTCCTGCCGCCGCAGAAAGTCGCCAAGTAGCCGGCAGAAAAGGTGACAGACCTCACCGTCCACCGCTTTCGGCCCTCAAGGGGAAAAACGTCATGATCATATTCCCCAGGGGCTACGCGGCCGAGAACACCTGGTGCACGATCTGCAACGATGTCGTGAACGGGATGAGGTAAGCCTCCGCGCCGTGGGAGGCGCGTTTCAGTCGGTGAACGTCAGGGCGGCGAGATTGAAGAACTTGTAGCGCTCGATGATGTCCCGGATGAGGTCTTCCTTGGCGAGCTTCATGATCGCCGACGGGGCCACGTCCTTCATGAACTCGTCCCGCATCTCTTCGAACGGGGCGCTCCTGGCTTTCCTCCCTTTCAGGACGAGCCCCAGTTTGAGCTGGATGGAGTTCCTCGGCAGGACGATCTTGTAGTGGAAATTATCGATTCTCGATTCCGGGAAGCTGATGTCGAAGGCAAAGGCCCGGCCCTTCTCTTTCCGGAAACGGACCTTGATCCCGTACTCCTTCATCTCCTCTTCAAGGCTATCGAAGGCCGGCTCGGCAATGAACTCGCAGAATTGGTCGAAGCTCTCCCGGGTCTCAACCTTGGCCTTCTCGATGATCCGGACGTACTCGAAGTATTTTCTCAGCTCGTCTCTCCAGGCTTTTTGAGTCATGATACCAACCCGCTTATGATGATGGGCCAATAATAACACATTTCGGGGGGGGAGGTTAAGCGCGATAAACCCCCGGGGGGTTTAGTGCCGGCTGAGGTCAGCAAAAGGGGGGTGATGATTTAATTTTTGAGGGAACCCTCTCCAGCCGGCGAAAGAGAGTCTAATGCATTATAGCAAAGTTGAAATTAAATTCAATACTTGATTGAAAAAATTTGGATTTATTCCAAAAAAATGTTTTCTTCCCGGAGCGCCAACCAGACGCGGTCGGCGCCGATCTCCGGAAGCGTTCGGGCCGCAATGACGCGAACCCGGCCGAACGGCCGCCAGGCCGGCGCCAGGTCCTCCCGGAAAAGGGCCAGGACCTTTGTGCCGCAAGCCGCCGCCAGGTGGGTGATGCCGGAGTCGTTCCCCAAGTAGAACGAGGCCTCGGCAAGGAGCCCTGCGAGCGCGGAGAGCGCCGGCCGGCTCAGCCAGGTCCAGCCGAGGGGAAGCCCCTTCTTCTCCAGGAGGCCGGAGAACGAGGGCCCCTCCTCCGCCTCGCCCGTTACCAGGACGCCAGGCATCCCCCGATCCGCCAGGCGCCGGACGATCTCCAGAAAGTTCGCGAGGGGCCAGCGCTTGCTTTCCCCTCCGCTCCCGGGATGGACGACAGCGAAGAGCCCTCGCCCGCCGCCGATACTTGAACGGAGCCCGCGCGCTGATGCGACGACCCTCTCGCTCACGGGCAGGCGGGCGCATTCGTCGAAGCCCGGGGCGTTCACTCCCGCACTTGGGATATTGGATACGGTCGCGTCGAAGAAAAAGCGGCCTACGGTGACGGCAAGGAGCGAGGGCAGAGCGATGACCCGGACCTCCGGAATTCCGATGGACCGCAATCCTTCTTCCAACGAAGGATCGGGCGGTTTCTGCATCCAGGCGGCAGCGAGCGTGAAGCCCCCGGCCCAGCGCCGGGTCTCAGGGTCCGCGCCGGAAAGGCCGCCGAATAGGGCCGCCGCCCTTCTTCCGCCGGCCGGGACAAGCCGATCCACGAACCCTGCGTCCTGAAAGAGCCCGCCGTATTCCTCCCGGCAGACGAGCGTGAATTCTCCGTCCGGCATCGTTTTTCGAAGATAGAAGATCGAGGGCAGGACGGCCAAAAGATCTCCCAGCCCTCCGAAACGGACGAGAAGCGCCCGCGTGGTCATTGTGTTCATGGCGTTCCGAGAAGCCAAAATGCTTAATTTATGATGAAGACACGAAGGTCCATGACGTTTGTCGCCGTGGGTCCGGTCATGATCAGCCTACCGGTCCGTTTAAAGAAAGAATACGAATCGTTAGCGGCCAGGAACATCCGGGGATTGAGCCGCTCCGCCCGGGCGGAGTTCCACAAAGACGGGTCGGCCCAGGCGCCGGCCGCGTCCGTCGGGCCGTCTCGGCCGTCCGTCCCAAGGCTGAGGACAAGCCAGCCGCGGGCCGACCGCGGCATGGCCAAGAGCGCGGCCAAGACGAATTCGGTGTTCCGTCCGCCCAGGCCCTTCCCTTTCACCGTGACGGTCAACTCTCCGCCGGCAAGGAAGCACAACGGGATCCCTGAAGCTTTCCGCGAACAGAGCAGGCCTTCAAGAAAAGCGGCGTAGTTCTTTGCGGCCGTCCCGGCCTCGCCGCTGTCCGAGTCGGTCAGGATGAGCGCGTCAAAGCCCAGCTCCCGGGCCTTCGCCTGGGCCGCCCGCAGGGCCGTCCCGATGTCGCCGATGATGAACGTGTTGACGCGCGCCAAGGCGCGGTCTCCTTCCTTGAGGGTCTCCTCGACCTCGCCGCGGCCCCCGGCGCCCAACCGGTCCCGGACGGAGATCGGCACAACCACCCGGAGCCTGTATTTTCGCAGGACGCTTTCCGCATCCATGAACGTCGAAGAGTCGCTATGGGCCGGCCCCGAGGCGATGGCCTCGAGGTCATTGCCGATGACGTCGGAGATGACGAGGCTTATGACCGTCGCCGGCCAAGCCGCCCTGGCCAATAGCCCGCCCTTGACCGAGGACAGGTGTTTGCGCACCGCGTTCAGCTCCCGGATGTCGGCCCCTGCTTTGAGAAGGCGCTCCGTGACGAACCGCTTGTCCTCCAGACTGATATCGGGCGCCGGGAGGCAGAGGTTTGCCGACCCGCCGCCCGAGACCAGGAGGAAGACGGCGTCATATTCTCCGGCTTTCCCGGCGAGATGAACGGCCTCCCGGCCGGCCCGGACGCTTTCCACGTCGGGGAGCGGATGGGAGGCGGGGATCGCGGTCAACTTGTCGGGAGCCGGATTCTCCGCGGGACGGCAGGTGACGATCCCCTCGTCCACCTTGTCACCGAGGACGGCCATGAAGCCCGCGGCCATCGGCCCCGCGGCCTTGCCCACAGCGATGAGAAAGACCCGTTCGAACCGGCCCAGGTCGAATCTTTTTCCTTGGACGGTCAGGTCTCTCCCCGACCGGACGAGGTTTTCCCTGACCAGTCGGCCGCCTTCGACCGCCGCCAACCCGGCCTTGGCGATCTCCGAAGCCTTTTCGAACATCCCCATCGGCCTCACCATAACGCGGCCGCCTTCCGTTTTCAAGGCAATTGTGATAAAAAATGTCGTGATGAACGAGAACCCGACGCGGGCGCCGCTTTCCGGGAGGCGCCTCCTCCTCACCCTCCTCAAGCTCGCCTTCAGCGCCGCGATCCTCGCTCTTCTCCTCATCTTCAAAACGCCCGTCCGGGACATCATCCGTGTCCTGGGCACGGTCCGGCTTCCCATGCTCGCCCTGGCCTTTTCCCTCCATGCCGTCGGGTATTTCGCCAGCGCCTACCGCTGGCAAATTCTCGCCCGGGCCCTGGGCGACAACATCCCTCTGGGCTTCCTGATAAGGTCCTACCTCGTCGGGACGTTCTTCAACAACTTCCTGCCCACGAGCTTCGGCGGCGACATCGTCCGCATCTGGGACGGTTCGCGCTTCTCGCGGTCCCTCGTCAAGTCCTCGGCCATCGTCGTCGTCGAGCGCGCCACGGGCATCATCGTCCTCTTTCTCTTCGCCCTTTTCGCCTCCTTTTTCCGCCTGGACATGGCCCACGACGTCCCGGTCGTCTGGGTCTCGCTCGTCCTCGGCCTGGCCGGCCTGAGCCTGGTGGTCCTCTTCCTGCTCCCCGTCACGGAGGACCTTATCCTCCGGCTCCCCGAAAAGAAATTCCTCAGGCCCCTCAAGAAAACGGCCCTTTCCTTCCGGGAGACCGTGCTCCTCTACAAGGACAAGAAAGGCCCCTTCCTCAAAGCGTTCTTCTGGGCGGTCATCCTCCAGGCCAACGTCGTCGTTTACTTCTTTTTTATCGGCCGGGCCTTCCGCCTCGAGATCGGCTTCCTGGATTACTGCATCTTCGTGCCCATCCTTCTCCTCGTCCAGACTATCCCGGTGACCATCAACGGCCTGGGCCTGAGGGAAGGCTCGGCCATCGAGATCTTCAAGTACTACGCCATCCCTTCCGCGACAGCCTTTTCCTTCTCGCTCATCGACGTCGGCTTTCGGCTTATCCTGGGGGTCATCGGCGGCGCGATCTATGTGTCGAGAAAATGAACGTCCGCCGTCCGCCCATCGCGATCCTTCTGGCAGCCTTAGTCCTTGTCCCGGCCGTAGCTCATCCCCGGCAGGACGTCTCCGAAATCGAAAAGCGCATCACCCAGCTCAACGAACAGATCAAGGGCCTCAAGGCGAAGATCCAGGAGGAAGACAAGAAGGAATCCTCCATCCTCTCGACCCTTTCCAGGATCGGCCTCACCAAGAAGCTCATCCGGAGCGAAATGGCGGCCAACGACGCTCTCCTGGAGAAAACCAACGGCGAGCTGAAAGTCCTCCGGGAAGACAGGGTTCGCCGGAGGAAGACCCTCGAAAAAGAAGAGCATTCCATCGAGAAGATCCTGGTCACACTCTACAAGTTCGGAAGGTTCGACTTTCTCAAATTCGCCTTGAAGGCGGAGAACGTCGAGTCATTCTTCACCGAAAGCAAACACCTGACCGTTTTGGCCCGCACTCAGGAGACCATTATTTCCGGCTACCTGGCCGCCCTGGCCGAGCTCGGCGCGACCGAAGGGCGGCTCGAAGCGAAGAGGAAAGAGGTCGCCGACCTCATCCGGGCTTCGGAAGCGAAGAAACGGGAACTCGAGGTCGAGGAGAAGAAGAACCGCGACCTCGTCGCGGAGGTCCAGCGCAGCCGAAAATCCTACGAACAGGCTCTGAAGGAGCTCGCCGAAAGCGCCGAGCAGCTTCAGATCCTGATCAAGAAGATCGTCGACCAGGAGTACAGCCTTCCCTTCGCGTTCGTTCCGCTCTACGATAAGAAGGGGAAGCTCCCCTGGCCCATCCAGGGGCGGATCATCACCTCTTTCGGCCTGCAGAAACACCCCCGTTTCAACACGATCACCCTGAACAACGGCATCGAGATCGTCCCGAAGAAAGAAAAAGCCATCATCCAGTCGGTTCACCCCGGCCGGGTCGTCTATGCGGATGTCTTCGAGGGTTACGGCAACCTCATCATCGTTGACCACGGCATGGCCTATTACTCTCTCTACGGGCACTGCTCGGAGTTCCTGGTCGCCAAGGGGGACGCCGTCAAGGCCGGCCAGCCGGTCGCCCTCGTCGGAGACAGCGGTTCCCTCAATGGGGAGTGCCTTTACTTCGAGCTCCGGTTTAAGACCCGGGCCCTCGATCCCTTGCAATGGCTTAAGGGAAGATGATACAATGGATATTCAAAAAATCATGAGATCTCAACGTATCCGACTTGTTTTCCTCTCGGCCTCGGTCGCCCTCTGCCTCTTCTTCATCCTCGAGAGGAATTTCTTCCCCGGGATCTCCCAGAAGCTGACCCACAAGGGTTTCGACCTCTTGGTAAATGTCACCCGCCTGGTCAAGAGCGACTACATCGAAGAACGGGACCCCTCCCGGACCATGGAGGGCGCTTACAAGGGGCTCATCGATTCCCTGGACCCGGTTTCGAGTTACTTCGGCCCCGATACCACGGCCAAGTACCTTCGGAGGGATTCGAGGTGGGCCGATATCGGCGTCGTCCTCTTCAAGGGATCCTTCGGCTTATTCCCCCAGGTCGCGGGGATCGTCGAGGACTCCCCGGCCGAAAAAGCGGGCGTCAAGCAGGGTGACTACTTCAGCGCCATGGACGGCCGGGGGACCCTCAATTGGAGTTCCTGCGAAGCCAACCTCTACCTCAAGGATCTGGAGCAGAAGCCCGTCACCCTCAAGGTCCTCCGGGAAAACCAGACCCTGGAGATCAAGGTGGAACGGGCCGTCCTCTTCCCGGAGCCCTATTCGTTCTCTTCGGAGAACGCGTTCGCGGTCCTGACGCTCCACAACCTCTACGCCCCCTGCGTGAGCGAAGTCCGGAAGAACGTCTTGCCGCTCCTTAGGTCCCAAAAGAAGCCCCTCATCCTGGACCTCAGAAACTGCTATGAAGGCGAGATCGAAGAGGCTCGGGACTTCCTCAATATCTTCATCCAATCGCTGCGGATCGGCTCCTTCGAGAAGAAGGGCGGGATCAAGGATCCGGTCGCCTGCCCCGCCGAGCCGGACCTGGCCAGACTGCCGGCCGCCGTGTGGACCAACCGGGGCACAATGGGGGCGTCTGAACTCGTGGCCGCGGTCCTCCAGGAGACGAAGAAGGTTAAGGTCATCGGCACGGGAACCCCCGGCCTGGTTTCCAGGCAGGAGCTGTTCCCGCTCCAGGATGAAAGCTCCGTCCTCGTCACCTCAGGCGTCTTCACCCTCGCCTCCGGAAAGAAGCTCTGGGAAGAGGGCGTAGTCCCCGACGAGAAGATCGGCTTCGAGAACCAGAGCCCCGCCGCCTACCTGAAAAGGACCACGGCCCTCTTTCCCAAACGCTGACAGATGAAGCCCAAAGGGATCCTCGAGTGGCCCGTCTATTCCGTGGCCGCGGGGGTTCTCTGTATCCTGGCCCTCCTCTCCATGCTCGCCTTAGACCGCATGAATTGGCGGAAGGGGGAGAAATCCTATATTTTCACCGGGGCCCGCGCCCCAGAGGGGCCCAAGGTCCAGGTCAAGCCCGCTCCGGCAATCGTCAAGGAAAAGCAGGCCGAACCTCCGGCCGGGGCCGTGATGAAACCCGAGTCGAAACCTAAGCCGCCTGTCAAGGAGCCTGTCCGGGTCCAGCCGGCGCCCGCGGCCGCCGCTCCCAGGAGCAAGGTCGCCATCGTCATGGATGACATGGGGAATAGCCTGGAGGCCCTGGACGAACTCCTGGGCATGGGCGAGCCGGTGACAATCTCGGTCCTCCCTTACAGCCTCCACTCCCGGGAAACGGCCGAGATCGCCCACCGGAAAGGCATCGAGGTCCTCCTCCATCTGCCCCTCGAATCCCTGAACAACCACGACTCGGAAGCGGGCATGGAAGGCCTCATTCATTCCGGGATGAGCGAGGCGGAGGTCCGGAAGCTCATGGCCGTCAACCTTGATCAGGTCCCCTATATCAAAGGCGTCAACAACCACATGGGCTCCAAGGTCACGGCCGACGAGGCGCTCATGAGGATCATTCTGGAACCGCTCAAGGAGAAGGGGCTCTTCTTCCTGGACAGCCGGACCAGCGGCAAGTCGGTCGCCTTTGCCGTGGCCCGGAACCTAGGCATCCCCGCGGAATCCCGGCAGGTCTTTCTCGACGCCGACGGGAAAAGCGATCTCATCAAGGAGAGGCTTCTCGAGCTCTTCAGGCTGGCCCAAAAGGAGGGCCGGGCCATCGGCATCTGCCACCCCTTCCGGGAAACGCTCCAGACGCTCAAGGAGAATTTCCATCTCCTGAAGGACTACGGGCTGGAAGCCGTCTTCGCGTCGGAACTGGCAACGCGCCGCGATTGAATTATTAGCCCGGTTCCATTATATTAGGATCCATAGAGAGGAGGATACCCATGAAAAAAATAACGAGTGTCATTCTCATGGCGGGAGGGGTCCTGACCGTTCTTCTCTTGTCTTCCTGCAAGTCCATGTCAACCGACGAGCTAAAAAAAACCATTGAGATCATCGATGTCGAGACCAAGTGGGTCTCCAAAGGCTACCAGCCGTGGCCTCCCCGGCTCTTTCTCGTCCCGGTCATGTCTTTCCGGATGAAGAACATAGGCATTAAGCCCCTCACCTACATCAATTTCAACGCCATCTTCAAGTTCAAAGGCGACCCCGAGAACCTGGGCGACAACTTCCTGGCCGCCATCCGCGGCAAGGCGATCATGCCGGGAGACACGAGCAACGTCATCACCCTGAAGAGCAACTTCGGCGTCGAAGGCAAGAGCGTCGAATCCATCAAGAGCAACCCTCAATGGAAGCCGGTCGGGGTAAAGCTCTTCGCGCGTTCCAAAGGCTCCCAGTTCGTACTCATCGGCGAGTGGGACGTCTCCCGGACCATCGACTTCAAGGAACCCGAGCCCGTAAAAGTCAACTAGGGCCGAACCCGCTCTGCCCGGCCGCAAGTTCCGACGGCGACGAAAGGACAAAGATGAACACGATCCTGCCTGCCAAGATATTTCTGACGAAGGGAAGCGGACAGCACCGGGAGAAACTGGTCAGCTTCGAAAAGGCCCTGCGGGAGGCCGGCATCTCGCCGTTCAACCTGGTGAAGGTCTCAAGCATCTCTCCCCCCGGCTGCGAGCTCGTTCCCCGGGAGAACGGGCTGAAGCTTCTCAGCCCTGGGCAGGTCGTTTTCCTGGTGATGAGCGAGAACGCCACGGATGAAGGCCAACGTTTGATCTCGGCCTCCATCGGGATGGCCGTGCCCGAAGGCCGGAAGTCCTATGGTTACCTGGCCGAACACGAAGGTTTCGGGCAGGCGGAGAAGGACGCCGGGCGTTATACGGAAGATCTGGCGGCGGAGATGCTGGCCACCAAGCTCGGCCGGAAGTTCGACCCCCGGAAGGCCGGAGGGAAGAGCGGCAACACGTATCGCCTCTCCTCAACAATGTCCGTGACGACCAGGAGCATCACTCAGATCGCTAAGGGAAGCCAGGGGGTTTGGACAACGGCCATCGCGGCCGCAGTTTTCGTGACCTGACCTAAAGATCGAGTGGGTTGGGCTTCAGGATCTTGATATAGCTCTTCTCTCTGAGGACTTTGAGGAATTCCCCGAGCTTCTTCTCCTTTTTCTGGGTATAAAGCCTTTCTTCCACGTTCTTCCTGACCTCTTCGAAAGTCATCAGGCGGCTTTCCTTTTTTTCCTCGAGTTTCAAAATGTACCACCCGTTCTTGGTTTCGATCCAGCCGCTCGTCTCCCCCGCCTTGAGCTTGGAAACGGCCAGCTCCAGGGCCTTGTCCAGCTCGCCTTTCTTGAACGTCCCCAAGTCGCCTTCGGATTCTTTGGCCGGCCCATCCGAATATTCCTTGGCTAAGACGTTGAAAGGCTCTCCGGCTTTGACCTTGTCCCCAATCTCTTTCTTTTTCTCCTCCAGCGCCGCCGGGGCGTTCCCTTCCGTGGACAGATAGACGGCTCTGATCTTATATTCTTCGGGCTCGGTGAACTCCTGGGGGTGGAGCTTGTAGGCGCCGACGATCTCCGAATCGTCGAGGACGATGGACCTGTCCACCTCGGAATAGATGACGCCCTGCTTGAGCATGTTGTCCTCGAGCTGTTTGAGCCACTGGTCATAATCCATGCCTTGTTGCTGGAGCCCTCGCTTCAGGTCGTCGTCGGACGCGATGTTGTTTTCCTTCTTGATGTTCTCGACGGCCGCCTTGAGCTGCTCGCCGACGTTCAGGTTCTTCTCCTTGGCCTGCTGCATGAGCAGGAGGTCGGTGATCATCATGTTCAGCATCTCTTTTTTCAGCATGGCAAGCTGCTTGTCAAACTCCTCCCCCTGGAGGGCAGCCCTCATCTGCTGGACCGTGGAGTCGTATTGCTCTTTGTACTGGGACAAGGTGATGATGTCTTCGTTGACGACGGCCACGATCTCTTCGACGACCTGGCCGGCAGCCAGGGACAGGACGGCCGCGAGCCCGACGAGCGCGAAAACCGAGGTTCTTTTTCTCATATCTCGTTCCTCTGGTAGGTGAAGTTAAGCATTTCGGGGTGGGAGCTCCAAGTCAGGGACCTCCTGAGTTCCTCGAGATGGAGGGCCAGGCCCTCTTTGACTTTCCCGTCAAGGATCCTGACCCGGATGGACGGGGCGGCCTCCGCCTCGGACAGGAGCTGGGGAGGGAACTTCTTGTCCAGGCGGAAGATATGGAATCCGTAGGAAGATTCGACCACCCGGCTCAACTTGCCCTCTTCCAACGCGAAGATGACCTTTTCCATCTCGTAGGGAAGGTCGCCGTTCTTGAAGGTGCCCATTTCCCCGCCCTTGAAAGCCTCGGGGCCGGCCGATTCCTCCTGGGCGACCTTCCGGAATTCTTCTTCGACGGCATTCTCCAGGTTCCTCAGGACTTCGACGGCCTTTTCTTCGGTTTCGAGGAGGATCTGACTCACCTTGACCCTTTCGGGGAGGAGGAAATCCCTTTTATGCTCCTCGTAATAAACCCGAACCTCTTCGTCCTGGACCCTGATATCCTTGATCAGCGGATAGGCATACTTATCGATCAGCGGCCTGTCGAAGAGGGATTCGTCCTGATCTCTTTGGGTGGGGACGGCCGCTTCTTCCTGCAGGGACTCGCCGGCCAGCTTGACCAGGTAATCCTTTTTCTCTTCCGGGGTCAGCGAGACGCCCTGCCTGCGGGCCGCTTCCAGGAGGAGCTTCTCTTCGACGAACTTATCGAAGAGGCGGCTCAGGGAGAGGTCGGAAAGCATTCCCTTGCCGGCGTTGGTCCGGACGTATCGATCGAAATCGGAGACCGTGAACGCCGATCCCTCGACGTTGAGGACGATCCGGGTCGAGTCCTCAGCACTTTCCGGCGAAGAAGCCTTCCGGAGATCGGACCCTTTCCCGCAGCCCGCGACCAGGAAAACGACGCCCGCGGCCAGGAGCACGGCGGGTCGGTCGAGGAGCGGGGAAACGACTCTCATCTTTTTTAATTTCAATCCATTATAGTATATCCGTTTAACTCCTTCAAGACGAGGACGGTTTCATCCAGGAACTCCCTATCGGTCCGCGCCGGAAGGTTCAGGGACATGACGCCCGCCGGGGAAAGCGAGCCGGAATACCGCTTGAGCAAAGACGGAAGACGGGTGAGGTCGACCCCCGTCGAAGGGAAAAACTTGAAAACGAGCCTTTGACCGGCCCGGTCGAGCGATTCGATCCGGAGCTTTTGGGATAGGAACTTGATCGCCCCGTACCTGAGGAGGTTCTCCACGCTGTCGGGGACGTCCCCGAAGCGGTCCAGGACCTCGGCCCGGATCTTCGCGACCGCCTCCAGGTCGTCCAGGGAGGAAAGCCTCTTGTAAAGGTTGAGCCTCAGGTTGACCTGGGGAAGGTAATCCTCGGGGACCCGGATGTCCACCTTGAGGTTGAGTTCGGTCTTGACCTCTTCGACCGCCTCTCCCTTGAGCTCCCGGATGGCCTGGTCGAGAAGGTGCATGTAGTAGTCGTAACCGACGGCCTCCATGGCGCCGCTCTGCCGATGCCCGAGCAGGTTGCCGGCGCCTCGGATCTCAAGGTCCTTGGCGGCCAGCCGGAAGCCGGAGCCCAGCTCCGAGAACTCCTTGAGGGCTTTGAGCCGCTCCTTGGCAGGCGGGGTGAGCTCCATGAGCGGCGGGACGAGGAAATAAGCGAACGCCTGGCGGGAGGATCGCCCGACCCGGCCCCTCAGCTGGTAGAGTTGGGCCAGGCCGAAAAGGTCGGCCCGGTCGACGATCAGGGTGTTGACGAGCGGGATGTCGATGCCGTTCTCGATGATGGTCGTCGAGAC
>Ga0315291_10009868_pt1 | contig 11700 bp, 7 predicted proteins | sample YL17G12_20_MG_FD_203070 | JGI IMG/M metagenome (GOLD analysis project Ga0315291, IMG submission 203070) | Sediment microbial communities from Yellowstone Lake, YNP, Wyoming, USA - YL17G12_20 | ecosystem: Environmental > Aquatic > Freshwater > Lake > Sediment | place: USA: Wyoming | collected...
CAAATTTTATCTGGTTGGGGGCAATTATTTTTTTGTCTTTCCAGTTCCTTTCAGCTTACTCTTCTGAGATAAAGCCTTCTGTAAAGGCAGTAAATGAAAAAACAGATGGCTGTAACTGCCGTGGGGATTTAGACCGTAATGGGATTATCAACCCGGTTGATCTGGAGTATATGGCTAAGGTAATCCAGCATGAGATCATTCCAGACCCTTCTCTGGCTGAATGTGCAGACCTGAATTATAATGGTCTTTCGTATGAGATGGGTGATTATGCGATTTTGCAGAGTTGGATGAGCGCATATCATGTGATCCTGTGCGGGAAAGAGGAACTAACCCTTGCTTCCTTGAAAATCTCAAGGGTAAAAGCGAAACCTGGAGAGACATTTACCCTGCCAGTTCTAATAAAGAACTACATAACTGTAGGGGGTATTGATTTACAAATCGAGTTCGATGCAACTCTTTTATACTTCAAGGGAGTCCAAAGGGGTGCGGCTTTGACCGTGAAAGATTCCACGGGAAACTATCAATGGGAATATTTCACCTACAGACAGATACCCAACCCTGGTTCATTCTTCTACAGATTAGAAATTCTGGGAATTTTTGATATCAGAAATTTGCACAAAGGGGTTCCCCTTCTACCTGTCAATGATTTTGTGGAGTTAGCTGAGCTGAAATTTCAAGTAGCTCCTGACAACAACCTCCTGGGATCAGAAGTTCCGGTTGATTTTTATTGGAATCCTAATGATTGTGCCGAAAATAGTATGTGTGATCAAACCGGGAACATCCTTTATGTTAGCAATGACACTCTGCAGTTTAATTTTAATGACTGCGATACAAGTTATAGTTATTCAAACAGGGTCGTAACCTCGTTGCATTTCGAAGATGGCGAAGTGGAAATTCCCGAACTTCCAGTAACCCAGGTCGGGGATATAAATCTAAATGGGATCCCTTACGAGGTTGCGGATGCAGTCTTATTCTTAAGCTATTTTATGGAGGGCACTTCAGTTTTCACTCTCGACTCGGCTCAGCAGATTGCCAATTCAGATATTGACGGAAATGGGAAAGTTTTAACTCTATCCGACTTTGTCCTGATGACCAGGATAATGCGGCATGATGCTATACCGGGGGACACGACTGGCTATTCAGATAAGATTGCCTATTTTACTACTTCTGTAAGAGATTCTATTTTTCTATTCTCCTTCAACTCTGAGGCACCTGTCGGAGCAGCACTTTTCATATTTGATTGTTCAGATACCTTGGCTGTGCCCTACCTCTTTTCCACAAATATGTACTTAATCTATAAATTCAACGACAATGAGTTAAAGGTCTTAATTTTCAATTTTGGAGATACTAATATACCCTCAGGACCTGTTGATCTTTTAGCCATACCTCTTGAAAATGCCTGCACTTTAACAAGCCTGGAAGTGGTTGATGATAAAGGCAGAGGGATGAAGGCAATATATGGAACAACCGGGATTTCTGATCAGCCTGCACTTGATTTGCCAAAGAGTTTTGCTCTGCTGCCCAACTATCCTAATCCGTTTAATCCTGAAACCTATATCGAATATACGCTTCCTGCTGACTGCCAGGTCACTCTTGCAGTTTACAATATCCTGGGACAGAAAGTCAGGACTTTGATTAATGAGCATCAGTCCGCAGGAACTAAATCCGTAAGATGGGACGGCAAAGACGATTCTGGAAACCAGGTTTCTGCAGGGGTCTATTTTTACTCCATAAAGGCTGATAATTTCACCCAGGCCAAGAAGATGATTCTTTTGAAGTAGAGACGCATGGCGATGCGTCTCTACGGTGAAAACCCACCTTTGAGTCAAGGTCAGTTACCGGTTTTAACTTAACCGGGTTAATGCACTCCAGAAGGTTTTTGGGGTTCGATGAATCGAACCCCTACTTTTTTTGTAGGAGCTTGACTTATCAAGCCCAATCCGATTTTCCATTGACCCGGCTCTCAAAATAGCTTGCCCAAATTGAAAAATCAGTTATATTAATCTCAGATAAAATAGGTTGAAACACCCTTTTAGATCGGGGAGGAGCTATGAGAAAAATCCTCTTAATTTTTTTGCTTGTATTCTTTTTTTCTTTGCCAGTTTTTGCCCAGCAAGTTGATACCGCCTGGGTAAGAAACGATGCTGGAAGTGATATTGCTGTTGACAGCTTGGGCAATGTTTACGTAGCGGGATCCGTTTACGATAGTGTGACATCCAATGACTATGTAACCATAAAATACTATCCAAACGGAGATACCGCTTGGGTAAGAAGATACAATGGACCAGGAAATAGTAGTGATATAGCCAAAGCCGTGGCGATAGACAGCTATAGCAATGTTTATATCACAGGAACCAGCGGAACCATAAAATACGATAATAATGGAATACAGTTATGGATTGGTGCGTGGGGAGGCGTTGACATAGCTACAGATAATTCTGGCAACATCTGTGTAACTGGATCCATCTGGGACACCTTAACACACAATGACTACATCACCGTAAGATATTATCCAAATGGTGACACTGCCTGGGTAAGAAGATACAGCGGGCTGCCCAACCAATATGGCGAAGCCGAGGATCTTGCTACTGCCATTGCGTTGGATGGCTCCGGGAACATCTATGTGACTGGATACAGCAATGGTCTGACGGTTAACAACCAGTATACTACAATAAAGTATCAATCTACAGGGGATACTGTTTGGGTCAGAAGGTATAATGGAAGAGAGCCACACTTCTCGAATCAGGCGTATGATATAGCCCTAGATAATTTTGGAAATGTCTTTGTGACCGGAACGACTGAAAATGGGGGGACATGGTATGACTACGGCACAATAAAGTATTACCCGAATGGAGATTCTGCTTGGTGTAAGATCTATTGGGGTGGCTGCAGATATGATCAAATAGCTAAGGCATTAGCTGTAGATAAATTTGGCAATGTCTACGTTACTGGATATGAGCAGGAAAGTCAAGATATGGGGGGTCATTGGTGCAGGCAAGGTCACGGTTGGGATTACGTTACAATCAAATATGCTAACAGTGGAACTCAAGCTTGGCTCACGTTATACAATCTAGGCGCGAGTGATTTTGCCTATGATGTGATATCCGATACTTTCGGGAACATCTATGTAACTGGCTCAAGTGGAACCGTAAAGTATGACACAGATGGACAACAGTTGTGGACGACGGCTTGGCCAAGTCGCGTAGTCTCTGTAGATGGGATTCGTAATGTTTACGTTACTGGGTCAGGCCATACGATAAAGTATTGGCAGAATTATCCTCCTAACGACTTTTCACTTGTTTCGCCATCTGACAGCGCCTTTCTTGCTTATGTTGTGAGCTTTGATTGGGAAACCGCCATAGACCCTGACCCGTGGGATACAGCAAAATATGATCTGTACGTTAGCACTTCATCCAGCTTCAATGCTGATTCGACAGTCATCTATAATAGTTTATCAACAATCCAGTATACTGACACACTTGAGATTGGAATATACTACTGGAAAGTACGGGCTTATGATAAGCATTCAGCAGTTTGGTCGACTCAAGTGCGGACTTTCCTTTCTGCACTACATGGCGATGCTAACGCTGACAAGAAGGTGAGTGTAGCTGATGTAGTTTACCTGATAAACTTTCTTTTCAAGAACGGTCCTGCTCCTTACCCTTTCCCAGCTGGAGATGTTAATTGCGATGGTTATGTAACTGTTTCGGACGTAGTTTATCTAATCAACTATCTCTTCAAAGGCGGAAGGCCACCTTGTTAACAGCAGTGACGAAGACAAATGCAAGATACACCCCGTTAATAAGCTCAGCAAATAGGCGAAGGTTGATGAGTAAAGCATTCTTGATTCTTTCAATTATTTTCCCCCTTGCCCGATTCGTTTTAGCGCAAGATGTCGATACAGCCTGGGTGAGAAGATACAATGGTCCCGGAAACTCCGCGGATTCAGCTAGTGCCGTAGCCGTGGATAAGTCATTCAACGTGTATGTGACAGGATATAGTTGTGGCGTTGGGACGAACAAAGACTTCGCTACAATAAAATATTACTCCAATGGAGACACTGCTTGGGTAAGGAGATACAGCGGAATAGGTAGCAATGTGGATGTGGCTATTGGCATAGCAGTAGACAGTGGTGGAAGTGCCTACGTTACCGGGTACAGCTATGATAGTTTGGCATCCTACGACTATTTGACCATAAAGTACTTTGCCAATGGAGACACTGCTTGGGTGAGGAGATACAACGGACTTGGTAGCGGATTTGATGCGGCTTATGGTATAGCTGTAGATGGCTATGGCAAAGTCTATGTAACTGGAAAGAGTTCCGGTATCGGCACAGGGTATGACTATACTACCATACAGTATTATCCTAATGGGGAGATTGGATGGGTGAGGAGATATAATGGACCTGCTAATGGCGATGATGTGGCTCAAGACGTTGCTGTGGATGCTTCAGGTAATATATATGTGACTGGATATAGTCTGGGAGGTGGAACAGGTTATGATTACGTCACGATAAAGTATTACCCGAATGGAGATACTGCCTGGGAAAGAAGATACAACGGACCGGGAAACGATTATGATTACGCTAACGCGATAGCTGCTGACCGCAATGGAAATGTCTACGTGATAGGCTGGAGCTATGAAGGTGCTATGTCCCCTGATTATGCCACTATAAAGTACGATTCCACAGGAGATTTAGATTGGTTAAAGAGATATAACGGTCCTGGGAACACCAATGATGTGCCTTATGACTTAGTAATAGATGATTCGGGTTGCGTATACGTGACAGGAGCCAGTTATGGTTACGGAACCTCCTATGACTATGCCACTATAAAGTATAATCCTGATGGAGATACTGCTTGGGTGAGGAGGTACGAAGGAAAGGGGCAGTATAACTACGGTTATGCCTTAGCGTTAGATCACCTATACAATGTCTATGTAACAGGATTTAGCTTCGGTGGATATTTGACAGGAGAAGACTATGCAACCATCAAATACGATAAGAATGGAAATGAGATTTGGCAGTGCTGGTACAACGGCCCAGGCAATAGAAGAGATGCAGCTCATGCCATAGCTGTTGATAATCTTGGCGGTGTGTACGTAACAGGGTATAGTTACGGGAGTGGGCTCAACTATGACTATGCTACCGTAAAGTATTGGCAGGATTATCCACCTAATGTCTTTTCTCTTCTCTCACCCTCTGATAGTGCTATGATTCCCTACATTGTTGCGTTTGATTGGGAGACTGCTGCCGATCCCGATCCCTGGGATACCGCCAAATATGATCTTTATGTGAGCAGTTCATCTATCTTCAATCCTGATTCGACAGCTATTTATGATAGTCTTGTGACCAGCCAATATACTGACACGCTCGGGCTCGGAAGATACTACTGGAAAATAAGAGCCTATGATACTCGTTTACAGACTTGGTCCAGTCAGACTTGGACCTTGCTCTCCGCTATGCGTGGCGATGCCAACGCTGATAAGAAAGTTACCGTTGCGGACGTAGTCTACTTGGTGAACTTTCTATTCAAGAACGGTCCTGCTCCTTATCCTTTCCAAGTTGGTGATGTTAATTGCGATAGGTACGTAACTGTTTCCGACGTCGTGTATTTAATCAACTACCTTTTCAAAGGCGGGCCGCCGCCGGCGTGTTGAAATACGGTTTGGAGTTTGGTGTTTGTCAGTTTACAGTAGGGGTTCAAAATTTTGAACCCCTACATTCCTATCAAGATTTCCCTTGATTTTCAATTAAAATAATTTAGAATATAGAAAATTGTTCTTAGGCAGATGGCGTCATCTGCCTGTTTTCCTGCTGGATGATAACATCCAGCAGGAGCAAAGGTCGAGAAAAGGAGGTTTTTGTGAATATAGCGGTCTGTATAAAACAGGTCCCGGATACGGAGACCAAAATCGTTTTAAATCCAGATTCGACTGATATTGTGACTGAAGGAATCAAATGGGTGATGAACCCTTATGATGAATATGCGGTAGAAGAGGCTTTAAAAATCAAGGAGAAATACGGGGGAAAAGTAACCATCCTCTGCCTTGGTCCGGAAAGGTCAGTCGAAGCTATCAGGACTGCATTAGCTATGGGCGCAGATGATGCAATTTTGTTGAATGATCCGGCTTTTGAGGGGGGAGATAGCTTCACTACTGCTCTGGCTTTATCGAAAGCCCTGGAGCAGCTTGAATATGACATCATCCTGACTGGAAAGCAGGCAGTGGATCTGGACTGCTCTCAGGTCTTTGCTGGTCTGGCTGAGTTTTTGAGCCTGCCCTATGTCGCAATCGTCGTAGGATTGGAACTTTTTCCTGACCAGAAAAAAGCTTTAGCAAAAAGGGAGACTGAAGGAGGAGAAAAGGAGCTTATCGAGGTTACCCTTCCGGCAGTTTTTGCCTGCCAGAAGGATTTGAACACACCAAGGTATGCTTCTTTGCCAGGGATTATGAAGGCGAAGAAAAAAGAGATAAAAAAGTTTGGCTTAGCTGAGTTGTGCCTGAATCCTGAGCACGTCGGGACAAAAGGGTCTAAGCTCAAAAAGGGCAAATACTCACTTCCTCCCCAAAGGAAAGCCGGGATAAAAATTGAAGGGGAGATTCCGGAAGCTGCTGCGAAGCTGGTCAAGCTCTTAAGAGAAGAAGCCAAGATCATCTAAAGGAGAAAAAATGCCAGGGATATGGATTTTAGCTGAACATAAAGAAGGAAAACTCAAGAAAATTACCTTTGAGCTTTTGAGCCTGGGTAGGAAACTCAAATCAAAAGGCGGGGAAGAACTCTGTGCCCTGCTCTTAGGCTCAGGTGTTGAGAATTTAGCAGACCAACTGGGACCTTATGGGGCGGACAAAGTTTATTATTTAGAAGATGAGGTTTTTAAGAACTATCTTAATGAAAGTTACACCCAGGGGATTTCAGAATTGGTCAAGGCTCAAAGCCCTTCTATACTTTTAGCAGGGGCAACTGCTCTGGGAAAAGACTTATTTCCCAGAGTGGCAGCTCGTTTGGGCACTGGGCTGGGAACAGATTGTACGAGTATCGATCTGGATAATAATCTTTTGAAAATGACCCGACCAATCTATGCTGGTAAGGTTTTGATGGAGGCAACAATCCCTCAGACAAAACCTCAGATGGCAACACTCAGACCGAATCTGATTGAGATTTCGCCAGTGGACAGCTCAAAAAAAGCTGAGGTGATTAAATCAAAACCTAATCTAAAAAAAGAAGACCTCAGAACAATGCTCAAGGAGATTCTGAAGGGAGAGAGTAAAAAAATAGATTTGACTGAAGCCAAAATCATCGTCTCAGGCGGCAGGGGGATGAAAGAAAAAGAGAATTTCAGAATCTTAGAAGAATTAGCAAATGCTTTTGGAGAGGGGACTGCAGTTGGTGCCTCCAGGGCGGCAGTGGATTCAGGTTATGCCCCGCACGATATACAGGTTGGCCAGACAGGAAAGGTAGTTAATCCCACTCTCTATATCGCCTGTGGCATCTCCGGCTCGATCCAGCATCTTGCCGGGATGTCAACTTCGAAATATATCGTGGCGATAAACAAAGACCCGGAAGCGCCTATTTTTCAAAAAGCAGATTACGGCATCGTAGGAGACCTATTCCAGGTGGTCCCAATTTTAACTCAGGAAGTCAAAAAGCTAAAATCTGAAGGCTGAAATGGAGATTACCAGAGAAATATTCTGGAACATCGGAAATGTAAGGGTTTTAATTTATCTTCTGGGATTGGTCCCGATTATCGTTTTAGCTTATGGTCTATGGAAAAGAATTAGACTCTGGAAAATCGGAAAAAAGGAAAACCGGTATGACCGGGTCTGGGAAAGGATAAAATCGACCATCTCCTATGGAATCATTCAGGTCGGGACTCTTGAGAAGACCTATCCCGGCTTAATGCATCTACTAATTTTCTGGGGATTTGTTATCCTCTTCTTAGGAACTTTGATAATCGCTTTTCAGGAAGATGTAACCTTACCATTTTTCAATTTGAATTTCTTTCACGGTGGATTTTATCTTTCTTACTCTTTTATCTTAGACCTTTTCGGGCTTTTGGCTATAATCGGTATCCTCTTCGCCTTATACAGAAGGATGTTTTTAAGGCCTGAGAGCTTAGACAATAAATCAGAAGATTTTTTTGCCTTGTACTGGTTATTAGTTGTTTTAGTGACAGGTTACGTAGTCGAAGGTTTGAGAATTGCCGCATTAAAGCCTGATTTTGAAAGGTGTTCCTTTGCCGGCTGGCAGCTCGCTTCCTGGATAGATGCTTTCAAGTTAGACCTAGACACCCTTAAAATATTTCACCGGGTAAGCTGGTGGCTTCATGCTTTTCTTTCTTTCGGCTTTATCGGTTATCTTGTCTATTCCAAATTTCTGCACATCTTCTCATCCCCTCTGAGCATTTATTTTCGCACGTTTGATCCAGTTGGAATGGTCAAGCCGATTTCAGACTTAGAAAATCAGGAGACCTTTGGAGTCTCAAAATTAGAAGAGTTTACCTGGAAGGACCTTTTAGATACTGATGCCTGCACCAAATGCGGAAGATGTCAGGACAACTGCCCTGCCTGGCAATCCTCAAAGCCGCTTTCTCCTAAAAAGGTTATCCTGGATATGAAAAACCATCTCAATGAGAAGGGTAGTCTGCTCCTGCAGAAAAAAAAGATGAATCCAGAAAAAAATTTGATTGGTCAGGTGATTCTGGAAGACGAGCTTTGGGCTTGCACCACCTGCGGTGCGTGTATGAGGGTCTGCCCGGTCTTAATCGAGCATATCCCCAAGATCGTGGAGATGAGAAGGAATTTAGTTTTAATGCAGAGCAAATTTCCGGCTGAGGTATCTTTATTTTTTAAGAATCTTGAGAATAACTATAACCCCTGGGCAATCGGGTTTGCCACCAGGGCTGACTGGGCTAAGGATTTAAACGTAAAGCTATTTTCGGAAAATAAAGATCTAGAATATTTATATTATGTCGGATGTGCTGGCTCTTTTGATGAGCGGGCCAAGAAAATCTCCAGGGCACTGGTCAACATTTTAAACTATACAGGGATAAACTTCGGCATCTTAGGCACAGAGGAATTCTGCTGCGGGGACCATGCACGCAGGATAGGGAATGAATACTTAGCCCAGATTCTGATTCAGCAGAATATCGAGGTTTTCAAAAAATATAACATAAAAAAGGTAATAGTCTCCTGTCCGCATGGGTATAACATCTTCAAGAACGAATATCCCTTGTCAGGATACAAATTAGAAGTCATCCACCATTCTGACTTCATCTGCGACCTGATTAAAAAAGGTAAGATAAGCCTAAACAAGACGCTCGATGCACCGGTTACCTATCATGACTCCTGTTACTTAGGACGTTACAATGAAATGTATGAAACGCCGAGGAGGATTCTGAAAGCTCTTTGCTCAGATTTAAAAGAGATGGAGCGCTCCAGATATCAAGGGTTCTGCTGTGGGGCTGGTGGCGGAAGGATGTGGATGGAGGAAAAGTTGGGTGTGCGGATAAATCAGATGAGGGTAGAGCAGGCTCAAAAAACCGGTGCAGGCATAATAGCCACTGCCTGCCCTTATTGCCTGACTATGCTTTCAGATGGGATAAAAGAAAGAGAGATAAAAGACCTGCAGGCTTATGACTTGGCTGAGCTGGTAGAACAATCTTTGCGAATATGAGATGATTCTCAAAGACGAAAAATTCTATGACCTTCTTTCACCTGATTTTGACCTGATGGTCTCCTGGGAGAAAAGATTAAAAAATGAAGCTCCTTTTTTCTTGAAGCTGTTCGAGGAAAACAAGGTCAGAAAAATCCTCGATTTGGCCTGTGGGACCGGGCATCACTCGATTTTTTTTGCGAAATCCGGATATGAGGTTACAGGCGCGGATTTGAGCGAAAAGATGCTGCAGATTGCCGGGAAAAATTCAAAAGGGGTCTCTGGCGTCAGATTTGTAAAAGCGGGATTTCTGGATGTTTATCCTAAGCTAAAAGACAAATTTGATGCAGTGATATGTCTGGGGAATTCTCTTCCTCATCTTTTAAGCCAGAAGGATTTAAAGAAAACTCTGCAGAATATATATAATCTCCTCAATCCGGGAGGAATATTTATCCTGCAGAACAGGAATTATGATAGAATTCTGAAAAAAAAGATAAGATTTATGGCTCCAAATATCGTCGAGATGCAAGATGGAAGGGTGGTTTTCTTCAGACTGCTTGATTTTCTAAAAGACAAGGTGGTATTCAATCTGGTAACTTTCAGACAAAAGGAAGGGAAGTGGAGTTTTCAAACAAAATCGACCCTTTTGCGTCCAATATTGAGAAAAGAGATAGAAAACCTTCTGATTGGGCAGGGTTTCAAGCGACAAAAATTCTACGGAGATTACGGTTTTTCACCTTTTAAGAGCATGACTTCAGAAGACCTGATAGCTTATGCCAGAAAATGAATGATAGATTGGAGAGAATAAATGGAGTGTAAAGCTTTAGCTTTACTAATTCTCATAATAAAACCAAAAAATTCACATAGGCAAACCTGAAGGTTCGCACTCCAAAGCCCCTCTCTAAATTACTTTTATGTGTCTGGAAAAAATTTTTAAACAGGAGAATAAAATGGCAGAAGAAAAAAAAATTACCAAGGATATGTCCTTTGGAGAGGTTTTGAGAAAATATCCCCAGACCGTCAAGATTTTCTTTATGTACGGAATGCACTGTTTCGGGTGTGCCATAGCTGAGGATGAGACCATTGAGCAGGGAGCTTTAGCTCATGGTGTGTCACCGGATGAATTAGTAGAGGATTTAAACAAAGCTTTGACAGGTGAAGTAAAAAAAGAAAATGATTAACGATCAGAAGATAGTTGAGGATATCCTCAAACTCAAAAAAGAGCGCAAGGCTATAATCTTAGCCCATAATTACCAGTCCCCTGAAGTTCAGGACATTGCAGATTTCTCAGGTGATTCCTTAGGTCTAAGTCAGGAAGCGGCAAAGACAGAGGCTGAGATAATCATATTCTGCGGGGTTCACTTTATGGCAGAGACTGCGGCTATCCTCTGCCCGGATAAGACCGTTCTGATGCCGGATTTGAATGCCGGCTGCCCGATGGCAAATATGATAACCCTAAGACAGCTCAGGGAGCTTAAGAAGAAACATCCGCAGGCGTTAGTGGTCACCTATGTAAATTCCAAAGCTGAGATAAAAGCTGAAAGCGATTACTGCTGCACTTCCTCCAATGCGATTAAGGTCGTCCAGTCGATCCTTGCAGACAAAGAGATCATATTCATTCCGGATAAATATTTAGGCAGTTATGTGGCTTCCCAGACCAAAAGGGAGCTGGTTCTGTGGCAGGGTTACTGCCCCACTCATCGCAGGATTTTACCTGAGGATATTTTAAAGAAGAAAGCCTTATATCCAAAAGCTGAGGTCCTGGTTCATCCGGAGTGCATACCTGAGGTCATAGCCATGGCAGATAGGGTGCTTTCCACCACCGGCATCTGCAAGTATGCTAAGGAATCCAACTCCGAGGAGTTCATAATAGGAACCGAGATTGGGATTTTGCACAAGCTGAAAAAGGAAAATCCGGGGAAAAGGTTTTATCCTGCCTCAGAATTAGCTGATTGCCCGAATATGAAGCTGAATAATCTGGAGAAGATTTTGTGGTCCCTGCAGGATTTAGTATATAAAGTAGAAGTTCCAGAAGATATCGCCCGGAA
>Ga0315291_10009870_pt1 | contig 11699 bp, 12 predicted proteins | sample YL17G12_20_MG_FD_203070 | JGI IMG/M metagenome (GOLD analysis project Ga0315291, IMG submission 203070) | Sediment microbial communities from Yellowstone Lake, YNP, Wyoming, USA - YL17G12_20 | ecosystem: Environmental > Aquatic > Freshwater > Lake > Sediment | place: USA: Wyoming | collected...
TGGATTATAGTACAGTTAGTGTGGGAAGAAGAAGGTTAAGGGGAAAATTATTTAATGATAGCGAATTAAGGGATTTAGTTAGAAGAATTGAAGAAGGCTGTCAAGAATAAAGATTTGACCCCATTATACATTAAAGATTTGACCCCATTATAATTATACATTATATACATTTGCTCATCCAAATGGCTTTATTTTGCAGGTAGGAGGTTGTAAGATTGTTAATTATATCGGATGAAATTAAAAAGACTTATCCAGAAGCATTATTAGGTATACTGGTAATGAGGAAGGTATGCAATCATAATCAACATGAAAAGCTTGACCAATGTAAGCTCGAATTAGAAAATAACTTGAGGAAAAAATTTGCCAAGTTAGATAGATCTGACTTAAAGAATATGGAACCGCTCAAAACTTATAATGACTATTACCAAAGATTTAAGAAAACCTACCAGGTATTATTGCAATTAGAATCAATTGTTTTTAAGAATAAATCAATTCCCAGGGTTGCTCCATTGGTGGAGGTAATGTTTATGGCTGAGCTAAAGAATCTTTTATTAACTGCCGGGCATGATTTAGAAGCAATGGACCTACCCATTAAACTGGATATTTCTAGTGGTGGAGAAAAATACACCTTAATGAATGGACAGGAAAAAGAATTGCTTCCTAAGGATATGATGATATCTGACTCCCAGGGAGTAATCTCCAGTATAATATATGGACCAGACCAACGTACACGGATAAAACCTAACACTCAGAAGGTCTTATTTGTTGTATATGCGCCACCGGGGATCGAAAAGTCTAAAATTCTTCAACATCTTCAAGATATTCAAAACTATGTACGTATTATTGCACCGGAGAGTGAAGTCGAATTACTGAAAGTGTATGAAGGTAAGGATTAATTATTGAATCTACCACTTCGGCCAACAGAGCATTTACGCTGCGCCAAAGGCTTGGTTGCAATAAGAGGAGACGGAATAAAGAAGCGAGTTCAGTATTTCTCTCTTTCCATATTTTATAATTATTAATTGCGGAATTAATAAAATAAGTTTATAATATGATATTCATAAAAATTTATAAAGACATACCGCACTCAGGCTTAAGAAAATATAGGAGAGGTGCTGAAATGATTAAGGTATTCAAAACCACCAAAGATGGATTAGAAGAAATCAGAGAGATAGAGAAAAATTGCTGGGTAAATTTCTCCAACCCCACCAACGGAGAATTGGGAGAGTTATCCGAGAAACTAAATATCCCTTTAAACTTTTTAACCGATCCTTTAGACGTTGATGAAAGAGCAAGAATCGAGATGGAGGACAAGTGTGTTCTGATTATATTGAGAATTTCTCACTTTGATGAGAAAGATGTAGATATTCCATATATAACTTTACCCATCGGTATAATATTTGTCGAAGATTTAGTTATTACGGTCTGTTCCAAGGATGTTGAGGTCATTTCTTATTTTGCTAATGGTAAAGTAAAGAACTTTTCCACTGAAAGCAGAAGTCGTTTCCTTTTACAGGTATTCCTCAGAACAGCTTTGTTATATTTAAAGCATCTGAAAGAAATTAATAAGAGAACAAATGCCATTGAGGATGAATTAGAGAAGGCGATGAAGAATGAGGAACTAATAAAACTGTTAAACCTTGAAAAAAGCCTGGTTTTTTTTACTACTTCTTTAAAGTCGAATGAACTTATGATGGAAAGACTGCAAAAAACGGAAATAGTTAAACTGGATCCTGATGATAAAGAATTATTAGAGGATGTACTCATCGAAAATAAACAGGCAATTGAAATGTCTAATGTTTATAGTAATATCCTCAGTGGAATGATGGACGCATTTGCCTCAGTTATTTCCAATAATTTAAATGTAGTATTGAAATTCCTAACTGCGATTACCATAATTTTAATGATTCCAACCTTTATAGCTAGTTTATTTGGTATGAATGTAAGATTACCGTTTCAAGATCACCCTCATGCTTTTCTTATCACTCTTGGCATTTCCTTTACGCTGACACTAATAAGTACCATCATATTTATAAAAAGAAAATGGTTTTAAATAAGTAAAGAGGTAATCTATATCGACAGATAACCCTTTATTTAATTAAAAGGTATTCATCTTTATCCTTAAAAGAAATAGGTAAGATATTCGATATGGACTATACTGCTGTTTCCCAGGCAGCGAAAAGATTTGAGGATAGGATTAAAGAAAATAATAAAATAAGAGTAATGCTAAATTCCGTTTTAGAAATACTGAAAAATTAAGAAATGTCAAATGTGAAGACATGACCCCGATATTTGCTCAATGAAAGAAGGTTTAAATATGACAAACATTTTGCTTTATTTGCTCTTGGGTTTGGTGGTTGGAATCTTTAGTGGGCTGATTGGCATTGACGGAGGAGTAATCCTGGTCCCGGCACTAATCTTTTTCTTTGGGTTGTCACAACATCAAGCTCAGGGCACGACATTGGCATTAATGGTACCGCCTATTGAGTTACTTGCTGCCTGGACATATTACAAGCAAGGATATGTGGACTTGAAAATAGCAGTCTTTATATGTATCGGTTTCTTTTGTGGAGGTCTGCTAGGTGCCAAGCTTGCGATTGGATTGTCCAATGAAATTTTGACAAAGGTATTTGGTATAATCTTGCTGCTGATTGCAATAAAGATGATATTTACTAAATAATGAGGAAACGGCGTATAACAGCGTGTTTGTGGGTCGCTTCGCTCACCCAAATGTCTTCGGCACTTCTGCGTTAAGAAAAAATCTACTGACTTTCTTATTAATTGACTTTGTAACATAGCAGTAATATACTTAATGGTTAGTCAAAAGATAATCGCTTTTTAAATAGGCCTGTCCCCTGCGGGCAGGTTTTAAACTCTTTTTGGGGAATTTTAAAACTTTAAAGAAGGTGGTATTTTGGAAGAGCAAACTATAATAGAAAGGCTCATCGAGCTCGACACCAGAGCAGCTGATAAAAGCGCAAGAAGGAAAAAACAGCTGGCGGACCTGGAACGCCAATGTAAAGAAGAAGAACAGAAAATGTTCAGGGATTATGCAAGCCAGATAGAAGACGAAACCAAGAAAACTGCACAAAAGATACTGCAAGAAGCGCAACAGGAAGTTGACCAGCTGAAGTTGAATACTAAGGAAGTTCTGGAGAATATGGAGCGGGAATTTGAAAAATCCCTAAAAAATATTACTGATGAAATATTAAAGCGGATTTTTGATATCAATAGGGAGAGTCATGGATAAGCTTACTAGATATTCAGCCATAAATACCAAGATAAGGGTGATGGAAAAAGAATTTTTGAGACGGGAAGACTACTTGAATATGCTTCAGAAGAAGTCCGTGGCCGATGCAGCCCGCTATTTAAAAGAGAAGACTTCTTATGACAAGCTATTAGGAGGAATTCGCCTCGACACTGTCAGCAGGAGAGACCTGGAAGACATTCTGAAGCGCAATATGATCAAAAACATAGATAAACTTATACATTATTTCTGGGATGATTATAAGGACCTTGTCCGTTCGCTTTATATGAAATATGAGATAGAGGATTTAAAGGTCCTGGCAAGAAGTATTTTCAACGGCAAGGAGCCAGAAACTATTGAACCCCCCCCCTCTTTTTTAGGCAAATACAGCCGAGTTAACCCTAAAAGGCTTTTCAAATCAAGGACTATTAGGGACTTGATATATTCTTTGGAAGGTTCGGAGTTTTTTGAGGTCTTGAAACCTCTTGTAGATGGCAAGAGAGAAAATCTCTTCAGGTTTGAGATGGCTCTGGATATGGGTTATTTCAACATCATTCAAAGTCGAAGGCTAAAAATATCCCGGGAGGACAGAAAAATGCTGAAGAAATGGGAAGGGATGGTAGCTGATCTTTACAATATTCAGTGGATCTACCGGGGCAAAAAATATTACAACCTGTCACCTGAAGAGCTTTTAAACTACACCATAAATTTTGGAGATAGACTGACTTTTGCGGACCGCAAGGGCATGTGTTATACGAAGAACCTTGAGGAGTTCTACAGGATGACCATAGATTCGGTTTATAGTTTTTTGTTTAAAAAAGAAGAGATATCCAGGGATATATATATGGAAAGGCGCATAAACAGGTTTATATATTATAAACTCAGGGCTTTGACCCGTAAGTTCACCATGAGTATAATCCAGACTATAGGATATGTGTGGTCACTTGAATTTGAAATAAGGGATATCATTTCAATAATAGAGAGTATAAGATATGACCTGCCACCGGAAGAAGCCAGGAAATTTCTGGTGAAAGCGGCATAAGTTCAAGGAGATATTTTTATGAGTGTAGAAAAAATGAAAATTATGGAAGTTATAGGTAAAAAAACTCTTTTAAACAGGGTTTTACGTTTGGTGGCTTTAAACGGGAGTATGCACATGATAAACGCTCTGGTCAGAGTGAATTCCACCGATTTTTTCCTGCCTCCCAGTGAGAAAAACATAGAAGCCTTAGAAGAACTACCTTTCTTAAAGCCCTATTCTTCAAAGCGGGATTTTACTAAAGACGAAGAAGTGGTAAAATCATTATTAAGTCTTTTTAGTATAAAGCCCCAACTAAGAATGGAATATCTGGGCGAGGATTATGACTATGATGACTTTATGAAGCAACTTTCGGACATCTACGCTAAGGTTTGTTCCACTGCCGATGAGATAGAAGAAAAGGTAAACTCTATCGATAAAAAAAGAGAGTACATTGACAGCCTCAAATATCTGTCCAGGTTTAGTTTCGATATAAGCCGGTTTATTTATATGAAATACCTTGTATTCAGGCTTATAAGGATTTCCAGAGAAAATTACGATAAGCTCAAGAAGAATTACGAGAACATACCAGCAGTAGTATTAAAGGTGGGAGTGGAAGGCAAATATGTCATAGTGGCTTCCATAACTCCGGTAAGCCTGGAGGAGACATTAGAAAAGCTCTTTAGTTCTCTTAATTATACCCTTCTGGCTATACCTACAGAATTTAGGGGCACTGCCGCAAAAGTTACGGAGGATCTTATAAAAAGTATAGGTGAGGACCAAAAGGTCATAGAATACCTTAAAAAATCCTCGGAAGATTATAGGGTAAAATACATTACAGAATTAAAAAAAGGTTATTCCAGGCTGGAAATGGAGAAAAAGACCGAAGAACTCAAATCAGAGATTGCCATGGGTAATAAACTATTTTTTATGTTTGGCTTCGTACCGGTTAGCGGTGTGTCTAAGCTGAAAAGCGAACTGGAGAGCCAGTTCGGGGGTGAGGTTATAATTTTGGTGGAGGACATAAATAAAACTGGTTCGGGCATAACCCCGCCCACAAAACTTAGTAATATAAAACTATTTAGACCTTTTGAAACATTGGTGAAGATGTATGGCACCCCGGCTTACCGTGAAAAAGACCCTACGGCCTTTTTCGGTCTGACCTACATGCTTCTCTTTGGAGCGATGTTCGGTGATGTGGGCCAGGGGCTTATACTGCTTTTTAGCGGTCTTATTTTAGAACTTGTATGGAAAAGGACTAATCTGGGAGGAATTTTGAGCCGGATAGGTTTAAGTTCCACCGTTTTTGGTTTCATTTACGGCAGTGTTTTCGGCTCCGAGGAAATCCTATTACCGCTCATCATCAGGCCTATGGCAAACATCAATTACATGCTGGTGGCGGCAGTGGTCTTTGGTATAGTACTTATCTTAAGTACTTATATATACAACATAATAAATTCCAGCCTTGAAAAAAACATGGAAGAAGGCCTTTTCAGCAGAAATGGTGTAGTAGGACTTGCCTTTTACCTAATATTTTTATATGCAATTTTTCGTGTTGTCGTCACCCACAGTAATATATCACCAGCACTGGCTTATACTATGATGGGTCTTCTTCTTTTGATGGTATTTAAACAGCCTCTATCTAACAAGCTAACCCATACCGATAAGCTTTACAGAGGATCTCCGGCTGATTACTATATAGAAGAAGGGTTTGGAGTGATAGAGACCCTTCTTTCCATGCTTTCCAACACTATATCCTTCCTAAGGGTGGGAGCTTTTGCCTTGAACCATGTGGGGCTCTATATAGCCTTTGCCACCTTAGCCAGGATGATGAGCACCTCATGGGGAAACTTGGCAGTAGTGGTGTTGGGAAACATAATAATTATTGGTTTAGAAGGACTTATAGTATTTATTCAGGCTTTGAGGTTGGAATATTATGAGCTCTTTACCAAATATTACCGGGGAGATGGTATAGAATATGTCCCAGTAAAAATAAAAGGTATATCATCTGTCGGTAGGAGAATAAGTTTATATCATAAAAGGGGTATTTCCCTTGGTATCGGGACATATACCTTTACAACATTATAAATTTGAAATGGGGGTTTTAAGAATGTATGCAGTATCGTTTATGGCCATGGCTATACCGGGATTGACCGTGGCAGCAGGGTTCTATATTTATTTAAAGAAAGATAAAGCTAATGTAAAAAGGATCAGAAAATTAGTAAGAGCCAGTGTATTGATTTATGTAGTGCTGGTAGCGGTTTTCCTGTTTTTCTTGATACCGGGTATCGCCAGTGCTGCATCTTCGGCAGATCCATCATCGGGGATGGGATTTTTGGCAGCTGCACTTTCCACCGGACTTAGTGCTATCGCCGCAGGCTATGCAGTGGCTGTCGTAGGCTCCTCGGCTATAGGGGCTATTTCAGAGGACCCGAATATTGTGGGTAAAACCATTATATTTGTGGGTTTGGCTGAAGGTATTGCCATATATGGGCTGATTGTCTCCATAATGATACTGGCTAAACTGTAGAGGGATCCCTATGAAGGTCTTTATGATAAGCGACAATACCCACACCCTGACTGGCATGAGGTTATCTGGTATAGAAGGAGTTGTAGTCCACGAAAGGGAAGAAATATTGAAAGAATTGGCAAAGGTAAAGAAAAACCGGGATATAGGAATTATACTCATAACCGAGCTATTAGCGGAAAGGGTGAAGCTGGAACTGGATGAAATTAAACTTTCCAGCAGCCTTCCCATAATAGTTGAGATTCCCGACCGGCACGGCACCAGGCGGCCTCCCGACTTTTTAACCAGGTATATAAGGGAATCCATAGGACTTAAGATTTGAGGTGAATGATATGTCCAGTACTATTGAAGATAAAATTTCCCTTTTCACGAAGGTGGTTATAGAGAGAATAGAACTTGACTTTCAGCAAAAACAAAAAAAGCTGGTGGAATATTATGAAAGCCGGAAAACTACTCTTATAAAAGATAACGAGGAAAGAAAAAGGACTGCGGTAGTGATAGCCACAAAAGATGCCGAGACCAAAAAGCAGCAGGAGATTTTAAAGACCCGGTCTGCCATGCACCTGGCAGTGCTGAAGAAGAGGCAGGAATTTGTCGAAAGAATTATGGATGAAGTCAAGAAAAGAACCATGGCTTTTATTGGTACGGTGGAATATGTGGATTTTTTAATGGAAGCCATAAAACAAGTATTATTCAAGTTTTCTGATGGCCAATTGGTGAGTTTTAGCTTTAGCAGGAATGATATTGAAAACAAGCGGGAAGTTATTTTAAACACCATAAAGTCTTTCCGGGATGAGGCTACCTATAAAATTAAGGCCGTTGACAGCCTGATCGGCGGAGTTTTTGTAAAAAGTGGCGATGGCCGGCTGGAGATAGATTTCACTATAAATACTATCCTGGAAGAGAGCAACAAGCTGGTTGGAGAAATCCTGTCTTCATGGTTAAATAAGGAGTGATAAAATGACAAGACAGGGAAACATCATATATATCAATGGCCCTGTGGTAAGGGCCGACCATATGGAAGATTTCATGGTGCGAGAAATGGTGATGGTGGGCGAAAAAAAGCTCATAGGTGAGGTCATTTCTCTGGAAAATGATCTGGGTACCATCCAGGTATACGAAGAGACCTCAGGCCTCAGAATGGGAGAAAAGGTGTTTGGCACTGGAAAACCCCTTTCATTAAAGCTAGGGCCGGGAATTATCGGTAATATCTTTGATGGCATTGAGAGGCCCCTTTCGAAGATATATGATTCGGGATTTAAATTCATCCCCGAGGGCATAGGTCTCATATCCCTAGACGAGAAAAAGTCCTGGGATGTGGAGATTCTGGTAAAACCGGGAGATATTTTAAAATCTGGCGAGGTTTTTGCGAGAATTCAGGAGACAACTATGATAGTTCACAGAGTCATGGTTCCTCCGGGGATAAAGGGTAAAGTAGTAAGTACGGTAAAAAGCGGTTCTTACACCATTGAGGATACACTGGTTGTTTTGGATGAAGATGGTAAAAAGTATGAGCTTAAAATGTATCAGGAATGGCCTGTAAGACAGCCAAGACCCATAATTCAAAGGATGCCTATAGAGAAATTACTGGTGACCGGGCAGAGGGTCATTGACACTTTCTTTCCCCTGGCTAAAGGTGGTACTGCTGCTATCCCCGGAGGATTCGGCACCGGCAAGACCATCACCCAGCACCAGTTAGCTAAGTGGAGCGACGCTAACATTATCGTTTATATAGGTTGTGGTGAGCGCGGCAACGAGATGACCGAAGTTCTGGAAGATTTTCCCAAGTTGAAGGATCCCAGAACTGGCAATCCTTTGATGGATCGGACAGTGCTAATAGCCAATACCTCTAATATGCCGGTGGCGGCCCGGGAAGCTTCCATCTATACCGGCATTACCATAGCTGAATACTTTAGGGATATGGGATACAATGTGGCGGTTATGGCTGATTCCACTTCCAGGTGGGCTGAAGCCCTGAGAGAAATTTCCGGCAGACTTGAGGAGATGCCCGCTGAAGAAGGTTACCCCGCATATCTTGCGTCAAGGTTGGCAGCATTTTATGAGAGGGCAGGATATGTCAAAAACCTCAACGGTACCGAGGGATCTATTACCGTAATCGGAGCGGTTTCTCCGGCCGGCGGGGACTTTTCAGAACCGGTTACCAAGTCCACCAAGAGGATCGTGGGGGCTTTTCTAGCACTGGACCGAGAGCTGGCTCATGCCAGGCATTTCCCCTCCATAAACTGGCTTTCATCTTATAGCAGCTATATTCCCATACTGAAAGATTGGTTTAAAAAAAATGTAGCATCGGATATGATGACCCTCAGATCTAAAATGATGAGGATCCTTCAAGAAGAAAACAAACTCATGGACATTGTGAAACTGGTGGGAGAGGATGTGCTACCCGATGACCAGAGAATTATACTGGAGATAGCCAGAATCATAAAGACTGGATATCTTCAGCAAAACGCCTATCATCCGCAGGATTTCTATGTGGCTCTTTCCCGCCAGTATAGTATGCTCAAGGTTATTGACCAGCTTTATGACCGGGCATATTCCTGCGTAAAAAAGGGTATACCCCTTTCCAAAGTTAAAGATGAGAAACTTTTTTCCGATATAATAATGATGAAATATAACGCTACTGAAGCAAAATCCAGGCTCTTCCAGGAGCTTACCGACAGGATAAATCGTTACTATGACAGCATAGAGAGCTTGTACAAAGAAGGTGCGGCAGATGAAAGTTAGATATCTAAAGTTAGACAAAGCTGAAGGTCCTCTTATAATAATGGATGAAGTCAAAGATGCGGTTTATGGTGAAGTAGTAGATATAGAGATGTCTGGCAAAGAACACCGCATGGGCAAAGTAGTCCAGATTGACAGGGGAAAAGTTATAATACAGGTTTTTCAGGGGACATCAGGCATTTCTTTAAATGGTGTAAGTGTGAGTTTTTCCGGTAAACCCATGGAAATACCTATGTCAAGTGAAATTCTCGGCAGGGTCTTTAGCGGCACTGCAAAGCCTATAGACGGTGCTGGAGAGATATATTCCAACAAAAATTACAACATAAATGGCAGACCTATGAACCCGGTAGCAAGGCTTTACCCTAGAAACTACATCCAGACTGGGATTTCTTCTATAGATGGTCTTATGACCCTAATAAGGGGTCAGAAGTTGCCTATTTTTTCGGGAGATGGCCTTCCTCACAACCAGTTAGCAGCCCAGATTGTAAGACAAGCCAGGATTTCCGGTGAAGAGGTCGGTAGTTTTGTGGTGGTTTTTGCGGCTATGGGCATAAAGCACGATGAGGCTAACTTTTTCCGGAAGGTCTTTGAAGAGGCTGGAGTTATGAACAGGGTGGTAATGTTTTTAAATCTGGCCGATGACCCGGTAATGGAGAGAATCATCACTCCCAGGTGTGCCCTTACTGCTGCTGAATATCTTGCTTTTGAATGTGACATGCACGTGCTGGTGATAATGACCGACATAACCAGTTATTGTGAGGCATTGAGGGAGATCTCCTCAGCCAGAGAAGAGGTGCCCTCCAGGAAGGGATATCCGGGATACCTTTATTCAGATCTTGCCAACCTCTATGAAAGGGCAGGAATGTTGAAGGGTTCTAAAGGAAGCATCACCCAGATAGCCATACTCACCATGCCCAATGATGACATCACCCATCCAGTACCAGACTTGACCGGGTATATCACTGAGGGGCAAATAGTTTTGAATAGGTCACTGTATCAGATGGGAATATATCCCCCTATTAATATCCTTCCATCGTTGTCGCGACTCATGAAGGATGGAATAGGCGAGGAATACACCCGGGAAGACCATCCCGATGTGGCAAACCAAGTTTTTTCCTCTTACTCCAGGGTCCAGGAGATAAGGGCTTTGGCTCAGATCATAGGAGAAGATGAGCTTTCAGAGATAGATCGTAAGTATATGGAATTTGGGCGGCAGTTTGAAGAGCAGTTTGCAAAACAAGACTTTGAAGAACATCGGGATATAAATCAGACTCTGGAACTAATGTGGGAGCTTCTTAGGATTTTGCCCGAACAGGAACTCACCAGAATAGACCCTTCCCTGGTGAAAAAATACCTCAGGAAGTGATTTTTAATGCAGGAAAACATTGCTTCAACTAAGGCCAATCTAATGGCCGCCCAGATAGCCCTGGACTTTTCCAAAAAAGGTTACGAGCTTCTGGATAAAAAGAGGAACGTGCTCATTAGAGAGATGATGGAGTTTATGGACCGGGCCAAAGAAATTCAGCAAAAAATGCGGGAGATCTTCAAAGATGCGTATGAAGCCCTAACTGTGGCCAACATCACCCTTGGAATAAACGAAGTTCATGAAGTGGCCAGGTCCATACCCCAGGACACCGAATTCACTGTTCTCACCCACAGCATCATGGGTGTTGAAATACCTCAAATAAAGTATGAAAAGCGTGAGCTCGAGCCTTACTACAGCTTTTATCATACCAATACGGCCCTGGATGTGGCTCTACAGAAATTCCACCAGGTGAAGTACCTGCTCTATGAGTTAGCGGAAGTAGAGGATTCAGTGTATAAACTGGCTATGGAGATAAAGAGGACTCAGAAAAGGACTAATGCTCTCAAGAACATTCAGATACCCAAGTATGAAGCCCTGGTGAAGTTTATCTCCGAAGTGCTGGAGGAAAAGGAGAGGGAGGACTTCTTCCGGCTTAAAGTATTGAAGAAGAAAAAACTCCGCCGGGCATTGTTGGAGTAAATTACTTTGGTACAGGTGGTGGTACAGGGGACAGTTCTCTGGTGCGGCCAGGCTTAGGTCGTGATATTTAGCAGGTGAAAATCCTGCCTGGTAAGATTATAGCCGAATCACCAGTAGCGAGTCTTGGAGTCTTTTGGAGTAATCCATAAGATTTAAGCGT
>Ga0315291_10009873_pt1 | contig 11698 bp, 10 predicted proteins | sample YL17G12_20_MG_FD_203070 | JGI IMG/M metagenome (GOLD analysis project Ga0315291, IMG submission 203070) | Sediment microbial communities from Yellowstone Lake, YNP, Wyoming, USA - YL17G12_20 | ecosystem: Environmental > Aquatic > Freshwater > Lake > Sediment | place: USA: Wyoming | collected...
CGCCAACATCAAGGCAGCCGAGGTGACGGCAAGGATTCCGTGAGAACCGGGCCTCCGCGGGACCGCCCTGCCGGGCCGCACTGCTACGGAAAGGACCGCGATGACTCCCTCCCAGACCAGACCGGGCCGCAACGGCGCACGCCCGCGTCCCTATGGCTGCCTGTTGATCGTGGTGGTCAGCTTCCTGCTGCCCTGCGGCTGTGGTGGGCCGGACTACGAGTTGGCGCCGGTTTCCGGCCGGGTGACCCTCAACGGCAAGCCGCTGGCCGACATCCAGGTCAGCTTTCAGCCCAGCCACGCGGGGAAGTCCGCACCGGGCCCAGGGTCCTTCGGCACGACCGACGCCGACGGCCGCTACAGCCTGAAGACCGTCACCGAGCCGCCCGTACAAGGTGCGGTGGTGGGCAGGCACGTGGTCACATTCCGCGCCAGATCCCCGCAGAGCCTCAAGACCGACGAGGCCGTTGCCCCGGGCGTGATGCTCCCGGTGCGGGCCGTTGACGGCAGCCTCTCGTTCGACGTTACCGCTGAAGGCACCGACCAGGCCGACTTCAAGCTCTGACGCCGCCGTCGATTGAGCAGTAGCACGGCCATCTTGGCCGTGAATCACTGGCTGGAAGCCTGTGCTACATGTCCCTCGAACCGGGCCTTGTCAAACGGTCGCCGCCGGCGAAGAATGCCGTGATGCAGCCGATCTACCTCGACCACAACGCCACCACGCCGATCCACCCGGAAGTGGTCCGGGCCATGGACCACTGCTACGCCGCAGGCCACGCCAACCCGGCCAGCCAGCATCGGCCGGGCCAGCGGACCCGCAAGGTGCTCGAAGACGCCCGCGAGCGGCTCGCGGAACTCCTCGGCGCCGACCCGACCGGGGCCCAGCCAGATCGGCTGATCTTCACCAGCAGCGCCACCGAAGCCAACAACCTGGCGCTGTTGGGAATCGCCCGGGCAGGCGGACCGGAACCCGGCCAGGTCATCATCTCGGCCATCGAACACCAGAGTGTGATCGAACCGGCCGAACACCTCATGGAACAGGGCTGGGATTACGACGGGCTGGCCGTCACATCCGACGGCGTGGTGCGGACGGAGCTGTTGCCCGGGCTGCTGACCGAGAAGGCCCGCGTGGTCAGCGTCACCCTGGGAAATCACGATACGGGCGTGCTGCAACCGGTGGGCCGCCTGGCCGCCATCTGCAACCGGGCGGGCGTGCCCCTGCACACCGACGCCGCCCAGGTGGTCGGGAAGTTGCCGGTCAGCTTCCGCCAGTTGGGCGTAGCCGCCATGAGCATCGGGGCCCATAAGTTTCGCGGCCCCTTGGGCATCGGGGCCTTGCTCGTCCGTCACGACGTGGCCCTGAAACCCCTGATGTTCGGGGGGCCTCACCAGTGGGGCCGGCGGCCGGGAACCGAGTCGCTCGCGCTGGCCGTGGGCATGTTGACCGCCCTGGAAATCTGGCAGAAGGACCACGAAGCCCAGATTCGCCACCTGACCGCGCTGCGCGACCGCTTCGAGCAGGGCCTGAAGGCAGGCGCTCCGGAGGTGATCGTCCACGGCGCGGGGGCCCCGCGGCTGCCGAACACCAGCAACGTCGCCTTTCCGGGCCCCGACGGCCAGGTGCTGCTGATGGCGTTGGACCTCTCCGGCGTGGCCTGCTCGGTCGGCTCGGCCTGTTCGAGCGGCTCGATGGAGCTCTCACCGGTGTTGCGGGCGATGGGCCTGCCCAACGAGATCGTCGCCCGGTCGCTGAGATTCAGTCTCGGCACCACCACCACCGAGGCGGAAATCGACGAGGCCGTGCGGCGGATCCTGCACGTCTACCGCGAACTAGGGGGCGGGCAGCCTTTTGGCGTGCTATAAAAGGGGGAGGATCGGACCTACGGCGAGCCTGGGGGGTGAGCACTGAGCCACTCGCGCGGGTCGTTCCGGGAACCATCGCCCAGCCTATTCGTTCGAGCAATGGGCCAAGGGTGCTGCTGGGATTGCGAATGAGGCGAGGCACTGTAAATTTCTACTTCGTAAGACAAAGCTTGGGTCAGGTATGGCAATGAGTACCGGCAAAGCCACTTTGAAGGCAGTATCGCCGATCGAGGACTACCTGCGGTCGCCGGAGCGGCGGCCGCTGTTCATCAAGGGCGATGCGGTCCGGGTACTCCCAGAGTTTCCCGCGGCCTGCATCGACTGCGCGATGACGTCACCACCGTATTGGGGACAGCGGGCCTACACCTCTGGTGGTATCGGCTTGGAACATACTTGGCAGGAGTACGTTGAGAAACTGCTCGACATTTTCGCCCAAGTGAAGCGGGTCCTAAAGCCGACAGGTTCGTTCTGGCTGAACATAGGCGACGCCTACCATCGCAAGAGTTTGATCGGGATCCCCTGGCGCGTGGCCTTAACAATGACCGATCGCCAGGGGTGGATCCTGAGAAACGATGTGGTCTGGCACAAAGTTAAAGGCGGTCCCGACAACGCGAAGGACAAACTCCGGAACGTGCATGAGTACGTGTTCCATTTCGTCAAGTCCGACCGTTATCACTACGACGCGGACGCCATCCGCTCAAAACCGCGCCAGTCGAAAGTCATCAACGGGGCCGTAGTCTCGGCCACTGGGGTCTCTGGCGTGCGCTACCGCCGTCAGATCGAGCTCTCGACCGCCTTGAACGAGGCGGAGAAGGCGGCTGCATTGAAAGCCTTGGAGGACATCCTCGATGATATCCGCGTAGGCAAGCTCTCCGACTTCCGAATGATTATCCGGGGGCAGCAACGGGCCACACATTCTGACTCTGAGCGTGTCTCTGGCCGTGCTCGCGAGCTGCGTGACCGGGGATTCTACTTCCTCAAGTATCACCCGGAGGGCGCGAAACCCAGCGACGTCTGGGACATCCTACCCGAGGACACTCAAAATCGCTCCCTCCACTTCGCGCCTTATCCAGAGGACCTATGCAAGATGCCGATCCTGGCCACCTGCCCAGAAGCCGGTGTCGTACTGGACCCCTTCGCGGGGACGGGTACGACGAATCTCGTAGCGTTTCAGTTCGCGCGAAAGTCACTTGGGATAGAAACCTCCGAACAGTACCTTCGCATCGCGGAAGAAAGGTGTAGGCTGCTTCTATGAGCCGAAAAGCAGCCCGCTCAACCAAGGTCGCGGAACTCTACGGCATTCCCACTTTCCGGCCAGCGAATTGGACGCCCATCGTTGCTGCGCAACGCTGCCCGTTCCTCAATCGCAAGTGCCTGAAGAACCGCAAGAGCGAGCCGGATATCACGATCGGCACCTGCACGATGACTTACGCAGGCAAGGCCGAGGCGATTATGGTCTGTCCGTTCCGCCTGCTTGAGCGGAGCCAAATCTTCACCGACTGTATCCACCTGTTGACCCTGCATGAGCCGGGGAACGAGTTGCGCATCGTCGCGGAGCTGCGCGTACCGGGCGGCAGCATTGATTACTGCCTGGTATCTGTGTACGAGGGCAAGCCGCGCGACTTCGTTGGTATCGAACTGCAGACGCTCGATACCACCGGTACCGTCTGGCCCGAGCGGCAACGGTTCCTGCAACACCACGGCATCCGTGTCAAACGGGAGCACGCGGCGTCCGACAGCTCCTTTGGCTTGAACTGGAAGATGACTGCGAAGACGGTACTCGTGCAACTTAACCACAAGATCTCCACGTTCGAAAACGTCTCCAAGCGGCTCGTGCTCGTCCTGCAGGACTGCCTCCTTCGTTACATGCGAGGCGCGTTTGCTTTCGACCACATTGACGGTCACCGGGACGGCGATCCCATGCAGATCCACGCTTACGAAGTGCTGAAGGGGGAAACGGGCTATATGCTCCAGCTCTCGGAGCGTCTGTCCACTGATACCGCGGGCATCGCAACTTGCCTCGGCCTTCAAGTGGAAGCAAATGTCGAGCTTCAGACGATGCTAGACCAGATCGCGGCGAAGCTGCCCCGGAGCACTCTGCTCACCCTCGGCGGTGGTGCTGATGCCACCATGGATGGGGGCCGCTGATCGGCGGGAAAAGTTACCCAGTCCACCTCGTACCTCGGGCGGGAAGTCGCTAGAATAACGATTTGGGATGCTGGCCGGGTTTCGGCCGGTTTACACGGCGTTTTTCAGGACGGAGCCTCCCTGTTGGACCGCGTTATTGCCATTTCCCTTCCAGGGCGGCCGCCCGGACCTGGCGGGGACTGCAGTCCCGGCTCGGCGTGGCCTGTGTTTCTGGCCGGGCCGGAAAACCGGCTGGTCGAGCCAGCCGTCCGATCGGTGCTCGACGATCCGGCCAACGGCTACAACCCGCTGCTGTTCTACGGCCCCAGCGGCACGGGCAAGTCGCACCTCGCCCGGGGCCTGGCCGCCGAGTGGAAGGGCCGCCACCTCCGCCAGCGAGTCCTGCACACTACCGCAGCCGACTTCGGGCGGGAACTGACCGACGCGATCAAGACCCAGGCCACCGACGAACTGCGCAACCGCTACGCTGCGGTCGCGCTGCTGGTGCTGGAAGACCTCGACCAGTTAGCTGGAAAGCACGACGTGCAAGAGGAACTGGTGCAGACTCTCGATACCCTGCTGGCCGACAACGGGCAGGTGGTGCTGACCGCCTCGGCTGCCCCCGCCCGGTTGCCGGGAATCGTGCCCAGGTTGCGGAGCCGCCTGGAGTCCGGGCTGACCGTGCCGCTGGCTGCACCAGGCCCCGGCGCACGGCTGGCCGCCCTTCAGCAGCTTGCCCGGTTACGAGAGTTGGAGCTGTCGGAGTCGGCCGCCCACTTGTTGGCCGAGGGACTGCCGGTCACGGTGCCGGAACTCCTGGTCGTGCTCGTTCAATTGGAGACGTCGGAGCAACTGGAGGGTGGCAGGATCGACGGGAAGACCGCTCGGCGCTTTCTTGCCCTGCGCGACAGTCGCCGGCAGGTTGCCCTGCACCCGATCACCGTGTCTACCGCCCGACTGTTCGCACTGGAGCCATCCGAACTCCGCGGTGCCTCGCGGCGTCAGGCCGTGGTAACCGCCCGCAGCGTGGCCATGTACCTGGCCCGCCAGTTGACCGCAAAGAGCTTCGACCAGATCGGCCGGTATTTCGGCGGCCGCGATCATACCACTGTGATTTACGGTTACCGCAAGACGGAGAGACTGCTGAAGAACGATCCGGCGATCCGCCGGGCCGTTGAACAGTTACAGGAGGAATTGCAGGAGACATAGGCCGGGGTAGACCACCCGAGGTTGCGTTCGGACTTCTGTGGAGAACTTGTTGGAATGATGTCGACACCCCACTCGGCCATAAACAGCGACGGCAAGGAGCCTAGGGCGAGTTTAGTTGATGAACAATAACCCCGCGGACAACAATCACCTTAGCGACAGGCAATCGACATCAACCCGGAGTCCATAATCCCCGACCTGCGAAGACGTTGTGTGCAGTGCTCCACCCTTTATCGACAGACAGGATGGCCATATTACTACTACTGTAGAGAATCAATTCTAAGTAATAGCAGGAGCATTGTGAGAGCCTATCCTAAGACCTCTCACCCACGGCCTTCTCCCCGCAAGCGGGGTGAGGGAGGAACGTTCTGGGATAGGCATTAAGTACCCAGCCTCAACAAGTCCGCCAGATCACACGCCCAACGGAAGCAGAAAGGTAGTACACGTCGATGAGACTCGTATGCGAGCGCGAAAAGCTGTGGCATGCTTTCCAAACGGCTGCCAGCGTGGCTCCCGCCCGGAGCCCCAAGCCAATCCTGCAGAACCTCAAGCTGGAAGCCACTATGGAAGGGGCCACCTTGATGGGCACCGACCTCGAGGTGGGGATCCGCCTTGGGGTGCTCGGCTTCGAGGTCGAAGTGCCCGGTAGCGTGATCCTGCCGATTGCCCGCTTCGGCTCGATCCTACGGGAAAGCACCGATGAGAAACTGACGATGGAGAGCGACGGGCAAAAGACGCTGGTACGCGGGCAGCGGAGCGAGTTTCAGTTGCCCTCGGAGAACCCGGACGAGTTCCCCACGGTGACCGCGTTTGAAGAGAAGAAGTACCACGAGTTGCCGGCCCGGTTCTTCCGCGAGACGGCCCGTCGTACCATGTTTGCCACGGACCCGGAAAGCACTCGGTATGCCCTGGGGGGCGTGCTGGTGGAGCTGACGCCGGACGGGATCACCGCCGTGGGTACCGACGGCCGCCGGCTGGCCAAGCAGGAAGGTCCGGCCAAATCAGTCGGCGGGCACCAATCGGGGGATACCATGACGATCATCCCCGCCAGGGCCATGCAACTGCTGGAGCGGGCCCTGGCCGATAACGAAGAGAACATCCAACTGGCCGCCCGGGAAAACGACGTGCTGGTCCGCAGCGGCCGGGCAACCATCTATGCGAGGCTGGTCGAAGGGCGTTATCCCCCCTGGCGCGACGCCTTCACACCGCGCGAGGGTACCGTGAAAATCGAACTGGTGGTAGGCCCCTTCTTTGCGGCGGTGCGTCAGGCCGCTATCGTCACCAGCGAACAGCGCCGTGGCCTGGAGTTCACCTTCGGCGAAGGCAAGGCTGTCCTGGCCGGGCACGGGGCCGAGTACGGCGAGTCACTGGTGGAGATGCCCATTGCTTACGACGGGCCCGCAGTGCCGATCAGGCTGGATCCCCGCTACCTCAGCGATTTCCTCAGGGTGCTCGACCAGGACCGGACGTTCCTCCTGGAGTTGAAGGACGCCGAAAGCGCGGCGATCTGCACCACCGACGACGGCTACGGCTACGTGATCATGCCCCTGGCCCGCGAGAAACGAGCGTAGATGGCGCAAAACCCTAAACCCATCGGTAGCATCCTCTCCGAGTTGATGGCTCGGCGCGGTTACGCCCGAGTGCAAAGCGCCCGGGCGTATGAGACGGCGTGGCGCGAGGCGGCCGGCGAGTTGGCCGCCAGGTACACGCGGGTGGGCGCGTTGCGGCGCGGCACGCTGGAGGTGATCGTGATGAACTCCACGCTAGTTCAGGAACTCACTTTTCAGAAACCCACGCTGCTAAAACTCCTTGCGCGGCTATTGCCCGACGAGCGACTGCAAGACCTCCGCTTCCGCGTCGGAACCCTCGGCCCATAAGCCGCCGGCTGGTGGGCGAGCAACACGAAAGTCAAGAGAAACCCGATGTCGAACGATCCTCAAGAGCCGTCTCCCCCGACCGCTTCCTCCGATCTGAACGGGTATCGACTTCATGAACCCAAGGGCGAAGCCGAATACGGCGCCGAGGACCTCGAACACCTCAGCGACCTGGAGCACGTTCGCGGGCGGCCCGCCATGTACATCGCCGATACGACTGCGCGCGGGCTGCACCACCTGGTCCACGAGGTGGTCGATAACTCGATCGACGAGGTCATGGCCGGCTACGCCCACGAAATCTCCGTGACCATCAACAACGACGCCTCGGTGACCGTCGAGGACGACGGCCGCGGCATCCCGGTGGAAACCCACCCCGATCTGGGCGTGTCGACGCTCCAGGGCGTGATGACGGTGCTGAAGTTCGGCGGGAAATTCCACAAGGGCGTGTACCAGACCTCCGGCGGCCTGCACGGCGTGGGGGTCACGGTGGTCAACTTCCTCTCCGAATGGTGCGAGGTCGAGGTGCGGCGCGGCGGGCACGTCTACCAGCAGGAATACCAGCGCGGCGTGCCCACCGGGGATGTGCAGCGGATCGGCCGCACCGATCGCGTGGGCACCAAGACCACCTTCAAGCCGGACTCGCTGATCTTTCCCAACATCCAGTTCAATTACGGCCTCCTCTACCGCCGGCTTCAGGAGTTGGCCTTCCTCAATCAGGGCGTGAAGATCGTTTTCCGCGACCGGCGGACCGGCGCCGGCGAAACCTTCCACTACGAGCGAGGCATCCTCGAATTCGTCGAGTACCTCAACCGCGCCAGCGAAGCCGCCCACGAGGACATCATCTACATCTCCGGCCACCACCAGGGCGTGGGCCTGGAGGTCGGTATCCAGTATTCCGCCGAATACACCGAAAACGTCCACTCCTACGTCAACAACATCTGCACCACCGAGGGCGGCACGCACCTGTCGGGCTTTCGCGCCGCCTTGACCCGAAGTCTCAACGCCTACGGCCGGAAATCGGGCATGTTCAAGGACCTCACGCCCAGCGGCGACGACTTCCGCGAGGGGCTCACCGCCGTGCTCTCGCTCCGCGTGCCCGAACCGCAGTTCGAAGGCCAGACCAAGACCAAGCTGGGCAACAGCGAGGTCGAGGGGATCGTCATCTCGGCGGTGGGCGACTTCCTCAGCCGCTACCTGGAGGAGAACCCCAAGTCGGCCAAGATCATCTTGCAGAAGGGCCTGCTGGCCGCCGAAGCCCGCGAATCCGCCCGCAAGGCCCGCCTCCTGGTCCGCGAGCGCAAAGGGGCCCTCTCCGGCGGCGGGCTGCCCGGCAAACTCCGCGATTGCACCAGCCGCGAAGTCGATCGCTGCGAACTCTACCTCGTCGAGGGCGATTCCGCCGGCGGCAGCGCCGAAGGCGGTCGCATCCGCGAGTACCAGGCCATCCTCCCGCTGCGCGGCAAAATCATCAACGCCTACAAGTCCCGCGAAGACAAGGTGCTGGCCAACGAAGAAATCCGCAGCATGATCTCGGCGATTGGCTCGGGCATCGGCTCCGACATCGACCTCAGCAAGCGGCGCTACGACAAGATTATCATCATGACCGACGCCGACGTGGACGGCTCGCACATCCGCACCCTGCTGTTGACCTTCTTCTACCGGCAGATGTACGAGCTGGTCTGCCGCGGCCACGTCTACGTCGCCCAGCCGCCGCTGTTCCGCGTCCGCCGCAAGAAGGACGTCCAATACGTGCAGACCGAAGAAGAGATGAAGGCCCAACTGCTCGAGGCGGGCCTGGCCGACACGGTCTTCGAGCCGGGCGACGGCCGGACCATCCAAGGCCGCCAGATCGAACGGCTCTGCCGCTGCCTGGCCGCGCTGGAAGAGCCGCTGATCGCGCTGCAGCGCCGCGGCATCAGCCTCCCCGCCCACGCCGCCCGCCAGGACCCCGTCTCCGGCAGGCTGCCCGTCTCCCACGTCTTCGTCGGTCACCAGGAACACTGGTTCACCTCGCGTCAGGAACTGGAAGAATTCCTGGCCCGGCACGAACAGGAGGTCGGCGAGGAGTTGAAGCTGGAAGACGAGTCGATCAACGGCAGCGAGGGGAACGGAGAGCCGGCCGACCAACGCGACCAAAGCTTCGCTGCGGTGCCCGTCGGTGCCCGCCTGCGGATCGTCGAGCTGCACGAGGTCCGCTCGATCAACAACCAGTTGGCCGAGTTGAGAGAGATGGGTTTCGGCATCGACAGCCTCATCCCCCAGGAGCGGACCGGCGTCGAAGAGCCCCGCTACCGGCTCCGCCGCGGCGAGCTGGTCACCGGCCTGGACGACCTCCGCGGCCTGTTGACGGCCGTCCGCGCCGCCGGCGAGAAGGGCCTCCAGGTCACCCGCTTCAAAGGCCTCGGCGAGATGAACGCCGAAGAACTCCGCCAGACCACCCTCGACCCCCAAAACCGCACCCTCCTACAAGTCACCATGGAAGACGCCGGCGCCGCCGACGATCTCTTCCGGATCCTGATGGGCGACAAGGTCGAGCCGCGGCGAGAGTTCATCGAAAAACACGCCCTGGAGGCGCGGAATCTGGACGTGTAGGTGCTGCTCGATGGGTGAAGGCGAGCCGCGCACCTACTCGGGCGTCCAGCACATTCTGCCAGGCCCACCTGTCTGGGGCCCATGACCGTCAAGGATTGGGACGCCTGCCGGCGCCGCATATTGGGGCCTACGTACGACATAGTGTTCCCGCTACACGGTCTGTGGCGCGGCGTCCCATCTCAGGATGGGTTGTGCGTGAGCGCGGTTTCGTCTTCCCCGAACGCCGCCCTTGGATTGCATCTATCGGCGCGCTCTGGGGCCGTCAGGTCCGAGGTCGATCCAGCCGTGCGCCACGTAGGGTTTCACGCTCAAACACACGTTGGCCCGAGTCGTGTTGACGACGAGGGCCGCCTCCTAGCCCGCATTTCTCACCACAGTGTGCCACTGCTTGACGTAAGGCAAGCAGTGACGAGGGATTCCGCCCCGCACTGCTTCTGCGAAGCAGTGGCACACTGTGATCCGACGTCGGGTGTTGGTGAGAAATGCGGGCTAGCGATGACGCGACACACAAGAGAGGTACTCGGGTCTCCCTCGACAAACGGCCGGAAGTGCCGACTATTTCTCAGGTTGCGCGATCGGCACATCTCTGCCGCAACAGAGGGCTTACCGGGTTGACCCCGTCAGATGCCCAGAGTACTTTAAGGCACATGATTGTGCCAGAGTCACCGAGTGGACTTCCGGTTGCTGAGAGGCCTTTCCGCGGCTGTTGACAATTCTGTCTAATACGGTATAGTATAGGGTATTACTAAAGAGCTATCCGCCGTCTGCCGGTTGGAGGGACAAAAGGCACCAGGTTGTGAGGTCCCAGCCTGGGCCGTCTTTCGGCGGGCTTTGCGGTTTGTCGTTGGGCATGTAGAGGGGACCCCAACAACCGACACCATCCAGCCGGATGGGGCGCGACGTGGTCGGCGAAGACAGTCCGCATTCTTGTTTCTTAGGGTGGCCCCTGCGGCCGGGGGCCGTTTTTTCTGCCTTCTTGCTTCTGCATAGTTGGCGAATTATTCTCAACGGACACTCTCTGTAGCGGACTTTTGGGCGAAAGGCGGAGTTATGGCGGCACCGAAACAATCCGACGAGAAGACCAGGACGGAGTTTCTGCGGCGGATGTCTGCTGGCGCTACTGATGTCGTTGACAGGGTGATTCCATTTGCCAACGACGACGTGCCCAAGTTCCTGGCAGATTTGCGCCGATTTGAGGAGGACTCGCGCAAAGTCGTCATCCTCGTCAGGTGACCAAGTGCGCCATCGCGCGTCGTTTGGTCTCAACTACCGGGTGGTGGTCTCTGAATGCCTCGCTATGGTCGTGAAGCCGACGCGACCTCTTCTGTGATCGAGTCTATCGATCGCCCGCGTTCCAACTTTACGCTGATCGACGCGCTTTTCCCGACCGCTCCATCGATCGGCCCCATTAGGAGAGTGTTTTCGCAAGCTCGCAGCCACAACGCCAAGACGCTAGTCGTCGACCAGCTCGATCCGAGGAGTGCTGCCGATCTCTTGGAGGAAGCTGAGGATCTGCAGACTTGCCTCGGAGCACCCCCAACAAGCCGGATACTTCGGTTGAGTTTCTTCACACAGGCTTTCGGTGCTGCACAGGATATAGAATCGTTGAAAGACGACTGCTTCATCGGATATGCCATCATCAAGGAAGATAGAGTGTCCGGAGGTTATAGTAAGTCGAGAATCTATGAGTCAGTCATCCCGGCAGGTGGTCGGGAGAATAGCTTCATCCGTGGAGCGCAGGAATGGCCGTGTCGGGTGGGGCAGCGTGTTTTCCGTGCTGGCGGGTATTTGTACGCGCAGCAAAACGGGGCCACCAATTCCTGTGCCCATGTTGCATGTCGCACGGTCGCGGCCCGGTTCCATCCCGACGGGGATATGACGTATCGTGAAATGAATACGCTCCTCGGGATCGATCACATTCAAACGCGTGCTGACTCGGGTCTAAGGCACCGCGAAAAAATAACTTGAGCAAATTGGTATTGCCCGTTTTCGGCGTTTCGGGGATCGTGGACGCATGCAAGATGCGGCCGCGATCGAAC
>Ga0315291_10009876_pt1 | contig 11695 bp, 9 predicted proteins | sample YL17G12_20_MG_FD_203070 | JGI IMG/M metagenome (GOLD analysis project Ga0315291, IMG submission 203070) | Sediment microbial communities from Yellowstone Lake, YNP, Wyoming, USA - YL17G12_20 | ecosystem: Environmental > Aquatic > Freshwater > Lake > Sediment | place: USA: Wyoming | collected...
GCTACTGGGGTGGAAGCCCCCTGATATTACCCAAGCCATCGAAAGTTTAGAACAGCATCGAATTATCAAAAATCATCAAGGGGTGGATGGTCTTCCAGGAGAATGGATGGTGCTAAACGATATATCCTGATCATCCAGCAACCTTCGAACACGTAACCTTGATTTCTCATGCCGATTGGAGTAAATCTCCTGGTAAACGCTGGATGGCCATTGCTGTGCTGCAAGCCAACCACCGCTGGTTGGTTTATGAGCTTTCAAAAGTATGCGAGCCATCCAGTTTATTTTTATATATGAAATCCCACCAGCTCACTCCCGGCTGTATTATTTCCGGGTTTGATTTTCCTATTGGTATTCCTCTCAGCTACGCAGCTAAAGCAGGCATCACCGATTTATTAACGACCTTAGCGTTGTTCGGGTATAACGAATGGGACCAATTCTACACCCCTGCTGTGCTTCCATCTCAAATCAGCCTGCATCGTCCTTTTTACCCCAGTAGACCTGGAAATTCAAGAAGGCAATATCTGGAACAGGGGTTGAACATCCCGTTTGACCGGCTATATCGACTATGCGAAGTAGCCCATGAAAATCGCCGGGCAGCCTGCCCTCTCTTCTGGACTATGGGTGGACAACAAGTTGGAAAAGCTGCTATCTCCGGTTGGGAATCTCTCCTTGCTCCAGCGCTGGACGATCCCAAGCTAAATCTAAAAATCTGGCCTTTTTCTGGTTCTCTCGTTGACATTTGCAAAACTGGGAATATTGTGGTTCTCGAAACTTATCCCGCTGAGTTTTATGGACATCTTGGATTATCATTTTCTTTTCCCGTTAGAAGAAGCAAACGCCGCCAAATTGATCGTAAGGCTTTCGCATACCAGCTTATATCCTGGGCGGGAGATCACGATCTGGAGTTGGATGGTTCGATAATAGGCTTAATCATGGATGGATTTGGCAATGATCTTTGTGGTGAGGATCGTTTTGATGCTTTTATAGGTCTGTATGGTATGATAAATATCATTCTAGGGAACCACTCAACCGGAGAGCCGGTACCTCCCCTGATCACCAAAATCGAGGGTTGGATATTCGGTCAGGAGCAACCTCAAAAGGAAACCCGTGTTAGCAGAAACAGTAAGTAAAACAGCGCTTATTACGGGTTCATCCAGTGGGTTGGGTGCAGAATTTGCCAAACAGCTGGCAAGCAGGGGTTATAACCTTGTCCTCACAGCCAGACGTGAAGAACGCTTGCAACAACTTGCTGAACTGGTCAAATCCAGGTATGGCGTGCAGGTTAGTGTTCAACCTGCTGATTTATCGAAATTGACTGACATTGCTCGCCTGGTTTCGACAATTAATAGTTTACCCAACCTCGAGCTGCTAGTTAATAATGCAGGTTTTGGGACTGTTGGAAGGTTCCATCGGGTGGATGCAGATAAAGAGCTTGCAATGGTTAACGTGCATATGGTTGCCCCCGTCCTGCTGTGCCGGGCAGCATTGCCCGGGATGATCTCTCGAAATCATGGCGCGATCATTAATGTTGCTTCAATAGCCGGTCTCATACCTATCCGAAACGTCTTATATTACTCCAGCAAAGCTTTCCTCGTCAGTTTCACTGAAGCACTGCATGCTGAGCTCCGTGATAGCCAGGTGCGTGTACAAGCTCTCTGTCCGGGTTTAATTCAGTCAGAGTTTCACGATACAGTCGAGTACTCACGATTTATGCGCACAAGCATTCCTCGGTTCTTATGGATGACTTCCGAGCAGGTTGCCTCTGAATCCTTGAAGTCTCTGCACCATCGCAACGTAATTTGTATTCCAGGTTACATCTATCGCCTTGCAGGTGCTCTCTCGCGCAATAGCATCTCAGCTGGATTAATTAATATTGCCGCACAGTTTGTTCTCCGTAGGAGAAAAACCTCCATAAATTCTTAGCGACTGGAGCCCAATATGGCCAATGTTACCTTTAATCAATCCAATATCATCACAATTGAAAGGCATATTCTTGAAGAACAGCAAATTCATCCAGAAGCGACGGGCACATTAACTAACATTCTTTATGACTTGGCTTTGGCGGGTAAATTTATTGCCAGCCAGACGACCCGTGCCGGCTTATCAGAGATTCTCGGCGCCACTGAAAATGTCAACATCCAGGGTGAAACCGTGATGAAGCTAGACCAGCTTGCCGATCAGACCATATTTCGTTTGAATGATCATACTGGTCGGATTGCAGTCATGGCTTCAGAGGAGCATGAGCACCTTTTACCAATTCCTAAGGGATTTCCAATTGGTAAGTATGTCCTCCTTTTTGATCCTTTAGATGGTTCTTCGAACATCGATTACAATGCCACCATAGGGACTATCTTTGCCATATACAAGCGTCTCTCCTCCGATGGACCAGGAAAGATGGAAGATTGCCTGCAACCTGGCAAAGCCCTTGTAGCGGCAGGCTATATGATTTATGGCTCAAGCACGATGTTGGTGTACACGAGTGGATCGGGAGTGCATGGGTTCACTTTGGATCCCATGATAGGTGAATTCTTGCTCACACATCCAAATCTCCATATTCCCGAGAAACCCAAATATTATTCAGTTAATCATGGGAATGAAAAATATTGGAGTCAAGGCGTAATTAAATACACCCATTGGCTGCAAGGGATTGAAGAAGATCACAAACCTCTTTCATTACGTTATATTGGTTCCCTTGTGGGGGATTTTCATAGAACATTGCTTTCAGGTGGTGTTTTTTATTATCCCGCTGATACTCATGACCCATCCAAACCCCATGGAAAACTAAGATTGACCTATGAAGCTGCCCCGTTGGCATATATCGCTCATCACGCTGGTGGTTATGCTTCTGATGGACAAAATAATATCCTCGACCTCCACCCCATCTCACTACACCAACGAACTGCACTATTTATTGGCGATAAGCATTTAGTGAAAAAAGCCGAAGAATATATCCAGCAATACGATTCATAGAATTAACCCTTGACAATTAGCGCATTTGTTCTATAATATAACTAGTTAGAACATATGTTCTTTATCAGCCGCTAATTCACTTTATCCAAGGAGGTAATTCATGAACCACACTGCTAGTCCATCCATTAATTTCACTCGCATCTCAAGGAAAATCAATTATTCTCGTGGTAAGTTATTCGGCTTTCTGATCATCGGTGCACTGCTTGCTTTTGAATTGTTCAATTACAGCACGACTGATTTTGCTCTCAACGATTTACTTGGAGGGTTGCGGTTTATGGGTGTCCGGTGGGCTACCATCTTGGCAATTGCCTTTTGTGGCATTGATTTTGCAGGCATTGCCCGCCTATTCACACCTGAGCAAGGGGAGAATGGTCCCAAGGAAGTCTGGTATCTATTTAGCGCCTGGTTGCTGGCAGCCTCGATGAATGCGATGCTCACCTGGTGGGGAGTCGCCCTTGCGATTGTTAATCATGAATCGCTAGGGGGTACCGTATTTGCACGCGAAACCTTGCTACAGGTTGTGCCGATATTTGTGGCTATCATGGTTTGGTTGATCCGCGTACTGATCATCGGTACATTTTCAGTTGCCGGAAATCGCTTGTTCAGTCAGGCTGATTATTCACCCCGGTCACAACCTGTTTCAGTCATGCACCGTGCTGATGGTGTAAATCGAGCATCTCAGGGTCTACCGGTCACGATCCGTCCAGTCCCAAAATCCTCACCTCAATCGGATATTCGGCCTGCTGGACGTCCAGAGCCCACTTATCATTCTGCTGGAATGACCGGATATAAATCACCCAATAACCAAACCAGGCAATAGATGGATATATAATGAGCGACCTCATTGATATAATTCCAGTGAGGTCGCTCTTATGAATTGAATGTAATTGAATTATTGCATTTTATTAATAACTGTATTTAAAACACCGCCATTTCGATAATAATCCACTTCGATCGGGGTATTCAGCCTGGCAATCGCATGAAAATAAATTACACTTTGGTCCTCTCGGATCAGTCTGATCGTTACTTGAGAGTTTGGTGAAATGTGTTCATCCAGCCCTTCGAGGCTAACGATCTCCCTACCCGTAATCCCTAGTGTGTTGCTGTTCTCGCCAGGCAGGAATTGCAGCGGTAAAACCCCCATCCCCACCAGGTTTGAGCGGTGGATGCGTTCAAAGGATTCTGCGATCACTGCTTTGACCCCCAACAAACTGGTACCTTTGGCTGCCCAATCCCGGCTGGACCCAGACCCGTAATCTTTTCCTGCAATGATCACGAGTGGAATTCCCTCCTGGCGATATTTCATGGATGCATCATATATGCTCATTTGCTCACTTTCCGGCAAATGTAAGGTTACTCCCCCTTCAACTCCCGGGACCATCCGATTCTTGAGACGGATATTGGCGAATGTACCCCGTGTCATTACCCGGTCATTTCCACGCCGCGACCCATATGAATTGAATTCACGGGGTTGCACTCCATTTGCAATCAGGTACTTCCCCGCCGGGCTCTCAGCAGCGATTGATCCTGCTGGAGATATATGATCCGTTGTGATCGAATCCCCCAATAATGCCAGTACTCTCCCTCCAGTGAAACCTTTAATTTTCCGGTTTTCGTTGCTTAAACCCTTAAAGAAAGGAGGTTCTTGAATATAGGTCGAGCTTTTATCCCATGGGTAGAGTTCACTCTCACTGGATCGAATCGCATTCCAGGTTTCATTTCCGGTGAATACACTTTTGTATTTATCTATGAACATCTCTGTGGAGACATTCTCAGAAATTGTCTGTGCAACTTCTTGATTCAACGGCCAAATATCTCTCAGATAAACCGGATTCCCATCAGGATCAGTTCCCAGAGGTTCATTTTTTAGGTCAATCTCAACAGTCCCGGCCAGGGCATATGCGACCACTAACGGAGGTGAAGCTAGATAGTTTGCTCTTACATAAGGATGGATCCTGCCCTCAAAATTACGGTTCCCTGAGAGCACACTCGCCACCACCAGGTTCCCGGTCGTGATGGCTTTGACTACTTCACCAGGTAATGGGCCTGAATTGCCAATACAGGTCGTGCATCCGTAACCAACCAAATTAAATCCAAGTTTTGCCAATGGCTCGAGTAAACCAGCATTTGCTAGATATTCCGTCACCACCCTGGAACCGGGTGCCAGGCTTGTTTTCACATATGGCTTGACACTCAGACCTCGCTCCAAAGCTTTCTTGGCAACCAATCCAGCAGCAATCATTACGGACGGATTGGAAGTGTTGGTGCACGAAGTAATTGCCGCGATGACCACCGAACCATGGGACACCTTTAATTTATGTCCGTTCGCACCAAACTTGACTTCCTTACTTAACTCAGCCTCACTCAGCTCAAAACCACCTTCTTTACTGGGTGCGGCGAGAGCGGACGTAAACGATCTTTTTAAATCGCCTATCGAAACCCGATCTTGAGGTCGTTTTGGTCCAGCCAGACTGGATTCGATTGAATTCAGGTCGATTTCCAAGGATTCAGTATATTCAGGGTCAGGTGAATCATCAGTTCGGAATAATCCCTGCTCCTTACAATATCGTTCTACTATCTCAATGGTTTCTTTTGGGCGCGCAGTCATTTTTAAATAACGCAAGGTTTCATCATCCACCGGGAAATATCCGATTGTGGCTCCATATTCAGGCGCCATATTTGCAATGGTTGCCCGGTCAGGCAACGATAGAGATGAAACCCCAGGACCATAGAATTCTACAAATTTATCCACTACACCTTTCTTGCGCAGTGCTTGTGTAATAGTCAAAGTTAAATCGGTCGCTGTCACGCCTTCGGAAAGCCGTCCAAGCAGCTTAACCCCAATAACATCCGGTGTCAGCATGTCAATAGGCTGACCGAGCATCGCAGCTTCTGCCTCTATTCCACCCACGCCCCAGCCCATGACGCCCAATCCATTGATCATGGTAGTATGACTATCTGTCCCAACTAAAGTATCCGGATAAGCAACTGTTTCATCATCCAATTTCTGGATAATGACAACCTTCGCAAGATATTCTAGATTGACCTGGTGGACAATTCCAGTTGCTGGAGGAACCACTCGGAAATTGCTGAACGCGTTTTGCCCCCATCGTAAGAATTCGTACCGTTCACGGTTACGTTGGAATTCCAGCTCAGCATTTCGGACGAGTGCATCCGTGGTAGCAAAAAAATCAACTTGTACCGAATGGTCGATCACCAGATCGACGGGTACAAGGGGGTTGATCTTTCGCGGATCGCTACCCATACGCGCCATCGCTTCTCGCATGGCTGCAAGCTCGACAATGGCTGGAACGCCTGTAAAATCTTGCATGATCACCCGTGCCGGGCGGTATGGCAAGGCAGGTCTATTTACAGGGTTTGGAGTCCAACTGGCTAGGTTGAGTACATCTTCACGGACGATTTCTTTTCCGTTGCACTGGCGAAGCACCAACTCAAGCATGATGCGTATAGAGTAAGGAAGCTGCGATATATGAGTCAATCCTTCTCGTTCCAATCTATCCAATCGGTAAATGACTAATGAGCCCAATGAAGACTCAAATATTTCTTTGGCATTAAATAAATCGAATTGCATTAGTTCTCCTCAAAGACTACCTTTCGATAGCGGGAACGAATTATAGTGTGAACATAGGATCATACTCATTAATTATTGGTTAATATTTATTAAGCAATAAAATCAGGGTTATATTCTTCATGGAGGTGAGACGATTAACCTTCATTCTCAGCTATCCGGCGGCGCACAATGGCATCCGCCATCCGTACCACTCGTGACATGAATGGTACATCGTGAACCCTCACGATATCTGCGCCGCGTGCGATCCCTATGGATACTGCCGCAGCTGTGCCCTCAAGACGTTGGTCAGGAGGTAAGTTTAGCGTATATCCAATAAAAGATTTTCGGGAAGGACCGAGAAGTACCGGGTAGCCCAGCGCGCGGAATTCATCTAGCCTGTCCATAAGTTCAAGATTTTGCTCGACCGTTTTCCCGAAACCGATACCTGGGTCTATTATGATCTGGTCATCTGGTATTCCTGCTGAGCGCGCAATAGCCACGCTTTCCAAAAGCTCACGCTTTACATCCTCAACCAAATTATCATACGGGATGCCTACGTAACGCCCACCCAGTCGCTCCTTGATTTCAGCATTAGCCCAGGAACTGCGGTTATGCATCAGTATGACTGGAGTATGATGTTTTGCAGCTACTTCTGGCAAAGCTGGGTCAGCATGCAAGCCCCAGACATCATTGACCATCTGAGCACCTTGTTGGATTGCAGCTTCAGCAACACCGGCCTTATAGGTATCAATCGAAATTATCACGTCCACATTAGCTGCCAACGTAGTGATGACCGGTAATACCCTCTCCATCTCCTCATCAGCGCTGACAATTTGTGCGCCTGGTCGTGTACTTTCGCCACCCACGTCCAGGATATCTGCTCCATGCTCAACCATATCTCTAGCTTTTTTCAGGATAGATTCAAGATCGATATGTAATTTATCAGCTGTTGAGTCCTTCTGCAATAAGCCATCCCCCGAAAAGCTGTCGGGAGTAAGGTTTAGTATCCCCATAATATATGTTTGTGATCCCCATTTTAGGGTATGTCCCTTTATGGTTAAGGATGAAATCATAAGATGATCATTCTTATCGACGTCATACAATCTGTCTGGATAAATGATTACTGATTATTCTGATCAGATATGTTCAACTTGGGTGGAAGAAGCAACTATATAGCCAATCTACCTGATTGTTTTAGCACTGCCAGTGCGTCAACACTGACAAATGGATTCATGTGCACTTTGCTTGTACCTCCCCAATCCACACGGGAGTGACCAGAAAGCTTTTTTTCGTCTACACGGTAATACCTTTCCTCAGCTGGAAACCCTCCATCGGATAGCTGCTTGCTTTCTAATGTATCCAGCGCATCCGAACAGCGAGGATCATTAATAAAGCCAGCTTCGGTCATCACTTTGAGAGCGAAAAGAATATCATAATGCCAGTAATTGGGGTAATGCAGCATCACAAAATTCTTATAGATTATTTGTCCATTGGATAATCGCCTAAAGAGATGGCGCTTAAGAAAAACCTCTGCTGCCCGATCAACGGCTTGTTGGGCTTTTGGATCCCCCGACGATTTGGCATACCAGGCTAATCCACGTAGAGGGATCAAGGTTTCGTTAAATGATGAAATGGCTGCTTCAGGTCTCTTGTCACAATTCCATCCGCCATCATCCCATTGCCAGTTGATTAATCTTACAGCTAGCTCTTCTGTGCGCTTATCGGCTAACCCTAGTGCTAGCGAATAATAAACACAATTTCCTTCTTGTGAAGCACACCGCCGTATACGTCCATTGATCAACCGTATATACCTCTCATGATCCTTGGACAACCATACGTGATAACTTTGTTCCAATAACGGTTTAAGGGTATCGTCCCCTTCAGGATATCCCAAGTCAGCCAGGATGGATAATACCCAATGTGAACCAAACCATTTATCATAGGGGTGATAAGGGATTTGACCGTCGTCATTTCTATCACTCAATAAGCGTTGGAGGACTGGAGATAACGCTAGCTCTTCTCTCACCTTTTGAATATCAGATGAGGATGGAGGTTTCCTGAAGACGAACCTGGATAATTTCCATCGAATGACAGGTTCTCGATTTTCTGTCAGGGACTGGAGGCAATCCTCAGTCTTCATCTCCATAAAAGGCCTCACTTTCTTTAATCCCTAACAATATTGCCAACACATCGTCTGGTAGATCAACCTCTGGGATTTCCTGTGAGCCATATCCTTCAACTGCCCGTTCGCGTAAAGCCTGCCATAATAGTTGGCGTTCATCAGATTGGACCACCAGATCATTTACCGTTTTCGCTTGAAGTAAATACTCACCTGTAGTATATAGAAATGTTATCCTGCGCCAGGTATTTGCAAGTATTGGTTGTAATAGACGTTCCACTGCGCCTAGCTGTACTTTATAATATTCTTCCTTTGCGCGTGGATGATCAGGTTCAGTTTTTAGTAATTCTGCCCGGGTGGTCAATTCATGCCCGCGGACTTGAGCGATATACTGAATACACCATTTTTCATCCCCGAATGCACCTGTTTGGTAAAAAGCAAGATAATCCACTGCGATAACTTTTGGAGCTGTCCGTAATGGGATCCGATACCACCCCAGAACTCGGGCAATTTCCAAATCCCTAGGATTATTGATAATAGCTACCAATACAAGTGATGTAGGATGAATCATTGACTAACCTTTTTCTTTATTTCCTTAATGATCCCTTCAATCGATGGTAACACCAGGAAAGTTAAATAACAGTTTCCCTTAGTTAACGCCTGCATCCGCATTAAATTCCTCGATCAATGCATCGATTTCAGGGACCTGTTTTTGGACATTCGTCCAATAATCCGGATCATACCATTGTGCCTGGATCTCACCAAAGGTCTTACCTTGCTGCTCAACCCAGGTAAAGTACTTTAAGTTATGCACCCTTTTCCGATCCGCATAGGTCAACTCGATCATATGATCCGTCGATTCATCCAGCAAATATCTCGCAAAATCTACTGCAGCATGGGTCTCCGTGTATTCACCGAATTCCTGGCGCATTTCCTGAAGGCGGCTTCCATAAAGTTCCATCGAATCAGTCAGGATGGTCAGGACAATATCATGCTCACCCAGCTCATAATATTTAGACATCTTAATCGCTGAAAGCACATTGGATATCCCGGAGAATCCCAAAAGATCCAGCTTACTGACAATGTCCTCAGATATCCCATATTTTGATAAGTATGCACGACCAGCCGGTTCATTGAACAATCGAGAGAGATTGACAACAGCATTATCATCGATGGCCACAATAATATCTGTGTTCTTCACGTTATGGATCCATGGGACGTGTTTATCTCCGATGCCTTCGATACGGTGTGAACCAAATCCGTTTTGCAACAAGGTCGGGCACTGCAACGCCTCGCTCGCCACGATTTTACTACTTGGGAAATGTTGCTTCATGTAATCACCACTACCGATGGTACCGGCAGAGCCAGTTGCTGATGCCAGACCGCGATATTCATCCTTGGGTCCCATTACCTGTCGCAAGACTTCTTCCATGGCATGACCAGTGATCTCATAATGCCACAGGTAATTCCCAAATTCGTCGAATTGGTTGAAAATCATCAAGTCTTGGCCAGATTTTCGTAGCTCCCAGCATTTGTCAAAGATTTCTTTAACATTCGACTCGCTACCAGGTGTTTTGATCGTTTCACCAGCAATTTTTGCGAGCCACTCGAAACGTTCCTTACTCATTCCCTCAGGAAGGATTGCAATCGACTCACAACCCAGCAAGGCAGAATCATAGGCACCACCACGGCAATAATTACCTGTCGATGGCCAGACTGCCTTTTGACTGGATGGGTCAAATTGACCAGTAACCAAGCGTGGTACAAGGCAGCCAAATGCTGCTCCCACCTTATGCGCACCTGTTGGAAACCACTTTCCCACCAATACAACAATCCGTGCAGGGGTACCCGTCAAAGCACTCGGTAGTTCGATGTAATTAACCCCACCAAAACCACCTCCCTTTTCATTAGGAAGATTGTGCCACGTGATGCGAAAGAGATTTCGTGGGTTTACGTCCCAAAGTCCGACTTTGCTCAGCTCCTGCCTGATCCGATCTGGTACGCGAGAAGGGTCTTTCATCTGTGCGTAGGTTGGTATGATAATATTTTTCTCTCGCACGCGTTGGATGACGCGCATTCGCCGGTCTGTATCCACAGTTAAATCGATCTTCATAGGAATTCTCCTTATTTATCTTTTGAAGGAGCCTCTCGGACGATATAGAGTGGTCGCCCCTTCACTTCATCATACAACCTGCCTATATACTCGCCTAAAATCCCGAGTGAGATAAGCTGTACACCACCCAGGAACAAGACTGCAATCAAAGTCGTTGCCTGACCTACGAAAGCATGCAGACCAATCATTCGCAGGATAATGACTATCGGGATAGCAATAATACTGATGCCAGCCGAGAAGAAACCAAGATACATTGCCATCTGAAGTGGAAAATACGAGAAACTGGTGATAGCATCACTGGCAAACTTGAACATCTTTTTAAAGGGGTATTTCGTCACTCCCGAAAATCGTGCTGCTCTTTTATAGGCGACCCCTGTCTGTTTGAAACCCACCCAAGATGACATTCCGCGTAAAAATCGATGCCTTTCGCGCATCTGAACCATCACATCGACAACCTTTCGATCCAGCAAACGAAAATCGCCCGTATCCATGGGTATTTTTACGTCCGTGATCCGGTAAATCAAACGATAGAATAGGGAAGCAGTGAACAATTTGAACCACGATTCACCCTCGCGTTCCGAGCGTTGAGCAAATACTACTTCGTAACCTTCCTTCCATTTGGAAATCAAATCGAGGATTACTTCAGGTGGATCCTGTAGGTCAGAATCAATGATTACCACTGCTTGCCCTTGTGCATAATCCAACCCGGCAGTCACGGCAATCTGGTGACCAAAATTACGAGCAAAGATAACCGGTTTCACGTGCTCATCCTGACCTGCTAGGTTGCGGATTTCATCCGTCGAGCCATCCGTGGAACCATCATCGACCATCAATAATTCCCAGGATTCACCCGTTTTATCAAGGGTTTCTTTCACCCTGCGATATAACTCCGGGATATTGCCAAACTCATTATAAATGGGTG
>Ga0315291_10009878_pt1 | contig 11694 bp, 11 predicted proteins | sample YL17G12_20_MG_FD_203070 | JGI IMG/M metagenome (GOLD analysis project Ga0315291, IMG submission 203070) | Sediment microbial communities from Yellowstone Lake, YNP, Wyoming, USA - YL17G12_20 | ecosystem: Environmental > Aquatic > Freshwater > Lake > Sediment | place: USA: Wyoming | collected...
CCAACGATCAGACCAACGAGTGGCACCGGCGTCTCGCCGGTGTTTCGCGGGGCCTGAGCCTGTCCAGGTTTTCCACCGGCGAGACGCCGGTGCCACTAGCCTCCCGGAATCACGCATGGCCATTTAGCCCGAGACAGGGTCCGGCTCGACAAAGACGCGCAGCAGATCGTCGCTTCGGAAGCAGACCTTGCCCGCGGCCATGCGGAGAATGCAGGGGTTGCCGGGCCTGAACATTTGGATCCGGGTGCCGCCCCGCAGCCCGAATTCTTCGAGCCGATGCACGCGGTCGGGTTGTCCGGCGATGCGGCGGACCAAGGCCCACTGGCCGGCGTGCAGGTCAGCAAGCGAGACAGACTTATCGATCATGCACGTGGTCCGAAGCGATAGGGGGACGGTTAAATCAACTGATTCTCATTCTCACTATCGACAATCCTAGCCGATTCCTTCAGTCTCGTCAACTTCCAGCACGAGAACCCATCCAGAACTGCCGTGTGCCAAAGTCACAAGCGTCTGCCAACAAAGCACTTGCGACTGCAGTCCCCGCGGCAACAACAGGCTCTTCGACACGGCCCGGTGGCGTCGCCATGGTCCTGCCCGCCCTGGCCAACCGTCCCTGCCCACACACCCCGGCTCGGCCCTCTATCCTTCCCTCTTCGGCCTTCCCCCTTCCCCCATCCCCCTTCCGCCTACGGTGCCAGCTTGACTGCGATACCGACCCAGACGACCAGCGGTTTCGTGCCGCGGTAGCCGACCAGGTTCTCGGCCGGATTGTCGACGATGCTGCCGAGGACCAGCACCTCGTTACCCTCAGCCAGCGGCAAAGGGCGGTCGCTCAGCACGCTGACCGCATCGCCGGACGCCGCCAAGGTGACCACGGTCCCGTGCAGCCGGCCCTGGGACTCGACCGGCCCGGCGGTGCCCGCCAGCAGAATGCCGCCCTGCGGCCCGGGGCGGTTTTCGAGCATGGCGCCGGCCAGGCGTGGGATCTGACCGGTCCCGCCCGGCTGGTCACCGATCTTTTTCAGCAGGTCGCGGACGGCCAGCTTACGGCTGGCCAGGCGGCTGTCGCCGGGGTCGCCCCGCACGAAGCTGAGCACATGACCCAGTCGGCAGAACTCTGCGTAGACCTCGGCAGTCATCTCGCCGGCGGCCGCGACGCCGCCTAGGGCGTCGTGGGCCGCCTTCAGTGCCTTGCCCAACTCGTCGGAAGTGAACGACGGCGGTGCCCGCGGACCGACGTAACCCTCCGGCAACGGCTGAGGCTCCGGCTTGGGTTGTTCGGGCGGGGGCTCGACGGGCGGGATGCCCGGCCGCGCAAAGCCGTCTTCCTTCGGACCCGGTTGCCCGGCCGGCGGCTGGGTCTGGGGTTGCCGCTTCGACATGCCGGGTTCTCCGGCCGAGGGTTGTCCCGTGGCGTCCTCCGGTTTCTCCGCGTCCTTGAACCAGTGCATCGTGTGCGGCAGCAGCGGCAGAGGGAGCTTCGGCAGGCCGTGCCGTGGCCCAAGGACCCAGCAGAGCACGTAGTAACCGATGGTCAGTCCGACTACTCCGCCCAGGAACACTTCGACCAGGAAACGCAGGGCGCCTTTCTCTTTCTTTCTCCGCGCGCGTATCGACGGGCCGCCAGCGAGCGGTTGATACTGCTGCGATTCCTCGATGCTGAAGCTGGCCAGCGCGTCGCTGTCAACGGGCGTCTGTCCGGTGTCGATTGCCGGCGATACCTCGTCGGCCATCCGGGTATCGACTTCGGACGCCGCGTCGACCTCCTGCCAGGCGTCGGGTGCCGGGGCCTCCTCGGGCGACGATTCCGTTGTGGTTGCCGCTCCTTCGGAAGCAGACGGCAACTCAGCCACGTGGTAGGGCTCCGCGACGAGGTCCGACTTGGCCAACGCGTCCGAGCCGCCCCGCGGCCCTGTGATCGCGCCGGTATCAACGGGGATCAGTGCGGGCGGGACCTCGGCCAATGCCTCGCGCAAGGGATAGACCACGACGCAGAGCGGGCAGCGGACCTCCGCCTCCGGGTCCAGCCCGGCGGGGATCGTCACCAGCGCGTGGCACTTCGGGCACTTGGAGATGATGGACATAGAACCTCCAGATCACGCGCTCCTTCCAGAAAGCCGTGCTCAAGAGTTCGGCATCGTCCGGGCCTTGGTGAACAGGTCCTTCAGCGGCAGCTCGAATCCGGGCAGCACCTCTCCGCCGGAGAGTGAGTCCTGCTCGCCGAGTGCGACGCACTGGTCTACTGCCGTGTACGCTCTGGCCGATCGCGTCTGGGGGTCGACGTACCAGACGAGCCGCACCCCGGCGGCGAAGTAATCGTGGAGCTTGCGCCACATTTCGGCCTCGGTGTTGCCCGGCGAGAGGACCTCCACTGCCAGGTCTGGAGCCAGCCTCGGGACAGGCTGATCCGGAAGCTGGCGATTGGGGAACTTGTCCCAACTGATGAAACAGACGTCTGGGACCCGCACCTGGGTAGGCAGGATTCTCAACGTGCCGGCCTCGCCAAGCACGATGCCCAGGTCGTGCGTCTCCAGGAAGACCTTGAGCAAATGAATGATCTCCACCGCCACGAGTGATTCATAGTATCCCACGGTCTTCTCCACGAGCACACCGTCGATCAGCTCACAGATCCGGTTGAAACGCGACTTGGCTTGCAGGACGTCCGTTTCCGTCGCCATGCCCGGCGGAGGAGACATGCGAATCCGCTCCGGGGGGATGTCCCCCAGGTGCGACAGCATATCGGCCAGCGTCCAATCAGTCGGAAAAACCGTTGACACGACGGTTGCCATGGAGTAGTCCCCGTGATATGAGGCTGCCGGTCAGGCGGAAAAAGGGGACAGGGCCAATTTGCCGGAACGGCCCGAAGGGTGCTTCGCACAAATTGGCCCTGTCCCCTTTTTCCGCGCAGGATCGTGCAAGTTTATTTGGTGCATTATACGATTGGCTCAGTCCAGGTGATAGACCTGCGGGATCTGTTTCCACTGCTCAGCTTCGGGAGTGCCGGGCAGCCGGATCTGGCAGGGGTCGGTGAGCTTCCACCAGGCCTGCATGGTCTCGTCCTTGGCCATCTTGGCCATGTCGGCCTCGAAGTCGCCGCCCGTGTACTCGAAGTAGGCGAACAGATAAAGCTTGCCCTCCAGCTCCGTCTCGTAGATCGAGTAGTTCTGGATGTGGCACTCCTTGATCAGCTTGTTGATCGGCTTCCAGGGATGGGCGTGCAGCATGTTGTAGATGGTCTGCTTGTCCGCCTTCAGCCCGATCACCTGGCCAAAGCGACGGACGTTTTTCTTGGATTTGGCCGCTTCGGGCACGGCGGGCTTCGACGCCTTGACCTCGTCTGCTTCCGCCGCGGGCACCTGCACCAGGGGAGCGCCGCCTCTGGCCGGCTGGCTGCACGCGTAGCCGATCACCACGCCCGCCACCAGCGCCGCCAAGGTAACACCTATGCGAAAAGTCTTCTGATTCATCAAGTTGCTCCTTCTGCTCTGGAACGAGGGGGCTGGACGAATTCACGCACCGACCGCGGACAATCCGCCGGCCGGCGCCACGCACGCTAAGAGCTTATCCCAGAACCGATCATCGGGGTGGCTGGCGGTCGGCCGGAGGCCGCCCCCAGCCGCAGGACTCCGGGGGCTCGCTGCGCTCGACCCCGGCCACCCGGAGCGTTCCGTGCGGTTCTGGGATAAGTTCTAAGTCTCCTTTATTCTGCCAGACCCGGCGGGCATGTCAAGAAAGCGAGAATGGGCAGTCTGTTCCGATCGTAACGGTTGCAGGGTACCACGCTCCGCATCCCCGGTTCGTCCCGCGCAGCAGCCAACCCCGTGCATTCGCCACCCCGGCCGACGAGCCGTTCGGCGGCCTGCGGTCTGTGTGCCCCCGGACCTGGCCCCGCTAAACTTGCACCCCGCGAAAACCGATTCCTCTTTCTAGTGGCTCATCTCACGTGAACTGACAGGTTCGATCGGGGTGCCACTGCTGGCTTGCCCAGCAGTGCACGGTAGGACAAGCCGGGCACCGACCAAAGGCTGGTCGTGGCACCCATCCATTGAGATGTAATGAACCACCAGTCCCTTCGCGCCGCGTCTCTATTCCCGCGCCCCATCGGATGACCCAGAGCGACCTGATATCGAGTACCGACGCCACCGCTGCGCGCCGTGTCGGGCGGGGAGAGATGCCCTGCCGAGTCGGCCGGTGGGAGTTGGACTACTTGGCCGCCGAGGGGGGCCTGGCCCGCGTCTATCGCGCCCGACCTGCCGGGACCCCCGCCGATCGCCCGGCATCCTACGCGCTGAAGATGCTCCGCCCGCAGTGGCAGGACGATCCCCGGGCCGTGGGCTTGTTGCAGCGCGAGGCCCTGGTGGGCCGGGGCGTTTCGCACCCGCACCTGGTCTCGATCCTCCAGGCAAGCCTGAACCGGCCGCCGCGGTTTGTGGTGATGCCCTGGCTGGACGGCTCGACGCTCCAAGCGCGACTCGACGCCGGCCCGGACCATCCTGCGGACGGTGCCCTCCTGCGGATGGTGCCCCTCGACCTGCCGGTGGCCCTGTGGATCGCCCGCCAGGTGGCCGAGGCGCTCGAGGTCCTGCACGCGGCCGGCTGGATGCACGGGGACGTCAAGCCGGGCAACGTGTTCCTCTCGCCCGAGGGCCACGTGACCCTGTTGGACCTGGGCTTCGCCCGACGCCACGACGAGACCGGCTCGGCAGTCGACCGCCCGTTGATCGGTACCTGCAACTGCATGGCGCCAGAGCTGATCACGTCGGCCCTGCGGGCAGACATCCGCAGCGACATCTACAGCCTGGGCGTGGTGCTGTTCGAGCTACTGGCCGGCCGCCTGCCGTTTACGGGCGACAACCTTGCCGAGCTGGCCATCCAACACAGACAGGCCCGCCCGCCAAATCTCCGCCGGCTGGCCCCACATCTACCGCAGGCCGTCGTCGAGCTGGTCCACCAGATGCTCGCCAAAGACCCGCTCCGCCGCCCGCAAACACCTCGCGAGCTGATCGACCGGCTGGTGGCACTAGAGATCGCCACCTTCTCGGAGCGGGCGTAGAGAACGGAGAGGAACACCCCTGTAAGGTCGGGGGAGACTGCCGCGAGGACCGCTGGACATTCACGCAGTGGCGCAGTATCCTGACTAGAGATGGAAAGGGTGTGCTTTCGGAGTTGACCATGCACAACGAATTCACTGCGGTGATCGAGCCCGACGGGGAGTGGTACGTCGCCTACTGCCCGGAGATCCCGGGGGCCAACGGGCAGGGCAAGACCAAGGATGAATGTCTCCAGAGTCTTGCCGACGCCATTTCGCTGATCCTGGAGGACCGCCGCGAGGAGGGCTTGCGAGGCGTCCCGGCCGATGCCATCAAGGAGATCGTGTCGATTTCGTGAAGCGATCCGTTCTGCTCAAGCACCTGCGAAAGCACGGGTGTTGCCTCAAGCGGGAGGGGCGCTCCCACTCTCTGTGGACGAATCCCAACACCGGCCAGGTCGAGAGTGTGCCGCGGCATAACGAAATCGGCAACCGTCTTGCCCGCAAGATTTTCCGGGGGCTCTCGGTGCCGGTTGACCTTTGATGCCGGCGTAGGCCGAATTGCCCGTGAGACGCCGCAGGCACAAGAAACCCAGCGGCGACGTGGAACGGAGCGGCGCGGGTGTGTCCGCAATTTAGCCCGCATTTCTCACCAACACCCGACGTCGGATCACAGTGTGCCACTGCTTCGCAGAAGCAGTGCGGGGCGGAATCCCTCGTCACTGCTTGCCTTACGTCAAGCAGTGGCACACTGTGGTGAGAAATGCGGATTAGGCCCCCTCCCAGATTTCTTGTCGCTGCGCGACCCAGCTAGTAAGCTGGGCCACCAGACACGCAGCGCCCACTATCCCGGCAACTCCGGCTGCTCCTCGCGGTAGCTCAGGTCGAGCAGCTCCATGGGGTGCATCACCAGCAGCGGATGGCCGTTCTGGCGGACCTCGGAGCCGATCTGCAAGAGGCAACCGGCGTTGGCGGCCAGGACGATCTGGGCCCCGGTGCTGAGGATATTCTGGAGCTTGCGGCGGGAGAGCCGGTCGGCCATCTCGGGCTGGTTGAGGTTGTACGTCCCGGCCGAGCCGCAGCAGAGTTCCGTCTCTGGCAGTTCACGAAGCTCCAAGCCCGGGATCTTCGAGAGCAGCCGCCGCGGGGCCGCCGTGATCGCCTGGGCGTGGCCCAAGTGGCAGGCGTCGTGGTAGGTGGCGGTCGCCTCGATCCGGCCGCTGGGCGGGGCCGCGCCCAGGGCGTCGAGGAACTCGTGCACGTCGCGGACCTTCTCGGCGAATTTCTTGCGGTGCGGCTGCAAGCCGTCCTTCCAGTGCAGGCCGTACTCCTTCATCATCGCCCCGCAGCCGGCGTGGTTCACGACGATCGCGTCGTAGCGGTCCAGCTCGAAGGCCACCAGGTTGGCGTCGGCCATCATCCGGGCCCCGCGACTGTCGCCGGCGTGGAAGTGGATCGCGCCGCAGCAGCCTTGCTCCTCGGGAATGAAGACGTCGCAGCCGTTTCGCTGCAACACCCGCAGCGTGGCCCAGTGGACGTGGCGGAACATGGCGTCGGCCACGCAGCCGACGAAGAAGGCCACCCGGGCCCGCCGCCGCCCGACCGCCGGCAGGAACCTGGGCAGCTTCGGTCCCGCCTTCACCGGCAGGGGTAGCAGCCGGACCATCCGGCCCGGCCGGCCGGGGATCAGACGCAGCAGTCCCAGACGCTCGGCCGCGGCCAAGACCCCCAGCCGCTGGAAGAATCGCACCGGGGCCAGCAGGCGCCGCATCCGCTGGGCGTAGGGAAACAGTTGGAAGAGGACCAGGTCGCGGAACCAGTCGAACCGTTTCTCGGCCCTCGTGTCGGCCTGCTCTACGGCCAGGCGAAACGGCTCGATCAGCCGGCCGTACCGCACGCCCGACGGACAGGCCGTCTCGCAGGAGCGGCAATCCAGGCAGAGTTCCAGGTGCCGGCGCATGCGGTCGGTCAGGCCCGACCGGCCGTCAGTCACCAGCCGCATCAGCCGGATCCGGCCGCGGGGCCCGTCGTTCTCGTCGCCCAGCTCTGCAAACGTGGGGCAGGTGGAGGTACACAGGCCGCAGTGGATGCACCTGAGAAAGACCTGGTAGTCGAGGCCCGCGCCCGGATTGCGTCCGTCGGTTGCGTGCGGATTGTCTTCCATTCCGTGGTTCATCAGTCTGTGTAAGCAAAGCGGTCCGGATTGAGCAATCCCTTCGGATCGAACCGGTCCTTGATGGCCTGCATCACGGTGGCCCCGTCGCCCGGCGGCCCCCAGACGTCCTGGCGGGTCAACTGTGCGCCGTTGGGGCAGCAGAGGACGACCATCCGGCCCCCGGTGGCCGCCACGGCCGGCCGCAGCCGGCTGCGCATGAGCTCGCCAAGGTCAGCCAGTATCGGCGGCGAGAGACGAAGGCGAATCACGCCGTTGCCGGCGTGGGCCTGGATCGCCGCGCCGGGGTCGAGGCGGAGCAAGCGGGCGACCATGTCGGCCGTCGTCCCGGGCGACACGTTGATCTGCACGTGGGCGGGAAACTCGCTCAGCCAGTCCCACATCGGGCCGGCCTCCGAGTGGCCGATGGTCGTCAGCGGCGAGACACCCTCCTGCTGCCACTCCTCTTCCAGCCGGCGAACCATCCAATCGACCTCGGGCCGGCTCCCCTCGAAGGCGACGATCAGCCGTGCCACGCTCGAGGTGAGCATCGGTCCCATGGCCGGATTCTCTTGCGCCGCCGAGCCGGCCAGCAGCTCCACGGCCACCGGCAGGGTCTTGGTGTGCACCAGGCCGGCCGACAGCCGCTCGGCGGCGTCCAGGTTCGGGAGTTCGCAGACGACCAAGGCCGAGGTCTCGGGCAGGGGACGCACCATCAGCGTCACCTGGGTGATCACGCCCAAGGTGCCCAACGAGCCAACCATCAAGCGGCAGAGATTGTACCCGGCCGCATTCTTGACCACGCGGCCCCCGCCGGAAAACGCCGTGCCCAGGCCGTCGACGGCACGGATGCCGATCACGTAATCGCGGATGGTACCATGGGCGTAGCGCCGCGGCCCGCTCAAACCCGTGGCCACCACGCCGCCCACGGTAGCCCGATGCGGCTGCGGCACGTCGACCGGCAGCCACTGGCCCTTGACCGACAGGCAGTCGGCCAGCTCGGCCATGGTCAGACCGGCCTGGAGCGTGATGGTCATGTCGTCGGCCGGGTAGTCGACGACCTGGTTGAGCTTCGCCAAAGAAAGCCCGATCCCCGGCCGCGTCGGGCGCAGCCCGTAGTCTTGTCGAGTGCCGCCGCCGATGGGATAAACCGGCGTCCCCGCCTCGGAGGCTTCGCGCACCGCCGCGGCCACGGCGGCCTCATCGGCCGGTGCAATGGTCTCGGTCAGCGGCAGGGTTTCGGTCACAGCATTAGTGGCGACTGAAGTCGCCACCCCTCGGGCACCAGCGATAGTCCATTCAGCATTCAGAATTCAGCATTCAGAATTCAGCATTCCGCAATCCCCTCCGGCAGCACTTTGCCGGGGTTGAGCCGGCCGGTGGGATCGAAGGCCCGGCGGACCCGGGCCATCGCCTGGAGGTCTTCCCTGGCAAAGAGCCGATCCATCAGGGCGATCTTCTCGACGCCGATGCCGTGCTCGGCGGTGATGCTGCCGCCTAAGCGAATGCACTCCTCCAACACTTCCCGCCCGGCCGCCATCGCCCGCTGCACCTGCTGTGGGTCGCGATCGTCCATCAGCAGCACTGGGTGGACGTTGCCGTCGCCGGCATGGGCCACGTTGACAATGCGGACCTGGTGCTTCTTGCCGATCTCGGCGATCCGGCCGATGAGCTGCGGTAGCCGGGTCCGCGGCACGACGCCGTCTTGGGTGATGTAGGTGGGGCTTAAGCGGCCCAGCGCCCCGGCGGCCGACTTGCGGCATTTCCACAGCAACTCGCGCTCTTGCGGGCTGGCGGCGTGGAGCACCTCGCGGGCGCCGCAGTTGCGACAGAACTCCACGATCCGATCCCGCTGCGCATCCAGTCCGGCAGACGGCCCGTCCAACTCGATCACCAGCACCGCGCCGGCGTCCAACGGGAAGCCGAAGTGGAAGGCCTCCTCCAGCGCGGTCATGATGGCCTGGTCCATCAGCTCCATGGCCGCCGGGATGATGCCCGCCGCAACGATCCGGCTGACCGCCCGGGTGGCGTCCTCGACGGTGCCGAAAACCGCCCGCATGGTGCGGTAATCTTGTGGGTTCGGCGTCAGCCGCACCCAGACCTTGGTCACCACGGCCAAGGTCCCCTCGCTGCCGACCAACACGCCGATCAGGTCCAGGCAGCCCGGGTCCTCAACGGGTCCGAGCTGCACGATCGAGCCGTCGCCCAGCACGGCCTCCACACCCAGGACGTGATTGACCGTCACGCCGTACTTCAGCGTATGGGGTCCGCCGGCGTTGGTGGCCACGTTGCCGCCGATGGTGCTGGAGGTCTGGCTGGAAGGATCGGGGGCGAAGTGGTATCCGGTGTCGGTCAGGGCCCGGGCAAGCTGGAGGTTGCGGACTCCCGCCTCGACCACGGCCAGCCGGTCGCGGAGGTTGATCTCGACGATGCGGTTCATCCGCGTCAGCATCAGCACCACGCCGCCGCCTACCGGCACACAACCGCCGGCCAGACTGGTGCCGGCCCCACGGGGTATCAATCGCGTGTCGTGCCGGTGGGCGAGCCTGACCACGTCGGCCACCTGGCGGGCGGAACGGGGAAAGACCACCACGTCGGGGCGGTGCTTCTCGATGGTGTAGCCGTCGCAATCGTAGACCGCCAACTCCGACGGGGCCGACAGCACGTTTTCGGCTCCCAGGCACTTTCGCAGCTCTTTGACCAGCGGGGAGTAGGGCATCGCCGGGGAGGAAACGAGGTTGCCAGTCGCGCGGACTGCACAAGGTCAAGACCGTCGCTTGATTATAGTCGCCCGCTGAACGCTCAACCATGCCGACGCCGCGCAGTAGCACTAACGGCTACTTCTTCACCGCCCTGCCTAGCTTCTGTTCCACGCTGGCGACCTTGCTTTCCAGGCGGCCCTGAAAGCCCCTGCGGTAGTCGAGCTTGATCGAACACTCGATCCGGTTGCAGTCCTCGGCCATTGCCCGGAAGCACTGCCTGACGACCTCGATCACCTGGTCGAACTCGCCCTCCAGGGTGGTACCCATCGCGTGACAGCGATAATCCAGGCCGCTGCGATCGACGATGTCGAGGCTGCGGGCGACGAACGGACTGAGGCTTTCCCCTTTGTCGATGGGAAACATGGTGAACTCGAGCAGTATCACGGGTATGGCGCCTTATTTTGGGGCCCTGGGGCATTCTGGGGCCTCTGCCGGATCGACAGGGGCGGATCTTTGCCCGCTACGGCCCAACCTGGCTGCGGGGGGCTCGGGCGACACCGATTCTACACCCGTTCCGGGGCATGTCGACCCGGCAAGTGCCGACGCACTGCGCAAGTCATTAACGGGAAAAGACTTACAATTCCGCTAATCTCCCCTGCCCCGGCAACGCGAAAAACACTACACTAGGCCCCCTTTTCTCAGACAAGGAGAACGCCGGCAATGTCTCGTCGTGGCGGTCTGGTCGTGTGGATGGTCTGGGGTTGGCTCTTAAGCCCGGCCTGCCTGCCAGCAGCCTGGGGCCAGTTGGAGACCTGGCCTCTCCCCTCCGCGCCCGATTACGGGCCGGCCCTCTATGATGGAGCCCCCCGGGACCTGGAGAATCGCGCCATCCCGAGACAGTCCGGCGATGTGACTTTTCCGGCAGATGATCCCCCGTCGGGCACGCGGTACCCCGCCGCCGTTCCGTTCGCGTCCGCACCTGTGCCCTGCAGCGACCCCTATCAATGGCAGTTGCTGCCCGACGGGCTGCTCTACAAATCGTACCTGGCCAGCGGCCGGGAGCCGCGGTTTGCCACGCAGTGGGTCTACATGCGGGACCACGGGTGGGTATGGGACGTTGCCCTAGGGGGCCGTGTGGGGTTATTGCGCTACGGGACCACCGACGAGATCTACCCCGAAGGCTTCCAAATCGACCTGGAAGGTGCCGTGTTTCCGCGGATGGACCTGGAGGTCAACCACGATCGCGACTTGATGGCCGTCGACTTCCGTGTCGGTGTGCCGTGGACCGTGCGGCAGGGCCCCTGGGAAGGCAAGCTGGCCTACTACCACATCAGTTCGCACCTGGGCGATGAACTCATGGTGGCGTATCCCCTCACCACCCGGATCAACTACGTCCGCGACTGCGTCGTGCTCGGCGTTGCGCTGCGGCCCCACGCGGACTTGCGGCTGTACACAGAGGCCGGCTGGGCATTCAACACCGACGGCGGTGCCCAGCCCTGGGAATTCCAGTTCGGTATCGACTACAGTCCCGCGGGACCTTCGGGCCTCTGCGGGGCACCGTTCTTCGCCGTCAACGGACACCTCCGCGAGGAAGTCGACTATGGCGGGGGCCTCACCGTCCAGACCGGCTGGCAATGGTCAAGCCGAACAGGCCACCTGTTCCGCGCCGGCATGCAGTATTTCAACGGCATGAGCGACCAGCGCCAGTTTTTCGCCAACCACGAAGAACTCATCGGCATGGGGATCTGGTACGACTACTAACCCGCATTTCTCACCAACACCCGACGTCGGATCACAGTGTGCCACTGCTT
>Ga0315291_10009882_pt1 | contig 11691 bp, 10 predicted proteins | sample YL17G12_20_MG_FD_203070 | JGI IMG/M metagenome (GOLD analysis project Ga0315291, IMG submission 203070) | Sediment microbial communities from Yellowstone Lake, YNP, Wyoming, USA - YL17G12_20 | ecosystem: Environmental > Aquatic > Freshwater > Lake > Sediment | place: USA: Wyoming | collected...
AGACGCGCTAGGTTCAGGGTCTAGTGGTCGCAAGGCCGTGCGGGTTCGAGTCCCGCCTTCGGCACCAAAAACGACGATCATGAAAAAGCTCACACATCTTGATAAACAGGGTAGGGCGCAAATGGTTGATGTCAGCGATAAGCAATCAACCAAACGGGTAGCCGTAGCAAAAGGGTCTGTTTCGATGAGACCTGAAACCCTGAAACTGATTCAGGATAAAAAAATCCCCAAAGGTGACGTGCTCTGCGTTGCACGCATTGCAGGTATTATGGCAGCAAAGAAAACCGCAGAACTGATACCTATGTGCCACCCGTTGAATATCAGTTCAGTCGATGTTGACCTGAGTATCGATACGAGAAAAAATAAGATTGATATTGAAGCGAAAGTGAAGGTCACAGGACAGACAGGTGTTGAAATGGAGGCATTGACTGCAGTTTCTGTCGCAGCGTTAACGATTTATGATATGTGCAAGGCTGTTGATAAAGATATGGTGATTTCGGACATTATGCTCATGGAAAAACAGGGTGGCAGGAGCGGGGTATTCAAGAGAAAATGATTACTTGTTGTCGATTCTTTTTATCCCCTCGTAAATGAGATTGTTCATGCTTATTTTCAGGGTTATGACCTCCTGAACAGGAATCTCACCTTCGACAAATTCATATTCCGCATCTTCTAACACGAAAAGGCCGCAGATTATCTCTTTAACCTGATTTTTTACCCCCCAGAACAAGTCTTTTTGCGCAAGATAACCGAGTTCAACAAGGATTGTTCCCTGCCTTTTGTCCGATTGCCTCAGGAGTCTTACAGACTCGTCATACTGTTCCATGGTGATTTTCCCTGCCTTGATCAGCATTTCGCCAAGCCTGTCATCTTCATATGATGAAGAGGCAAAAATCGCTTCTCCTTTGAGGAAGTATACCTGTTTTATAAAAGAAGGGTTTTTGATAATAAGGGTTCCGGTTTTCCTGCTCATGTTCAGAAAAGCAAGGATTTTCGGAAGGCTAAAGTCTCTTATGGTACCCGTGAGGGGAATTTCTGTCATATGTATCGTATAACCTCAAACCGATAGATTTCCACTTCTTCATGAGGAAGTATCCCGGCTTTCATTTTCGTGATTTTCAATTGCTCTTCTATCGTATCAACTCCTTCAAGATCAGGCAGTAATAATCCTCTTCTGAAGCCACTGACGACAATGATACCGTACTTTTTTGGATTAAGGTCGGACAGACCGGATACTTTTTCAGGACAGGAAAGCACATCAACAGAATAGGTTAAATCCCCGAGTTCTTCTTCCACGACAGGGGTAAACCTCGGGTCTTTTGTTGCAGCAGATATGGCATTCGTTACTGTTTCTGACCCGATACATTCGGATGAAGGCTGAAATGTCCCGATGCATCCTCTCAATTCACCGCGCTTCTTAATGCTGACGAATACTCCCGCCCTCCCTGACATTTCGGCAGGCAGGGGTTCTGGTAAGCCGACTGTTGTGCCTTCCCTGACATGTGCTTCGATGCTCTTTTTTGCGAGTTCCACAAGGGGATGCATTCATTTGCTCCTTGACAGGGAATAATCGGCTATTCTAAAAAGTGCTTCTTTTGCCGGGGAGTCCGGAAAGAGAGAAAGTTCAGCTTTTGCATCAGCAATCAGATGATCGGCCTTCATGAGGGAAATTTCAATTATAGTATATTTTTTAAAGAGCCTGAGAATTTTCATGAGACCACTCTTTTTAAACCCATCCTGAATACTTTTTCTCACTTCGTCTTTCTCACGGGGGTCAGCTTTTTTCAGGAGATAAATAAGAGGAAGAGTTATTTTGCCTTCCCTGAGGTCCTTTCCCAAACGTTTGCCAAGTTCTCCTTCATCTGCCATGTAGTCCAGGATATCATCTGCCATCTGGAAAGCCATGCCTACTTTTTTCCCGAACATTGCGAGTGCATTTTCTTTCTCTTCAGGTAATGAGCCAAGGATTGCACCTATTCTGCAGGCTGCAGAAATTAATGCGGCAGTCTTTGCCGATATAATAGCAAGGTAGTCGTCTTCCGTAATATCCGGGTCTCCTGTTTTGGAAAGCTGCAATAACTCACCCTCTGTCATTCGGGTTGTTGCCTCGGAGAGGGCCTCCATAATACGCTGGCTTTCCTGCCTGACTGCAAGCCTCAGGGCGTTGGAGTAAAGGAAGTCGCCCATCAGGATGACGACTTGATTCCCCCAAATCGAGTGAGCAGGGGTTTTGCCTCTCCGTATGTCTGCACTATCGACAACATCATCATGCAGGAGAGATGCAGTATGAATGGACTCGATTATTCCTGCAAGGGTAAGTCGGGCATCACCGGTATATCCTGAAAGCTCTGAACTGAGCAACAGGATGAGCGGCCTCATTCTCTTTCCGCCGCCGTCGAGGATATGCTTTCCTATGAGCGGTATGGTCAGGACAGGACTTTGAAAAAGATCTTTCATCCTGTCTTCTGCAAGCCTGAGGTCTGTTTCATATGATCTGAAGATGTCGTCTAAATGCATTCTTAATGGTAGTGTAGCCTTTGTTTTAAAGTCAAGCAAATGAAAGGGTACATGGTGAGTATCTGTCAGCATCTTGCCTGCATTTTGTCATTCCGGGCTTGACCCGGAATCCAGTGACTTTACTTTTTTATGAGATCAAGGCAAAGAATTACGAATTACCAAATGAGAATAAGAAAGTCGCTGGTTACCGGCTTTCGCCGGTATGACTTATTTGTGAGACAGGTTCTCATGCCTCTGATCGTTTTAACCGGATTTGATCCAGATCAACATCACTGTGGGATAATTTCCTGATATCTGTCGGCTTGAAGGCACCTTTTTCGGTTATTATCGCCGTTACATATTTATGAGGGGTTACATCGAAGGCGATATTTCTTGCTTTTACCCCGTTCGGTGCGATGGGATATATCCCAAGAATATGGGTCACCTCTTCTGGGCTCCTCTCTTCGATCGGAATGCGGTCACCTGAAGCAGTGGAAAAGTCAATGCTGCTGAACGGGGCCGCAACATAAAAAGGAACCTTGTTCTCTCTGGAGAGCACTGATAGGGGATAGGTGCCGATCTTGTTTGCCACATCACCGTTCCGTGCTGTCCTGTCAGTACCCACAATCACAAGGTCTATCTCACCTCTCCTGAGAAGAGAACCGGCTGTACTGTCCGTAATGAGGGTTACCGGAATATTTTCCTGCATGAGTTCCCATGCAGTAAGCCGTGCACCCTGAAGTACAGGTCTTGTTTCATCTGCTATGACCTGAATCTTTTTCCCCTGATCTCTCGCAACAAGCATGGGTGCTGTTGCTGTGCCGTATCCGCCCGTCGCGAGTGAACCGGCATTGCAATGGGTAAGGATTGTATCTCCGTCTTTGATGAATTCTGCTCCCCATCTGCCGATTGCCTTATTGACTGCAATGTCCTCATCGAGGATAGACTGCGCTTCCCGGATAAGGATTTGCTGGAGTCCGGATACAGATTCATCCCTTTTGCTTTTTATAACCTTTTTCAGTCTTTCAACAGCCCAGGAGATATTCACGGCTGTTGGACGTGTAGAGAGCATCTCATGAAAAACCGGTTCGATAGCTTTCATAAACTGTGCAGAATTCCTCGCGTGTATATCCTGAGCTGCCAGTGCGATACCCATTGCTGCGGCTATGCCAATGGCAGGCGCACCACGTATCCTGAGTTTCCTGATACCTTCTGCCACCATCAGGTAATCAGTGCAGGTGATATACGTGACTTCAAAGGGCAGCTTTGACTGATCAAGCATTATGACTTTACCGTCGACCCATTCGATTGATTTAACCATATCAGAGCCCGGCAGGAATAAATATGGTGATTACGAAGAAAACAGTGAGTGCGGTTATAGCACCAATTGTTCCCCATGATATGACGTTATAAAACTTCGGATTCACATATTCTCCCATGATTTTTTTGTTGTTGACGAGCGACAGCGCATAAATCAGCACAAAGGGTAGAAGCATGCCGTTCAGCACAGAAGAGAGAACCATCAGGAAAACCAGAGGTGCGTCAGGGATGAGTATCACAATGACAGCAATGACGATCATGAAGGTATAAATCCACATAAACTGAGGTGCCTCCCTGAACGTTTTGTTAACGCCCCTTTCCCATCCCATGGCTTCACAAATGTAATATGACGTTGCAAGGGGGACAATAATTGCCCCGAGCAATGATGCATTTGCAAGGCAGACAGCGAATATGAGGAATGCGTAGTTGCCGGCAAGAGGTTTCAGTGCAAGTGCCGCCTCAGAAGCTTCATTGATCCTCATTCCGAGAGGGAAAAGGGTGGTTGCACAGGTGACGATGATGAAAAAAGAGACGATATCCGTAATACCGCACCCGATAAATACATCAAGTCTTGTCGCTTTATATTCCTCTTTCTTGATCCCTTTCTCGGCTATCGATGACTGCAGATAAAACTGCATCCATGGAGTTATGGTCGTCCCGATAATCGCTATGCTGAGCATCATGAACTCAGCATTCCATTGAATCTGCGGGACAAAGGTTGCATGCATGACGCGTGACCACTCCGGCTTCGCCATAAAACCTGAAAGGACATACCCAAAATAGAGGAGGCATGCAACAAGGAGAATACGCTCAACAAAACGGTAGCTCCCTTTTACGACCAAAAACCATATAAATAATGCACCGAGCGGAACCATCAGATACTTGCTGAGACCAAGAATCTCCATACTTGCAGCCCATCCGGCGAAATCAGCGACTGTCGTCCCGAAATTGGCGATGAAGAGGATGGTCATCATATAGAAGGTTGACCTGACGCCGTAATTTTCCCGTATCAAATCAGACAGTCCCTTGCCGGTGACTACGGCCATTCTTGCGACCATTTCCTGTATGACGATCTGTGCGACGGTTGTGGGAATTAATGTCCAGAGGAGGGCGTATCCGAATCGGGCACCGGCGACTGAATAGGTTGTGATACCACTTGCGTCATTATCGATGTTTGCTGTGATAATCCCCGGTCCCATGATGGACAGAAAGATGGCAATTCTTCTCCAGATGCTCATACCTTCCTCCTTTTACATTTCGCAGCAGGTGGAAGAATTCTGTCGACAACATCATCGATGGTGACGATACCGAGCATATATCCTTCGGAATCCACTACCGGAATTGCAACAAGATTGTACTTCGATACAATCTCAGCAACCTCGATTTCATCAGTGTCAGGGGAGACTATTTTCAGCTTTGTCTTCATAATATCAGAGAGTTTGGCATCCAATGATGCAAGAAGAAGATCCCTCAATGAGATGACGCCCATGATTTTTTCATCCGCATCGGTTACGTAGAGATAATAGACTGTTTCAACTTCCTCGGCATCTTTCCTGAATTTCTCTATAGCATCTTTTACACGTATGTCCGGGCGATAGGCGATAAATTGATTCGTCATCAATCCTCCGGCAGTATCTTCTTCATGGCTCAGGAGCTCCTGGATATCCTCGGCCTCATCTTTTTCGATGTGTTCAAGAATTTCCTTTGCCTTGTCTACCGGCAGGTCACTCAGGACATCTGCAGCTTCGTCAGGAGGCATTTCTTCAATAATGTCGGCAGCGGAATCTGTATCCATACCGGTTATGATTGCTGCCTGCACATCGGGTTGAAGTTCGGAAAGGGCTTCAGCGGCTGTTTCTACATCGAGACCTTTAAAAAACGATGCCCCTTCTTTGTGTGAGACCTGGCTGATAATATCGGCAAGATCGGCAGGATGGAGTTCGGATACCATCTGCCGGGGTACCGTAAGTGATATCTTGTTCAGTTTTGGTTCCAGTGGCTGAATGTAATTCCAGCTTATGAGATTATGAGGAAGATGCTTTTTGAAGAGCCTCATCATGTCCTCCCCGCCTCTTTCAACGCCGAGCCTGCGCATGATACCCCTCATGCCCACATCGACTGCAACGAGAATGGCTGCTGAATCAAACCCTTCAAGCTTCACATCATTCACCCTGACAACTCTTGCACCGTTCGCATCAACAATCTGTTTATCAAAGATGTCCCTGACAATCAGGAGGTCTGTTTCGCTATAGTCATAGTGTTGCAGAAGATCACTGTAAATCTGTGCGGAAATGATTCTCTTATTGAATATATTCAGGTTATTCCATGGAAGATTGAAAAGCCTCTTCTTCCGCTCAACAATAAGGGCAGACACCTTTGGGAACGGCTCTCCCTTAATCACGACAATGTCCCGTACCTTGCCGATTTCCTCGCCTTTCGGGTCAAGTATCGGTTTTTTTAGGATATCGCTGACAAAGAGTTCACCAAAAAAGGGCATGTCTTCACTCCTGGTCTTTACAATTCTTGGGATTTTGAAATAAGAAATTCAGCATCTAAAGTATAGCTCACAAAATTTTATTTCAGCAATATGAAAATACGGTCAGGTCAGATTCATGGTGAAGCTGATCTCATTCACCTCTGTCACTTTTGCAATTTCTTGGCTATATAGATTCTGAGAGGACATTGACAGAGGTGAATAAGACCAAAAGGAAAGGAGAATGTGCACGCCTTCGGATTTTTTTCAAGGCATTCGAGAAATGATTCTATACCGATATCTCTTGCCCTGCAGAGGTTGGCAAACCCCGATTTATAGCATTGAAATCCCTTTGGACATTCTATGCCTCCAATCATATTCTCTATCTGTTTCCTGATACCTTTTTCCATTTTATTAATATTATAATAAATATCAAAAAAATTCAGAGGTTTCATAATGGACAAACTGATTATTCGCGGCGGCAGGAGACTTAAGGGCGAAGTTACCATAAGTGGAGCAAAGAATGCAGCTCTTCCGATCATGGCTGCATCGCTTTTGTCTTCCGGATATTCTACTATCCACAAGGTGCCTAACCTGAGAGACATTATGACGATGGGAAGACTCCTCGCAAATCTCGGAGCGGGCTTTCATTATGAGGAACAGAAGGCAATTATCAATACTGAAAAAATTAAGATCTTCGAAGCACCATATGATCTTGTTCGGACTATGAGAGCGTCTATACTTGTGCTTGGACCTCTGCTTGCAAAATTCGGTTGCGCAAAGGTGTCTTTGCCGGGTGGATGCGCTATCGGTGCCAGGCCGATCAATCTGCATCTGATGGGTCTGGAGAAAATGGGGGCAGATGTGAAACTCGAATCCGGCTACGTCATTGCCAGGGCGAAGAGACTTCGGGGTGCATCGATTTATTTTGATATGCCAACGGTTACCGGTACAGAAAATCTGATGATGGCAGCCACACTTGCAAGAGGCACAACCTTTCTTGAGAATGCTGCACGGGAACCTGAAGTTGCAGATTTCGCCAGTGCCCTTATTTCGATGGGCGCACGGATCAAAGGAGCAGGAGAAAGCATTATTGAGATTGAAGGGGTTGATGAATTGAGGCCCATGAATTATTCAATCATACCCGACAGGATTGAAGCGGGAACATTTATGACGATAGCTGGAATTACGGGCAGTGATATTACGCTAAAGGAATGCAGGATTGAGCATCTTGATGCCCTGATTATGAAGCTCAGGGATGCAGGCCTTCTTTTTGAGAAAAGAGAAGAAGGTCTTCGGGTACTCGGACCCGCGAAATTGAAATCCACCAATATCAAGACCATGCCATATCCAGGATTCCCCACTGATATGCAGGCACAGTTTATGGCGCTTATGTCTGTTGCAGACGGTACAAGCATTATAAAGGAGACAATATTTGAGAACAGGTTTATGCATGTTGCTGAACTGATGAGGATGGGGGCGGATATCGTAGTGGAAGGAGGAATTTCTACCGTTAAGGGAATCAGCAAACTGAAAGGTGCTCCTCTCATGGCTACCGATTTGCGCGCAAGTGCGTCTCTTGTCGTTGCAGCGCTTGCCGCTAAGGGAGAAACAGAGATACGCAGGATTTATCACCTCGACAGGGGATACGAAAAGATGGAAGAAAAACTCCGGAAAATCGGTGCGGATGTAAAGAGAGTCAAAGAGTAACCAAAAAATAGTAGGGAGGAGATGGGGATTAATTGCCCCTTATTTTACCCCTTCACTTATCTTTACTATTCTGTTTTTCCGTAATTGCCACTACTTGACCTGTCAGACAATGCCAGTTGAAATGTTGACTACTTCATCAAGTCAACCCCATCAACACTTTTCGATAGGTGAGACATACAAATGGAAGTTAATGAAACTGATACGTTGTAAAGACGAGAAAACGTGAACTGATGCTGTTAGACTTATCGGGGTCTACGCTTTACTTACAAACACGCATCATGTAAGGCTTCTATATGGTGTCTCTAATACAAGTAACCAGTTTTATGATTACCAAAAGCGTGAGGGATATCAAAGAGATGTCTACCGTGCCGGTTCAGCGGCGGCGGTAAGCCGTCCGCTGAAACCGGTTGTTAGCTGACCGTTTTATTGCCACCCTGTCAGAAGCCCTTGAAGACGTTTATGCTACGATCAGGCGAGGTCGAAGCGATCAAAGGTTCATCACCTTGGTCCAGGCCGCTACAAAGTCATGCAGGAACTTCTCCTGGGAGTCCTCACATGCGTAGACTTCCGCCAAGGCCCGGAGCTGGGAGTTCGAACCGAAGATGAGGTCGACACGGGTGCCGGTCCACTTGAGTTCGCCGCTAACGCGATCACGACCATCGAACACGTCTTCGTCTTCCGAGGTTGCCTTCCATGTCGTGCTCATGTCGAGCAGATTCACGAAGAAGTCACTGGTGAGCGTCTCTGGCCGCTTGGTGAAGACGCCTTGCCGGGTCTGTCCAAAGTTGGCATTCAAGACTCGCATACCGCCAACGAGAACCGTCATCTCAGGTGCGGTTAACGTCAGCAGTTGCGCCCGATCAACCAGTAGTTCCTCTGCCGATACGGCATATTTGGTTTTCCGATAGTTACGGAACCCGTCTGCAGCCGGTTTGAGTACGGCGAATGACTTCACATCGGTTTGCTCCAGCGATGCATCCGTGCGTCCAGGCGTGAAGGGAACGGTCACATCGTGGCCGGCATTCTTTGCAGCCTGCTCGACACCTGCGCATCCGCCCAGGACAATCAAGTCGGCGAGCGAAACCTTCTTCCCGCCTGACTGCGCGCTGTTGAACGCCTTTTGGATTCCCTCAAGGATCTGCAGCACGGTCTTCAGTTGATCAGGCTGGTTGACTTCCCAATCCTTTTGCGGCGCAAGACGAATGCGCGCCCCGTTCGCACCGCCGCGTTTATCGGAACCGCGGAACGTGGATGCCGACGCCCAAGCGGTCGAGACCAGTTGGGAGATCGACAGGCCCGAAGTTAGGATCTTGTCCTTGAGGTCTACGATGTCCTTCTCGTTGATCAGCTCATGATCGACTGCGGGCACCGGATCTTGCCAGATCAGTTCCTCCGCCGGGACCTCCGGACCGAGATAGCGTGAACGCGGGCCCATGTCGCGGTGGGTCAGTTTGAACCATGCCCGGCCGAAGGCATCCGCGAATTCCTCAGGGTTCTGCAGGTAACGCCGCGCGATCGGCTCGTAGATCGGGTCGAAGCGCAAAGAGAGGTCCGCCGTGGTCATCATCGGCCGGTGCTTTTTCGACGGGTCGTGTGCGTCAACCACCATGTCCTCTTCGGCCACGTCCTTGGCCAGCCACTGATGCGCGCCAGCCGGGCTCTTGATCAGTTCCCACTCGTATTTGAACATTACCTTCAAATAGCCCATGTCCCATTTGGTCGGGTTCGGCTTCCAGGCGCCCTCGATGCCGCTGCTGATCGTATCGCCGCCCTTGCCGCTGCCGAAGCTGCTCTTCCAGCCGAGGCCCTGCTCCTCAATGCCGGCCGCTTCAGGCTCAGGTCCCACATGGGTCGCAGGACCGGCGCCATGGGATTTGCCGAAGGTGTGGCCGCCAGCGACGAGTGCAACGGTCTCTTCGTCGTTCATTGCCATGCGTGCAAAAGTCTCGCGGACGTCGCGGCCCGAGGCGATCGGGTCCGGGTTGCCGTTCGGCCCCTCCGGGTTCACGTAGATCAGGCCCATCTGCACGGCGGCGAGGGGATTCTCGAGGTTCCGGTCGCCGCTGTAGCGCTTGTCACCAAGCCACTTGTCCTCGCTACCCCAATAAATATCCTCTTCCGGCTCCCAGATGTCCTCGCGCCCGCCGCCGAAACCGAAGGTCTTGAACCCCATCGACTCAAGCGCACAGTTGCCGGCGAGGATCATCAGATCGGCCCAGGAGATTTTCCTGCCGTATTTCTGTTTGATCGGCCAAAGCAATCGACGGGCCTTGTCGAGATTTACGTTGTCCGGCCAGCTGTTGAGAGGCGCAAGGCGCTGATTACCGGAACCCGCGCCCCCGCGACCGTCGCCCGTACGGTAGGTGCCTGCACTGTGCCACGCCATCCGGATGAAGAGCCCCCCGTAGTGACCGTAATCGGCTGGCCACCAGTCCTGCGAGTCGGTCATCAGCGCGTAGAGGTCCTTCTTCACGGCAGCAAGGTCGAGTTTCTTGAATTCTTCTGCGTAGTTAAAATCCTCGCCCATCGGATTGGACTTGGAGGAATGCTGGTGCAGAATATGAAGGTTCAACTGGTTCGGCCACCAATCTCGGTTCGACGTGCCACCGCCGGCTACTTGTTTTCTCGTTCTGCCCGTTACTGGGAACTTGCTATCTTCATTCATAATGTTTACTCCTTTCGTTGTGTGAATTGTTGAACTGAATAATGTGGTTTTTCGCTGCCCATCTATCTAACATTTATTTTTTGTCTTTTTTTAAAGTAAAACAGATATTTGCTTATGTGTTTAACCAAAAGCTACATCAAGCACCATCATCACGGCAAAACCAACCATTTGTGTAGATTTATCGTTATTTATTATTCACAAGCGGGGAACAGTTATCTTAACGCATTGTCATCACCTCCTCAAGATTATATAAAATTACTATATAGTAATAAATACTATTAAAGAAGAAAAAAATATCAGCCTTTTCTGCACTTACTGCAAAGACCTTCAAGCACTACCTTTTTACTTATCACCGTAAACTGTTTGTTGATTTCTTCAGGGACAGTTATGTTGTCATACTCCTTGTTGTGAAAGTCTATTATGCTGCCACACTGAATACATCTGAAATGATGATGAATATCCATATCAGGATCATATCGCTTTGCTTGCCCGTACCCCTCAACTACATTTGTAATACCAATTTTAGAGAAAGTCAAGAGAGTTCTGTTGACCGTATCGAATGATATATTCGGAATCTTTTTTACTATTCTCTTATAAATGATATCTGCAGACGGATGGTCCTTTGCTTTGAGAAGTTCCTGATAGATAGCGGTTCGCTGAGGGGTTATTTTCAGACCATGCTCTTTAGATTTCCGATAAAATATTACCATAATGTAATCTATATAGGATTAATTCCTAATTGTCAAGCTTTTTGCGTACAAAAATTCTACTAACTGCACGTGATTATTGTAAATGAACCTCCCCGCCGCAGAGACAGCGGGGTATCGCAAAACAAAACACTTGATCTCTCATATCTTGAACAATTTTAGCTGCCCCGTGCGTCGCTCTACTTCAGACTTATCCAAATGCTGATTCCTTATATATCTCTTGATTCCTTCTTCACTCGTTGCATCGCCAACCGTCCCTATATACTTGCCGTCACTCCAGAACTCCCCTCCCCACTACTCTTCTTTTCTCAACTTGGGAA
>Ga0315291_10009884_pt1 | contig 11690 bp, 8 predicted proteins | sample YL17G12_20_MG_FD_203070 | JGI IMG/M metagenome (GOLD analysis project Ga0315291, IMG submission 203070) | Sediment microbial communities from Yellowstone Lake, YNP, Wyoming, USA - YL17G12_20 | ecosystem: Environmental > Aquatic > Freshwater > Lake > Sediment | place: USA: Wyoming | collected...
AATCACCCAGACGATGATCGCTGTATAGATCGCCGTTAAGAAAAGATTCCCTCCAGCATAGGCGATAATAATCGAACTGAACTTTAACCCCAGACCTGTGAGGGTCACCACCCCTACTATAATTCCAGCGGCTGCGCAGGTCGAGGCAACGCTCAAAACTCCGATCGAACCCCCTCTCAGCGCCTTAACTAATTTTTTAGGGGTAAGGGCTGTATCTTTCCTTATGAAACTGACTGCAAAGGTGATCACTGTGGCCCAGAAGACCGCCATGATGGGCGTAAAGCCGATGACCATAATCACGACAATGGCGATGAGAGAGATGAAATGAAATCCGTAAAGATATGTGAGTCTTCCCAAACTATAAGTTTTGTCGAAAGCGATCTCTTTCACCCCAAACTTCTTCGCATCCAATTCCACCATCAAAAAGATGGACCAGTAATAAAGGCAAGTAGGAATACAAGCCATGGTGATCACATCTAAGTAAGAAATCTTCAAGAATTCTGCGATGAGAAAGGCAGCTGCCCCCAGGACAGGAGGGGAGAGAATCGCTCCGATCCCCCCTGCAGAGAGGAGTCCACCTGCAGCATCTTTGCTATAGCCGGCCTTGGCCAGCATGGGATAGGCGACCGCTCCCAATGTGACCGTTGTTGCCACTCCACTTCCGGATGGTCCACCGAGGAGGAAAGAGGCCAGTGTCACAGTTCGGCCAGCACTCGTAGGCTTTCCACCCATTGCAGCAAAAGAGAAGTCGATAAAAAACTTTCCTGCCCCTGAGAATTCTAAAAAGGCACCCCAAATGGTGAAGAGGATGATGAAGGTCGAAGAGACATCGATCGGGACTCCAAAGATTCCTTCAAGGGTCATATACATATGGCCCACAATGCGATCAATATCATATCCCCGGTGTGTCCAGGGTGTGGGAAGCCAGGGTCCAACGAATGCATAGACAATAAAGGCGATAACAATCGCAGGCATGATCAAACCCGTTGTTCTCCGTGTCGCTTCTAAGACCAAGAGAATCAATATAATTCCAAAAAACTTATCCCAAAAATTTGGTATCACGGAGCGATAAATAAATGCGTCAAAGTCTGCAAGCATATAGACGATCACTGCAATGCCGAGAAGGGCGAGAATGAAGTCGTACCAGATAATCCGATTCTTAAATCGTTTGAAGGATGGGAAGACAAGAAAGCAAAGGAAGAGGACGAACATGACATGGATTCCTCTGAGCACCTGAGTCATGATAATCCCGACGGCAGCATAGAGGTGAATCAGGGACATCCCCACAGCGACAGCGGTGATGAAAAAATCCATCTTCCCTGTAAGTCGACGAGAAGGCCCTTCTTCCTCCTCGATATACTTCTCCGCTTCCTTCAGGGCCTCTTCGGTAATCATCACTTCTTGATTATTTCTTTTCTGATCTTCTTCCATGGAGCTCTCTACCACCAGTAGCCGCGGGCTTAAGCCTGCGAAGATCAAAAATCGCTGTTAACGCAACCTGAAGGTTGCGGCTACATGAATTGATTGAGAAGATATTTTCCCAACGACATCGATACCACCCTTAATTGAATCTGATCCCCTTTTTCTCCGATCTCACTCAAATAAATTTTTTTATCTCTCACAATCAATCCCTGCCCTTCTCCTATACCCCATTTGAAATAGAAGGCACCCAACCTCTGATTCATTGGGTGGAATTCTTTCATATCCTCAAATCCATAATATTCCATGACAGCAGGGCTTTTCGTCCTCACTCCCCTGAGAACAATAGCCTCCCTTTCTACCTGAAATTCTTCAATGACCGGCTCATTATAAATCGAATGAGTATAGAATATGGAAAATGGTTCGGGAGGATTTATCTTAATATGGATCATCCGTGGATAATCCATGTTCTTTAATTGGAGGACAGTCACCTTCTTTAAAAGAAAAACCCCTCCTGCCACGATCACGATCCCAATCAATGTCAGGAGGGGCCAGCTCTTCCGTTTCAATTATTTAATCTTAAGCCCTTTCTCTGTGAAATATCGAATTGCCCCAGGATGTAATGGAAATGGAGAACCTCCAACTTGGGGTTCTAAAGATAAGAATCTTGCATCTCTATGGGACGCTACTAATTCTGGTTTATGATCAAAGAAGGTCTTCACGATATCATAAACAACATCCCCCTTCATCTTTTCGTGACAAACAAGGAGATTCCATACAACAGCAATCGGAACATCCACGTCCTGTCCTGGATAGGTCTTGGCAGGGATGACCCCTTTGACATAGAGAGGCCCATATTTTCCTATCATCTTAGGAATCGCATCCTCATGACCGATGAGTTTGATCTTAATCCCTGGGGTGGCTCCCAGATCGGTCACCGCTGCTGTGGGAAGGCCCCCGTCCCAGAAGAAGGCATCGATCTTCCTATCCTTCAGTGCTCCTGCTGATTCGGAAACACCCAATTTATCCCGCGTCATGTTTTTATCCGGATCCAATCCATAAGCTTCTATAACCCTCAGGGCCTTCACTTCTGTTCCGCTTCCGGGAGCACCGGTCGAAACCCTTTTCCCTTTCAGATCCGTAACTTTCTCAATGCCTTTCCCCTCTAAAGTCACAATATGCATATTATTAGGGTAGAGAACCGCTACTGTATTCAGAGGGATTTTTTCCTTAAATTTCCCCTTCCCCTGATAGGCATCCCATCCTACATCTGCCATGATCAGGGCTAATTCTGCCTTTCCCTGACCCACCAGAAGGCAGTTATCCACAGAGGCGGTCGTCACTTCTGCCGTGGCCTCTGCATAAGGAATGTATTTGGATATGATATTAGCCATTCCTCCACCCAATGGATAATAAACGCCTCCTGTTCCACCTGTAGCAATGGACAGCCGAACTGTCTTCTGAGCCCATGCTGAGGAAACGCCGAAAACCAAAACCACAATGACTCCCAATATGAATAATCGTCTCATAAATACCTCCTCATTAAGGGTTTATTTACCCCGTTAGAAAGCCCTGGCATTTATGCCGGGGATGCTATCAATAGAAAGCATCAGCTCCTTGTTTACCCCGTAGAGTAACGCATGGATTAATATCCATTTTTTCACACCCTTGGTTCTCCAATCGTCTACAAAGGTCATGAAACCTTATACTCACGGGGTGAAGGGCGGGGTCAAAGCCCTATCCCTTCTAACGGGGTGAACCCATTCTTTATATTAAAACCTGGGTCTTATTGTCAATAAGAAGTTTTAGGAAGACATTGCCCAGACCGTCACCTCTATCGGTACAGTATTTCTTTACCCCGTTTGAAAGCCCCAGCATTTATGCTGGAAATGGTAGAAATAGAAAGCATCAGCTCCTTATTTACCCCGTAGAGTAACGCATGGATTAATATCCATTTTTTCACACCCTTGGTTCTCCAATCGTCTACAAAGGTCATGAAACCTTATACTCACGGGGTGAAGGGCGGGGTCAAAACCCTGTCCTTTCTAACGGGGTTTACTCCAGTCTCCACCTGGATTCAGATTATGCATCGATGCTTGCTGAATGGTTGGATGTAGGTCAGTACAACAATCCCTGAATAGGTTGATGGGTAACCCGTAGTTCTCCTTTCTCAAGACGATAGCAAGTATTTTTCATCCAATTCTTGTCATCCTGATTTGGAAAATCCTTACGAAAGAAAGAACCTCTGCTCTCTGTTCGAAGCAAACTTCCCTTAAAGATGGCCTTGACAAGGAGTGCGACATTCTCCAAGTCTCTCTTTTTGAAAAGGTCTTTTAATGTGGCAGGATAAACCCTTTCAATTCTTTTTTCTATGGAATCCAATCGGTCCAATCCTTCTCGCAATGAATCCCCCCCTCGGGCAGGTCCAGCATACTTCCAGGCCAAATCTTTTAACTCTTTGAGAAGGTTTCTCGGATGATCAAAGGTGCCTCTCTTGCTTTTGATATATCCCTTTGCCTTTCTTTCCCACCTTCTTCTCAAAACCTCGGAAAGAGTCAATTGCTTTTCTCGGTTCTCTTTCATTCGGGCATATTCAACCGAAGACTGGCCAGCAATTGTTCCGAAAACAACACATTCGGTCAGGGCATTCCCTCCGTGACGATTGGCCCCATGGATACCCCAGGCCACCTCTCCTGCAGCAAAGAGTCCAGGAAGTGTCGTCCTTCCATTCTCATCGATCTCAACCCCTCCCATAAAGAAATGAACTGCCGGAGAGATCAGAAACGGTCGATCACGGAAAGGAAACTTCGATTTTTTAAGAAAGTTGAGGGGATAATGTTCCCACTTCTCCTCTGGAACCTGGGTCAGATCAAAATAGACATCACCATTTTGAGAGGCCTCATAGAGGGCAATGGAGAAGCGGTCCCTTTGGGTAATAATCGCTTGATAGAAATCACCTCGGATACCCAACCTCTCCAAAAGATCCTCCCCTTTCTCATTGAACATCCTGGTCTCTTTGGGATAGGGAGGAAAGAGGATGAAGGTGGAGAGCCTTGGCTCTGCTAAGACAAACGGATAAAATTGAACAAACTCTAAGTCGAAAAGAGGAAGGCCTGCCCGAAGAGCTAAGGCATATCCATCTCCGAGGATACTTTTTTGATTATCATTTCTGCGGTAGATCGCACCTGCCCCTCCAGTAGCGAGAATAACAGCTTTCGATTTGATCAAACAAGGTTTCCCATCTCTAAAAAATCCAAATGCCCCTTGAATCTCATCTTCCTCGATAACGAGATCAAAAATGACCAATCCTGGGAAGAGTTGGATGGAATTACCCTTCAGCTTTTCTATCAGAGGCTTGATTAAAAGGACACCAGGCAACTGGGCGGATCTTTCTGGTTGAACCACCCTATATCCGATCCCCCTCTCAACCATTGGGACTCCAAAGTCCTTCAGCCTCTCCATGGCATCAGCCCCCTTTTCCACCAGGGTTTTTACCATTGGAAAACGGCTTAACCCTCTTCCGGATTCTAAGGTCCCTTGGAGATGATCTTCTTTAGTAAAACGGGAATTGGCTGCGGTGAAGGCGCCATTAGCCATAGAGGTATTCGTCCCCATCCCGATGGTAAACTTCCCAACAACGAGGACCTTTAGACCATATTTCTCTACCTCTAAGGCAGGGACGATACCAGCCAGGCCGCTACCAATGACGAGAACATCGGTGGAGAGTTCTTCCATAAAATGTAAGATCGCAGTAAGCTGCTCAAGGATAGAGGATGTAGGGTGGAGGCAAAAGATTGAGCCTCAACCCTCAACGGAGCGATCCTCTGACCTCGAACAGAATAAAATATTCTGCAACGTCAGCCTTGTGAAGCAAAATTATGCGGCCTTCTTTTTAGGTCTCATGGGTTTTTCACAGCAGATAATATCACAGGCATCGATGCACCCGCACACCTCATCCACTCTTATACCAAGACCGCACACGCTACATTTATAAGCATCGCCCTTCTTGGCACCTTTCTTGGTAACCTTCTTTACTGCTTTCTTCTGAACCATGGTTTCCTCCTTTTCTTAATTCTCATCCTTACCTGAGATCTCCTCGATAGCTTCCAATTCGAATTTGATATTTCCGACCGGAAGGTCCAGTTCGATTAAGATTGGAATCTTTTCCCTATTGTTCAAATACCAGATGCGGATCATCCCTTCCTTATCCCCAAAGGTGGAAAAGGGAGTGGTCGACTCTAAACTAACAGCCTCCACCTCTCCATACATTTTTGAACTTACTTTTTCCTTCTTTGCATGAAAAACCATTTGGCGTAACTTCATCCCGTCGTAGAGGGATATTCGAATGTCTTGGCCTGGATGAAATTCATCTCTCAGATAATATCGGGCAAACATTGAAAGGGGATCATAGGTCGCAGGGGGAAGGGAAATCTCCTGCCTCCCATCCTCCCCTTTTTTCTCCACCACGACCTTTTGATGAGCGCGATCGAAGGTAAGCGTTTGAATATAGTTTTTATTTTTAATTAGAAGACCTTCTTGGTCAACCTCCTTCACATATCGAATTGGAGCGCATGTCTCTTTTTCTATGGTTGAGGTAAAACGGTTGTTCATACGAAATAATAATCCTAAATAGCCAAGCGAATCGACATTTGCATAGACTTGATAGAGAGGCTGTCCGTGTTCTATGGATCCGTTTTCAATTTTTATAGTGGCCTTAAGGATTGGAACACCGAATTTTTTCGCAGTATATATGAAACATTTCCCTGATCTCAGTTCAGCATTTGGGGCCTGTCCATCGCCATGGCCTATGGACCCCAACAACAAAACGATAACCAAAAGAAGAAGCGTCTTAATTTTCATTTCCCATTTATAGAATACTCTAAGCCCGGGCACACTATACTCTACGCTCTATGCCCCATGCTCTATGCCCTATGCCCTATGCCCCATGCCCTATGCATTTTCTTACCCACAGTCCGAATAGCCACAGAGACATTTCACGCAACCCTCTTCAAAGAGAAGAGACCCTCCACATTCAGGGCATGCCCCCCTCAGGGAAAGTGGAAAAGATTCATTTAGAGATGCTTTTTTGATAGGGATTATAAGGCCTCCTTCTTCATTCATATTATTTGGGAAGGCACTATCATTTCTTGTACCTTCAACCTTAACTTCACCCTTAACCTTTTTTTTATCTTGTAAATGCCATTCAATGGCCTTGGCTATGGCATCGGAGCAGGAGAGGATCTTTCCCTCCTGATACCAGACCGGCATATGGCAACTGATCCCTTTTAACTGTCGAACGACATCCTCTGGTTCAATCCCGGATCGGAATGCCAGAGAGACGAGACGCCCAATTGCCTCGGATTGAGAGGCTGCACAGCCACCTGCTTTCCCAATCTGATTGAAGATTTCAAAAAGATTCCCCTCTTCGTCCTCATTGACGGTTACGTAAAGGTTTCCACAACCGGTCCAAACCTTTCGGGTGGACCCATGGATCACATTCTGTCGAGCTCTCGGCCTCCTATCAACCCCAGTCAACTTATCTTCGCCCATCGAGCCATTCTGGTTGAGGGAAATCACCCCCTTATAGAGAACCTGCTTTGTTCGACTCCTGTCTCGGTAGATGGTGACCCCTTTACACCCCAGTTCGAAAGCAAATCGATAAACCTTTGCTACATCATCCACAGTGGCTTCGTAAGGAAAATTGACTGTCTTTGAAACTGCATTGTCCGTATACTTTTGAAAAGCGGCCTGCATCCGAATATGGTCTTCGGGAGAAATGTCATGGGCTGTGACAAAGAGCTTCTTGATCTTCTCAGGGACCTCCTGAAAATTCTGGATATTGCCTTCTTGAGCGATCTTTCTCATAAGATCTTCGGAATAGAATCCTTCTTTCTTAGCCACTTTCTCAAAAAATGGATTGACCTCCAAGAGTTCTTTGCCATCCAGGACATGTCGAATAAAAACCAACGCAAAGATGGGTTCGATTCCTGACGAAGCTCCTGCGATGATAGAGATCGTCCCTGTAGGTGCGATTGTGGTGACCGTAGCATTCCTCATCGCATCCCAACGGTTTTTCAAAATACTACCTTGTAAATGAGGGAAAGAACCTCTCTTTAAACCCAATTCCCTGGAGGCATTCCTCCCTCTTTCCTGGATAAAGTTCATCACCTGTTCCCCAATCTCTAAGGCTTTCGAATCATTGTAGGGAATCCCTATTTGAATCAAAAGGTCAGCAAATCCCATGATTCCTAAGCCAATCTTTCGATTGGCCTTCGTCATAGCCTCAATTTGGGGAAGGGTATAGCGATTCATATCGATGACATTGTCCAAAAAATGGACCGCCTTTTCGGTGACCGAACCCAGCCTCTCCCAATCGACCGTTCCATCCTTAACCATATTGGAAAGATTGATGGAGCCGAGATTGCAGGATTCATAGGGAAGAAGGGGTTGCTCTCCACAAGGATTGGTGCTCTCAATCTCCCCTGCTTGAGGAGTAGGGTTGTCCTGATTGATCCGGTCGATGAAGATGATTCCTGGATCTCCATTCTTCCAGGCATAATAGACTATCTTTTCAAAAACCTGACGGGCATCGAGAAACCGAATGATCTCTTTCGTCCTTGGATTTCGGAGGGGGTACTCCCTGCCCTCCTCTACGGCCTCCATAAATTCTTTAGTCGCAGCCACGGAGATATTAAAATTGTTGAAAGAGTGGTCCCCCTCTTTGCATTGGATGAAATCGAGGATATCGGGGTGGTTCACACGAAGGATACCCATATTCGCTCCCCTTCGAGTCCCCCCTTGTTTGACCGTCTCCGTAGCTGTGTCGAAAACCCTCATGAAGGAGACAGGCCCGCTGGAGATTCCATGTGTGGAACCCACCACATCGTTTTTCGGCCTAAGCCTTGAAAAGGAGAAGCCTGTTCCACCACCGCTTTTCTGAATCAGAGCCATCTGCTTAACGGCATCGAAAATCTCCTCCATCGAATCCCCCACAGGAAGGACGAAGCAGGCAGAAAGCTGTTGAAGCTCTCTTCCGGCATTCATGAGAGTGGGAGAATTCGGAAGGAAGTCCAGCGACGCCATCAGGAAATAGAATTCCTCTTCAATGGGATCCAGATCAATCTGTGAAGGATAGATCTGGTCCGCTTGAGCAATATTCTTTGCCACACGCCTGAATAGTTCTTCAGGCGTTTCGATCACATTTCCTCGAAGGTCTTTTTGAAGGTAACGCTTTTCGAGCACCGTGATGGCGTTCGGTGTCAGAAAACCCAGTTCCATTTCCTTCTCCTCTACTTTTTATCATCCTAATAAAAAAGGTTAGCATAATGTTGTGCGTTGTCAAGATCAAAAAGATTTAAATGATGATATTGAGGTCAATCCAGCTCCCAATGGTTTTGAAAAACAACTTATTCTATGTTAATTTTCCATCCATCTCTTTCCCCCTCCGAGGCCGTCGGCCATTTAGAAATACTGAGGGAGAAAAAAATGGTCAAGGTATACCCCTCCCGATTCTGCTTGACCCATTCGACGCCGCCACGCTCTGCCTTTTAAGGCGGGATAAAGAATCACCGCTCAGAGCTTGCCCTGAGCGAAGTCGAAGGGGTCAACCCCTGCCTGCCGGCAGGCAGGCTGAGCAAACCCCAGCATTTATGCTGGAAAGCCGAAGGGTTGACTTAATTCTCTTAATCTTGTAGAGTTTTCATGTCGTTTGATTCGCATGTTTTGTGTGGTTTGTTTGATTTTTGCCTTCTATGCTGCCTGAGTCTCTTCCCCATTACAGTGTCGGTCCTTTCTTCGGCTTTGCCACAAACGCCGTCATGACACTTCTATGTTTAGTCACCTTGGCTCTTTACCGCCACTATCGACCTCTCCGCAGCCTCTTCCTCTTCTACCTCTCCTCAACCTTCTTCTTCTTCGGTTGGGTCGTTTATGGGCTTCAGAAATCGCCAGAATCCATCCTTTTAGGGTACAGAATTGATCTGGCTTCTTTAGCCCTTTTACCAGCAAGTTGGGTTTGGTTCGCCTTAGCCCTTTTCAACGAGAGACCCGGTCGGCTTCCTTGGATCGTGACCGGAATAAGTCTCTGTCTTTCTGTTCTGGCCCTTTTTGGGAGAGGGCCCTGGCTTTTGGGGTTTCCTCTGGAGACACATCAAGTTGCTGTTGATATTTTGCGGCCTCAATCAAAACTCCTTAGGCCACTGATTCATTCTTTCTGCCTGGTGGTCTGCCTTTTTTACTTTTTCCTGATCATCATAAGATTGTGTCGTTCCAAAGCTCCGCGACCCGTATACCTCCTCCCTGTCGCCATCGGACTCTCATTCTGGTTCTTGGGTGGGCTTCACGACGCAATTCGCTCCACAGGGGTAATCCTCTTTTCAAAAGATCAGGTGTTGTGGTTTACCTCTTTTTGGCTCTCAATCCTCTTAACCATTGCTGTTGCACTCCATTTTCGTTCCTTAGAGCAAGCTGTTCGCGAGGCTCGGGATGTCTTTGAACGGTTTGTCCCTCCAGCTTATCTCCGCCGCATTGCCGCCAAGGGATTAGGATCAATCCGTTTGGGTGAGGCCGATCAGCAATGGGTCACGATCCTCTGTTGCGACATCCGAGGGTTTACTTTTTTATCCGAGCGTCTCAACCCGAGTCAATTGGTGGCCTTTGTCAATCAGCTCTTTGAAAGAATCACATCAGTTGTAAATGGGTGGCAGGGAGTGATCGACAAGTTCCTTGGTGATGCGGTTTTATGTATTTTCGAGGAGCCTCGCTCTGCCGAACGGGCTGTGGCTTGTGGGTTGGACATGCTCTCTGCAGTTAACTCATTCAATTCTGAGAAGAATCTAACAGCTGACCAAGCAGTCAAGATCGGCATCGGCGTCCACACAGGTCCGGTCATCCTGGGAACCATTGGCTCTTCTGATCGGATGGATTCCACGGTTCTTGGCCTAACTGTAAATCTCGCCAAGCGTCTCGAAGAAGTTACAAAGCCTTTGGGTGTAGATATGATCATTTCGGACCAAGTAGCTAATCGACTACCAACTGGGCACAATGATCGACTCAGGAAATTCGGCGAGGTTTTAGTTAGGGGGTATTCAGAACCGGTGGCCATCGCAGAGGTGTATAACCACGATCCACAGGAATTACGAGATATCAAGGACCGGATCAAACCTATTATGTCTGAAGGGATCGACCTGTTTGAGGCTGACCGTTTTGAGGATGCTTTGTCAAAGTTTCAGGAGGCTCAAACCCTCTTTCCTCAGGATCTCCCCCTCCAACTTCTGATTACTTCCCTGAGACAAGCTTTAGAGCAAGGACAGAAGGTCAAGGGAGCAATTTTGCTTGATTTCAGATAAACCCTATTGTTGCATAAAGATCCGGTTGGATTAACTGGATACCATCATAAAAAGTCGGTTTCCAGCATTTTGATGACCTCTTCCCCCGTGGAATAAGAATCATATTCGATAGCATCAGGTATTATTTGCTCCGCTATTGGGAGTTTTATCTTTCCAGAGAAGATGTAAAACCTATTCCACAGGGTCACCATTTGGTTAATCCAGCAGATGACAGTGATTTAAGAGTCGTCTCTTAATTGCCAAAGGTTTGATGAATCTGAGCGCCGAATTTAATGCAACAACAGGGTAAATTTATATCCAATTTGGTAAGATGCGGTTACAAAGATGGTAAATTTTTTTCCATTTTAGACACAAAAATGTCATTTTCTTTTGTCAGCACGATAAATTTTAAAAAATAATTCGTTTTAAATCTCAATAAGTTGACAATATTTGTTAGTCTGGTATAGAAAATGCAGATATAAAATTCGGTTTTGAATTAAAACTATATTATTTTATAAAAGTGATTTTCATCAATAATGTCTTGAATTCGAAAGTATAATCCTGATACTTTGTCTGGTAATGATTGCAAAAAAAAGAGAAATTTTCATTTTGGCTTTATTCCTTGACAGAGGCCAAAATTTGTATTTATATGAAATTTAAATAAAATAGAGATAATCATTCTTTAAACAGAGAAGCTGGAGGGAAAAATTATGGACCGTTTCAAAAATTTCCTGATAAGACATTTTGAGCAAATTCTTGTTACTGTCATACTGATTGCTGCATTTGCCGGAACCTATTTTATCGAAGAAGAGTCCATTGTCCTCAACTTCTATTATCTCCCTGTCCTTGTGGCAGGTTATTTTCTTGGACGAAGAACAGGTGTTCTTACAGCAGTCTTTTCTGTTCTGGCGGTGCTGGTCTTCGTCTTGATTTTTCCCTATCGTT
>Ga0315291_10009887_pt1 | contig 11688 bp, 15 predicted proteins | sample YL17G12_20_MG_FD_203070 | JGI IMG/M metagenome (GOLD analysis project Ga0315291, IMG submission 203070) | Sediment microbial communities from Yellowstone Lake, YNP, Wyoming, USA - YL17G12_20 | ecosystem: Environmental > Aquatic > Freshwater > Lake > Sediment | place: USA: Wyoming | collected...
CAAGGCGGCCAGTTGTCGCCAACTGCCAAGGCGGATTTGAACAAGTACCTGTCGGGAGAAGCGAAAACCAAGATGCGCGCGGTAGTCGCGGACGTGTATTCGACCGGCGGCGACCTGACGACCAACTCGCAGGTAAAGGTGTCGGTTGAGCGGTTTGGTGGCGACCGCATGAATGATTCAATGTTTGAGGGCTACGATGAACGCTGCGCCGGTCGGGTTCGCAGCGCCTTCCGGTTGCCACCGCTTTTCACAGGGAACACCGAGGACTACAACTTCGCCTGTTACGACGAGCAAACCGAGACCCTGACGGACCAAGGCTGGCGTAAGTGGTCGGAGTACAGACCGGGCATGAAGGTCGCGTGCGTGGACCGGCGCACAGGGCGCATGTCGTATGAAACCCCCGCTGCCCTGAGCGTGTATGACGTGCAAGACGTGCCGATGCACCATTTCACCGGGCGCGGGTTAGACCTGATGATTACTCCGAAGCACAACATGCTGTGGAAAGAGCATGGCTCATGGCGGTTGGCTCCGATTGAGCAGATGGAGGCCAAGCGCCGCGTGTTGTTCCGTTCGTCTGTGGTATGGGCCGAAGGCCAGCGATTGGAGCACTTTGAGTTCCCTGTGCCGCAGCATGTACAGGTACGCAACACAATGGCGGTGACATCGCTGCGCTGGGAGGCCGACGTGTTCCTGAGTCTGCTGGGGTGGTATGTGTCTGAGGGGCACACCCCCGCGCAGCAGACCTCCATCGTGGTGACGCAGAAGAAGCCGCATCGTCTGGACGAGATTCGTGCTTTGGTGGCCCGCACAGGGGTGGCGTGGCACGATCAGGTGTCGGCCACGGGCACGCACAACTTCCACGTCAAGGACGCGGACGTGGCGGAGTGGTTCGCGGCGCTGGGCCGTGAGTCCCACGAGAAAGCCCTGCCCCCGTGGGTGCTCAATCTACCTTTCGATCAGTTGCAATCGCTGTTCAACGCCTTAATGGCAGGGGATGGCACCGTGGATTCGCGCCCGGATCGAAAGACGTGCGCGTATGCGACCACTAGCCCTGTACTGGCGGATCAAGTGCAGGAGATTGCACTGAAGCTGGGCTATCGCGCCAAGATAGGCGTCAACCGTCCCGGCACGTACGCAGGCCCTGACGGTCACCCGGTGTATCGGGTCATGATGTGTGAGGCGGACACGATGGACGTGAGCCTGCCGCAGAATCGTCAACGGGTCAGCTACACCGGCAAGGTGCATTGCTTCACAGTGCCCACAGGCGTGTACGTGACGCGCCGCAACGGGTGTGTCTCTGTTCAAGGCAACACGGCGTATGCGAGTTACGTGGTCGCAGAGGCGCAGGTGTTCAAGCCCGAGCGCGAGGCGTTTGATGAGGTAGTCAACAACACGTTGATGGCAGAGATTGCCCCCGATTTCGTGTACCGCAGCCTGCCGCTGACGGTGCATGACGTTGCCGTGCAGTTGCAAGCCATGACACTGGCCAAGGACGTGGTTGATCGGGAGTCCTTCGTGGATGAGGTGAACGAGATCGCGGGCCTGAACCTGAATTTCCAAGACCCGATGACCGACCCGATGTCGCCTGCCAACCCAGATAGCCCCCTTAACCCGCTGAATGATCCACGCAAGGCCCTTATGCCGGGGCAGGACAACCCCTTTGACAAGGGTGGGGGCAAGCCTAACCCCTTCGACAAGAAGGTTGCAGGGGGCATCCCGCAGCCTGTGAAAGGCGGGCCTACTGTGGCTTCCACCAAGCCCAAGAAACCGATGCCCGCCGGGTTCGCTAAGACCGAGGAGGGGCTGGTCCTGAAAGATGACCAGTTCCTGAACCTAGCGGAGGACTGGGCTGCGCATTTGTCGGGGGATCGGGAATTCGGGGCGGCTAACGTCAATTTCATGCAATCCGTGATTGCTGGCCTGCACCCCCAGAACCGCAAGCTTTTTAATGCCTACGTGGGCATGAAGCTCGCGCCCGGTGCGAAGTATGACCCGGACGGGATTTCCGACCTGATCAGCTGTGCAGGCGATTGCCTGAGCGAATGAGGAGAACCACATGGAAAAATCGCAGAACCCGTCCCACAAGGACGATGACAAGAAGGTGCAACCCCCCGAGCCACCCCCCGCGCCTGCCAGCGTTGTGCTGAGGGAATCTGTACGTGCGGAGTTGCTGGTCGTGGAGGAGGCAGCGTCGAGTTACGAGTCGTCTCCCGGCAGGACCGCGCTGATCGCGCAACTACGGGCGGGGTACACGGTGTCGGGTGGAGCCTACGCCTATCTGCGCGACGTACTGCCCACGCACATAGCCCGTCTAAAAGCGGAGGCGGATGCCTTGGAGTATTCCTCTATGCAACAGCGGAAATTGCAGTTAGCTACCGCTATGAAAAAGTTGCTTTAGCATCTTTGAGTCCAGTCGAAAAGATGGCGTGGTTGAACGCTACCCCATGGTGCTCTGGGATGACAATGTGGCGGAGTACGGTGACAAGGCAGACCCGTGGTCCGTCACTCTCTCGGATAAGTCTGCCCGCAGGTACACGATTCGGGCTTGATTAGACAAACGCGCCGTGCTACACTCTGCTCTGGAGTCAAGGAGGGAATCAGATGAGCGTCAAATGTTCTTGGAGCGGTAGTCAGTACCAGCGTAGCCAGTTGGCTACGACGCACATTTCTCCCGCTGCGTTGGTTGAGCAGGGCGTGGGGGCTGAGAAGGCTATGCGTCTCGGCGGCACCTTCGCCCACTGCCCCGGCTGTGGTCGAGAATTGAAGCTGCGTAAGGGGTTGCACAACCGTGCGTACCTGATGATCCCGCAGCACAACAAGGAGGGAATCAAATGAGCACGCGGAATCTCCAGTTCTACCAGAAGTGGAACAAGTCGAAAAAGCATATGTGGATCACCAAGGCTATCGCGACAGCGATGCCTGACCTGTACGCCAACGAGGACAAAAAGCCCGAGGACGTGCCGGTGGTGTTGAAGCTGTTCAACCCGTGTGGTGCGGGTACGTGGTACATCACCGAGGCCGATCTGGACGAGGGCATCGCCTTCGGCTACTGCGTGATTCACGAGGGCGAACTGGGCTACGTGAGCCTCGCGGAACTGACGGCGTACAAGGGTCGGCTGGGTCTCGGCATCGAGCGCGACGAGCACTTTGAGGGCACGCTCGCGGACGTGATGCAGAAGGAGTACGCATGACCGGCCCCGGACGCAACTGGCTGAACATGCAGTCTCACCCGACTGACGCATGGGCGTTCTGGAAAACCAAACGCCCGGAGTTGGAGGAGATGCGGGACGCCTACGACGCCATCGTGGAGTGCATGACTGGCAATGCCGTCATGAGCGAAAAGAAGGCCCATGAACTGCTGGACAAGCTGGTCTCGTGGGCCCGCCGCGAAGCGGTGTGCGACGAGATTTTCAGTTCGTCCGAGGGGGCATGATTAGACAAACGCTACCAGACGTGAGATACTCGTGTCTGGTGGTTCAAGGAGGGATTGTGATGATGAAGCTGTTCCAGATTTTCATGACTGCGGAAGATGCCAAGCGGGTAAACGCTGGCAACACCCAGTTGCCCGCCTACAAGGCACATTGCGATGCCGCGATTCTGGGCAAGTTCCCCGGCAAGCAGTTCTACGCGCACGTGGCGGACATCGACACGAGCGACCTCAATTACGCTTTCGAGATCGGCAACATCGGCCCGGAAGACAAGATCGTGAGGCGCGCAGCGATGCACTCGGTCTCCGTGGGTGACGTGCTGGAAGTCAACGGGGTCGGGTTCATGGTCAAGAGCGTGGGCTTTGAGGCGGTCGAGGACTGGTCATGAGCCTGCTCAAATTCAGTGGGGTGTACACCGCGACTTACGTCAGTCCGAAGTACTGGCCGGGGCTGTGCTTTGGGGATCTACAGCGCGAAGGCTACCTCACGAAGTCACACCAGAAGGGCTGGTCTGACGACTGCTACGATATCGTCTGGACCGTCGTCGGGGATATCGAATTCACCGACACGCACGGCAATCACTGGAAGCAAGGCGACAAGATCGTCTGGGAGGCGTGAAGTGCGCAGTGGTATCAGGCTGCACTCCAAGTTCGGAGTGAACGCGACGATTCCCCTCTGTTTCTGGTGTGGCAAGGAGCGCAACGAAGTGGTATTGCTGGGGGCAGCCTATAGGGGCGAAGCTCCCAAGAATCTGTGCCTAGATCGTGAACCCTGCGACAAGTGCGCAGCCAACATGGCCAAGGGCATCACGATCATGGAGGCGCGGGAGAAACATGGCCCCACGGGGCGCTGGGTGGTGGTTACCGAAGAGGCGGTGCAACGGCTGTTTCAGCCCGAGTCTACTGTGGAAGCGGTATTGCGGCACCGCAAGGCGTACATGGAGCCGGAAGTGTTCCAGAAATTGTTTGGCGATCATCTGACCAAGGAGTGACGTTATGGCAAACAGAAACGCAGAAGCCTTTCCAGTTTCGGATGAGGGAGCCATGGTGGGCGGACTCACCAAGCGCGAGTACGCGGCAATCCACATTCTCGCAAGCATCGCGACACGGGATGCGGGTCCTGCCACTTTCGACAGGCGCGATTCGGACAAGGCGCTGGCCGCGCAGGCGCTCCGGCTGGCCGACGCGCTGATGGATGCCCTTTGACAAACTACTGCGGTTAGCGCATACTCAAGGCTGGTGGTCAAGGAGGGAATTCGATGAGTCTGCATCCTTTTGAAAATGCCGGGTTGGGCAAAGCGCCCTTCCACTGCACACACGTGGTGGATTCGTGGTCGGCGTGCCAGTACTGCGGTACGGCAATTCGCTGGCAGTTCCACATCAAGGGCATTGACGGTGCCCATTTCTACGTCGGCAGCGATTGCGTCGCCAAGACCGGCGGCCATGAGTACGTCGAGAACTTCAAGGCGGTGCGTACGGCGCACGTCAAGAAGCTGCGCGAGATGAAGGCGGCAGCGCGCAAGGCGGAACGCGAAGCCCTGTGGGCGGCGGAGGCGGCAGCCAAGCGAGCAGCGTTCGACGCGGAGCATCCCGGCTTGTACGCCACGATGAAATCGCTGGGCGAAAAGTCGGGCTTCTGCGCGGACATGGCGCGGGCGATTGACCGCTACGGCAATTTGACGGTTCGCCAGTTTGAGGTGGCCCAGCGGATCATGATGGAACAGCTGGACAGGCAGCGCGCGGCAGCGAGCGGCGCGAACAAGGTGTTGGGCGACATGAAACCGCTGGCGGATATGTTCCGGCTGGCTCGGAAACATCTGAAGTACCCGAAACTGACCGTGAACATCGGCGCGACGGCGTACACCTTCGCGCTTGCGAGCGACAACAGCAGGAATCCGGGTCACATCTACGTGAAGCGGGATCGGGTTTACATCGGCAAGGTGTCCCCGGCGGGTGAACTCCAGTTGTCTCGGGACGCGCAGGCGGGCGACCGGGAAGCGATCAATGAGTTTTCCAAGAACCCGGCGGCGGTTGCTGGGTTGCACGGCAAATTGACTTCGCAGTGCGCCTTCTGTAGTAAGACTCTCTCAGACGAGAGGAGCAAGGAAGTTGGGTACGGGAAAATATGCGCGTCCCATTTTAACCTCCCTTGGGGATAGATTCGGACGGCAGGTGGTGCTGAAAACTTACGTGGAGCAGGGACGCTCCCGCTGCCTCGTTCGCTGTGACTGTGGCACTGAGCGGTCTGTTCTCGCGTTTACCCTCCTCAATGGCAAGAGCCAATCCTGTGGGTGCCTTTCCCGTGAGAGGAACACCACGCATGGCATGTACGGCACGCCGACTTATCGGACGTGGATTGCTATGAAAGGGCGTGCGGATAACCATCTGGGAACTAAGCGATGGTACGCCCACGTCAAAGTCTGCACGCGCTGGCAGCGGTTTGAAAACTTCCTCGCTGACATGGGAGAGCGCCCCACTGGAAAAACTATTGACCGTATCGACGGCACCCGTGGGTATGAGCCGGGTAACTGCCGCTGGGCCACAGCCGTTGAGCAGGCCGCCAATCGACGCCCAAGAACGCGCCCGGTGGCTTTGATTAAACGTGCCCGGTCTATGCGAGCTAAGGGGATGCCTTTCTATCGCATCGGAGAGGCGCTGGGCGTGAGCAAGACAACGATCAGCAACTGGCTGGCGGTTTGACAAACGTGCTACACTCATGACTGGTGGCAAGGAGGGATGACGATGACGGAAAGAAAAATTGACGTGCGGGTGGAGAACCACGGCACGATCTTCATGATCAGACCGCAGACCAAGGCGGCGGAGGCGTGGATCGAGGCCAATGTCCAGACCGAGGGCTGGCAGTGGATGGGCAAGGGGCTGGGCGTGGATCACCGTTACGCGGAAAACCTCGTGGCGGGCATGATCGAAGCGGGGCTGGAGATCGAGTGACCGAAATGCACGATGCGCTACATCAGCATTTGGAGGCCATGGCGACCTTCATGCGGGCGTTGAGCAACCCCGGTAAGCCGCTGCCTTATGCGGGCATGGAGGACTTCGTACTGCGTGAAGGTAGGGACATGGACTTGACTCCTACGGACCCCCAGCTGGAAATGGGCACGGCCAAGGAGTGCTTCGCCAACGCGACTCACTACATGCTCCAGAATCAGGGTTGCGTATACGCTGAGGGCTACGTGATATCGCCCAAGCTGCCGATTGCGATTCATCATGCGTGGGTGCTCAATCCCGAGGGACTCGTACTCGACCCAACGCTGGAATGGCGCGAAGGGGCGGCTTACATGGGGGTGTCGTTCACCCGCAAGGATTTGTTGCGCCGGATTACCAAGTCTGGTTACTACGGGTTGTTCTGCGCGGACGGGATCAGGATTTCTGACCTCGTGCTGGGGCTGGACAAGAAATTCACCTACAAGGGAAAGTCTGCATGAAACGCAAGCACCGCAGTGGACGCCGTACCGAGTTCCCCGCCGGAACGAAGCTGCACCGCAAGGCCCTGAAGAGCCAGTTCGGTACCAAGGGCTATCGCGAGTATTTTAAGGCGAAGCCGGTCCACGCCCGCGTTTGACTGCTGTAGAGTCGAGGGCATTCGTCAGGAGTGCCCATGGCCACACCGAAACACGCGGCATTTTTGGACCTTGAAGAAACCCTCGCGCATCGTTTCCGCAATGCGTGGTCCCGATACTGGACCCCCTTGTCGGAAGAAATGGTGCAGCTGGCTGCACGAAGCGAGTTTGACGCTGCCCATCGGCTGGCCGAGTCCATCGACCTCGCCCCCCTGTTTGACCGTCAACGCACCTTCGCCCGCACCGTGGGCATGGCGGCTTTGCTGTTGGGCGCGAGCCGCGTCAGCAACGTCAGGCACTCGCACGTGGCCAAGTCGCCGCCGAAGAAAGAGCTGTACGGCCTGATCGACCAGATGGGCTTGATGCTATCGCGCAACGCCACGCAGAAGCTGCGCGAGCAGGCGCACGCGTGGGTGCACGAGGAGGAGTCGAAGCTGCTGAAGTTCGACCCCTCGCAGCCTCGTGACGAGCGTGGACGGTGGACGGACGTGACAGGCACCCCTGAGTTCAAAGCGTGGTTCGGTGAGTCGAAAGTGGTGGACGCCGAAGGCAATCCACTGCGCGTGTATCACGGGACGACGGCGGATATAGACGAGTTCAAGCTGGGCAATTCAAGCAACGCCGACATGGATACAGGCGTCGGGTTTTTCTTCGCCGGGAGCGCGAGCGAGGCGGGCTTTTTCACACAGGAACCCACCGACCTGATGGGCAGCCGCAGTGATCAGTATTCGCGCAACGCGGCAATCCTCCCGGTGTACCTGCGCATCAAGAACCCCAAGGTCTACGAGACGCAGGCGGAGTACCGCGCCGATTTTGATGAGGCCCCCTACAACCGGGAGGGTCACGGCGAGGCGATGTTCCAACATCTCAGTGCGCAGGGGTACGACGGGGTCATCGTGCGCGATTCGATGCTGGACGGAGAAGGAAGCGGCGCTTGGTATGTGGCATTTTATGCCGAGCAGGTGAAGTCGGCGTTCAATTCACGCCCGAGCAACGACCCGCACCTAATGAAGGGCGAGGTGGTCAATCAGGAAGAGCACGCGCTGACCAAAGCCGACTGGAATGAAGAAGAGCACCCACGCGGTAAGACGACGCCAGACTCGACGCCGGGAAGTTTCACGTCGGTGACAGGCACGCCAGCGTTCAAAGCGTGGTTCGGGGGCAGCAAGGTGGTTGACGCCGAGGGCAATCCTTTGCGCGTGTACCACGGGACTACTGCGGAGTTCTCTGTCTTCGACAGTTCATTGGCAGGCTATGGGACGGACAGTAACCGCGACAGTGCGTACTGGTTCTCCGATTCCCCCGAGGTGGCGGGGGTATTCGCAGGAAGCACTGCCGGAGGTAGCTACACGACTGTCGGGGGGGAGAAGGTTGAATGGGGGAGGTCACAGATTCTGCCTGTGTTTCTGTCCATGAAGAATCCGTACATCGACGAGAAGGGCAAGTACGCCAAGCAGGGTGGCCTCACACGGGCGCTCATTCGTGAGCTAGAGAATGACGGGTATGACGGGGTGATTTGGCCGGAGTCGTCATACGACTTACCAGATACGACGGATCAAGGGCCTGTCAAAGGGTACCGCCGTGATCGGTTTGGGCGCGTATTCGGTAACGAGGTTCCCTATCCGACGCAGTACGCCGTGTTCCATTCAAATCAGATCAAGTCGGTGTTCAACGCGCATCCGACGAAGCACCCTGACCTCACCAAAGCCGAGAAGGCCGACCCCAACCGCAACCAAGTGAAGATCAACGTGGCGGGCAAAAACTACTTTGGCCTCGCCGCGTCGATTCAGGTGTCGCGCCTGTCGGCGTTCGGTTTTCTCGCGGAGGCGGCTGATGCGGGCATCCTGAACTACCGTATTGACGCCGTGCTGGATGAGCGTACCTGCGAAGTGTGCAGGCAGATGGACGGCTGGGTATTCCCGGTCGAGGCGGGCATGGCGCTGGCACAGCAGATCATGGACACCGACGACCCGGATACGCTCAAGTCCATCGCCCCTTTCTACGCCCAGAACAAGGCATCGCTCGCGGCACTCAAGGGTTACGCCACCGAGGATTTCATCAACGAGGGCATGAGCTTGCCCCCCTTCCATCCGCTGTGTCGTTGCATTCTGACCCCGACTGACGAGCCAGCGGACATCCACCCCACCCAGCTGTCGGATCGCGTGGCGCTGGCCTCTCAGACGCTCTATGGCGAGGGCGACGGCACCCGCCTGACGCAGGACCTGTTCGGGCTGGAGCGCGCCCCAGACGATGCGGTAGCGCCGCCCACGCCGGAAGAGAGCACTGCCCTACAGCGCCTGCTCGACTTGCTGGCCAACCCGCCCGACGTATTTGCCCCGTTCCAAGCGCGCACGCCAACGGAGGCGGCGTGGATCAAAGACGTGGTAAGCGGCTGGCTGGAACCCACCGATGTACCCCCGGCAGCACTCATCACCCCCCAGCCGTTTGAAGGAACTACCATCCCTCAGGACTACGTGAAGCCGTTCGATCCGGCGAAGTTGCGCCAACTGGCGGCTTCCCGGTGGCCATGGCTCGCGGGACTGCTGGGCTGGCTGGCCCTGCGAGATCGAGAACCGGAACCTGCCCTCGTGCCCGATGACGAGGAATACGACGACGAGGAACTTCCATGACGTACTTCTTCCGGCAGCAGCAGATGGCCAAGGGCTGGGGCAAAGAGATCAACGCGGCGTGGGATGAAGTCGATCATCCTCGCGGGAAAACCACCCCCGAGTCGAACGACGGCAGCTTCATGCCGAAGGGCGGCGGAGCCTCGCACGAGAATGGTGGGATACCGAGAGGTGCCGTAGAGGTTCCCGGTTCTGGTGGGGGGGCTTATCAGGCTCCTCCAGAGCAGTCGATGCCGGGGGGCAAGTTCGACCCCAACTACGTCAATCAGGACAACTGGACGCTCTCCAACAAGCAGCCCAGTCCCGCAGAGATGCGGCAGCACGGGCGCGAAATGGGGCAGGCTGTCCGTGACGTGGCTGACGCCGTTCCGGGCAGTGTAGAGCGGTTAGCAGAAGTACAGCAGCGGTTAGCGGGTGAGTACGGGAAAGACTACGCTCGTCAGACAACGCAATACGCGGCTGACCTGATGAAGGACCCTGCGGCAGCCGCCAATGCGGCACGGCTAGATGCACTGGCGGATGCGGGCCACTCCCACACCGCAGGCGAGGCCAAGGCGAAGGCTCCGCCGCTGGGTCCGGGCGTGAAGGGCACCAGCTACGTGCCTCACGACAAGGTGGACGTGGGGGCCATCCTGTACACCGCATGGGGCTACGACCAAACCAACACCGAGTTCTACGAAGTCACGGGGGCGTCGAAATCCGGCAAGACCGTGACCATCCGTGAACTGGCCAAGGAGACTTCCGATAGCGGCTTTTTGGCAGGCCATACGCGGCCTGTGTTGGGGCACTATCGCGAGGGCGAGAAGCCCATGACCAAGAAGGTCTCGGCCAGCAATACGCTGAAGATCCACGGCAACTACGGCTACGGTCATTTGTGGGATGGCACCGACAAGTCCGTTTCTTGGGGGCATTGACATGAGCAACAGTCCGGTTGAATCCCGCATCGCCATCGCTAAGCTCGATGCGAAAAAGCAAATCGCTTATGGCATGGTCTACCTGCCCTACGTCCCGGACAGTCAGGGCGACTTCATGACCCCCGAAGAGATTGAGCGGGTCGCGCACAATTTCCTGAAGAAAGGCGCAGTCGAGGCCATCGACACCGAGCACAGCCTCGTGCGCAACGGTTCCGCTGCTGTCGAGAGCTTCATTGCCCGCCCCGGTGACCCGGACTTTGTTCCGGGATCGTGGGTGTTGGGCGTTCACATCCCAGACAAGGGGATATGGGCCAAGGCCGAGTCAGGTGAACTCGGTGGCTTCTCCATGTACGGCACTGGGCGTCGGCAGCAGCGGATTGTCGAGATCGAGGTGCCCGACGAGGGCGTGCTGTTCGGCAAGACCGAAGCAACGGGCGGCGCGGGCGCGCACGAGCACATTTACGCGCTGGATTTCAACGACAAGGGCGACTTTCTAGGTGGCGAGACCGACGAGATCAACGGCCACACGCACATGATCCGAAAAGGCACCGTGACTGAGCCGGGTCCAGACGGTCATCGCCACCGCTTCAGCTTCGTGGACACGCTGGCCAAGGGCTGCGGTCCGCTCTCCGAAGAACAGAAGGGCTGGCAGAAGAAGCGTAAGGCATTGCGCAAGGCATGGGACGAAGCTTCCCATCCCCGTGGCAAGACTACGCCCGAGTCGCGGGGCGGGAGCTTTGCGCCGAGTGGTGGGAGCAGCGGGGAAGGGGGCGGCTACAAGACCATTCAGGGCGCGACGCCGATTATTCCTTGGGTCGTGGCGCACACCGTGCTCCAGCGCATGGGGACGGACCCCGTAGCGACCAAAGAGTACGGGGACGACTTCACCCACTGGGCGAACGAGAAGTTCAATTCGGATGCGAAGTTCCGAGCCTCCGTAATGGACGAGCGGGACAGCCAGATGGCTGGAGACGGCGCGGCTGGCCGGGACTTCCTCTATCGGCAGGCGGAAGACTACTTCAAGCAGAACAAGCCTATGGCCATGATGGCTGAGAGGAAGCCCGCTGAACTCACCCCCTCTGGGCATCGCCCGCTGTCCACCATCGCCCGCGAGATCCGTCGTGACTGGGGGCCGAAGGTGT
>Ga0315291_10009889_pt1 | contig 11686 bp, 8 predicted proteins | sample YL17G12_20_MG_FD_203070 | JGI IMG/M metagenome (GOLD analysis project Ga0315291, IMG submission 203070) | Sediment microbial communities from Yellowstone Lake, YNP, Wyoming, USA - YL17G12_20 | ecosystem: Environmental > Aquatic > Freshwater > Lake > Sediment | place: USA: Wyoming | collected...
CCGAGAACAACCGCAACTTCACCATATGCCGACTCTCCTTGGTCCGAACCTCACCCCAGGTCTGCCGTCGGTTCTCTGTCTTCGGTTGGTGCCCCCTCTCCGCGCGCGGAGAGGGGAAGGGAGTGAGGTCACCACAGATACCCTTTGCCACCGAGTCGCTTGAACGCGAGCAACGTCACCGTCGCGATGAGGATCATGATGATGACGAGCGCCACCGCTTTCTCGATATCGGCGGCGGCGTACATGAGGAACATGCCGATGGGCATGACCTCGGTCTTCCAGCGGGTCGAGCCGGAGAAGAACAGCACCGGTCCGAACTCAGCGATGGCCCGCGCCCACGTCATCACCGCGCCGGCGACGAGACCGGTGGCCGCCATCGGCAGCACGACCTTGAAGAACGCCTGCAACTTGGTGCATCCCAGAGTGCGCGCCACCTGCTCGTGTCTGGCTCCGATCGTGTCGAAGGTGGCCTTGATTGCCCGTACGCCGAAGGCGCAGGCGACGAAGAACTGCGCCATGACGATGCCGCGGGTCGTGTACACCCAGGTGGACCCGTCATCCGTGATCCTCTGTCCGGTGGCGAGGGTCAGGATGCCGTTGAGCACGGCGACGACGGCCGCCGGGGTCAGCCGGTTGACCAGATCGCCGACGGGAGTGCCAAAGAACATGAGCAAGCTCACCCCGATGACCGGGGGCGGCACGACGATCGGCAGATCGAGGATCGTGTCCACGACCTTCTCGCCGCGGAAGTGGTGCCGAGAGAGCACATAGGCCGCCGGGATGGCGAAGATCAGCGACAGGATCATCGTGAGAAGCGCGGTGGTCACGCTCAAGCGGATTGCGAAATGCACCTCCGGGTCGCGCAGCGAGCCGAGGAAGACCTGCCATCCCGTCCGGCCCTCGGTATCCTCGGCTTGCGCCAAGTACCAGACATTGCTCAACAGGACGAGAAGGGCTGCTGTCAGGAACACGACCAGCATTGCAGCCAGCAGCGCGGTGAACAGCCGGTTGCCCAGGTCCCCCGTCGGGGCTTTCCTCGCGCCCGATTCGGTCACTTCCGCCCTGGCGAGCGCGCTGCCGTCTTCTTGGGCGGCGGGCCGAAGCCGTGCTTCACGAACACCCGCGTCGCCTCGGCGCTGGCCAGGAAGTCCAGATAGGCCTGCGATTCCGACGGGTTCTTGGTGAATTTCAGCGCGGCCGCCGGCACCGGCGAGCACACCGCGTGCTTGGCGGGGATCGCCATCGTCACTATCTCCCTAGGGCCGTACATGGCGGCAGTCGCGTCCCAAACGATCGCTGCGTCGAGCTGCTTCAGCTTCACCGCGTTGCTCAACTCAGTCACGTTCTGGGCGGACATGACCAGGTTCTTCTCGACCCGCGTCCACAGACCGGCCTTCACAAGGCACTCCCTGGCGGCGCGGCCGATGGCAACCGCCTGGGGGTCGCCAAGCCCAAGACGAACGCCGGGCTGCGTCAGATCGCCGAGGCCTTTGATCTTCTTCGGATTCCCGGCCTGCACGACAAGCACCGTGGTCATCGTCGCGACTACCTTGTAGTCGGGGTGCACCAGCTTCCTGTCAACCGCTTGCTGCATGAAGTACAGCTCGCCGGGCATGTAGATATCGCCCTTCTGCGACACGCAGACATCGGGCAGCAGACACGCCGAACCCTTGTAGTTGTAGTCCACCCGGGTCCCCGTCTTCTTCTCGAACTGCGCTCCGAGTTCGTCCAGCGCCGGCCGGATGCCCGCGCCGGCGTGGACCAGCAGGGTGGTCCCGGTGTTGGCCGCCCGGACGAACACGAGCACGCCCGCGGTGATGGTGATGCACAAGAGAGTCACGAGGATGATACGTCTGGCATGCATTGCAGAGTGTCCCTTGGCTACCGATAGGTCTTGATGGCCGTCGCCTTGAGTGACGCGTATACTGTGTCCCCTTCCCCCACGGCCAATTCACTCAACGCCTGCGCCGAGATCTCGGCACACATGGGCAAGGTGCCATTAAGCGACAGTCTGACCTTGTCGCCCATGTGCACGACTTCTCTGATCTGGGAGCGGAAGACGTTCCTGGCGGACGTAGCCGGGGGCTCGCGGCTGATGGTCACCTCGCTGGGGAAGAACGCCAGCAGAATGCCACCCATCTCCCGCTCTTGGCAGGCCGCGTAGATCATGTTGTCCCCGACCCAGATCTCGGCCAGTCCGTTGTCCGAGGCAGAGACCGCTCCCTCGAAGAAGTTCACGCCGGTCAGCTCTGCCACAAAACGCGATTTCGGGTGTTGCAGCAACTGGTCGCGGGTGCCCGTCTGGAGCACTCGCCCGCGGTCCAACACGCAGATGCGATCGCCGAAGGTGAGCGCATCCACGTAATCGTGCGTCACCATGATGGCGATGCGGCCGATCAGCCGGAGCATTCGCTGGAGCTCGCCCCGCACGTGGTTGCGGGTCTGGGCGTCAAGCGAACCCAGCGGCTCGTCGAGCAGCAGAATCTCCGCCTCGCAGGCGATCGCGCGCGCCAGCGCAATCCGTTGGCGCTCGCCACCCGACAGCGCGCCGGGCCGGCGGCCCTTGAGGTGGCTGATGCCGACGAGGGCGAGGGCTTCGTCAACCTTGGCGGGTATCTGGTCCTTGGGGCGGCGACGGGATCGCAGACCGTACGCGACGTTCTCCCCGACAGTCATGTGAGGGAAGAGGGCGAAGTCCTGGAAAACGTAACCGACGCTTCGCCTCTCGGTGGCGACGTTCGTTGCGCTGGATGAGTCGAAGAGAACCCGGCCGTCGAGCTTGACCAGCCCCTGGTCGGGTTCAACCAGCCCGGCGATGATGTTGAGCGTGGTGGTCTTGCCGCAGCCACTTGGGCCGATGATGACCAGAGTCTCACCCGGTTTCGCCTCGAAGGCGATCTCCAGGGGAAACTCTCGAAGTGTCTTCCTGACCTGCACCGACAGCATGTCCGCCCAACCCATCCGCCCCGGCCGGCCATCTCGCCGGCGGCGAGCAAGCTCGCCAGGCGCCAAGTACTAACACAGCGCGTCCATGGCCATTATCAGAAAATGCTGTGAAAGAACTGTGAAGGGTGGGCGAAGATTTGCCGACCCGGTGTCCCGCTGATCCGCCCTGCTACATCGCCAGTATCTTATCCATCGCCAGCGATGTGTTGGCCAACCGCGTCTCGGGGGCGAAGGTGTAGCCGGGGATCATCTCGGCGATCAGGTAGTCGTTGTACCCGACCGCCTTGAGCGCCTTCATCACCGCCGGCCAGTTCACATCACCCTCGAGCAAGTCAACGAAGCCGTTGATCGTGCCGACCGCCTTGCGGTAGTCCTTGAGATGGACCTTCTTGATGCGCTTGCCCAGGATGGTGATCCACTGCTCCGGGAACCCCAGCGCGAGGATGTTGCCGACATCGAAAAACCAGCCGACATACTCGCTGCCGATCTTGTCAACGAAGTCTCGCGCTTCGACCGGGCTCATGAAGAGCTTGTTCCAGACGTTCTCGATCCCGATCGCCACCTTGTTCTTCTCGGCCGCCGGCGCCAGCGCTTTGAGCGCCTCCTCGACGCGCTGCAAGGCGACATCGTACTGCACGATCTCAGCGTCCGGCATGAAGAATGTCTCGACCGAGCCGGGCACCACCAGGATGCCGGTGGCGCCGAGCTTGCTCGCAACCTCCAGGCACCGGGTCACGATGTGCTTGCCCATCTCGCGCTTCTTCGGGTCGCTGGAAGTGAGCTGGTTGTCCCAGAGCGCGCCGCATGTCACCGACGCCGCCTCGATCCCGGCGCCGTCGAGCGTCTGCTTGAGCTTCGCCACATCGGCGTCGCTCATCTCGATGCTCAGCGGCCCGTCCGTGAACAGGCAGACCTCGATCCCCTGGAACCCCAACTCCTTCGCCTCTCTCACCGCCGCCGCGAAATCCTTCTTCCCCTCCAGCCCACCGGGGAATGACCAGTAGTTGATGCCTTTCTTCACGGCCGTTCTCCTCCGTTCTCGGTTTCCGGTTCAGCGTGATCTTCGTTGGGCAGGAGGTTCGCTCCTGCCACTTCCGCGTCCAGCGCGTCGCCGGCGCAGGTTCTCCTCGGGGATCGGCAGAACTCGGAGCTTATGCCTGACGCCCCATTCCGGACCGGCGATCATATCACCCTCCAGCTCGACTCCCTCGCTGTCGGCGGCGAGGCGGTCGGGCGTCACGAAGGGCTGGCAGTGTTCGCCATGTGGGGCTGCCCGGGCGACACCGCAGAGGTGGAGATCACGGAGGTCGCTCGCAGCTTCGCCCGCGGGGTCGTGCGGTCGGTTGCATCACCATCCCCGGATCGCGCCCAACCGCCCTGCCCGCATTTCGGTGATTGCGGCGGCTGCCAGATTCAGCATATCTCCTACCCCGCGCAGCTTCGGCACAAGACCGCGATGGTGCGGGATGCGATCGCTCGCATCGGCGGAATGCCCGACATCGAGGTGGCTGACGCTTGGGCCATGGGGAAGGAGCCTTGGTTCTACCGCAACCGCGCCGACTACCACGCCGCGCTCGATGCCAGCGGCCAGCTCATCCTCGGCTTCGCCCGCCACCATTCCCACGAGATCGTCTCGCTGCGCGAGTGCAACCTCCAGCATCCGTTCTCCGAGAGCGTGCGTAAGGCGGTGCTCGCCCACATGTCCCGCGTCGCGCAGACGCCGGCCGAGCGCGCCGGGCTGCTTGGGGTCGAGACGCTTGTGTCGTTCGCGTCAGGCAAAGGCCTGGTTACGCTCATCTGCGACGGCCGGCCGCTGTTCGTCGGCTCACTCGCGGAGGCACTGCGCGCCGACTTGCCCGATCTCGCCGGCGTGCTCGCCGCCCGCAGGCGCGGGCATGCCGCGCATCGCTCACCGGCCGAACTGGTGTGGGGCGAATACTACATTGCCGAGCAACTCGCCGGCCAGGAGTACCGCGTCTCCGCCGACTCTTTCTTCCAGAGCAACCCGGCGCAGGCGGCGCGGATGGTCGAGCTGGTGAGTGAATGGGACGGCGTAGCGAAGACCGATACCATCCTCGATCTGTACAGCGGTGTTGGCACGTTTCTGCTGCCGCTCGCCCGCGCCGCCCGCGCGGCAATCGGGGTCGAGGAGAGCGCGGCGGCCATAGGCGATGCGAAGGCGAACGCCCGCGCCTGGCGCTTGCGCAATGTGACGCACTATGAGCGGCGGGTCGAGCGGTTCCTGCCGAGGTTCGTTGAGCGAACCTCACCCCCTTCCCCCTCTCCAAGTCTGGAGAGGGGGCGGCCGGGGCGCGCGAGCAGTGAGGTCCCCGACGTCGTCGTCCTCGATCCCCCGCGCAAGGGCTGTGGGCCCATCGTCACCGCGCTGGTGGCCAAGCTCAAGCCCCGGCGTATCATCCTGATCTCCTGCCACCCCGCCACCCTCGCCCGCGATCTCAAGTCCCTCGCCGAGCACGGCTACCCCTGCCGCCGCGTGCAGCCCGTGGATATGTTCCCGCAGACCTGGCACGTGGAGGCGGTGGCGGTGTGTGAGGGAGGCAGGGGTTAGGGGCCAGGGGTTGGGGGGCGTTCACTTCGGACGGGGACAGGCAACGCGGAACAGCCGCGCAGCCAGTCCCCGTCCCCAAGGCGCCCTGAGTCGGCAGCGATCTGCCGCTGTCCTCCACAACCTCGCCTTGCACCTAGAGGTTGTGTTCCCCCTCCCCGGGGAGGCCCCCGTAGCCAGTCCTATGCGTCCTCAGGCTCGATCCCCTGATCGGCCGCGAGCTCGCGCCAGCTACCCCAGGTCCTCTTCGCCGCCGACAGGAACCGCGCTCCGGCGACAGCGTATACTATCCCGAACGCGGCTGTGACGGCTCCTGTCCCCTTCACGACCCACACGGATTCGCTCTTCGGTATCTCTCTTGGAAACCAGTGCGCCAAAATGCTTGCCACTCCCGAGTGGAGGTTGCCAATCCCCAGGCACAGGAGGCCAAACCAGACGATCTTTGAAACTGATTGGCGCCTCATCAGTCGCCATAGTCCCCGCCCCCAGATCCAGATCAGGTCTGGGTAGACCATCGCCCGGTACGGCCCCACCCACTCGCCGCACGCTGGGCAGTACCTGGTCACCGGGTGATGAGCGACGATGCACTCCGGACAGATCGGCCAGGCGTCGGGAGGCACCAGGTCAGAAGGCTCCAGCGTTGGGGGCGGTCCCTTGGCGGCCAGCCACAACCGACGGAGGTGGCCAACCAGCCACGACAGCGGTGGCTCCCTCTCCAGTTCACGGAGTCTCCAGTCCTCATCCCCCATGATAGAGGGCACCTTCGCTTGACAGGAGCGCATCTCCTATCATCAGCGCTTGCCACTCGCGGAGCTGTGAGACACGGCAGCCGGCGGCGTAGCCTACAGCCCAGCCATAAACCCGAAGATGGTATCCTCCCCGCCGGGCAGGCCTTCGTGCCCGAAGTCGGGGTAGAGGACCATGTCTTTCTCGGAGGTGATCTTGTTGTAGGCCGCGAACTGGGTGGAGGGCGGGCAGATCTGGTCCATGAGGCCGACGATCATCAGCACCTTGGCCCTTATGCGGGGCGCGAGGTGCTGGTTGTCAATGTAGCCGAGCTTGGTGAAGACCTCCCCCTCTCGCTCGTGGCGCGGATCGAAGAACCGGAAGTACTGCTTCAGCTCCTCATAGGCGGCGACCGCCAGGTCCATCTCCCACACCCGCTGGTAATCGCACAGGAACGGGAACACGGGCGTCGCCCGCGCGATGCGCGGCTCTAGCGCCGCGCAGGCAAGGGTCAGCCCTCCGCCCTGCGAGCCGCCGGTCGCGCCGACCCGCGTCTCATCCACCTCTGGCATATCCATGACAATCCCGGCGAGCTGCGCGCAGTCGAGGTATATGTGCCGAAACAGCAGGTTCTCCGGCTTGTCGTCGAGGCCGCGGATGATATGCCCGCGGAGTGTGTTGCCGACCACGCCCCCAACGTCCTCCGACTGCCCGCCCTGCCCGCGACAGTCGAGCGCGGCGACGGAGAAGCCCTGGGAGACCCACTTCAGCTTGCCACACCAATCGCCGCTGTTGCCGGAGTAGCCGTGGAACTCGACCACGGCTGGGTGGGGCTCCTGCGCGGCCTTGGGGCGAAGATACTTCGCATGGATCCGCGCGCCGCCGACCCCGGTGAAGTAAAGGTCGAAGCACTCCGCAGCCGCCGCTATGAAATCGGCTGGAACAAGCTCAATCCTGGCATCGAGGCCGTGCATCTCCGCCAGCGCCCTGTCCCAGTATTCATCGAAATCCGGCGGCCGCGGGTTCCGGCCTTGATAGGTCTTCAGCGCGGCCAGCGGCATCTCGAAAACGGGCATCTAATCCTCCAGTGGAAAGCACAGATGGATGATCTGTAGTTCGCAGGGCAGGAGGCGCGCTCCTGCCCTGCGCAGTCCTCACCCCCTACCCCCCTCTCCAAGTATGGAGATGGGGGAACGCGTCCTACGGGCCGAAGAAGCCGTAGGGGTAGACGTACTCGATGCCGAGTTCGGTCGGTGTGGCTGAGGTGATGTGCACGAGCGCGTATCGGCCCTCGCGAGTCTTCACGACCGTCGTGCATTCGATCGCATCCCAACCTATACCGAGAACCCAGCAGTCATGCAACCATGCCTGCCCCCGCAGGTCCCATTGCGGCGGCAGGAAGGTCGAGTAGGCGCGGATGCTCTCGAAGTCATTCTGCCCCTGCCCGATGGTGCGCGAGACGCCGTTCGGGTCGAAGCTCACGATGTAGGCGTCCTGCGCGCTGACGTAGACATAGCTCAGGTCCTGGTCATCGGGCAGCGCGGTCGAGGCGCCGGCGCTGAAGTCGAAGCCGAAGCTCACCCCCTGCGGTATGCTCGAACTAACTGGGCTGTTCGGCGCGAGGTCGGCCGGAATGGTGACGCCGCCGATGGTCGCTCCCATCATCTCCACCCAGTCACTATCGTTGACCTCGCACCACTTCACCACCCCGACGCCGCGGGCGTACCAGGAGTAGTTGACCATTTCACCCGTTCCGGGGATATCAACGCCCCACCGGATGAGAACGCAGTCGGGGAAATGCCCCGCGCTGGTGGTGATCGGCCCGGCCGCAACCAGCTCCCAGAAGCCGCTCACCGTTCCCATCGGCTGCCAGTGATCGCCCGCCCAGACGTACATCGTCGCGGAACCGCTTCCTGAGTCTCCCACCTTCGCGCCGTTCGGGATCAACAGTGGCGGGTTGACGACCATCGGGCCATCCACCGGATCGGCATGACCATAGATGCCGATGCCATCGGTGCGAATGGCGATCAGATCGGAGCCCTGGTATCCGTCGGCTTCGTAGCCGCTGAGCTTGTAGACGGTATCAGTGATGGGAAGGCCGCTGAGGAACTGGGTGCCGTCAACGATGACAGTCGAGGCGCTATACCACCTTTCGCCCTGAACCATCCTCGTCCATCGGTTGTCCATCGCCACGGGCAGGTAGTCGGTTACGGTGAAGGCGGTATCGGCGGGAGGGTAGTTGACCCCGGCAACGCCGGCCTGAGCGAGCTGTTGGCCCACCGAGCTGCCCTGCGACTTCACCAGCCCAACGCCGCGAGCGAACCATAGCGTTTCGGCCTGCGCACCGCCGGTTGGCATATACGGCAGGTGAAGGCTGTAGCTCAATTCCACGCAGTCGGGGAAAAGCCCCGCGTCTGTAGAGACGGCCTCGATGCCCTGGAAGGCATAGGCAAACTCTGTCTCTCCCTCATTCGACCCGTTGCGCATGTACGCCGCTGTCTCGCTTCCACTGTCCCCTGCCGTTAGCCGATTGGGGACAACAAGCGGCGGGTCGAAGAAGTAGTAGCCACCTGCCAGGCCCCCCCACTTGCCAAGGTGTGATAGCCCCGGCTCGTCGGCGCGCAGCAGGTAGGTGTAGCCGTCGACAACCATCATCTGCACTACCGTCCAGTCCTGGCCGCCGTACGGGTACACTTCGGGGGAGACGGCATAGGTCAGTGTGCCGGCGTTCTCGAACTCGGGCGGGTACTCGTATGTCCACTCGTTGCCCACGGTCAGGTCAACGTAGTCCGTGATGTCGAAGCTCTGGCCCGCCATCGGGTACTCGACGCCGAGCACTCTCGCCGAGGTCAGCGCGCGCCAGCCGGAACCGCCGAAGGGACGGGCGTCCTCCTTGACCGGGCCGACCCCGAGGGCGAACCAAGTGTAGGACTCATATCTCTCGCTGCTCGGATCGGTGATGGCGGTCCACAGCTTGACGCAGTTCTCGAACTCACCCGCCTCAACGCTCACCGGCCCTGCTCCCACGACCGCCCAATCGAAGGTCGCTTGCCCCACGGGCGAGCCGTCGGAGTAGACCTGCGCGGTGACCGAGCCGTAGTCTCCCATTGACGGGGTCTGCGGCAGCGCGATCGGGGGTGAGAACGTCAGCACAGGCGCCCCGCCTGCCTCCCGCATGCCGACATAGCAGAGCGCGCCGTCAATCACTGCGTAGTAGCTGCATGCAGGCGTGATCTCGGCCGGCCCCGTATCGAGCTGAGCGGCCTCGATGTCGTTGACCTTCGCCACGCCGACGAGGTGGTCCACGGTCGTGCCGCCGGACCCGGTGTAGACCCAGGTGGAGCCCATCTCCAGGGGGCGATAGTCGGAGAGCCGGAAAGGTCCCGCGTTAGTGGGATAGGTCTGACCGCCGACGTTCGCCGACACCAGCACTTCCCAGTCCTCGCCGCCGAAGTCGCCGGAATCCATCTTCACGATGCCGACGCCCTTGGCGACCCAGATGTAGAACTGCCGGTCCTGTTCAGCCATAAGCTGGAACTGGATGCGGAGCTTCATGCAGTTCTCGAACGTGCCCGCGGGCACGGTGACATTCTCGACACCAACGAAGTAGTAGTCGAACCACGCCGTCCCCGCCGGGCTCGACCCCGCGTAGGCGGTGGACTCCTGCTCGTTCACGATCTGGCCGATGCCAAGCCCATTCGCGATCTGATAGGCGGGGTCGAAGGTAAGGGTGCCGCTGTCCCGGTAGTCGAGCCCTCCCACGTACAGCGCTTCCGGCGCGGCTCGCCAGAGGTCAACCGAGCCATAGTCCGAAACCATTCGCGCGTAGGTCTGACCCCAGGCCTGCTGCGTGCCGGAGATGGCCCTGGTGCGCATTCCGTCATTGGTTTCGTAGACCCAACTGCTGCCCTCGATCAGGGGGAAGTAGTCGGTGATGTTGTACGGCTGGGGCGGCATGGGCAGGTCAAACGCGCGGCAGAGATAGGCGGCCATCTGATCCCGCGCGCAGGCGATCTCGGGGTGATAGAGGCCGTCCGGATATCCGAGCGTCACTCCCTCGTCTGCGATGTACTCGACATGCTTGTAGCACCACGAGTTCTCGGCATCGGTGACGTCCGGGAAGCGGGGCGTGCCTGACGGCGCCGGCACGTATTCCTCGCCTCCGCACATGGCGCGGGCCATGAACGCGGCCATCTGGCCGCGGGTAACTTCCCAGTCGGGGTGATAGAGCCCGTCATCGAAGCCAGCGGTGACGTGGTACGATACCGCGTACTCGACGTACTTGTAGGCCCAGAACGGATCGGTGCTATCGGGCCCGTAGCCGGTTTCCGGGACATCGGCGAAGGTCGCCGTCTCTGGGCCGGCCGGGACATTGGAGTCGCCGCCGCACATCGCCCGGGCGATGAACACGGCCATCTGGTCGCGCGCAACCGTCACCGAGGGCTGGTAGGTCCCATCTTCATAGCCGGTCGTGATGCTTGCGTCCCTCACGCCCTGGACGTAGGCCCACGCCCAGTGCCACCTGGGCACGTCGGTGAATTCCTCGGCGCTGGCGAGTCCGATGACGGTCATGATCGCCACGGCCGCGGAGAAGACGGCTGTCAGGCGGCAAGTCACTCTGGTGCTCATGCTCTACACCCCCATGCAATCGTTTGTGGCATGCTACTGAGCCATTACCATATCGCGCCGCGCCCTTACAGCCGTCACGCCTTGTTTCAGATGGTCGCCTTTCGTACAGGGTGACCCACCATGGATGTAGGGAGACGAGCGTGTGCGGGTAACACCCATACTATGGCGGACAAGAGAGTCAGTCTGACCATCACCGGCATGCACTGCGCGGCCTGCGCCGCCCGCATCGAGGAAGCGCTCCGCGAGACCGAGGGCATTGCGGAGGCGAGCGTCAACTATGCCACCGAGCAGGCGACGCTCGGTTTCGACGAGACGCGCCTGGGGCTTGAGGACATCGCCGATGTCGTCCACTCGGTGGGCTACGGCATAGTGCTGCCTGGCCAGGAGGATGCTGAGCGCATCGCCCGGGCGCGCGAGGTCCGGGGGTTGCGAGTTCGCCTCTGGTTCTCAATTGCCGCCACCGCGGTTATCATGCTTTTGAGCCATGTTCCCGCGCTGCCGGCCCGGGCCCTCCCATGGGTTCTGCTCGCGCTGGCGACGCCGGTCCAGTTCTGGGCGGGGTGGCAGTTCTACCGCGGCATGTGGATCGCTCTGCGCGGCCGGTTCGCCGACATGAACACCCTCATTGCGGTCGGCACATCGGCCGCCTACCTCTACAGCCTCGCCGTCACCGCGGCGCCGTCGCTGGTCGAACGTGTGGGCGCGGAGGCCCACGTCTACTACGACACGGCGGCCATGATCATCACTCTTATCCTCCTCGGGCGGTTGCTCGAAGCCGGGGCCAAGGGCCGCGCGTCGGAGGCGATTCGCCGGCTCATG
>Ga0315291_10009890_pt1 | contig 11686 bp, 10 predicted proteins | sample YL17G12_20_MG_FD_203070 | JGI IMG/M metagenome (GOLD analysis project Ga0315291, IMG submission 203070) | Sediment microbial communities from Yellowstone Lake, YNP, Wyoming, USA - YL17G12_20 | ecosystem: Environmental > Aquatic > Freshwater > Lake > Sediment | place: USA: Wyoming | collected...
CCATCTTTTTGTTCTGTTCGCTCCTTTGAGCGATCGATGTTTCTGAGCATCCAATTGATACGCCGCTTTTTCTGTTCGGGATAATGGAGTGGTTTCTTCTTTCGCGATGGTCTTTTGGGGCAGGTCAGGGCCGCAAGGTGATGAGTGTTTCCTGATATGCCAATTTGCTGATTTGCTTCCTACTAATCCTCTGATGTTCCGCTTGCCCACCTTAGGCGGGATATGCTGCCTCCGCAACCTCACGCAACCTCGCTTAACATTTCGTAACTTCATGCAACATATCTATTCAAATATATTCAACGCTCGAACGAACCTTCGAGCCTGCGCGCGCGTGCACGCTCTACGTACCTAATAACTATATAGGGTTATGACCAACTAGGACGGGAATTTCGCACCTTGCCCTGAGCTTGCCTGCCCGACGGCAGGCGGGTCGAAGGGCTATCCTGAACGCCCAAGATTAAGCTTCTTGCACCCGTGAATAGTATTGGGTAGAATAAGACTGATGGTTCGACCTGAAGAAGGTTGCGCTAATATAAATATTTATGGAAGACATCGAAAAGACCAAAGTCCGGGTACAGCCGGTCCTTAAGCTCTACCTTGACCTCTCAAAGACAAATTACCTTCACTTCGGGTTCTGGAAGAAAGGCGATAAGCTCACGCTTGAGAATTTCCAGGCAGCTCAGGAAAGATATCTGGCAAATCTCATCAAATTCATCCCAAGAGGCGTAAAGACGATCCTTGATGTGGGCTGCGGGGTAGGGGGGAATGCGGCAAAGCTCTTAAGCCTGGGCTATCAGGTGACAGGCATATGTCCGGACCCGTATCAGGGCCAGATGTTCAGGAAAAACACGAAGGGCAAGGCAGGATTCAAGCTCACAACGCTGGAAGACTTCAAAACAGACCAAAAGTTCGATCTGATAATAATGAGCGAATCGGTTCAATATATTCCGTTCGCGGACGGCCTGAAAAAGATATCCGAAATCCTTAGACCTACCGGCTATCTTTTGATATCCGATTACTTCAAAAAGGAGAGCGCTAAGAAGGTACCAAATCTACCCTCATCTACCCTGAAAAGCTACCTGGCAGAGGTAAAAAAGGCGGGATTTAAGGTCATCAAAAGGCAGGATATTACTGAATACATTCTGCCAACGCTTGAATACGGGACGAATGTTTATCTCAATTACATAAGGCCTGTGCTGAGCTGTATCTTGACCACGCTGCAGGTGCACCTGCCGCCGGCTTACTGGATCCTCAATCTGCTGTTCAAGGTGCCTGTAAAGGGGAAATCAGTGAAGCAGGTGATAGTGAATAACCTTGTTCCGCTCCAAAAAGACGTCTTCAGGAAATACCTTACATATCAGGTGATGCTGATAAAGCGTAGGTAAGGAGGAAGAACCCCCACATTGAAATGTGGGGAATCTTTATTCCCCATAATTCATTATGGGGTATTTATGGTATCACCTCAAATATTCTTTGAGTTTTTTTGAGCGGGTAGGATGACGCAGTTTTCTTAAAGCCTTGGCTTCTATTTGACGTATGCGCTCCCTGGTGACGTTGAAAACCTTGCCCACTTCTTCAAGTGTACGCGGCTGGCCGTCGTCAAGGCCGAAGCGCAGCTTTAGCACCGTTCGCTCCCTGTCGGAGAGTGATTGCATTACTTCTTCCAGATCTTCCCTGAGCAGCCCATGGAGGACCACTTCATCCGGGGCCTGAATGGCAGTATCCTTTACAAAGTCGCCGAGCCGCGATGAATCCTCATCACCCACCGGCATCTCAAGCGACAGCGGCACCTGGGATATCTTCACGATCTCGCGCACCTTGTCCACGGACATCCTTGCGCGCCTCGCGATCTCCTCCTCGGTGGGCCTTCTGCCCAGCTGCTGAAGCAGGGTTCGCGATACTTTTCTTAAGCGGTTGATCGTTTCCACCATGTGGACGGGTATTCGTATAGTTCGCGCCTGGTCCGCTATTGACCTGGTTATCGCCTGGCGCACCCACCATGTGGCGTAAGTGCTGAACTTGTAGCCTTTCCTGTGGTCGAACTTTTCTACAGCACGGATCAATCCAAGGTTGCCTTCCTGGATAAGGTCCAGGAAAAGCATGCCGCGCCCGGTGTATTTCTTAGCTATGGACACCACAAGCCTGAGGTTGGAATTGGTGAGCCTGTGCTTGTCCTTTATGCTTCCCGCCCTTACCTTTCTTGCGCAGTCGATCTCATCGCTCGGATTAAGCAGGCGGTATTTGCCTATCTCCCTCAGGTACATCCTTACCGTATCGTCAATACCCGCGGCTCTGACCTCCGTATCAGGGACCTCCGCGGCAGCCGCTTCCGGTTCCGGCCTTGGCTTTTTAATTTGTTCTTCAGGAAGCTTGGCCTTTTCCTCGGATATTTCTATTCCATGGAGCAGAAGCTCCTCTATTTCATCGATGTTCTTCTCCGGCTCCGGATAGATCGACATTATCTCCTCCGGAGTAAGATAGCCCTTCTTCTCTCCCATGTTCTTCAGACTCTTTAGAATCTTCTGACTCTTCAAATTTTCTTCCTCTTTGATCAATTCCTTCACCTCGTTTTCCATAATTATATCGCCAGGAATGCCTGGAAATTTCACATTAAACCGATAATGATCTGTACGCCTCGTTCAGGTCCTTGAACTCCTTATGGAGCACGGAAACATTGTCATGGCGGCCTTCTTTTTCTGCAGCCGCGATCGCACCGCGCAGCTGCTCCATTTTTGATCTCAAATGATGAGCCTTGATTGTGTTTATGCAGCCGATCGTAGCCTGTTCAATGTTGCTCTGCGGGTAATCGCTAACGATTATCTTTGATAAAAGTTTCTTTGATTCCTCGTCGGGAATGTTCTCCAGTACGTAATGGGAGAGGTCTTCATGGGCTTCAATGTCGACGGACAGCAGGAATTCCGCTATGTTCCTGGTGACACCTCCCGTGAAATCCCGCCAGCTTATCCCCTGTTTAAAGAGGCCAAAGGACTCTTTATGGTCCAGAGCCAGCTTTATCAGCAGCTGTTCCGCTTTTTCTATCTTCAAGGCGGGCTTTTCAACGGTCCGCTTGAGCGAATTATCCTGGCCTTTCTGGGAATAGAAAGAAAGCCTTTTCACTTCTGATGCCACCTCATCAAAGGTATAACCCAGTTTTTCGGCAAGCAGTTTTATGTATCCTTTGCGCACCAACTCGTCGCTCTCAAGGCCGATGATCGCCGCGGCTTCCTTGGCCGCCTTTGCCCTGCTCTCGATCTCAGCCAGGTTGTACCTGGAAAGAACGTTGATTATCCTGTACTCTATCCAAGGCACAGCTTTCTTGAGCGATCCCCGGAAATTATCCGCTCCCTTTACCCTTAATGACTCATCAGGGTCCTTGCCGCCCTCAAAGGCGGCGACGTGAACATCAAGGCCTTCATCCTTCAATATCTCAACGCTTCTTAGTGTCGCCAGGCTTCCCGCGCTGTCCTGATCAAAAGCGATGATCACATTATCAGCAAAGCGCCTTATCATCTTTGCCTGGTTCTGTGTTAATGCGGTCCCAAGCGGCGCGATCACATTTTTAATGCCGTACTGCCAGCAGGAGATAAGATCGACATTTCCTTCCACAAGGACCGCGGCCCTTTGCTTTTTTATTTCATCTTTTGCCAGATTTATTCCGTAAAGATTATAGCCCTTGTTGTAGACGGGGGAATCGGGGGAATTCACATATTTAGCTTCTTCATTGGCCGTTAATATGCGCCCGCTGTAACCGATCACCCGCCCCCTGAGATCGGATATCGGGAACATGAGCCGTCCGCGGAATCTGTCATAATAGCCGCTTTTGTCGGTTCTTTCGATTATGAGCCCCAGCTTTTCCATTCCCTTGTAGCTGACGCCTTTTTTAAAGAGGAAGTTCATCAGGGAGTCCCATTTATCAGGCGAGTATCCAAGGCCGAAGGTCGCGGATGTTTCGCTGGTTACGCCTCTTTTGTCCAGGTATTTTCTTGCCGGCTCCCCCTCGCTGCCCTCAAGCATTTCACGATAGAATTTCTGGGCGATCTCCATGATGTCATAATATTTATCCTTATCACCCACCTGTGATAGGGGAGTCCCGGTATTCTTAACCTGGATGCCCAGCCGCTGACCGAGCATCTCCACGGACTGCGCAAAGCTGATGTTCTCCGCCTTCATGAGGAAGGCAAAGATATTGCCCCCTTCATTGCAGCCAAAGCAGTGGAATATCTGCTTGTCCTGGCTTACCGTAAAGGAAGGGGTCTTTTCCGAATGGAACGGGCAAAGCCCGAGATAATTCTTGCCTCTTTTCTTGAGAGGGACGTATTCGCCGATGATCGCGACGATATCGGCCTTATTCCTTATGTCGTCGATCGTTTGACTTGGTATCATTTCTTGTTATGCCACTCGTTGGGGACAAAAACTGAAGTGAACTTATTGATGGCGTACCTGTCGGTCATGCCTGCTATGAAATCGATTATCCCCTGCACCATTTCTTTCTCGGCCCATTCCTTTTTGTAAAAAGGAAGGTTATAAGGATTATCACGATAATATCTGAACAATTGGTTCAGGAGATACGGGATCTTTGATTCTTCTCCTTTTGCTATGGGGCTTGTATATACTTTTTCATAAAGAAAATCATATAGTCCGTTCATTGCGTCTTCGATTTTTTTGTCCATCTGTATCCTGTCCTTGCCCATGCTCTTTTCTATGATGTCCGGTATTATCGAGTCCAATATGTTCTTCCCGAGGATATCGATATGTTTTTTCGGGATATCCGCAGGCTTGATCACTCCGGCGAGCAAGGCATCCTCGATATCATGCCTTATATAAGCTATGTGGTCCGAGTATCTTACTATCTGTCCCTCAAGAGTTGCAGGCAGCTGCGGATCTTTCTGTGAGTGATGAAGTATGCCGTCGATCACCTCAAGGGTCAGGTTCAGGCCCTTTCCGTTCTTTTCAAGATATTCCGCCACCCTTATGCTCTGTTCATTATGCAGAAAATATTTTTGCGGCGCATCATCTATCCTTTTCAGGATGTCATCAAGAACATCCTCTCCGGCATGACCGAAGGGTGTGTGCCCAATGTCATGGCCCAGGGCGATAGCCTCGGTAAGGTCTTCGTTAAGCCGAAGCGCCCTGGCGATTGTGCGGGCTATCTGGGCTACCTCCAGCGTATGCGTGAGCCTGGTCCTGTAGTGGTCCTCAGCCGGGGAAATAAAGACCTGGGTTTTATGTTTAAGCCGCCTGAAAGCTTTTGAATGGATTATCCTGTCCCTGTCAAGCTGAAAGCATGTCCTTATCGGGTCATCTTTTTCCTGCTTTCTTCTGCCTTTTGAGTTTTTTGATCTTACAGCTAACGGGGATAAAAACTTGTCTTCTCGATCTTCATATTCCCTGCGGATATTCATTAAGCCTCCTGAGGTGATAAATAACGCCGGCAAAAGAGGCATTATACAGAGACCCTTTGATCCTGTCAAGTCCTTTTCGCATTTACAAAATAAATATACTGCTACAAAGCCAAAAATCTGTCAATAGACTCAGGGTTCAAACGGCTATTTTGTCGTATAGGCGATCTTTGCCTTTTCCTTTATGGCCGCATGCGCAGCTGCAAGACGTGCGATCGGCACCCTGTACGGAGAACAGCTGACATAATTAAGCCCGGTCCTGTGGCAGAATTCAACTGATGCAGGATCTCCTCCGTGCTCGCCGCAAATGCCGACCTTCAATGTCTTATTGATGCTTCTTCCTTTTTTTACGCCCATCTCGACCAGCTGGCCGACGCCTTTCTGGTCAAGGGTCGCGAACGGATCTTTTTCAAGTATGCCTTTGTCTATGTAGCTATTCAGGAATTTGACCACATCGTCCCGGCTGAAACCGAAGGTGGTCTGCGTAAGATCGTTCGTACCGAAAGAGAAGAACTCCGCTTCTGTCGCGATCTCATCCGCTGTTACAGCGGCCCTTGGCAGCTCGATCATTGTGCCTATCTTGTATTCGATCTTCGTGCCGTATTTCTTTATTGTTTCATCGGCTACCTTCTTGATCAATGCTTTCTGGTTCTTCAGTTCATTGATATGCCCGACCAGCGGGATCATTATCTCCGGGACTATCTTCATTCCTTCTTTCTTGAGTTCGCATGCGGCTTCAATAATGGCCTGCGCCTGCATCTCTGTCATTTCCGGATATGCGATCCCAAGGCGGCAGCCCCTATGCCCGAGCATCGGATTGAATTCATGGAGTTCTTCAACACGCGCTAACACTTTTTCTTTTGCCGCGATCTTTTCTTTGTCTCCTCCGGTCGCCTTGAGCACCGCTACCTCTACCATCAATTCTTCCCTTTTAGGAAGGAATTCGTGCAGAGGCGGGTCAAGCAGCCTTATAGTGACCGGATATCCTTTCATTTCCCTGAATAGTCCGATGAAATCACTTCTCTGCATAGGAAGAAGCTTTGCCAGCGCCTTGCGCCTTTCTTCTTCGGTCCTAGCCATGATCATTGCCTGCATATGGGGCAATCTGTCCTCTGCAAAGAACATGTGCTCCGTCCTGCAAAGGCCTATTCCTTCCGCTCCAAAGCCGCGCGCAACGTTAGCATCGTGCGGGATGTCCGCATTCGCCCTTACGCCAATTTTCCTGAAGGAGTCGGCCCACTGCATAAGAATGCCGAATTCGCCGGAGAGCGTTGGCTCGATAGTGGGGACCTGGCCGAGTATAACTTCCCCGGTCGTTCCATTGAGCGTTATCCAGTCGCCTTCCTTGACAACGATATCTTTTACCGTGAACTTTTTTGCTTTTTCCTCAACCCTTATCTCTTCGCAGCCTGCAACGCAGCATTTGCCCATCCCTCTTGCGACTACGGCAGCGTGGCTTGTCATGCCGCCGCGAGCGGTCAATATGCCTTTTGCCGCGTCCATTCCGTGGATGTCATCGGGACTGGTCTCGTTCCTGACGAGGATCGTTTTTTCGCCGGCCTTTTTTACGGCTTCATCGGCCGTGAATACCGCAATGCCTGTTGCGGCGCCCGGCGAAGCCGGAAGGCCTTTTGCTATGACCTTTATTTTTGCTTTTGGATCGATTATCGGGTGCAGAAGCTGGTCAAGCGATGAAGGATCGATCCTGAGTATGGCTTCTTCCTTTTTGATCAGTCCCTCTTCCACCATTTCTACGGCTATCCTGACCGCTGCAGGAGCGGTTCTTTTCCCGGTCCGCGTCTGAAGCATGTATAATTTGTTCCTTTGTATGGTGAATTCAAAGTCCTGAATATCCCTGTAATGCTTTTCCAGCTTCGAAGTGATGTCCCTGAGCTGTTTGTATACGGCCGGCATTTCCTTTTCCAGTTTTGCTATCGGCTGAGGTGTCCTTATGCCGGCTACAACGTCCTCGCCCTGAGCATTGGTCAGGTATTCGCCGTAGAATTTATTCTCTCCGGTCGCGGGGTTCCTTGTAAAGCCTACGCCTGTCGCGCAGTCATCGCCCATGTTCCCGAAAACCATCGACTGCACGTTAACAGCGGTACCAAGAGTCCCCGAGATGTCGTTCAGTTTCCTGTAGGTAATGGCTCTTGGGTTGTTCCAGGACTGAAAAACCGCATCACGGGCCATGTTCAGCTGTATATGTGCATCCTGCGGGAATTCCTTGCCCGTATGTTCTTTAACGGCTTTCTTGTACCTTAAAATAAGGTCCTTAAGGTCCTCGGCCTTAAATTCAGTATCAAGAGTTATCCCTAACTCGTCTTTCTTATGCTGGAGAATGTGTTCAAAATCGCTTTTTTCCATCCCCATGACCACGCCGCCGAACATCTGGATGAACCTTCGATAGCAGTCATATGCGAACCTTTCGTTCTTTGTCTTTGCGATAAGACCATGCACGGTTTCATCGTTCAATCCCAGGTTGAGTATGGTGTCCATCATGCCTGGCATTGAGAACTTGGAGCCGCTCCTTACCGAAACAAGAAGAGGATTCTTCTGGTCGCCGAGCTTGGCTCCCATTGAATGTTCCAGCCTTTCAACATATTGAGCCTGTTGCCTTACAACTTCAGCAGGGACCTTTTCCCCAACCTTATAGAATATGTTGCAGACCTCCGTGGTTATTGTGAATCCTGATGGTACCGGCACCCCGGTGTTTGTCATTTCCGCGAGTCCGGCTCCCTTGCCGCCCAGCAGGTCCTTCATTGTGCCGTTGCCCTCTGCCTTTCCATCACCGAAATAATATACGTATTTTTTGCCAGCGGACTTTTTTACCTTTGCCATTATATTTGCCACCTTCCTAGGAATGTATTTCACGAAAAAACTTAGCTATTATACATCGGCGGTCAAGGTTTTGCACTCTTAATTAGCATGATACCTGTTCCGAAGCGGCCTGTTCCGCTCTTTGAAGCCCTTGCAGAAAAATATTCATCGCAGTTGCACATTGTGCACGATCTACATATATATATGTTCTTTGAGGGAATGCCGATTTTGACCAACTGATCCTTATTCTCCCGGCGCAGATCGATATGAATGCGTCCGCTTTTTCCGAATTTCCTTGAAACCTCCGGTCCCACCTCATAGCAGCATGGCCTGATCGATGGGCCAAATCCTACTAGAATATCCTTTAGCCTTGAGCCGAATTTCTTATGCATTGTTCTCGCTGTTTTTTGTGCGATCTTAAGTATTGTTCCGCGCCATCCGGCGTGAGCTCCCGCGATCACTCTTTTATTTGGATCGTAAAAGAGCAGGGGAACGCAATCGGCAGTTGTTAACATAAGGCAGATGCCCGGCAGATCCGTGATCATAGCATCGGTCGATCTTAACGAGATCGGCAGGCGTTTTATGATCACGATCCTGTCCTTGTGAACTTGCTGCGCGCTTATCAGTCTGTTGTATGGAATATGGAGTGCTCTGGCGATCCTCTTTCGATTATTGAGGACCTTTTTAGCGGAGTCACCGATAAACAGGCTTAAGTTGCCGCTATGCCGGGTGGTAACAAAGGCACAAACGTCCTTCCCGAACCGGAATGGCTTAAGTAACTTTGCTGCCATTGGGGATGCTTTTATCCAGTGTTACAAGGGTAAGGGAAGACTTGTCATCGGTGGAGGCCGCAAGGAGCATGCCATGGGATGTGATGCCGCGCAAAGTTCGCGGTTCAATATTGCTTACGACCACGACCTTCTTTCCGATCAATTCCTCCTTGGAGTAGAACTGTTTTATTCCAGCCACTACCGTTCTTTCCTCCCCCATATCAATTGTAAGTTTATATATTTTATCGGCCCCTTCAATGTCTTCGCATGATTTTATTTCGGCTACTCTCAGGTCCATTGTTTTGAAATGGTCAAATGTGACATTTTCCATTTTATTATAACTCCTGCCAGCTGCCTTTTTTCGGCGAATATGTGGAGGCAGGGAATCCCGGAGGGGGATTGTTTTGGAACGCGGAATTATCATGAGTGATCGCTATATCGGCCTTGGTGGCGGTAACGCCGGTCGCAGCGACGATGGATCCTGTTACATATGAGGAACCGCCCAGGGAGACTGATCCTGTTTTTGAATAAAGAAGCCCGGATACGGAAATGTTGCCCGATAATGATATGTTGCCGTTGGATAATACTATATTTCCAGTGCCTGAATATGAGTTTGAAAGAGATACGCTGGATTGGCCGTAATATATAAAGTTGTTCAGGCGCGTGTTGTTGCCGGATGTGCTAAAGCCAGCGCCAGAGATCACCGTTACCTTTTCATTGTTGCATGAATTAGGTCCGTTGGTAAAGGTGATGTTGCCCGTTGCAACTATCCTGCCCGGGCCGTTAAAGGTGACCGTGGAAAAATTAGCAGTACCGTTAATATATAATGTGCCACCGCCAAGGTTGACCGTGGTATTGCTCCATGTCCTGTTCCCTACAGCAACACCGCCGGCGATGGATATCTCGTTCGTATAATAAACAGTGTCCAGAACGGGGAATGTGGGTATAGTAGCGGGTACCCCAGCATCCACGCCGCCACCGGTCACTGTCATGCCGGCTGTATGGTAAACATTCACGGCAGTGCCGCTGCCGGAAAATTTGGTATTGCCGTTGACGAACATGTCCCCGAAGATATTATAAGTAGTGCCGATAGTGACGTTGGAATTGCCGAAAACTGAATAATTGAAAGCGCCCGGCATGCCGGCAACCAGGATCTGAGATATCGCTTTTTTTACGCTGCCAACCTCTCCGGTTGATACTATCAGGATCTCTCCTGGAACTGCAGTGTCAGATATGCTGAAGGTGTAAGATCCGCCTCCAAACGCCTGCGTGGTACCGGATGTCCGCCAGGAACTTCCATATCCGCCCTGGGATACCGGTGTGTTCAGGTACCAGATGGCCTTGTTAAGCCCGGCCTCTGCCACATAAAACGCCTTTGATCCGGATGTCTTGGCGCCGGATTCCAGCAAGCGCGTTGTGGTGAGCGACAAGTAAGAAAATATGATGATGGACAAGGCTATCATCATAATAAAGACAAGAAGTATGTTCCCTTTGACCTTGACCATTTATTGCTTTTTTACCACCTTATTACTCAGCGTTCCAATGCCTTCAATTTCAATTTCAACTGTATCGCCAACCCTGAGAGGCCCGACTCCGGGAGGCGTGCCGGTGATCATTATATCACCGGGGAGCAGTGTCATGACAGAGGAAACAAAAGAGATCAGTTCATATACATTGAATATCATGTTACTTGTGTTCGAATCTTGCTTGATCTTCCCGTTCACTTTTGTCCTTATCTTCAAATTGGTCGGATCCACATGTGATTCAACCCTTGGCCCGAGAGGGCAGAAGGTATCGAACGACTTGGCCCTTGTCCACTGGCCGTCGATGTTCTGAAGGTCCCTTGCTGTCACATCATTGGCGCACGTATAACCTTTAATGTGCTTTGGTGCCTCTTCCTTTGAGATATTTTTTATTTTATCCTTGATAACGATCGCCAGTTCACCCTCATAATGGACGTTCTTGCTCTGGGGCGGATATATTATTTCCTGGCCGCTTCCTATCACCGTTGTCGGCGGCTTCAGGAACATTATCGGATGGTCAGGTATCGGCATGTTCAATTCCTTGGCATGGTCGTAATAATTTAGACCTATTGCGATTATTTTTGATGGTTTAAACATAATGGCTATTTACAAGAAATGGAGCTGACGGGAGTTGAACCCGTGACCTCTTGACTGCCAGTCAAGCGTTCTCCCAACTGAACTACAGCCCCATTAACTAAATCCTCAATAAAATGCTTACTTTTTTGTCTTTTAATGTAAAATTCTCTTTTTCTCGCTTTTGTCGGACCATTATATTCTTCTTTGTATATTAGCTCAAATGGCCCCCAGTATTTATTCCCCACAGTCTTTCCGCTATTGTGTTGTATTAATCTCTTCTCGAGATTATTGGTATAGCCCACGTAATATCTGCCATTCTTTAAGCTTTTTAGAATATATACATAATATATCATCTAATCCCTGACCTCCCCGATTCCATCGGGGCGTTCTCCCAACTGAACTACAGCCCCATTAACTAAATCCTCAATAAAATGCTTACTTTTTTGTCTTTTAATGTAAAATTCTCTTTTTCTTGCTTTTGTCGGACCATTATATTCTTCTTTGTATATTAGCTCAAATGGCCCCCAGTATTTATTCCCCACAGTCTTTCCGCTATTGTGTTGTATTAATCTCTTCTCGAGATTATTGGTATAGCCCACGT
>Ga0315291_10009891_pt1 | contig 11686 bp, 9 predicted proteins | sample YL17G12_20_MG_FD_203070 | JGI IMG/M metagenome (GOLD analysis project Ga0315291, IMG submission 203070) | Sediment microbial communities from Yellowstone Lake, YNP, Wyoming, USA - YL17G12_20 | ecosystem: Environmental > Aquatic > Freshwater > Lake > Sediment | place: USA: Wyoming | collected...
TAGTTAAGTTGTTGTTACAAGATCCGAGAGTAGATCCTAGTGTCGATAATAATTATGCTATCGGATATGCTTCCGAGAACGGTCATTCAGAAGTAGTTAAATTATTGTTACAAGATCCAAGAATAAATCCAAGCGACGATGATAATTATGCTATTCTACTGGCTTCCGATAACGGTCATTCAGAAGTAGTTAAATTATTGTTACAAGATGAAAGAGTTAAAAATAGTCTGAGTGAAATACGATTAGCCAACTATCAAAAACAAATAAAATAACTAATTTTTCTCGATCGATAAAAAATGGAAGTTTTAAGCGAAATTTTACTACGTATGGATCCAGAGGACGTTAAGTCTTTCAAATCTACCACTTACGAAATGCAGTATTTGGTAGGAGAAATAGAAAAAGATGAGGAGTACTGGAGAAAAAAGTTGTCTAGTTATTTAGGTTTTGATGTTTCTCAGAGAGTTGGTAGTAGTTGGAAGATTATGTACGAAAATGTTTTAAAATTCAAGAAAGATTTCTATGGGATGATAAAACTAAATTACGTCGAGATAGTCGAAGGTTTAATTAAAGAAGGATTCGATCTTGACGCCGATGATAATTGGGCTATTCGGGTGGCTTCGGTGGACGGTCATTCAGAAGTAGTTAAATTATTGTTACAAGATCCAAGAGTAGATCCAAGCGACGATGATAATTATGCTATTCTACTGGCTTCCGGGAACGGTCATTTAGAAATAGTTAAATTATTGTTACAAGATCCAAGAGTTAAAAATAGTCTGAGTGAAATACGATTAGCCAACTATCAAAAACAGATAAAGTAGAATGATTTATTAAGCGAAATACTTCTAAGATAAACTATTTTGAATTTTATATTTTCCTAAGAGTTCTCTTAGAATTTTATTAACAATCTGTATCATCGTCATTTTCTGCAGCAGCTTCCTCTAATCCTATTTGATATAGTGCAATTTCAAAAGGTAAACTATCTAATCCAAAATCGCCTCGATAGGGAAAATTTAGCGCGATAATCAAAAATAACATACTTACTAACGCAGTAACTGCAAAAGCTGTTAAAACTGCTTGTAAACAGAGCGAAAAAGAACAAACGAAAAAGGAAACCATAATAACCACCGCAACTCCCAATACCAGAACCCACCACATTTCTGGCGCCAACCCGTCAACCACGTACGTCATTCTAGCAATTCTTAACTCAACTACCATTTCATAAACGTCAATTATCTGACTATATATAATACTATTTTTAGTATCGTCGCCTATATCCATTTGGTAAATCATGTTACCGATTTCGAAGATTGCAGTAGTTCCTTCTTGCGATTGGAGACCCTGTTGCATTAGTGGAAATTCCACATCAACGATTAAATTTAAATAATCTTTTATCTTTTGTTGCACGTCTTCGCTGCCTGGTATTTGTCTCACTGCATTATACAAAACTAATATTTGAGTGGCTTCTTGATTTTCTTTAAATTGCGCATCTGAAAAAGTAGACCACGCACTGGACGCAATAAAAGCTAATACAACGCCAACTGGCAAGGCTACCAAAGATAAATAATTACTAACAGTTTCATTTGCGTCTTTTTCGACTTCGCAGTATCGAATAACTTTCTTGAAGATAATTAGTAAAACTACAGAAATAACAATAGCTATAACAATCATTAAGGTCAGTAGTTTACTATTTGGAATATTATAAAAAAAGTCGCAAGGTACGTTATCACAGCTTTTACCTTTTCTTCCACCCCATTCAGATTTATTATTAACTTTTCGGCGCTTCTTGCACTTTCTTTCCATTTTGCAAATTGTGAAATTTAGAAATAAATTTCTTTCTTCTGGCACCCTACTTCCAAATTAAACTTCCTTTTGGGAGAGAATCAGTCAAACCTCTTGTTTCGCTACCGGAAATATACTTGTACTTTTCTTTTTCTAGAGCATAGCGTCTGAAAACATCTAAAACTAAAGGCAAATCGCCTTCAATTTCCGTTACTCGAAAGCTATGTTCTTGTACTCCGAGATTATCGATTAAAACTCTGCAAGCCTTAATTCTTCCAATTATTTCATCGGGACGATGTTTTCGAACTATTCTGAAGTTCTGACGATTTGTCGGATCCGGCTCCGCTACATAGTTAAGTGATTTTTCTGTCAAAACTTTGTCAGTTTTTAATCTCCATTCTTCTTCCGATCTTTCGATCTTATTGTTATCTCTCTGTTTCTCGAGCAAATCCGCAAAGGAAATTAAAATTTCGAATTCCATCTTTAGGAAACTTTTTCTCAAAACAAAAAAGCATGAGTTATATTAAAGATTTTGATTCGAATTTGGCCTTCATCGGACCCAAAGAAAGTCTTAGTCGAGAGGATATTCCCAACGAAACTTTGGAAGTCAACGAAAAATTGTCCTTTTTAATCGCTTACCTCTATTTGGCAACCAAAATTTCGTTGGAAGAAACTATGGTTGTAAGAACAGAATCTTACGCAACTCTAAAAACTTTACTGCCTAATAATAAATTGATTATGGGCGAGAATTCAGATACCGAATTAATAGGCTATCATTTGGAAGCAATTGACTGCGCTGATAAACCCCAAGACGAACTGCTAATTCATCGCGGATTGCTGATGAAACCAACTTTTGTAGAGAGAGACAGCAAGAAAGTTTATGAAATTTTTAATACCGCCGACTCCGATCAAAAAGTTAGATTCGGATACTGTTTACAATCTTTAAACTTTTTTAATCAAGTGATTCGAAATAATCATTCTGGAAAAGGTCCGCTCTACTGGAGAGATCCAATCGCGGATACTACAAAATTAGGAAGCAACTATGATGTAATGTTCTCTTTGTATGTTCTGGATCGATATTTAACTATGATAGATTCTTCTTATATAGAATCGAATGATCCGGAATATCGATTGGCTAAAACTCTTAGCGCTCTAGAAGTAATTAAAGAAATGGTCGATAGAGAAAATCTTTCCAAAGTCGCCAAAACATCGATCCTGAAAGATTTTAGTAGCAAAATTCTAAGATTTGACGGAAAGCCTGTAGAAAATGAAGTTATTTTACACGAAGCTCGGTACAATATTAATGAAGTAAGAAGAAACTTTTGCGATCTTCTTTACTACATGATCAACAGCGGCCTAAAGAAAGAATCGAAAAGTGTTTTTGTGTTAGTAGGTTTTAGAAATTACAAACACCTGAAAGCGATTGAATTATTGTTTCCTAATTGCAATTTTGAAGTATGGCAATCTAACTTAACAACCGTGAAAAAATCCAATATTAGTTACAATTCTGAGTCATTAAATCGCCAGAGCGCAGAGAAATATCAAAAGAGTGAAAAATACTCGTCTCGAGACATCTATTTAGTCAGCGGACTTCAAGCTAATTTACAAATTCTCGATTTCGTTAGTCCGAAAACTGCTTTGGTATATTTCAAGCCTTTAACAGGGAAAACAATTCCCTATATTTTCGCCAGTGTTTACACCGATCCTAATCTTCCGAATGCCGGTTGCATGATAATGTTAAAAGAAAAATTTAAAACTAAAGAATCGTTAACTCTGAACAAGGATTTCAAAAACTTTGTGGCAGAAATTGCTAGCGATTGGCGGGATACCGATAAATGGCTTTACAAGAATCCAATAACCGGAAATGACGAAGATAATTATGATAATGTTTTTCTATCAACCTATCTTATTCAATATTTAAAAGTTTCTGGTAGCGATGAAGAACCCAAATCTTTAAGAAAGAAAGTTTTGAAGATTCTGGAAGGGAAATAAATATTATTTGCGAAGTTTTTATAGAGTTATAAAAATAAGATATGTCGGGAGAAAGATTAGATCCTAGTCATTATTTGTTTTCGTTGGCGAATTTAGACTACGTGTACGCTGATGGATTTTCGGTTAATTTATTGGATGCTGATGCTAAGAGGTTGGCTACTGATTTCCAAATTGAATACGATAAAGATACTTATTCCAGAGGACAATATGAGAAATATCCACTCAATAACAACGCTGCATTCGGACCGAGTGATAATTACTCAGTTTGCCAAGTATGTAGTGGAATTGACTGTCAAGCTCACGCAGGACTAATAGAATTTCCATACGACGATAACGGTGAACAGGTAATGATTTTTCATCCTGATCACGTTAGGGATATTACGGACGTATTGTCGGTGATTTGTCATGAATGTCACAATATTCTTATAAATCCTAAACTTCCCGCCGACAAGGAACATTTGAAAAAGATCGAACGAGCACCGGCTTCTTACAAGTTGACTATGTTGAAAAATCTTGTTAAGACCACTACTAGTTACGCAACTTGCACCAGAGCGACCAAAACACGTAAAGACCAAATAATTTACTGTAAAACTAAACACAAGCTTCTAACTAGAAAAGAGAATAAAGGTGAGCTAGAATACGAAGAATTACCCGCGCAGTCTAAAAAACGCGGAGCTGCTAAAACTGGCCAATCTGTGAAAGAGGAAAAATCTACAGTTAGAAAACTATTGCCACGAGAAGCTTATAACATTCTTCTTGATATAGACCCAGAACAATTGAGAAAATATTTAGGTCTTACGCAATCTAAAATTAAAGCTTTTTTTGCAACTAACTGGTACGTAATGTCTTCTAAATACCGACCCAATGGTGCTAGGGACAAAGTTGATACAATGAATACAGCGATTGCTAATATTATCCGAGCATGTCAGTCGGCTGATCGAAATTCTTCGAAAATGTCGCTTGATCTGTTTGATGTGGTTGAAAAATACACTGAAGAAATCAAGAAGAAAGGTTCTACCAAGGGTTCAATCTGGAGAAAAGATATCTTAGCTAAAAAAGCCAATTTTGGCGGTCGCGCAGTAATTACACCCAGCAGTTCTGATTTTAATGTAATCGAAATACCAGAGTATTTGGCTCATCATGCATTACTCACTGAAGATACTATTACAGAAAGTAATATCCATCATTATCAAGAGCTAATGTTTAGTTATGGTATTTCAATAGTTAATAGCGCAGCTGGAACTAGGAACCCGGGAAAAAGAATTAATGTAGGAATCGATAATTTTAGCGATCGTTCTAATCATATTCTGCAAATAGGCGACATAATACATCGAAGAGCACAAGATGGTGATCCTGTTATAGCGGGCCGGCAACCCACTCATAATAAACAAAATGTCCACGGGGGTATTATGAAGATTCTTCCCGGTTATACGATTGGTAAACATCTCGCATCGACAAATTACGATCATGCCGATTTCGATGGTGATACCGAATATACAGCCACAATGCAAACTTCGGAAGCTCGAAAAGAAGTTTTAGACAAATTGGGAATTGATAAAGTAATTCGTACTTATAAAGATAATTCTAGTATTACTGGACTAACTTACCATGCGATAGACGCTGCTGCTTTATTGACGAAACCCGGAACTTTCGTTTCGCCGGAATTATTTAAACAAGCAATTTACAGCTATCATAATCATCCAAGACTAAGAAACTTCGAAGAAAGATTAAAAAGACATGGAGTAGAACCATATTCTGGAGCAGCGCTTTTTAGTACTTTGTTACCACCGGACTTTCATTATAAAGGTGGTGGAAGTAAAAGTAAGATATTCTATGTAGTAATCAAAGAAGGTATTTTAGTCAACGGAATGCTCTCGAAAAGCACCATAGGACCGGGCGATAAAACTATTGGCGATAAACTACATTTAGAATACGGAGAAGATGGTTGGAAGTATGCTTATAATTTTATCAACGAAGGAACTAAAATGCTTTCGGTTTTTATGGACGCCTATGGACAAACAGTTTCTTACGACGATTGTTTATTGGGCGGAAATTACGGCCGATTAGTATTCGAAGGCATTGAATATTTAGCAAAGAATATTTTATCAGGTAACTTGACGGACGAAGAGCTAAAAATGTCGGTGAAAAGTTTACGGGGTGATGTAGAAAGTCTGGGAATCAATCAACGCGAGAGAGTAAATAAAGTTTTAGATGAAATTACACGAGAAAGAGAAGAAAAAATTACTAAATCAGAACTAGATAAAATCATTGACGAAATTCGAGGAATTCAAGAAGGTTATAGTGAATTAGTCAAAGATGGAATAGAAAATATGCGACTGAAAATTCTAAAAATGAAACAACCCGAGACAAGATTAGAAAAAGAGCTTTATGAAAAGGAAATTGTGGGAATGACCAATGATTTGAAAAGTATTGGTGCGGAAGTATTTGTTCATACTAATTCCGATAATAACAGCTTACTTTTCATGTCGGAATTTGGATCAGGCGCGAAAGGTAAAAAGAATAACATCTATACCATCAGTGTTTCGGTCGGTCAACAATATCACGCTGGTAAATCACTGCCAAAAACTGTTAGTGACAATAGCAGATGCATGATTACAGATAGAATAGGCGATATGTTTCCAGAATCCAAGGGATTAGTTATTAATAGTTATGTACATGGAATGACGCCAGTAGAAACATTTTTCGAAGCAGCGGGTTTAAGAGGCGGGTCGGTACAAAATGCTACCACAACGCCTACGGTTGGTTGGGTCCAAAGAGAATTAGAAAAAGCTACAGAAAATATTGTGACAGAAGAAGGTTCTGCAGTCTTCCATGGAAAAGTAGTTCTAGAATGGTGCTATGGCGGCGATTCGTACGATGGATTATATTTGTCAATGGTGGATAAAACATTCCAGGCTTGTGATATTTTCGATATGGTTGATAAAATTAACTCTGAACATGAAAGAGGAGTGCTTTAAAATAATAAAAATTCTGATTAGAATTCTAAAAAATATCGATTGTATCGATATTTAGTAATCACTTCTAAATTCACTAACACTATGAACTTCGCTCGTATTATCGCTCGTATTATCGATTGAAGGTGCAATTGTCGGAGTTGTTGTCGAAGATCCACTAAACACCCAATACAAGATACCTATGATAAAAATTAGAACAATGAATCCTATAATCCAATAAGTCCAGCCACTGCCGTCACCATTGCCAGAATTATTTCCGCCAGCCTGATTTCCAGTTTGCGCAGGAACTCCGCCTGCTGGAGGTGACGGAGGTATGTAAATTCCAACCAAAACTATTACAACTATTAAAATTATTACGATAATTAGAATCCAAATCCACGGTTCCATTTAGAAAAAAGATAAAAACCAAAAAGTTTTCTAAAAAATCTCTATCTTAGAAAAATGGATCAAGAGAAAGAAGCTCACAATCTTTTCGGGAAAAAGAAGGTTGCTTTTTCTAATCACCAGGGTGAAGTATTAATTGCTAGAGATAACAAGTCGAAGCTCGGAAAATATGTCAACGACAACCAAAAAGTCTTGATTGGTAATGCTGACAAAGAAGAAACTTTAGTAATTTCCCAAGAAGGAATTCGAGGCCATGTCTGTAAAATCAAACCGGGCCAGCGAAAATGCATTGCTAGTATGTTCGGATCTTGGTACAAAATAAATGAAACCGAGAAAATTCAACTGTCTAAGAAGCATTCTTCGTGCGGTGGCGATTGTTGCTGTTGTCCGGGACAACCAGGCCCGCAAGGTCCGCCGGGAGCGCAGGGACCTGCTGGTGCCGATGGAGCACCAGGAAGAGATGGCGAACAAGGAGCCCAGGGATTACCAGGTAGAGATGGCAGAGATGGATTACAGGGGCCTCCTGGTATTCAAGGTATTTCGGGTGAACAAGGAGCCCAGGGATTGCCTGGTAGAGATGGATTACAGGGAGTCCCTGGTATCCAAGGTTTGCAAGGTTTGCAGGGTGTTCAAGGTCCGCAGGGTCCTGCTGGATTTCTGACTGATCTTCAACTAGCAGCTTTAATTGCAGCGTTAGTAGCAGCGATTGAAACTAGCGCAATTCAAGGACCTCCCGGACCCGCCGGAACCAATGGCGTTAACGGAACCAATGGCGTTAACGGTGTCAATGGAATTAATGGTATTAACGGAACAAATTGTTGCGACGGAGGCGGAGGTGCCGAGCTTATCACTGTTTCTTATTCCGAAGCTGGCACTTACGATCTTTTGATCAGCGGAGGCACTAAAGTCACTTTAACCGTAACGCTTGTAGGAGGCGGCGGTGGAGGCGGTGCGGCTGATAATAGTCCAGCTGGCGGCGGAGGCGGGGGAGGATCCGGTTTTCTTTCGACCACTAGTTTCACTTTAAACACTCCAGTTACTCTAGAAACAATTGTCGGAACTGGTGGAGCCGGCGGGGCTGTACTTGGACAACCTGGGGTTTTCGGAAATCCCAGTTCAATAAAAGTCAAAACTACTTCAATTATTTTGGGTTATGTTCCTGGCGGAAGCGCAGGTAATTCTAATGGCATAGGTGGTAATGGATATTACGGCGGGGGTTCTGGTAATAAACAACCTGTAGGCGGAAAGGGAATTTATGGCGACGGAGAAGCTTACCAAATCCTTCCGAAAGAAAAACCCGGTAACGGAGGCGGACCTAATCCTGGTCTCGGATATACACCTGCAACTCCTGCCGATGCACCTTATTTAGGCGGAGGTGGAGCTTCTAGTCCTTATATAGGAAAAGGCGGTGATGGTGCTTACATTGCTCAAGATTTAAATCCTTCGATTCCAGCAGAAGCTGGAACATTTGGTGGCGGAGGAGGCGGAGGAAGCTTTAATCCTTACAGAGCCGATACTCCGCCAACTATAGGGGGAAAAGGCGGCGATGGTTTTGTTTTAATTCAATGGTTTACCTCTTAAAAAATGAAAATATTTATCGTTCGATAAAAAAGTTATAGAATTAAATATAAGTTCTGCCGAAAAATATGAAATGTTAATCGAAGGGGCATCTAAATTTCAGATGATTATCAAACCAATCGATCTCCTTTCTTCGGTAGAAAAATCCCTCGATAACGAGAACTTCGGTAAAATAGCTTACATGGTAGCCACGAAAGGCCAAATAGAAAGCGATAAAAAGAGAAAATTAGAAACATTCGTAGAAACTTCAAACAAAAGACCTAGAAACGAACCTTTAAATACAACAAATTCTTTTCACAATGGTAGAGCATGTTCTAAATGTAACAATTTAGCTTCATTTTTCAATGATAAAAATATTAAAATAACTTTGCCAAAACAGCATCCTTATGGTAGATGTCCGCTATATTGCAATCTTTGTGACAATAAAATAAAATGCAGTGAACCAGAAAAACATTTAACATACTCTTGTAAAATTTGTGACACAACTTATTCTAACCATCCGACTGATAAATGCAAAGTGGATTTCTAGAAGAATAATTTTTACAGGATTTTCGACTAGTTTTAGTCGAATATATTTTTACAGGATTTTGTAGGATTTCTAAGAATTTCGACTAAAACTAGTCGAATATATTTTTACAAGGATTTTGCAGGAGAATATTTTTATGGATTTTTATAGGATTTCCAGGAGAATATTTTTATGGATTTTTATAGGATTTCCAAGAATTTGCAGGAGAATATTTTTTAGTAGATTTTCGAGTAAAACTAGTCGGATATTTTTTATGGATTTTCCCAGGATTTCTAAGAATTTCTAGAGGAATATTTTTTAGTAGATTTTCGAGTAAAACTAGTCGGATATTTTTTATGGATTTTCCCAGGATTTCTAAGAATTTCTAGAGGAATATTTTTTATAGAATATTCGAGTAAAACTGGTCGAATATTTTCCCAGGATTTTCGAGTAAAACTACTCGAATATTTTTTACGGATTTTTATGGATTTTCGAGTAAAACTACTCGAATATTTTTTATAGGATTTTCGAGTAAAACTACTCGAATATTTTTTATAGGATTTTCGAGTAAAACTACTCGAATATTTTTTATAGGATTTTTATAGGATTTCTAAGAATTTCTAGAGGAATATTTTCCTAGGATTTTCGAGTAAAACTACTCGAATATTTTTTATGGATTTTTGTAGGATTTCTAAGAATTTCGAGTAAAACTACTCGAATATTTTTTATGGATTTTTGTAGGATTTCTAAGAATTTCGAGTAAAACTACTCGGATATTTTTTATGGATTTTCGAGTTTACTCGGGAGGTTATTTTTTATGGATTTTATGGTTTGTAATTTAGTAAATAAATTCATAGTTTTCTCCGATTCTTCTCGTTTGTCGTCTTTTAACATTAGGTTTTTCTTTTTTTAGCGATTGTTGATCAAAATAATCTTGCACAATCGCCATTTCTTCTAAAAACTGCCTATGAGCTTCATCGGTTGGATCGTATGGCGGTACTATTTCTATTTTGGCATTTTTATCAATTGTACCGGAGATAAATTTCTTAAAAGTGTTACCGTAAAGATATTTATCAGTTGGTAATAAATATTTCTTCATAGTAACGGTCCATTCGTATCTAGGCGATAGTTTTATCTTTTTACTCGCCGCGTTTTCCTTTTCTTTCTTAGAATATACTAATTTGTTGGGGTTAAGAGCTTCTCGGAAAATCATTTCATAAACTGTCCTAGTCATGATTCCAGAAAATAAAAAAGAATCTTCGTATTCTGATCGCATTTCGTAATATTCTTTCAAATTTGCAAGATTTGGTTCTTTCCGTAGCCAAATGACGGCGTCATGCGAAATCATTAATGGTTTGTAAATTCCCGCCATGCTAATAGGACCGGATCCGATCCCTCCATATGGCGATCTCATTCCTTTGGCTGCTAAAATGTAAAGGAAACTCTTTGTTAAATCTTGAACGTGCAATTCCATTCTTAAAAGTATTTCAAAGCTAACTATCGCAGTGGAAGTTTTAGATATTTTAACGCGAAATCTAGCGTCTCTTCCATATTTGCCAAATAATACTCTGAATATAGTATTAGTCCGAGTTAATTTATCAATAACTTTTATTCTTAATTTCAACATCTTATTATTGTATCTATAATACAATGCAAGATCATTTTTAATGATTGTGCGTTTAACTCTATCGTTGGCTCTTTTTGATAAAACATCTTCATATTCAAAATCTTCGGCGATTCCGACATGGCTTATTATCTGTCCTTCTGTTAAATCAGAATGACCAAGTTGAAATTTTCGATGCATAGAATTCATTTCTAAAATATAGCTTATGTCTTGGTATTCTATCTCATTTTCCGGATTTTCCAGAGTTTCCTCTAAAACTTTCTTTCTTTTTTGTAATCGATCGTAGTACTTTTGATTACTCATTTTTTGTAAAAATTATTTCTATTTTTTACTAGTTTGCAAAATCCTTGAATTTATTTTTTCTTTCTCTTGGGTTTTTCTTCTTTCTCCAGACAAGAATAAATATCTCCGTCTTTATCATCTTCTTTAGAATTATTAGATTCAGATTCGTCGGTTTCGCTCTCTGACGAATCTTTTGGGTTGCGCCAGACTTTTTTCTCTTGTTTTCCGCGATGTTTAGGAACTTCTTTTGCTTTTGAACGCTTCTTATTGATCTTTCCCTTCTTATGTCTACGACTTGTTTCAATTTCGATACCAGACTCTTCTAAAGCTAAATTAATATCTTCAATTCGTGAGGGCAAATCTGATAACTCATCGAAATTTTTAATATTTTCTAACCTTTCGGCAAATTCTTCGATCATATCCAATCTTTCTTTAAATTCGTTATTTTCAGCCCTAAGTTGATTAATGGAATTGCTTTTAGCTTTTAATTCTGCTAGCTCTTTCTGTTGTTTTTTGATGGTTTTCTCCATTCTGTCTAGTCGTTCATTGGTTCTAGCTTTATAGCTC
>Ga0315291_10009893_pt1 | contig 11685 bp, 12 predicted proteins | sample YL17G12_20_MG_FD_203070 | JGI IMG/M metagenome (GOLD analysis project Ga0315291, IMG submission 203070) | Sediment microbial communities from Yellowstone Lake, YNP, Wyoming, USA - YL17G12_20 | ecosystem: Environmental > Aquatic > Freshwater > Lake > Sediment | place: USA: Wyoming | collected...
AAATTATGCTAAATCTTCTGTGCTTTTCAACATTATGAATTTGTTTTATTCAATAATTTTAAAAGATTACCTTAAGATCAGAAATTGAGAAAAGAGGGTTAAGAAATGTATACTGTATACATAAAATAGATCCTTTTGTCAAGTCAAAAATGGAGACATTATTTATTTTGATCGCCCTCTTATACATGATAAATTTCTCATAATACATTATTATTAAAGCCATGCTACTATTTTTATATTGTGAGGGTTTTTGTGATTATTGTCTTTATAAAGTATTTTTAGTTTCCCAGAACGGGTTCCACTAATCCAACCTTTTTCATTTTCCCTAAATAAGCCTCCTGAACTAATTTATTATTTCTTAAATCAGTACAATTCCCTTGCAAAACTATTTTCCCATTTTCTAGCACGTACCCCCGGAGTGCTATTTGAAGAGCTTTTTTGGCGTTCTGTTCGACTAGAAAAATGGTTACACCTTCTCGATTAAGAGTGGATATGATTTCAAAAATTGAGTTCATGATCAATGGGGCTAATCCAAGAGACGGTTCGTCCATCAAAAGTAATCTTGGCTTAGCCAATAAGGCACGGCCGATAGCCAGCATTTGTTGTTCACCACCACTAAGAGTCCCAGCCCTTTGATTCTTTCGTTCCTTAAGTATGGGAAACTTAAAGTAGATTTCCTCAAGATCTTTCCTTATCCCCTCCTTGTCCTTTCTTACATAGGCCCCCATCTCAAGATTTTCCATAACTGTCATTCGCATCAAAATCCCGCGACCTTCCTGAACCATCGATATTCCTCTCTCTACGATTTTATGAGCAGGGAGATAGTTAATAATATCATCAAAAAATCTTATTTCCCCTTCATGCGGTTTCAGAACCCCCGAGATAGCCTTCATCAATGTGGTTTTACCTGCTCCATTCGCCCCGATCAACGTGACGATCTCTTTTGATCTCACCTCAAGGTTAATGTCCTTAAGGGCAACTATCTTTTCATACCTAACTTCGAGACTAGACACCCTCAACATTCTCTCTTTCCGCTCCGCCAAGATAGGCTTCGATTACTAAAGAATCGCTTTGGATAGTTTCAGGGCTTCCCTCTGCAATTTTTTCCCCAAACCTTAGGACAGTGATAATATCAGCAAGTTCCATCATCATGCTCATGTCGTGTTCGATTACAACGAGAGTAACATTTGCTTTCCTTATTGCCCTTAACAAATCCATTAACTTTTCTTTCTCTTTAAGGTTCATTCCTGAAGAAGGCTCATCGAGCAATAAAAGACTTGGTTCGGTAGCAAGAGCTCGAGCAATCTCGAGTCGACGCTGTTCTCCGTAGGGCAAGTTGGACGAAACAAATTCACGCCTTTCGAAGAGACCAACGAATTGGAGCAATTCTTCTGCCTTCTCCCTTATTTCTTTTTCTAACCTTACTTCCTTAAAAGGAGGATTTAATGCTAGTTGGATTAAATAAGATTTTACTCTACAGTGCCTCGCCACCATCACGTTCTCAAGAACTGTCATCGATTTGAAAAGTTTTATGTTTTGGTAGGTCCTGCAGATTCCCAAGAATGTTCTCTGATCGGGCCTTAAGTGGACCAAATCATTTCCTCGAAATAGTATCGACCCTTTATCAGGGGTCAACGTTCCAGTGATCAAATTGAAAAGGGTTGTCTTCCCCGCTCCGTTTGGCCCAATAAGCCCATGAATCATTCCCTCCTCTACTCCCATGTTGACTTGTATAAGGGCACCAATTCCTCCAAAGTATTTGGTAATATCTTTGATCACAAGGATTTTCAACTTCACACCGGCTTTCAATTTCTTACTTGCTTATTTGACTTCCATTTGTATGCCAATGACCCTACAAGATGTTTATCGATAATTCCCCTAGGGCGAAGGATCATCATCAAAAGAAGAATAAAACCATAGAAAAAAAGGCGCCATTCCTTCAGGGGTCGGAGCCACTCAGGCAGAATCGTCAGGATAGATGCGCCGAAAATAGAACCCCAAAAGGTTTCTATGCCACCGAAAATGGAGAAGATCATTATCTCTAGGGCCTGGGGAATCCCGAAGCTACCCGAATCAATAAATTGAGCGTAATGGGCATAGAACCCTCCTCCAATCCCGGCAATTGATGCCCCCATTGCAAAGGCGAAGATCTTATTTCTCGTCAGATTGATGCCCATCCCTTCTGCTGCGCCCTCGTCCTCTCGAATAGCTTCGAAGGTTCGACCGATTTGGGAACGCGTGATCTTCAAAAAAAAGATGACCAAAAGGAAGATGAAGATATACAAGTTACAAATATTCGTTTCTTGTTTTATTCCTCCTAAGCCATAGGCACCTCCGGTATATTCAAAATTTAAGAAGAATATGCGAACCGTCTCTCCGAATCCCAGGGTCATTAGAAGCAAATAGATGCCCTTGATACGCAATGCAGGAAATCCGACAATTATCCCCATAATTCCGGAGGTGATTCCTCCAGCGATGAGTGCTGGGAGAAAAGGAAGCCCCACCTTTGTTGTGAGGACGGAAGAGGTATAAGCCCCAATTCCCATAAATCCTGCCTGCGCTAAAGAGAGCATGCCCGCCGAAAAGGGAAGGTAAAAACTGAGCGCTAATAGAATGTTGATACCAATGAGAGTCAGAATGGATTGAATATAGAGGATCAATTTACATTATCTCTCGTGTATTCTTAAGCCGAAGAGCCCACTAGGCCTAATGACTAAAATAAGGAGCATGGTCAAAAAGGCAAACGCATCCCGATAAGACGAAGAGAGATAAGCAACGCTCAGGACCTCTATCATACCTAGGATCAAACCGCAAAACATCGCTCCGGTGACGTTGCCCAGACCTCCCAAGAGAATAATCACGAATCCTTTTAGAACCATATTCATTCCAATAAATGGATGGACCGAATTATAGTTCAACCCAATGAGCACCCCCCCCGCCCCCGCTAGGGCTGAGGATATGATAAAAGTTAAAACTGTGATTTGATTGATACTAACTCCCAAAAGAGAAGCCGTTTGGGAATCCTCTGCGGTAGCCCGTATTGCCTTTCCCACTTTGGTCAACTTGATGAAAAAATGGAGTCCCATCATCAAAAGGATTGATGTACTAAAGATTAGGATTTGTACAGATGAAATCCGTACCGGGCCGAGATTGAAGTTTTGGATCTCGACGGTCTTGGGAAAACCAATCGTTTCGGGTCCAAATACCTTAATAGCTGCTTCTTGGATGATGATTGTGAGGCCGATGGTAGCAATTAACGGGGCCAGATGGTGCTCCTTTTTTATTGGCCGGAAGGCCAAAAGCTCTACAACAAGCCCCAATACTGAGCAAACCACCATGGAGCCAAGGATTGCCAAATATATATTAAATTTGAATATAACTATCAACACCACTCCCACATAGGCTCCGATCATAAAGACACCACCATGGGCAAAATTAAGGAGGCCTAGAACTCCAAAGACTAGATTGAAACCAATAGCCACCAAGGAGTAACCACTTCCAAGCATCAATCCATTAGTCAACTGCTGAAGAAGCATCCCTCTCCTAACTATGTCCCTAAAGTAGTCTCATTCCTGTTTTGGAGGTGCTTCTCATTTTGGAAAGAAGCACCCCCCTACGAGATCATTTCACAGTGACAAATTCACCGTTTTTTACCATCAAAACATAATTGTCACCAGCACCGTCCCCGAACTTGTCCATCGTGGTCAAACCAGTAATGCCTGGGAAATCCGTAAGATTTGTCCAACCATCCCGTATCTTCTCTCTATCTTTTTCGAGATCATCAGGTCGGTTGGTGACCTTAGCCTTTTCAATAATTTCTTTCGTGATATAGACGCTATCGTAAATGCACACGGCTCCGCTATCTGGCTTTTGACCCGCTAGGATAGTCTTTCCTTTGTCCATAAAATTCTTTACAAACTTCTGCATTCGGGCATCGGGTCTCTCGATCCAGACATGGGTTCCAGAGAAGAAGCCTTCCACATCCTTTCCCCCTAAGCGAATTAAATCAGCAGTACAAGTGGAGCCTCCTCCGATGAAGGCCTGTTTCATCCCTTGCCTTCGAGCTTCGCGAACAATATTTGCCGCTTCCACTGGGTTCCCTCCGATCAGGATGCCATCCGGACTGAGATGATTGATCTTTGTTATCTGGGCGCTAAAATCAATATCTCCCGTCACGTAGGTTAAATTATCAAGGATCTTAATTCCATATTTTATAAGTATGGGAGGGTAAACTAGAGTCGCTTCAGATTTTGCTAGAGCATCCTTGGCATCATAGATAATGACGGCCGTCTTAATCTTATAATAGTCAATCCATTTCTTTATCGCCGGATCCATCTTTTTGTCACTGGTTCGACTATTCCGGAATGGCCAGGGTCGGTTCTTACCAGAAATGCCTGGGGCTGCAGATGTAGGTGATACGATTACAATCTTTAGTTGGTTTGCTAATGGAAAGACGACCTCACATTCTGAAGTGGTAGTTGGACCCAGGATGATAAAAACCTTTTCGATCTGGGTCAATTTTTTGACAACATTGATGGCTTCTTTGGGATCTCCCTGACTATCGTAGGTCACGATTTCTAAGGGAACTCTACCAATTCCACCTGAAGCATTGATTTCCTCCCTAGCGATTTCTAAGGCTATTTGTTGATTTTTCCCCCAGGAAGCCATGCCACCAGTCAAGGGAAGCATTGCCCCCATCTTGACTGATCTCCCCGATACCTGAGCAGTGGCAAAAGAGGCGTGAAGGATCCACGTAACGAAAAGAAAAATTGTCAATAGATAACACCTTTTACTCATTTGAAGCCTCCTCTCTGTCCGTCAAAGCGGACGTCTAATAAATTAGGACCAATCCAACCAAGAGAACATGAGGTAGATCTGTTCTCTCAACCCTCTCTCCGCATGGATAAATTTCCCATCCGTGGTGTGAAGCCATCCTAAAAGCATCAATACCCACAGCTTCCATGCTACTTCTTGATTTCAAAGGGTAACGACAACCTGAACCCGACTGGAGTGCCGCACAAGGTTGATCGGGACACCAAAAAGATTTGCACGGTCCCTGTCCGAAAGCTATGGATAGATAATATCCCTCATAGAAGGATCTGCTTTCTATTTCAGAACATATTTGATTAAAAAGAACTCTTGCAGTATTTTTCATTCCACCAAATTTTAGATACTCGGCCCCAACGAAGCTCCCAGTTTCACCTTTCACAGAAAAAAGAATAGCGTGGTGATAATTGGCGACAACCTTTTTCATGAAATCTAGATCTGGGGCATAGGGTGGACAGTTAATATTTGTGCCGTAGTGGTAACATTTTGGATATAAACATTTCGCCCTTACCCTTTCATCGAAAATAATTTCACCAGAAGAGATAATCACGGCATCAGACGCTCCCAATTTAATTGCCAAGGTTCGATACCTTTTCAAATCTTGCCTTACCCTTGTTTCCGGGATAGTAAATAAAATTTTCCTTGGCACTATTCTATCTTTGAGAAGTACTACTTCTTTCTCCAAATCCTGCAACTTCATTCCATGTTGATCCTTTCCATAATTTTAATAAGGGCTTTCGAATCTGTCACAATTCCAAAGTACTTCCTAATATTGTTCAAGGCTGATGCGTGTTCCTCAGGGGAAAAAGCACCACAACAATCTTCAACCAGAATCACATGATAATTTAAGTTGAATCCATCCCTGGCTGTTGTTTCTACGCAAACATTGGTTACCACCCCGGAAACGACGATAGCTTCTATACCCTTGCTTCTTAATATGAGGTCTAGATCAGTACCCGTAAAAGCACTAAAACGATGCTTAGTAACAATGCAATCGCTCTCACTTGGCTTGACTTTAAAGAATTTAGCCCCCCAGCTATCCGGGAAGCATATAGGTGTTTTTTCCGCAATCCCCTCCATCCTCCCGAGCCAAGATGGAGAATCGGTCCAAACGCTATGGATGGTTCTCACAAAAATAACAGGCAAATTGAATTCTCGGCATTTCTTTATGAAAAGGAGAAGATTTGGAATTATTTTTTGTACATGGGATTGATTTAAATTCTTTTTTGCAAAGGCACCCCGACTGTGGCAAAAGTCATTTTGGACATCAATTACGATTAGGGCTGTCCTTAGTGGATTAAGTCGACTAGAGAGTAGTCTTCTAAGATTTTCTTGTAACATGAAATTTGGCTACTTACCCCGCACGCTCATGAAAACATATGAGCACCCTGTATATTTTTACTTGGGGTTTACATCTTTGTACCCTTCTTAAGTATCATTGAAAAATCTTTTTTTCGGATTGAGATATAGTTTGAATCTTTCTGCTTCAGCAGTTCATGAATCAAAGCTACCACAGGGCTTCTTGCAGTGAAATATTCTTTAACTGGACCTGCCACTGAGCGCATAGTCTTTATCTCTTCTTCCTGTATTATAAACCGGAGTAAGAGCTCATCATCAGAAACCCCAGGTCCACCCAGTTTTTCGCGTATCTCTTTTATTGAGGGCTGAGGGGGCTCCCAATTCGAAAGCTCCTTAGCCCTAGGTAAACTCAATATGCTATCTTTAACGTTCGCGTCTACTAAAGAACCAGCCTCTTTTCCCCAAAACCCCAATGTATACTTGATTACCTCATCACTTACTTGCTTATACCTCTCACCTACCATGACGTTCATTGCAGCTTGACTTACGACAAATTGGGAAAAAGGAGTAACCATGATAGGATGACCTAAGTCTTTACGAACATGAACTACCTCCTCCAAGACTTCTTCCAACCGATGTCCAATTCTTAATCCTGAAAGTTGATGTTTTAAATTTGAGATCACTCCTCCAGGCACCTGGTGGATGTATTGATAATAATCGTATTCTATTGGCGCCCCCAGCGGTAGCCCTTCTTTTTTGGCAATGTACCTAAAATGATCAGAAATGGGCTTAATAGCTTCCTCATTTATGGTTGGGGTATAACCTAAAAAACGAAGATTTCTCGAAATGTTCAGAATAGATGGTTGAGATGATCCGTTGGCGAGAGGAGGGATGGCTGTATGTATAGTCTTCATTCCTAGTTTAACAGCTTCCAAATAAACCAATGGGGCAAGTCCTGTTGTACAATGAGAATGTAATTCAACTGGTATACTATTACTATTCTTTAGGATTACTGGTATCAACGTCTTGACACGCTCAGGTGTCAAAAGTCCTCCTGAATCCTTTAAATATATGACATCCACATTCAACTTCACAGCATCTCTAGTCTTCTGTGCATAGTGTTCATCAGTATGCCTAGGAGAATATGAATATATCAATGCCATCACAACTTCAAGTCCCGCATCCTTAGCTAATTGAACGCATTCAGGTACCCTAAAACTCAAATCATTGGAAGAGTCCATCAACTGCACTCGCTTTATTCCATTGGCAGCTATTCGTTCCATCCAAAGTTTGATAACAGAAAATGGCGTAAGCTCAAATGCATTTATACTATGAATCATCATCAGAGCTAAAGGGGTTTTTGTTATTCTCTTCGAAATTAGACGGATCCTCTCCCAAGGATCTTCGCGTAACTCCCGAACACACTTTAAAAAATGACTTGTAGCTATAAGCTCCATAGATTTAAAGCCGATCTGATCCATTTTTGATGCAACTGGAAGCATCATGCCAGTCGTCATTCCTTCAGCCCAAAGGCTTGCATGACTATCTCGAAAAGTAGTATCAACAAAATAGACTTCATTCATGTTACTCTCCTTAAATCATAATGCTTATTATTTGTGTAATATAAAGGTCGATCTAAAATATGTTCTATCCAACTTGTATTTACCTGTCTCTTTATATAATCGGGTTGATTTAATATATAGCTAAGAAACGGAATTGTTGTATCTATCCCAGCAACAACGAAGTTCTTAAGAGCGTATCGCATACGGTCAATAGCTTGAGAACGGTCCGCCCCTAGGGTGATAACCTTTGCAATCAGAGAATCATAATATGGTGAGATAAAATATCCTGAGTAACAGTGGCTATCCACTCTTATACCTATTCCTTGCGGCTGAAGCCAGTGTGTTATCTGACCTGGGCATGGCTGAAATCCAAGCTCAGGCGACTCAGCATTTATTCGGCACTCGATTGCATGTCCGGCCAGCCGCACATCCGATTGAGATAAGCTAAGACGATAATTAGCAGCGATTCGAATTTGCTCTTTGACTAAATCTATTCCACTTATCATTTCGGTTACCGGGTGTTCAACTTGAATCCGCGTATTCATTTCTAAGAAATAGAATTGATTACTGTCCTGATCTAATATGAATTCTACTGTTCCAAGGCTTTCATATTTCATATTCTTAGCTATAGTCACACCTGCCTTACGGATCTCTTCTCTAAGTTTATTAGATATAGAAGGTGCTGGAGCCTCTTCAACAACTTTTTGATAACGACGTTGCAGGGAACAATCGCGCTCCCCCGCATGAATTACATTCCCAAAATGATCACCAACAATCTGAACTTCAATATGCCGTGCATTTGGGAAAAAGCGCTCAAAATAAAGCGTTTCGTCCCCAAATGCAATTCGTGCCTCAGCTGCCGCGGTCTCAAAAGTAATTTTAAGCTCGTCTGGGTTCGTAACAATCTTTATCCCTCTACCTCCCCCCCCTGCAGCAGCCTTTATAAGAACCGGGAATCCTATTTCTTTAACTATTTTGTAGGCTTCTTTGAGATCTCCAACCTTTTCTGATCCTGGAATAACTGGAATCGAATAGCCTTTCACGATTTTCCGTGCCAAAAGTTTGTTTCCCATCTGCCTAAGACTTTCAGGCGATGGGCCAATAAATATCAAATTATTTCCCCTACAAGATTCAGCCAGTTCAGGCTGTTCCGAAAGAAACCCATATCCGGGATGAATCGCATCCGAGCCAGTACCTAGAGCTGCGCACAGTATAGTATCAGCTCTCAAGTAGCTATCCGTGGGTCGCGGGGGCCCGATACATATGACTCGATCCGCTATTTTTGCAGGCATGCTGTCTTTATCTGCCTCTGAAACTGCCGCAACTGATTCTATTCCTAAACCCTTACAAGCCGTTATAATGCGGACAGCAATTTCACCTCTATTAGCAACAAGCACCCGCGAAATATTTTTCATGCTTTTATTTCTTTCTTTTCAATGCGATCACCCGGAGAGACTAAAAAGAGGGTTTGCCCGTATTCCACCAACTGGCCGCTTTCTGGGAGAATTTTAGCGATATACCCCCGTACTCCTGCCTTGACAGCATTGAAAACCTTCATCACTTCCATTAGACAGACTGTGTCTCCTTCTTCCACGAATGAACCAACCTCTAAATAGGGAGGGGCTCCAGGAGCTGGACGCATATAGAATGTTCCGAGCATGGGTGACTTAATTGGCAAAAACCCTTCTTCAAGAATCTCTGCGGCCTTATCTTCAATTTTTTGAACCTTACTCTCGGGCTTTTCCCTTCTTAATTCTATAACCGGCTTCTCAGCAATCACCGATTCAGTAGGTGGCTTAATTGCAGGTTCTTCCTCAACAGCATTCGCATTAATTCTCTTCCTAACAACCAATTTTATATCGCCCATCATAAGGCTTAATTCATCAAAACTTGATTCCTCTATCAACCTCAGTATTTGGATAACTTCATCTTCTGTTAATTCCATAGTTTCCCCCTTTTTGATCAGAAAATAGTAAATTTTCTGAGGACCTCTCCTAACCATTCTACGTTTGGTGGAACTCCTATAAGTTCATCTGAATTTTCTTCAATCGCATTTATCACAGGAATATCAAGAGAGAGGCAATTTGGTTTCATTGTACCTAACGCCTTCGCCAAAGTTTTCCAATACTGAATAATCCAGAACTTTTTAGAAGGACAGGTCCTATTCAAGATTCCCGTACTTAGACTCCTATCTCGTCTTAATGTTTACTGTTTTCTCAAGATTTATTACCTTATCCGCTCATTTATGTCAATACACTTATCGGCGCGGGTCTAGAATTGCTTCACCATATCAATAATAATTAACCCAGGATACAAAGCAATGAAAGAAAAACATTTGCAAAGCCGACCATTAAACAATACTTATAACCTTAATCCAGCGATAGTGCGTTTTAATTGTTGAGTCGATCAATGAAATGGCCTATATTGAGCGTGTAAGAGAACAGAGTGAGACAAGGAGGCCATTTCATGAAAAAAGTGAAAGCGAAGATTCCCGAGAAACTGCGAAAGGGAATTCCTCTCGCAACGGGTCCCAGACATACGGTTCGACTGGAAGTCACAGATGAAGCACTGACAGTCCATACGGGACTCTCGTTGTTCTACGCCATGGCCGAGGCCCTGGAGATTCCCCGGTGTCTGGATGAACGGGTGAAGGTCAAACAGCGGGAGTCGGGCTATCCGGAGTCGGAGCATATTCTGGCATTGGCGGCCAATGCCTTTGTGGGAGGTGATTATTTGGAGGATCTGGAGGCGCTTCGTGAGGATGTAGCGATTCAACGGGTCATAGGGCGAAAGGATCTTCCCGATCCGACCACTGCAGGGGATTTCTGCCGTCGGTTTACGTTGGGGCATCTGCTGCAATTGAATCGGGCTTTTGCAGATATTGAACAAAGGGTTTATGAGCATCGTCCAGAGGTAACCCGTTGGACGATCGATGTGGATGCGAAGGTGCACGAAGTTTACGGAGAGAAGAAGCAAGGGGCGGCGAAAAGCTATAACGGCATCTATTCTCTTCAACCGCTGTACGGATTTGTCCATGAGACGGATGAGATGATTCACTGCGAGCTTCGTTCGGGTAATACGCATCCTGGAGCGGGAGGAACGGGATTTCTCCGACGCCTGAAACGGAAAATCCCCGAAAGGATCAAGGAGCTCCATCTTCGAAGCGATTCGGCGCTTTACAGCCAGAAGGTTGTGGAGTTTTGTGAAGAGGAGAGATGGAGCTTTACGATCACAGCAGATCAGACCGGTCCCCTGATGAAGCAGATTGAGGCTTTGCCCGAATCGGGATGGCAAGCTGATCCCGAGGATGCTTCGTTGAGCTATGGAGAGGTGTGGTATCAGCCGGTCAAATGGGCTCACCCCTACCGGTATCTGGTACGGCGTTAGAAGAAACCTGAGAAAAGTGGGCAATCGGCGCTCTTTGGGATCATGAGCTATTCGTATTATGTGGTGGTCACGAACCGGGAGGATGGGGTCAAAGAGGTTTTGGAGCTTCATGATAAGCGAGGGATGAGCGAGAGAAGGATTGCCCAGTTTACCAACGAGTTTCTCTTTCATCTTCCGATGGAGAGGTTTATGAGTAACTGGGTGTATCTGCTTTGTGCCCAATTGGCCTACAATCTTTCGCTTTGGATCCGGGACTTGGTGTTGCCTCCGTTTTATCGGAAGAAACATATTAAGCGCATCCGGCGAACCATTGGGTTGATTGCTGCGAAGGTGACCCATGGAGGCCATCAGGTTCGGTTGAAGATCTCGGTGCTGCATCGATGGTGGCGAGACTTTGTTTATGGGTGGCAAAGAATTCCGGAGTTGAAAGCAACCATAGGATCTGGATAGGTGGACAGAGCTTCGCATCTGGACCCGCCGTGCTATGGAGTGAGAGGGCAGCCTCGAAGGCCGCCGTGTTGTTCCATCATGGCCTATCCCCCTTTCTTCTTTAGAGGAGGAGCCTCCTGGGTTACAGAAAGGAATCACAGACTGAATGAAGATCTTGTCA
>Ga0315291_10009896_pt1 | contig 11683 bp, 14 predicted proteins | sample YL17G12_20_MG_FD_203070 | JGI IMG/M metagenome (GOLD analysis project Ga0315291, IMG submission 203070) | Sediment microbial communities from Yellowstone Lake, YNP, Wyoming, USA - YL17G12_20 | ecosystem: Environmental > Aquatic > Freshwater > Lake > Sediment | place: USA: Wyoming | collected...
CAAGCATCACCAAGAGGGAAGCTGCAGTGGACGTCGCCTTGAGCAAAGATTTCATCACACCAGCTCCTTTTCAGAGCGATCGTTTGACGAAGCCCGCCCAGGAGGGATCAGCCTACCAGCGTACGAATGCCTGAAAGGCGGTTGCGCGTTGGGATTCGCCGCCTGCGCCCTGCATGGGAACCTACGACCAAGCGTATATGGGCTCAATTCCAGTTGGGCTACGATTCTGACGCGTGTCGGAGCGGAACCTTTGACCCGGCGGTTGGAGGTGCGGCTCCTATTGACATATGTTTCTCGGTATCGCGACATCTGCGGCGGATCACGTTGGCGGCGGTTTTCGCAGCATAGCGGCCATTAATCACCTTGCTCATGCTTGAGGTCCAGATGAGCTTTGTACCACTCAGTTGTCTCATGGATTGCTGTTGCCATCGGCGTGGCTTTCATCCCAAACGCCTTCTCAAACTTGCCTGAGTCGACGACAATAGGCTGCTCGAACTCGTACAGAAGCTCAATTGTTTCCCTCAGTTCGCGAACGAAGAGTCCCATCACGGACAGCAGGACCCTGCCGGCCAACATCGTTCTTGGGGACACACCTGCTTCGCTTGCCACCATGTGTATCATCTCGCCTTGAGTGATGCGCGGCATATCATTCGGAACGTGCCAGGCTTGCCCGTCCGCTTCGGTCCGCTCGCCAAGAATGACCAGCCCTCTCGCGAAATCCGGGATGTAGGTCTGCGTGTGGGGCATTTTCGCTGAACCGGCGATCTGTGCCGCTTTGCCTTGGAGAAGCCTGCCGAACACGAGGCCTCCCATGTTCGTAGCAGTGCCCCAGGGTCCAAAATAGTCCGAGGCGCGGCCGATCGTCACGCGCAGCTTTCCGTCCCGATGCGCAGCCAGTGCGGCTTCACTTAGCACTGCCCGTACTCTTCCCTTGCGGGTGGTTGCGTTGTAGGGCAAATCCTACGTGATCGATTTGCCGCCTGTTTCACCAAACATGTAGAGGTTTTCCACGACGACCAGCTTGGCGCTGCCACCTGCCAAACCATCGACGATGCTTTTCTGCAGCGGAGGGAACTTTTCCGGCCACTCAAAGTAATGCGGCTGGGCGGATTGGTACACCACCTTGGCTTCACCCGCCACCCGCTTCACTTGAGTCGGGTCGTAGAGATCAGCCGCGACGATTTCGGCGCCCTTCGGCGCCTCGTCCAACTTGCCTGAATGGTTCACCATGCGGACTGACTCTCCGCGCCGGATCAGTTCCTCGGTAACGGCGCGGCCGATCGCGCCGGATCCTAAGACAACATGCTTTGCGCTCATTTTGATTCTGCTTCTCCTGTCGTTTCATACGTTCTCCATCGGGCTTGGGCGGTGGATACTGGCGGATGATCCAGGGGAACTGTCTTCGCTTTCCCTCGGTCAGAAGGGCGGGTTCGCAGGCGATTCTGTGCACCGTATTGCTTCGCCTGTTGCCTCCAGCCGTAGGCGCCAGCTAGCAGATATAGCCAGGCGGGAATGATCGGCTTCGCCATCAACTGGATGCCCGCCTGCTCGGAGACGACAAATCGCGGTTGCTTCACCGGCCAGCGAGTACGACAATGCCCGCAAACCGCCCCCAGAAGTAGCTTCCTTCCATGTACCGTTTGATACCCAATGCGTCTGCCGGGCCCGGTTCAACACGACAATGGCTAACCTTGAGGATTGGGCCACTTCCACGCATACCAAATGATACCCAAAGTACACACGATTTCTATGGCTGCGAAGAAGATATAGAAGGGGGCCGGCGTCCCAGCAAACAAGGACAAGAGGACCGACAGAGTGTGTATCGCACCCACGATGATGTTCGCCCAGCGGTTCGCTGCATACTTCAGTACCCGGGAAAGGAGAACCATGGCAATGGCAGTTTCCATCAAAACTGCGAATCCCAACACGGCGCCTGCCGTCATGGCCGCCGTTTCCTTTTGAGCACCAGGAACAAAGAACAGTGTAAAGACATCTGCATAGATGTAATTCAACGTTGCAAATATCCACAATGCTGAAAGCCTCATCTGCCTGTCTTTCATCTCGGCGGTATTACCAGTTGCATTCATCTTATGCTCCTTGTTTGAACGACCTTGATGGATAGCATTGGCGTTGAACCAACGCAGACGCAAGAGCGGCGTTCCCGCCTTGCGACGGTGAACCTCGAACCCTGCGGTTGGAGGGACGACTCCTATTCGAATGCGATTCTGGCCCGTTGCCGCCGAAACAAAGCCTAATCTCTACTGATCTACGCTTGTTACCACCGGAACATCTGACGATATCGCGGGCCCGCGCCGTCGGGCGATGGCTCCGCGAGGCGGCGCCTGCCCTGCGCGGAGCCGAAGGGTCAAGCGAGCAAAGTGGTTGGCGCTCTCCCAACCATCGCAAGCTCCGGCGACTCGCATCGCCAGAGCCCGTCCCGATCCCGAGCAAGCCGGGGACAAGTCCCTGCGATTTCACCAATCGTAAATGTAGCTGCGATTCCGCAAACTATCGTAGTACAGGCCCAATCCCAGCGCGATCAAAAGAATGTCTTGCTCGATTGGTGCGGGGTCTTCGACTACCGATTGCAGCGCGGGGTGAAAGGGCTTGGCGCTTTCCGGGTGCGGGTAGCGGATCCACGTATCGGTTATGGCGGCAATGTTGCGCCCGTTGACTGTGAGAGCGTCATGCTGTACATCGCGCGATGTCAGACGATTGAGTGCGAATCTTTCATTGTTACGGCGCACTTCTGCGATCCACTGGGCTTCAACCGCGCCATCCTTGCTGCGATAGATGCAGGCCGGGGCAGTCACTGCTATGGATCCGTTCTCCAGCCCGTCGATGCTCGCAACCACCTGAATGTTCCTATCCAGGTGACTCGTTGCCGTTACCATCAGCTCGACCCGTTGCTTGCTCGTCTTGAGCACGACCGTGCCACTTCTGGCTTGATGGCGCTGGACAGTAAAGGCGATCCAACCGGGACCCTTCGGCTCCTGCTGGGATGCAACTACGCCCTGGGCATATCCATCACTGCGGCCGATCGAAGTAGTGTTCAGCCACCAGCCCTCCCAGTGACTGGAGAGATCTGTCCAGGCATTGGGCTTCCACGGCCGTAGGGGCGCGGAGGCCAGGAATTCCTCACCCTGTTGCGCCGGTCGACTACTGAACTGCTTGCTGGCCGAACGGACTTGTCGAACAAGAAAGATCGCCAGTCCGGCAAACGCGGCCGCAACTACGATGCAGACAAGGCCCCCCAATCCGAGTCCGAGGAGCACTACGACCCAGTTGTAGTCCATGGTACTCGCCCTCCCTTTTGTGAGTGGATGCCAGTTCTGGCAACCATTCGAGAGCCTGCCCAGTTGTGCCTGGGCTGGCGTCAACCGGGCTCAACGATCCTCCCCCGTTTTCGGCCTGAGCGTCGCGCACGGCGACATCCAATCGCCAAAGTGGTTGGCGTTCCACCAGCCATTGCTACGGTCCGTGCGCCAAGAGCCCAACCCCGCTGATCAAGAGAGCGAGACCAGCGTGTCCATACTGTCCACACGGTGATACAGCGTCTACCCGGTTCCAAATCTGGGGGCAGATTTGTCTGCAGCGTCCATAGTTTCTACAGCGTAGTACGGCGGTTGCAGCCGAATTGGACCCGCCTGGGAAAGGCGACTCTAGTCCAGTGCAAGGTGGGGGTCGCTCGCTTATTGACTCACAGGCTACGGCTGGCTGCACTCACTTGGCTCTGCCGGCACAACAATGAATATGAGCCCTTGTGCACCTTGAACGGACATGGGTGCTGAACTACTTCGGCCACCCGCCCAAGCTGTGCCCGTAATTGTAACGTTCTCAAGACTTATCTGGTAGCCCCCACCACTCGGGGTGATGATCGCGGTGGCGGTAGCAACTTCGTCATATCCGATGAGCCCACCGTACCCATAAGCATGCTCCTCGAAGGTTGCAGGTGCCCTACCAGACTCAGAAAATGGGATATGGTAGCTTCCGCCCAAGCCAGTCCCCTCCATCTTAATCTCCCACGGCCCGTATGGAGATCCACAGCTAAGGCCAGTGAAATGGGCGTCGGCCCCTGAGCCGGCATAGTTGGGGAAAGTCCAGTCCACCTTGTAGCCGGTCGTGCACTTGTCCAGCTGGGCCTTGATCTTTTCCAGTGTGCCCGCCCCATACCGCTGGCTGTACTTCTCCGCGAATTTCCTGTAGAACGGCGAGCTGCCCTTGATGAGCTGATTGACCAGTCTCTTGGCATCCGCCAGATTGGGCGACTTCTTGCAGTCCTCTGCCGCTTTCTCCAGCTTGAGCTTTGCGTTTGTGGTCAGTTCCTCCCAGATGGCATCTTCCCTCTTTTTCCAGAGATCTGGATTGTCAGAGTCCTTGCGCCTTTGCTCCGCATCATCCCACCAGATAATGAACGTCCACATCGCATTGCTATAAGAGGACCAGTCGTCTATTGCAGCGACCTGAAGCTCAACCTCCCGCCCACGATCTGCAGTCCTATCGTGGCCCAAGGGGGTCAACAGATCCGCATCGCTCGCTGCCATCTTCTGGTTCAGTCTGTCTGCGGGCGAGGACGGTGCGTGGTTCTTGACCTGGTTACGGATGTCCTTGGAGGTCCCCCTGCCATTGCCGTATGACCTGGTCTTCTGGACATTGATCGCATTCCAACTGGCAACACTTGCAGGGCGGGCCAGTTTGAGGACGGCGCCGGTATTCTTTGCGGCGCTGCTTGGCACAAAGTGAAACTCACTGCCTTCTCCATCAAAGGCAAATGCGAGATTGATCATCTCATCGGCTGCGTCCGGCTCGGTGGTCTCAATGCTCAACGTGGCGGACTGGTTGAAGATCAACCCTTCCGGCTCGATGCGCACCCCGGAGGTCATCCCACCGCTCAACGGCAGTCCTCGAATCTCCTGGATTGGGGTCAGGGTGAAAGTCGCTTCGCTGTCCAGTGCACCGGCCGGGACGTCCAACGTATAGCCCACGCCCTTGGAATCGGTCATCGATATACTTCCGCCATCGGGACCAATGGCCTGGGTTTGTGCGTTCTGAGCCTCAAATGTCGCCTCAACGGTCAGGGGATTCGGTTTCTCCTCAGGCGTGGTGATGGAAACTGTCTTGCCTCCACTGGTTCCCGAGGCCGTGACGGTCTTGATGCGGTAGCTGACCTGTGTCTGGGCGGGCACCAGGAAGTCTTCGAAGGAAGTCGTTGCCTCCGAAACCTCGGCGACCGGCAAGTAATCCTCCTTGCCGTCCTTGCGTTCCAGGAGGTACTTCTGTGCGCCCTCGACGCCGCTCCAATCGAGCTGGACGCTAATCGGGGAGGTGGCCGCGGCAGTGAAGCTGCCAGTATTGGGGCCGCCAGAGGGCAACAGATCGGTCGTCATCTGGCACGAGACGGAGATCGCCAGCAGGATTGAAATCAATACCATCACCCAGGCCTTGATGTGCATTCTTCTCCTATCTGTTGTCCCCTCACCGTGCGCATTGTGAACGTAGCGCTGAGGGGGTCAAGTCCTATTGAGGTACGCTTCAGTGCGGTATCAACGCAGTCCACCCTGCACTCGCCTCACCGCATCCCTTGTTCTGCGTCTACTATTTCGGCAATCTGCCGGATCTTTTCAACCAAGTGCCTAACATGTTCCAGCCTAGTCTCAGGATTCATGATGACCATGCGCAGGTACCTTCTGCCGCGAAAGGACGTCGAAGAAAGATAGAAACGCCCCTGGGCTATCAAGGCATCCCTTATCCGAAGCTGCTTCTGGTCGCTTCCCGCTATTCGAAAACAGAGGATGTTGCTTTCAGGGCGCACTGCACACTCAAAATCGCCCTGTGCATAAATGTATTCATATGCCTGCAGCGTGAGGTCGTATTCACGTTCAACATAGTCTGCCAATCCCCTTTCGCCCAGCGCTCCCAACACCATGAACAGCCTCAACCCCAGGGCCGCCTTCGTACATTCGAAGGTTCGATGTCCGAGGTCAATTCCAGGCTGCTCTTTGTCATGAAACAAATAACTGGCCTGCTGCTGAAAGGCAGTATCCAAGGTGCGATCGTCACGAACAAGCAGGGCGGCGCAAACAGCCGGCGTCCGGAGCATTTTATGCGCGTCCCACGCAAGCGAATCAGCCCTCTCCACCCCCTCCAGATAGTGCCGATATTTGTCCGAGAGCAGCGCACTGGCGCCGTGTGCGCCATCCACATGAAGCCATACATGGTGATCGTTACAGAACTCACCGATCTCTTTCAGTGGGTCATAGATGCCCACCGCCGTCTGGCAGGCATTTGCCACCACGGCCATCGGGCGCTTTCCGTCGTTTTGCACACGCTCATAAGCAACTGCCAGTTTCTCCGGAATAATCGCCCCCCTTGCATCCACCTCTAATTCACAAATAGCGTTTTGTCCGATCCCCAATATGCCCGCGGCACGCGCGATCGAATAGTGCGCTGCCGCCGGGGCAAGAAGAACCAGATCGTTCGGTACACCCAGCTCCCAGGCCTCAGGTGCGACCTGATTTCTCGCCACAATCAAAGCGGTCAGATTCGCGAGGGAGCCACCGTGCGTCAAAATACCTCCGCCGTGCGCGTTGTTCTCCGCCGAACGCGCTCTGTTTAGGGGCGCAGGCTGCCAGCCCACTTTCTGAAGCATCCAATTTATGACAAAGTATTCAATGCTTGTGGCGCCGGGTCCCATCTCATAGATGGCCATCGGATTCGCCATGAATCCGTCGATCAGACTGGCCAATGCCCCGCTATAGTGAGGCACAGCCACCTGGTGACCCATATATTCAGGATGATAGAGGCTCGTGGCCGTAGCCAGGTACTTATTCAGAAAATCTGTCAGCGACTCGCCCGTTAGCCCGCCATCGCGAACGTAGTCAGCCAAGCCTAGTCTTCCGACAATTAGTTCGAGGGGCTCCTGATTAATGACTGGGCGGCGAGCGGAGACCGAATCTTCATGGAACGTATTGAGCACGCCGGCAACAATCTCAGCGTCCGATATGAATGACATGTTTTCCTCGGTCGAAGAGCTCCAGATGAGAGAGTTCCCAAGCAGCCGTATGCCCCACCAGACTATTGCGCTCAGGTACGGCCTTCGCCAAATTGGATTTTGGGGGCATTTTGTCCGGATTATACTCCTGCAGGAATTGAGGGGAAAATTTCGAAGCCGACGGATGATCCCCGAGGCAGTAAGTTGGAGATATCGCCGTATGTGTTGCTGCCTGGGCCTCTATAGAAGGATCAGCCTGGTCCCGCACACCGTAGGCCATGTACCAGCAACCAATCGCCCTTGGCTTGTGAAGCCAAGGGCGATTGGTTACGGGCGAGCTCCTCGCCCTCTCCGAGGACCTGCGGCCGAGGACTTGCCTGCGCCGTGCCGCAGGCACAGGTGAACCTCGAACCTCGCGGTTGGAGGCTCAGGTCCTATTGACGTACGCTTCTTGTCCGCCGACCAGCAAACAGCGGAATCCCCTAGGACTTCGCTTTCTTCGAAGGTTTCGACTTGCCAGAACTGTTGAGGGCGACCGCCTGGCGAACGAGCGCCTTGAAGGCGGACTGATCAACTTCCTCTCCTTCATGAATGTCGATCGCGCGGCGTGCGTTTCCGTCGAGACTCGAGTTGAAGAGATGGGCCGGATCCTTCAGAGAGGCGCCCTTGAAGAAGGTAAGCTTCACGAAATTCTTGTAGGATTCGCCAGTGCAGATGATGCCGTCGTGCGACCAAATCGGAGTGCCCATCCACTTCCACTCCTCGACGACGTCCGGGGCTGCTTGCTTGATGAGCTTGCGCATTCTGCTGAGGGTTTCCCCGCGCCAGTCCCCGAGTTCGGCGATTCTTTTCGAGATGAGCTCGGATGCCGACGGGCCCTGGCTGGCGCCCGACTTCTTCATGTTCTCATCCTAGAAGTTCCAGATATGTTTCATCTGCAAATGGATAGGAGTTTCGTTCTTTCGTGCTTTCTACCGTCCACAGCCTCGATGATACCATTGCTGCCCGCAAATCAACGGCACTCGGGTCGCAGATCCCGCGAAGCGGGGCTGGATTGCGGTTGTGGCAGGCAACTTTGACTTTCGACGAAGAGTGGTTGTGAACCTAGCGGTTGGAGGTTCTAGTCCTGTCCTGTTGACATACGTTTCTGGTCAGCCCGACAGCGGCAGCGGTTTGCGCTACCGGCGAGGCGGAAGCCCCGTCGCCTACATGCTTTGTTGGGCGGCAACGCCAGATTGAGACCAGCATCGATTGCGCAACCAACCCCGCCATATCTTCCACCTACGCAAGAAAACCAAATACAGAAAGAAGACCGGCTTCACCTAAGAGTTGGCGCCCAATTCGATTTCCTTTGCCTTGTGCCGCAGAATTTCCAAAGCGAGTTCAATCGTCTCCAGGTGGGTGCGAAACCCCAACACGGTAAGCCGTAGGCTGACTTCGCCGTTGATCTGAGTGGAGGACAAGAAGATGCGACCATCTTGCTGAATGGCTTGAATCAGTTTCTGATTGAACTCGTTCGCGTCCCCGCGCGAGGGGCGGTAGCGAAATGTGACCACGGACAAATCGGGCGGAGGGCCGGCCAAAAAGCCGTCCAAGCGTTGAAGCCCTTCGTAAAAATGCCGCGCCAGAAGCAGTTTCTCTTCCAGAGCAGCCCGGAAGGGGGCAACGCCCGTGAGTTTCAGAGCCAGCCAGAGACGCAAACCCCGAAAGGGGCGGGTCAACTCAGGCGAGAGGTCGGCCTGCGAAACCTCGCCTTTGGCTGAAGCTGTCTCCACGCCCTCAAGGTAGTTCGCGTGAGATCGGAAGGCTTTCAGCAGATTGTCTCCATCTCGCACAAGGACGGCGCCCGTGCCCATGGTCATGAACAATCCCTTATGCGGATCCATGGTCACCGAGTCCGCCCGCTGGATGCCGCGCAGAATCGTTTTCCCCATCTCGCACAGGGCGAACATGGCCCCATACGCGCCATCTGCGTGCATCCATATCCGATTGTGGTGAGCAATGTCGGAAACCAAAGCCAGCGGATCAACCGCTCCGGTGTCGGTTGATCCGGCGGCGGCGGCCACGAGCCAGGGAAGAAGGCCAGCCTGCCGGTCACTGCGGATTTCCAGCTCCAGGGCATCTGTCTGCATTCGATAATGCTCATCCAGCGGCACATGCCGCACGACACACTCTTCCATTCCTGCAATCCGCAGCCCCTTGACCACTGAATGATGTGTCTGGTCGGTTAGATAAGCCACTGCTCTGGGAAAGTCTGCTGCTTTCAACTGGTGAGCATTGCGGGCAGTCACAATCGCGGTCAGGTTGGCGAGGCTTCCGCCGGAGGTGAAGTCACCGGCGGCTGTTTCTGGATATCCGACGAAGTCGGCCATCCAGCGCAACAGCATCGGTTCAATGCGTGCCGCACCCGGAGAACAATGTGAGAGGCCCACAAAGCGGTTGGTCACTGCCGCGATGTAATCTCCGAGCGCCGAAGCATACAGGCCACCGCTTGGAATAAAGGCGAGATACCCGGGTGTCGTCCCCTCATTTTCCCCGGGCCGGTCCACGTGATTCTTCAGCAAATCCAGTGCCTGCTCGATAGGGATGGGCGCCTCGGAGATGGGCGAATCCAGAATTCCAACGCCCTTGTCATGCGTCGCCCGGACCGCTGGTAGTTCTGGAAGGCTCTTAAGAAACGCATCCGTATACTGAATCACTTGCTCACGCCATTGAAGGCGTTGTTCCACGTCCGGCTCAAGGGGGAGCGCCATCTTCCGGAGTTGGTCAATGCGGTTCAGGGTGGTAGTTGTCATCCTGACCTACCTTGAGCTGGACCAGGGCGCGAAGAGAGTCAAGCTCAGCTTTGGTGGTCGCCTGCCAAATCTCGACCATGCCGTGTCTCGATACTTCTCAGTGTGAGCCGCCCAACTAGTGACTTGGTTGACGACTTCCATACGACTGCCGATATCTGGCAAGTTTCATATTTGTTCTGCTATTCACACATCCTCGACCTAGACCGCAGAACACAGTCACTTCAGGTAGCAAGAAAAGCAACAAAACAACATGCGAAATCTAGCGCGTCAACTGTTCTAAAGTAGTGATTTTACTCTTGCTCTGTACCAAAATGCCTTTAGAAAGGGGAAAAGTGGGCCCAGAAGGATTCGAACCTTCGATCAAGCGTATTCATACCGCGGAGAACAGGCGGCATCTGCGAGGCTCAATTCCGGCTGGGCTACAGTCCGCCCCCTCCTGCCTCCCCCAAATGCACGTCTAAGTCGCCGATCGATTCTGGGACGAAACGTGCATTTGGGGGAGGTGGCCGGAGGTCGGAAGGGTAGGATTCGAAAGTTCAACCAAGCGTATTCATATCGCGGAGAACGCGCGCCATCGGCGAGGCTGATGATGCTCCGCTGCGGGTTCCGAGACATGCGATGAAGGGGCGATGGGGCAGCTAGAACAGCCCCGGCCCCGAGGGGAGATATTGTTCCAGTCGCCCAAACGGGGCTGACATCAGCAGGTTAGAAGAGTCCTGCAAGCGCAGGCCCGACTCGAAGGCGAAGCGTAGGGCAGCGTGGTTCATCCCCGGGACTTCGATGAAGACTTTTCGCTCGGTGGAGGCCTCGGCCGCGGCGGCGGCCTCGCGGTGGGCCGCGGCAAGCAGCGCCTGCGCATGCTCAGGTTCCGTCCACGCGGCGGGCCCGATGCGGCTGCCGTCGAGATAGTAGTAGCCGATCCGTTGGCCGTCGCGCCGCACCTGCCGCCCCCGCGATCGGGTAGCTGAGAAGTACGTGTGGTCCACGGCGCGGCGGGTTCCGCGGACGGCCTGATCCAGGTCCATGGCGAAGGATGGGTCGAGCGACTCGATCGTCTCATCTGGGGTGCCAAGGCTGAGCCGCTGTGGCATGCCCTCGAATGAAAAGATCTGGCAGCCCGGAAGCATTCCCATCTTCATGTAGGCCGCGACGGCGGTTACGTCGGTGGACGCCCACACAAAAAAGTGTGTGGCCCCTGCCTTGCGCCCTGCATCCCAAACGCCTCTCAGGACGGGCATGCCGATATTCTGCCGCTGCAATTGGGGCCGCGCCCAAAAGCCCGAAAGGAACCAGAGCTGATCGCGCAGGATGGCGCAGGCGAGGGCGGCGATTCTCCCGTCCGCCTCGGCCACATGGAATATGCCCGTGGCCAGGACGTGCTGATAAAACGCGAGCATGCCCGATGAGGTTGAAGGTGTGGCGGAGGGGAGATTGTGCCGCAGGCGCATGTCCTGGAGCGACACCACGAACAGCTCGACACAATCCGGCATGTCGTCCGCGTGTGCAGGGCGATAGTGAATGTTCATTGGAGCGTCCTTCAAAGCGCTGTGCGGTCCGGGCCAGGCCGCCGCGGTTGGGACGAGCGAAGCGAAGGCTCGGATTCTACCTCGGCAGGAGGGCCCGTAGCCCGCAACAAGAAAAACTGCCGCCGGCACAAAGCTGGCGGCAAGTCCACTATTCAATGAGGATTTCAGCCGTGGCCCACGGGATGGACCTGAACCCGGAACCTAGCGGTTGGAGGCTCAAGTCGTATTTGGGCACGTTTCTGGTTATCTGTCTCATCGCTCTGTACTACCGGCAAGTGGGCGGGCGTGGACAATGCTTGGGAGCAGTATGAACTCGAAGCCAGACAACTGCTCGGAAACGGCGACGAATCCCATCTGTCCAGTGCAGGCTT
>Ga0315291_10009898_pt1 | contig 11681 bp, 13 predicted proteins | sample YL17G12_20_MG_FD_203070 | JGI IMG/M metagenome (GOLD analysis project Ga0315291, IMG submission 203070) | Sediment microbial communities from Yellowstone Lake, YNP, Wyoming, USA - YL17G12_20 | ecosystem: Environmental > Aquatic > Freshwater > Lake > Sediment | place: USA: Wyoming | collected...
TGGTCGGACTCACGACGAACGGCGACCGCGACGCGGTCGCCGTTCTGCATCATGACCCCTTCGATGACCGCCTGTCCGCCGACCGGCGGCATCGGCTACTTCCCCTTCTTCTCGTACTTGCGCTGGAACCGCTCGACGCGGCCCTCGGTGTCGACCAGTCGCTCCTCGCCCGTGAAGAACGGGTGGCACTTGGAGCAGATGTCGACGCGCAGGTCTGTCTCCGTGGACAGGGTCTCCAGTGCGGCGCCGCATCCGCAGCGGATCGTGGACTTCTTGAGCTCAGGGTGAATGCCCTCTTTCACTGGACCCCCCGTTATCGCTTGGAGTACTGCTCGCTCTTGCGGGCCTTCCTCTTCCCGTACTTCTTTCGCTCGACCTCGCGGTCGTCGCGGGTGAGGAGCCCGGCTTGGCGGAGGGGGATCCTGTATTCCTCGGCCACGCCGGTCAGGGCGCGTGCGATCCCCAGGCGGACCGCATCCAGTTGGCCGGTGTACCCGCCCCCCTCGACGCGGGCTTTGACGTTGTACTTCCCGACGGTCCGCGTCACGTAGAACGCCTGCTTCAGGGTCTTCTCCAGGGTCTCGACCGTGTTCAGGAGAGCACTGAAGTACTCCTGCGCCGGCCGGCCGTTGATCGTCAAAACGCCCTCTCCTTCGGAGAGGTAGATCCGCGCCGTGGCCCGCTTCCGCCGCCCGACGGCGTGGAAGGCGTCGCCAACGCGCTTGGGCAATCGCTTCGTCGCCGTTTCCGCCACGGAAGGACACCTCCTGATGAACTACCCGTCACCTAGGCGAGGAATGATAACGGCCCCTCCAGGCCCTGTCAACGGAAGGGAGCGCGGCGCGACTTGGCAGGGGTACACGCTTGTGCTATAGGTGGAGGCGTTCGAGACGGATGGGGAGGTGGTACCGATGTGGAAGGACTTCAAGGCGTTCATCACGAAGGGGAGCCTCGTCGACGTCGCCGTGGCCTTCGTCATGGGCGTGGCGTTCGGCGCGCTCGTCAAGTCGTTCCTCGACGACCTTGTCATGCCGGTCATCGGGAAACTGGTCGGCAACGTCGACTTCGCCAATCTCTACGTCAACCTCTCAGGCCAGGCCTATCCCTCGGCGCAGGCGGCGCGGGCGGCTGGAGCGGCCGCGATTTACTACGGGGCATTCGTCAACGTCTTCGTCAACTTCCTCGTCATCGCCTTCGTCGTGTTCCTCGTCGTGCGCGCGGTGATGAAGGCAAAGAAGAAGACCGAAGCCGCCGCTCCGTCGACCGAGCGCTGCCCGTTCTGCAAGACGGCGGTCCCGATCGGAGCCAGCCGCTGTCCGCACTGCACGTCCCAACTCGCCGCGCGCTGAGCCAGGCGGAAGCGGAGAAAGAGTGACCGGAGCGCCCCGCACCCCCGAGTTCGTCAACGATCTGATCGTCATCGCGGGGGCCGGCTGGCGCGACGGCAGCCCTCTACGCCGCCCGTGCGTCGCTGCGGACGCTCGTCCTGGACAAAGGGCTGACCGCCGGGGCCTTGGGAAGCGCGTCGAGGATCGGAAACTGCCCCGGCGTCCTGGGAGAGGTCACGGGGCGGGAGCTGGTGGAGCGGATCCGCGGTCAGGCCGAGGGGCATGGGGCGCGTTTCGACCAGGACAGGGTCCTCCGCGTCCGGCTCGTGGGGGAAGTGAAGGAAGTCTAGGTGAACAAAGGGAGCCATCGCGGCCGGGCGGGGATCGTCGCTCCCGGTTCCATGGGGCGGACGCAGACCATCCCAGGCGAAGAACGCCTCCTTGGCAAGGGCGTCTCCTACTGCGCCACCTGCGACGGATTCTTCTTTCAGGACCAGGAGGTCGCCGTTGCCGGCGCGTCCGACGAGGCGGTCGAGGAGGGCCTTCTCCTGGCGCGCCTTGCCCGCCGCGTGCACCTTCTCGTGCCGACGGCCGACCTCAAGACGGCTCCCGCCCTTGCAGTGCAGGTCGCTGCACACCCGAACGTCGCCGTCCGGTCTGCGACCCGTCTGCGGGAGATCGTCGGGGAGAGGGTTGTCTCCGGAGTGCGTGTCTCTTCCCCCGACCGAGACCACGAGGTCATCCCGGTCGCTGGGGTCTTCGCCGCCGGGGACGTCCTGTGCAAGCACCTGAAGCAGGCGGTGATCACGGCCGCAGAGGGAGCGCGGGCGGCCGTCGCCGCGGAGCGCTACCTCGCTGGGCGAGAGAGCCTGCGCTCGGACTGGTCGTAGGGGGGAGCTAGCGCTTCTTCTGTTCGGCCGCGGCGGCCTGAAGGATCTCCCAGGCCCGGTCGCTCACGAAGACGGTCAATGGGTTCTGTCCGTCGGGCTCCCCCTTCTTGACGAAGACAAGTCCCGCGAACAGCTGCCCAAACTGGGCCAGCTGCTCCTTCACCGCTTGCACAGCCGAGGACGAGGCGAGGGGATAGACCAGGAAGAGCCCGTTGTACGAGGCAGCGATTGTGAGCCCACTCCCAGTCAAGAGGGAGGTCGGGCCCACCGAAGCCACAACGATTGTCCAGGCCGGGAAGGAGCCCGCGGCGCCGGCATAGGTCATGTAGAAGTCGGACACGGCCACGGCAGAGGCCGTCTGGACGTAGCTCGTGGAGAGGAGAGTGGAGTACGCGGCGAGCTCCTCCAACTCCTCATCCGGAACGGCGGAGAGGTCGACCCCGTGCGTCGTCCCTGTGGGTGTCGTCACGTTGAGGGTGATTCCCGTGGGCAGGGAGAGCGGGGCAACGTAGTCGATCGTTCGGTCGAAGACGAGGGCGTTCGCCGCATCCTCGAGGTGGAGGCGCGCCCGGTACTGGCTGCCCGGGACCGGGACGATGAACGGCGAGAGGGTTGCGTACGTGCTGATGCAGCACACGCAGTTTCTCTTGCGAGAGCGGGAATCCGTGGCGATCTCCTCCTCTCGGCCTCCGGAGACGAGGGCGATCTTCCAGGAGATCTTGAACTCCACGCACGCTGGCGAGCGGTCATACTCGAGCGTGACGACGAAGCCCACCTCCATCTGTCCTGTCCTGGAATCGATCTGAGGCTGGACGGCGTAGCCCTTCTCCCTCCAACTCACCCCCGCCGCGGCGACGCCTCCGGCGATGAGGGAAACAACCAGAAGACCGAGAGCGACCTTTCTCATCTTCTCCTCCTTGGCGCATTATATACACGCCCTCTCATCGAATGGGTCTGCTCCGCGAGCCTCGGCCAGACGACCCTTCCATACGACGCCACCTTCCTTGGCAGGGAGGTGTCCTCTCGGTAGGATCAGGATCTGCGAAGCTCGATTCAGGGAGGGTGCGATGAGCCGAGATGGCCGTGTGCTGCTTGGGGGAAGCCCCCTTCTCTTGTTCCTTGCGATGGCCGGGTGTGGCGTGCTCGAGAAGGACGTGGATGCCACCGGGACCGGGACCCGTGTCTGGCAGGAAGGGTCGCTTGAAGGGATCTCGACCCCTCTGACCTTGGTCCTGACCCAGGAAATGACCTCGCGGCCCTGAGGCGAGGCGTGAAGCGGCCACGTCCTTCCCTTCGTTCAGCCCTTTCTGGCGCTAGAGAATTCCTCGGCCTCCGCAGGAGCATGGTTGGCCTGCTCAGCATGGTCGTCTTCGTCGGGATGGGCGAGCACATGGCTGAGCAGTTCCTTCCTCTATACCTCCTCTCGCTGGGCGGCGGGTTCCTCTCCGTCGGAGGGCTGAACGCGATGGACAATCTCCTTGGAGCCCTGTACGCCTTCCCCGGCGGGTACCTCGCGCAGAGGATGGGCACGAAGCGAGCCCTGCTCCTGTTCAACCTCCTCTCCATGGCCGGGTTTCTCGCCGTCGCCCTCATCCCGGCCTGGCCCGCGGTGATGGCCGGAGCGGTCCTCTTCCTCTCTTGGACGGCGATCTCCCTCCCGGCGACGATGGATCTCGTCGCCCGCGTCCTTCCGAGAGACAAGCGAACGATGGGAGTCTCCTTGCACTCCCTCGTTCGCCGCATCCCAATGGCCATTGGTCCGATCCTCGGCGGTGTCTTCATCGGCCTCTTCGGCGTCGAGACAGGGGTGCGCGTCGCCTTCGCCTTCGCCCTGGCGTTGGCCGGTGTCGCCGCCGTGCTTCAGCAGGTCCTGATCGAGGACGACGCGCCGGCGAAGGGCCGGGTCGAGGGGAACCCCCTCCGCCTATGGCGGAGGATGAGCCCGTCCCTACGGCAGCTCCTCGTCGCGGACACCCTCGTCCGCTTCTGCGAGCAGATCCCCTACGCGTTCGTCGTCGTCTGGGCCGTGGGGACAGCGGCCGCGCCCGGGCCGGTGACTGCCCTCCAGTTTGGCCTCCTGCGCACGATTGAGATGGCGACGGCGATCCTCGTCTACCTCCCGGTCGCCTACTTCGCCGACCGGACGGCGAAGAAGCCGTTCGTCCTTCTGACCTTCGCCTTCTTCACGCTCTTCCCAGTCGTTCTCCTTGCGTCCCGGTCGTTCCTGGTGCTCGTCCTCGCGTTCATCCTGCGGGGGTTGAAGGAGTTCGGTGAGCCGACGCGGAAGGCCCTCATCATGGACCTCGCCCCGGAGGGAGAGAAGGCCGGGATGTTCGGCCTGTACTACCTCGTGCGCGACGTGATCGTCTCTGGCGCCGCCCTGGCCGGAGCCTTCCTCTGGGAGGTTCTCCCGGAGGCGAACTTCCTCGTTGCCACCGGATTCGGAGCAGCGGGGACGCTCTGGTTCGCCCTCCGCGGCCGTGACCTGGGAGGAGCGGACCAGGACCCCGCTGTCAGCCTGCCCGCAGGCGGAGGACGGTGATCTCTGGCCGGCAGAGGAAGCGGACCGGAAGCGTGATCGTCCCCAGGCCCCGCGTGACGTAGACGGTCGTGCGCTCCCCCTTCACCAGCCCGCCTGCGAACCGCTGCCCGAACGCCGAGGGAATCCAGAGCGCGCCGAGGAGGGGGAGGCGGACCTGGCCCCCGTGGGTGTGGCCGGCGAGGACGAGGTCGACCCGCCCCTCAGGGAGGATCTCGCTGAAGTCGGGGTTGTGGACAAGGAGGAGCCGCAGCTCGTCCTCTGGGATCCCGGCAAGTAGTGCGGCGAAGGTCTCGACCTTGCGCTGCCACGTCGCGCGCAAGGGGTCGAGCGACCGGCTGACGTATCCCGTGTCCTCCACGCCGAGGAGCCACAGCCGGGTGCCATGGATCTCCAAGGGGACGCCCTCGTCGCGCAGGACGCGGATCCCGCTCCTAGAAAGGTCCGCAGCCACCCAGGCCGAATCGGTCCGTACGTCATGGTTCCCCAGGACGGCGAAGACGCCGTACCGCGCCCGCAGGGACGACAGGGCCTCAAGCCCTCGATCGAGGTCGGCGGGTCGCGAGGAGACAAAGTCGCCGGTCAGAAGAACGAGGTCCGGGTTCACCTCGCGGGCGATCTCGACGGCCCGCGCAAGGTTCGCGACACCGGGGCGAAGGTGGAGGTGGGGATCGGACAGGTGGACGATCGTGAGGCCATCGAGGGTGGACGGAAGGCCGCGGAGCGGGACTTCGACCTGGACGACCTCGACCGAGTACGGCTCGACCGCGAAGGCGTAGAACAAAGCGAGGAGTCCGACTCCCACCACAGCGAGGGCGAGGAATCGTCCTGCGCGTCTCGGGACCCTGGGCTTGCCTGCGTGAGGGAGTCCAGCCGGTTCGTGGGTCGCTGTGCTCACGGGCACGATTCTACCTTGCGCGGAGGGGGCAGCGCCTCCGCCTCCTGGTGGAGGATCCTCCCTCGGAAAGGGGAGAGAAGATCCGGAGTCGTGTCCCACCGGTGTGTGACATGGATGGCGCTTATCGGCGTGAGTAGGGCGAGAGGCTCACGGGCCGATATCGAGACGCTGTGCGAATGGGTGGAGGCGGAATGCCCCAAGCACCCTACCGGGTGCGGAGGAACCTTCGGAGAAATCCTCTGCTTTGAGCTATACGATGGAGATAGGGACGAATCTCTGGACTACTCTGAATCCATAGTGCGGAAGGGGGTGTTGGCCGGTTGTGACTTCGTGGCGCTGGCAAAGAACTGGAGCATACCAGTCTCCTTCTTGGGAGAATTGATCGAGCAGAGGAAGACGAGCACGACCCGGTTCACGGACGCCGAGCGCAAGGACAAGGACCTTTTCTGGCTCGGTCGCGACCTGGTGTACGTCGAGGTCGTGGACTCGAACGCCAACGTCGAGGCGTGCTGTCCGGAGAAGGCGGTCGTCCACGTCTGCGACCCACACGAGGTCGACGACTCCGAATGGTTCGTCCTCGACGAGATGTCCTCCGACTCGCCGGTCTTCTTCACGAACACCGGCCTCGTCCTCCGTTCCGTGTGGGACGCTTTCGGGGTGGGAAACCCGGGCGCGAACGGCGGCTACCCGCTCGAGCTCGACAACTGGAGGCTCGAGGGGTTCAACGAGGATTCCGTCTACGTCCACTACAACGATGTCGTGTACGCGGAGGAACGAGACCGGGATCCTTGGCCTGGGCGACATCGACACGGCGACGGCCTTCCCTCGACGATCGTGGAGGACCGCGTCGACAACGACGTATCGTTCGACCTCCTCGAGATCGGCGATACGCAGGTCTACGATGGGGGAAGGCTTGGGATGGCCTTCCTTGACCGGCAGGGGAATCGGATCACTGGTTACGCGAACTCGGACTGCGTCTTCGTTCAGGTCGTGGATCCAGACCAGGACGAGGATTCGTACCGCCGCGAGGGGATCGACGGACACTGGGACGGAACCGCGAACGCCGGGCAGAACATCCCGTTTGGCCCGATGACCCCGCGCTGGCGCGATTGCGGACAGGGGGTGGGGGACGGAGAACACCTCGTGAACGACCTTCTCGGGCAGATCGACCTGTTGGACAACGTGGCGGCAGGAGACCAGGGGGATCTTCCTCACCTGTACGTCCTCAACCCGCGCAACGGCCGCTGGGCGGCGCTCGACCTCCTGGAGGCAGGGACCGCAACGAGCGAGTTCGTGAGGGTGATCGGTGTCGACCTTGTGAGCCAGCACCGCTGCGTTCCGTCGCTCGATGTCAGACCAGGAGACACGATCCTTGCCGTCTACCAGGACCCGTCGAACCACTCTGATATGGTCTGGATCTCGAACAAGGTGGCGATCGGTGGAAGTGGCGCGCCAGGAAAGGGATCGACGACGACGTTTACCGACGCGTCCGGCACGCCTGCCGCCACGTACACCGACGTGGGCACGGCCTACGTGAAGGTCGTTGACGCGAGCCGCAGCGGGGCGGCAGGTCTCTCCGGTGCGGTGGCGATCGGGGAGCGGACGTTCGACCTCACTCCGCTTGCCGGCGCATCACCCGACACGTTCATCACGGCCTCGATTCCCCTTGCCGAACTGGGCGCCCGCGCTGGGGACTCGATCACCGCGACGTACGCTGACCCGAACGATCCAACGGACACCTCGTCGGATACGACGCGCTTCTCTCCGCTGTCCTGCGCGTGGACCGGTTCCTGGCGAAGCCGAGCCCGTTCGCGACGAGCACCCTGTTCGGCTACGACGGGAGCGGGGTCGCAGCGACCTTCTCGGTCACGGTGTACGACCTCGCCGGGCACCGCGTCTGGACATAGGAGACGACGAACACGACCGAGGTCTTCTGGGACGGGACGAATCGCTTCACCCAGGTCGGGAAGGTGTTCATCAAGCGGTAGTTGAGGGAGGGCGGCCCAGGCCCGCGGCCGGGCCGCTCCCTTCTCTAAGCCTGATGGCTCCTCACGAGAGCTGCCGGTCTGTCGAAGCTCTGACCCAGCCGCGCCGTGCGGACAGGTGGCGGGGGCTGAGTCGCCAAGGGGTTCCTCTCCGGGCAAGCACTTCCCGCGTAGGCGCGAAGGGTGGTCTCGAGGGCCCCGCGGCGGCTAGCATCGGGTCACTGGAAGAGAGATCGCAGCGTTCTGAGCGACGTTATCTGTGGATTGCCCGACACGAAGCGCGGTGGGGACTTGGCAAGCGACTACCCACTCGCTATACTGCGCTGCGATTCTCGTCGTAAGGAGGAGGTAGACGGTGAACAAGGCGGAGTTGGTGGAGCGGCTGGCGAAGAAGACGGGGATGACGAAGAAGGCGGCGCGGGAGGCCCTCGACGGTCTGGTCGATGTGATCCAGGCTGCCCTCGGGTCGAACGAGGCGGTCACGATCACCGGGTTCGGGAAGTTCGAGGTTCGGACGCGGAAGGCGAGTGTCCGGATGAACCCGCAGACCCAGCGCAAGATGAACGTTCCGGCGAAGTCCGTCCCTGCGTTCAAGGCGGGGAAGGACCTGAAGGAACTCGTGGCGAAGAAGGTGCGCCCCGGGCGGTAGCAGATCGCGGCCCATCAGGCCGCATGAGGGGATGAGATGGAGACGGGGAAGGGAGGTCCCTTCCCCGTCTCCTTTGGCAGAGGTCTGTGGAGCGACGATAGCGTGAGGAAGTTGGTGTGGGATTCACAGCGAAGCGGATCTCGAAGACGCGGGACATCAGAGTGAACGCCGGTTTGGAGAAGGTCTCTCCTCTCTGCGGGTCGATCCGGGAGAGGGAGTGGGCAGCGGGGTGGGACCCGGACATCCTCTTCCCGCCCGCGAGCCTTGGCGAGGAGCGCACGGTCTTCAGGACGCGGAGCCACGGCGGGCACGGTGAGGCCAACTCCACCTGGGTTGTGCCGGAGTACCTTCCGGAACAAGGCACGATCGAGTACACCGTCTTCACCACGGAGCGCGTCGGGTGAATCGACATCCGCTGCCGCAAAGCGGAGGACTTCCGGACGACGCGCGCCGAGATCACCTATACCTACCTTGGGCTGAACGATGCCGGCAACGCGACGAACGAGCGGGCGCTCGAGCACATGTACGCACACGACCTCAAGGACTGGGAAGCCGCCGTCAATCACTGCCTCCGGACGGGAGGGGAACTCAAGCACCACCAGGCTGGACGGGCTTCCTGACTGGAGCGGGAGGCCACTCTGTCGGCTGGTCATGGCGATCCAGGCCGCGCGGAGCAGACGAGTCGGACAGTGGGTACGGGAAGTCAGGACTCCCCTTGCGCAGGGCGCGCGGGGACGAAGCGCAGACTCAGCTCAAGTTGAACGTCCCGGCGAAGCCCTCCCTGCGTTCAAGGCGGGGAAGGACCCGAAGAGATGGGTGGCGAAGAAGGTGCGGCGGGAACGTCAGGTCATGTGACTTCTGACCAGGCCGCACGCGGGGATGAGGCCCTCCCTCTTAGGGCAAGCGATTCGCTATACTCCTCGGCACAGGGTGGAGGTGGAATGTATGGCTCGGAAGCTTCTCCTAAGTCTAGGTCCTATTCTTCTCCTCGGGCTTCCCCTTCTTGGGTCGCCTCCCGTGGTCCTTCAGCCTAACACCGGCTCGTACGGCGCCGTAGAGGTAGCCGGGATCACGACAGAGATCAACGCCCTGAACGGGATCCTTAGCGACGTGACCTTCGCCTGCAACAGGAAGCTCGGCGAGTACCGCTGGGCGACGAGCCTTGACTTCGCGGCCTACACGGTCGGCCTGCTCGCGAGCCGGGGCTACATGACCCGACTGGTCGCGCAGGCGGGGTGGGCGGACGGCCAGCACGCCTGGGTTCTGGTCGGGATCCCTCTTGGGGGGAGAGTAGCCTGGATACCGGTGGAAGCAACTCCTGCGGCAGGGGAGGTGCAGCGCGTTCTGGGAAGGCTTCCGTTGCGCACGGATGGAGACGGGCAGCTATGGTTCGACGACGCGTACCTCCACCCCGCGGACGAGATCAGCCTCCCGGCAAACCTCTCCCCGGTGGCACGGGTCAACTTTGCCCCCTCCAAGGGGAAGACCGGCGTCGCGATGACCTTTCTTGGAGACGGGGCGCGGGATTCAGACGGAGAGATCCTTCACTATCTGTGGGCCTTCGGTGATGGGACGACGGGGAAGGGGCACAAGGTGAACCACACCTACGCTGCGCTGGGAATCTACACCCTGTCGCTGACGGTGATCGACAACCGCGGGGCGAGCCATACCGTCACCCTTCCTTTCACGGTGGAAGGCGAAGCGGAGAAGACAGACTGCGGCTGCGGCGGCTAGGTTGGCCCCTGCCCTGTGTCGACGGACCGGCTCTCCCGCAGATCGCCTCTCAGGCGGGGGACGCGCCGCGGCAAGCCGTCGTCAGGGGACAACAGCGTCTCGGGATGAGCCAGCGCTCCTTGCCCAGATCGCTTCCGGGTTCGAGACAAGCGATGCGCCCCTTCTGGAAGATTGCTTCGAAGTCAGGCCCCTCGTGGCGGGCGTAAGGCCCAGTCTGGTTTCACCGGACATCGCGACCCTCCTGTCCCTCCTTGCGCACGAGGAGGACGCAGGCCCGTTGGGGGAGCGATGCGCGCCCGGGCCCTTGTCGCGTCTCCGTCTCTCAGAGGGCGATGTCGCGTGCACTCCCGACCTGATGCTCCCCTCTTGACGGGGCTCTTGTCACGCGGTACACTAACCTGCGAAAGTTGTTTGGTGGGTTATGCGACAGCGCGAGGTCTCTCCCTCAAGCGGTCTCGCGTGGTCAGGAGGTGCAGAGCGCATGGTCCGTGCTGTCCTTGAGGAGCTGGAGGCAGCAGGGTGGCGGGCGGCGATCGTGCCTTACTCCTGTCGCGCCGAGGCCCGGCAGGGGGTCGTCTCTCGCTACGAACGAGGCGAGTTCGACGCGGGGTTCTACGAGGAGCGAATCACCGGCTTGGTTGTGGAGTCCAACCCGGAGGTTCCGACCCCTCGTTCGCTCTTCTGTGTCGCCGTTCCCGATCGGCCGGTGCGGATCCGCTTCACGTTTGAGGGGAGGGCACGCGAGGCGATCGTGCCCCCCACCTATGTGCATGGGGAGAGGAGCGATCGCGCCGTGGAGGAAAGGATCCGGAAGGCCCTTGCCCCGGCCGGATTCTCCGTCGCTCGGGCCCGGGGACCGACGAAGGCGATGGCGGCCTTGAGCGAACTCGCCTGCTACGGGCGCAACAACCTCACCTACGTCCAAGGCTGGGGGAGCTTCCACCGCCCTGTCGTCCTCGTCTCAGACCTCCCCTGCGACGAGGCACCGCGGCGCGAGCCGGAGCTCCTTCCCCGCTGCCGGACCTGCCGGGCGTGCCTTGCCGCCTGTCCCACGGGGGCGATCGGGGAGGACCGCTTCCTTCTCCATGCCGAGCGGTGCCTCACCTTCTGGAATGAGAAGCCGCCCCACGTCCCCTTTCCAACGTGGATCCGCCCCGACTGGCACAACGCGCTCGTCGGCTGCCTCCTGTGTCAGAAGGCGTGTCCCGAGAACCGGCCGTTCCTCGACTCGATCGTGGAAGGGCCTTTGTTCGACGAGAGGACGACGGAGGCGTTCCTCGCCGGAGCGGTGAAGGAGGAACTCCCTCCGGAGGTGCAGCGGGCGCTCGAGGATTGGGACCTGTCCGATTTCCTCGACATCCTGCCGCGGAACCTGGGTGCCTTGCTGGCAAAGCCCGCAGGGAAGCGTACGGAAGGTGCGGGCAAGAAGAAGGAGAAAGGGGTATGAACAGGAGAAGGGCAAAGCTTGGAATCGCCTCCGCGGCGAGGCTCATCCTCTTCGGTATCGGCCTTGGGGTCTCCACCGCGCTCCGCGCTGCGCGGCTCTTCCCGAACAACGACCCGATCATGGCGGTGACGCTCCCCTACGCGAAGAGGGGGCGCCTCGCTGCCGTGGCGTTCCCCGTCCTCGCGATCGTCCTGTTCGACCTCCTCTCGAA
>Ga0315291_10009899_pt1 | contig 11681 bp, 10 predicted proteins | sample YL17G12_20_MG_FD_203070 | JGI IMG/M metagenome (GOLD analysis project Ga0315291, IMG submission 203070) | Sediment microbial communities from Yellowstone Lake, YNP, Wyoming, USA - YL17G12_20 | ecosystem: Environmental > Aquatic > Freshwater > Lake > Sediment | place: USA: Wyoming | collected...
CTCCACTGCCCCTGCCGGCATCGCTCGTGGTCTACGCATACTCCTCTCCCTCCTTTCACCGGAGAAGAGTATATCATAGTAACTCTATGAATGCAACTTGGTATCACATAGCGGGACACGCGAGTGACAAATCTCTCGCCCGAGTTCCCAGAGAGCTGCGTCGAAGATACCAGGATATTCTGGCCAGAGTTCTCGGGCTCTGTAGACAAGGTATTCGGGAGTGGCGTTCTCGGGAACAAATCCTAACCGCGCGAAGACACGGCGCACTTGCACATCGGCGGAGATGTCAATCGAGTACCGGTCGCTTACCGGAATACGGAACTCTCTCACTAGAATATTAGCAGCCATGGTTGCGATTTTCGGCCCCACGCCTTCAAACTCCAAGAAACGCCGAACGATGGTTGCGCTCGGTGGTTCTCCAGCCCATATGCGGGACGCGTTTCCGCCATACTCCGTGCCGATGCGCTGGATACCCAAGTGTAGGTAGCAGGCCATGTCGTCGGGGAATCGGTGAAGAGGTGCTGGATTATGCATCGCGGCGCGAAGCTTCTCCAAAGATGTCCTCGCCAGTCCTGGAAAATCGAAGTATCCGAGCCGCTCGCTAAGCCGGTAAGGTATCAACCATGCTTTTTCTGCCCGCATCTGGCGGTCCATGATGCAGGCGGTAACGAACGCATGCGGATGCTCTTCAAGATCGTTAAGCAAAGCGTCCGCATCCTTGTTACCCGTAAAGTTGAGGAACGACGGGAGCTCAGCAAGGCGAGTCTTCGCTCTTTCAATAAGCATGTCACGGATGCGCAGGAGGTCGTCATTCATCCGGCAACTTTCCTTCTCATCATGGCAGTTCATCGTCCAGCGCTTTGACCAAGAATCCAGCCTTCGATGGAGTGGACTGCAAGGTCATCGCTCGGCAGTCCGCAATCGCGTTGGCCCGTCACGACCAGAAGCATCGAGAGTAAACCAACCATCGCGTCGAAATCGTCGTCGCGTTCGAACCCCCAAAAGATCGATGATTTTGCTGCTTCGGAGAACTTGATGTAATCACTGGTCACTGTTTCCAGAAGGTGTTCACATGCCTTGCGACGGTCCTCTCTCTTTGTCTTGCTCCTGCCGATGCCGGCACCGATAGCTATCCCGAGATGCGTGTACGCCTCGCGTGGGTATATTTCGGCTACAACGATACCCGGTTGTTGCACCAGAGTGTCCAGGTCGCCATCAAACGGCCAGAAGCGGATCGCTTCCACCGCGGGAGCAAGGACATCCCGCCAACCGACTATGACACTTGCTCCAACCTGTTTGGGTCCGAGAGTAAAGAACAAACACTCGGCGTTCGGGCGGGTGTCGGTTTTCTTATCGCAGCGACGCAGCAGTTCATCGAGGTTTTCGAAACAAAGCGCATGAGCAAGTTGAGCTCTATAATCTCCCTTCTCTCCCTTCTTCCTAGGAAGAGGGAAGAACGGCTGGTGCAGACTGGCGCGGTCACTGATCCCGTAGAAGCGCTCCCAGCCTGGTGTGCCGAAGATTCCGATGGCTTGCCGCCAATTTGTGAGTCCCACTTTCTCCGCATACTTCCTCGGAAGACCGATGGGAAAGTCAAAACCAAAGAGGGCGGTTCCATTTTCTGGTATGCTCCGCCCAATCCGATCAATCAGAGTTGAGATCTCACCGACCGGCTCTGGCGGGATAACAAGATAGCACCCCATCGAACTGAGCTCCGCTCTTGCCATCCATCGCTTTTCCTGGTTAACGCTCCAGTCCGCGGAGACAACAGCTTCAGGCAAATTGCCCTTCTTCGCGTGCATATCAGCGGCTTTCACGCTTCGGTCGCGCGCCTAACTCGGCAAACTGACACCCAATGCTCCGCCGGTCCGCTTTCAGCGGCAATGTGGACCTTACCCTGAGCGTTCGCAGGACAGCTTCTCTAGTAATAGCCATGACGCACGTCAAGGCTTCGCGGGCTGGGTCGGTGCGGGTGGCGGTGTCCCCTCTTTGCTTGTAGTATGCCCCATATCTTTGCCCGTCGGCGCTTCCACGAGTCCAAACTTCAAGGTCCTCCCCTCTATCTTCTGCAGGGACAACCTATCCCTGTCGTCAGTGAGAGCTGCTGCTCCCGCATTTCGCGATATCAAAGTAAACTCGATCAGCCGCATCGACTCGGATCGGGCTGCACGAGCATTTCTCAAGAGAACCTTGCACAAAGCCGCAGTGGCGAGAATCCACAAGAAGTAGGGTATCCAGTGCTCGCATGCCACGCGTTCAGATCTGTTAACTGAAATAAATGCGGGACAGTATTGTGTCTGAAGATGCCAGCGAAAGTAGACCTCCATGACGACAGAAAGAATGAGCGCCGCAATGGAGTTGACACACACTAGGAAGCTTGTCCAGCGACGCTCCAACCAGTCAGCCAAGGCAGGGAGAATCTGTCTGAGTAGGCCATGCACATACAATATGGTAGCCTCCCACCTTTGACCCAAATTGGCTTGCCCTGTGGTACCGAGAGCTTTCCATGCAGGTTCAAGCGCGGTTGCCGACAAGGTCATTTCATAGTCATGAAAGAACCGATTAAGTATGCAAAGAGCGACCTGAGCAATCACGAAACCCGCGGCAATTATGACCACACTTCCCGCTGCAATTAGACCGATAACTGAAGCGACAATCTCAGCACTCCTTGCCCCCGTAGCAAGGCATTTGAAGATGTCAACAAGTGGCACCTTTGGATCAGCGATTAGTCCCCAGACAAGAGATGCCAAGAAGATGAGAAGCGGGATATGGAACCTGAGTTCTCTTTGTTGAGGCATCCGAAACTCCCTCCTTCCTGTTCTATACTATCTACTGTCGTTGGTTTCCGATCATGCGGCTTTGGGTGTCCGCTGACGTTCGGTCTAAGTTTCTGGAAAATGGAAACAGAGGACTGCCATGTGCACGCTCCGTGTTGGATCATCCTTGAGATGGAACTCGAAGTTGAACCAGCTCTCAGACTGCTTGCCATGGTACTTAACGAAGCAGGTGTGTTTCTGAGTTTCGGACTCAATCTGGTCGAGCACGGGCTGTAGTTCCTCTTTCCTAACGAAACACAGTATGGCGGATTTCGAGTCGCGCCATGTCAGGTAGCGAAGCAACTGGTTGATCGTCTCAAGATACGATTTGATGCCGTCCCAGAACTTGCATTCAGCAATGAACGCATTTTCCCCTTCGTACTGGATCAATATGTCGGTCTTCCCTTTGTTGTTGAAGGTTTCGCCCGTAACACTGGTGAAATGCGTGCACAAGACCATCAGAAATAGATCCCTCAAAGGTTCTTCGCCCTTATCGCCATAAATACTTGGGTGGCGCTCCATGGCGATTCCTGTTTCGCTTACGATCTTGAGAATTTGAGAATAGATTTCTTTGGGAATGGTAGGCTCAGGCGCATATGAGGAATCAGGTGCTTCTGGTTTGATAACCATCCTCTTTGGCGTTATCGGTATGGCAAATGTGTCTGGCACATTCTCCGCTTTGCGCAGTGGAATCTCAAGAGCCTCGACGAGTTTGGACTGCCTAAGAAGCTCACGTTTTCGTGGTTGAACGGCTCTTTGTGCTACCGTTTCAAGAGTGGCATTGTAGCTGCTGACCTCAGCATTGACACGTTCCGCTTGCTCCTTGAGGCAGTTCAAGAAAGGTTCTTTCTCTGCTTTCATTGGTTCAGGAGAGTCGGTCAGAACAATGACATCGAAGCACACCTCGTCGTCCGTCGCCCAGACCTTGTCCAACTGCCACACGCTCGGAATCCAAAACCGTCTCGTTCGCGGGCTGCAACTGAGCAGCTCTTTGTGACCCGAGTATGGCAAATGAAGGGTGATAACTTGTTTCCTGTTACTCTCACCTTTGCGCACAAAAGCGGAAGGAGGAAAACGCTCTGCGGCGATCATCTCCTCACGTGATGAGACCGTGAGCCGGTCAACGTGGAACACAAGCGGTTCGACACGATACTTTTCCACAAGATACATTATGTATTGCGTCTCGTTAACGTTGAGCAGTCTGTTTCTGTCTTCTGACTCGACTTCCTCTCGGAGCTGACACATCCGCTCGTCGAGATAGCCGTGCAGCGCCCTATCGCCGAAAAGTGTCACTGTGTCTCCTTTTAGTGCATAATATTATTAGAACTGACAACAGCGCTAACGATAGCATCGTTAGCCCGACGTCCCTTCACTTCGGTGGAGAGGCGTTTCTTTTTCTGGTCTTCCATGCGCTTGGCATAGCCGGTGGCGGAGAACCAAAATCTCCTCCATTTCGAGCGTTCAGTCATGTTCACCTACTTCTTCCTCTTTGACCAAGTTCATCAACCTTTTCCAGAGCTCTTCTTCCCATCCGAACTTGCCTGACTCGTCCCGCAGAAAGACCATGCGTAACTCTTTCGTGCGACCGAAGCGCATGAAGCGAGTCCATCTTTGTTCAAGTCTCTGCGAAGTCGTCGGCAGATCGAAATTGACACACTCATCAACATATTGGAGATCGATTCCTTCCAACACGGAGTCGGTTCCGACGAGGATACCCCCAGCGGTCCTAAAACCTTCTAGCCTTTGTGCCCTCTCAGCAAATGGTACGGCGCCGGTTACCCAATAGGCGCTTTTGCCAATACTTTCGATACTCGAGACAAGATAGGTGGCTGTGCTTAGAAAAGCGCATAGGATGCAGGTGTATCGCCGCTCCGTCGTGCGAGTCTGACTCCTCAAATACGAAACCAGAGCCTGCATCTTGGTATCACTTGAGATGTCGTCAATCTGGTCCAACACCGCTTGAAGCTTTTCGTAAAGACCAAGGAATTCTTTTCTCGCCACCGACATACCAGGCGGCGATTCCTCAACCAATTCCGACTCTTCGTCGAGCGTGCTGAGCACTGAGAGAAATCTCTCTATATCCTCCGTTCCCAACGGGAGATCATGTACAATCTTGTTTCGGATGGGGCTCCAAAGATCCTGAAGCCTTCTTAGTGACGTTTCCGCCCCATAGACGCTTGAAGAAGCGGCGTGCAAAATGGTAAATGCCTGCCGCTTGCCGAACCACGCCAGATCTGCAAGTCGCTCACTGAAATTCTGCAGTTCTTGCAGAAAGGCGATTTCCTCGTCGGTGCGACAGAAATCGATGGTATTGACCTCTCTCTGAAACTCCCGAAAGAGCTGTGTTCCTTGCCAATCGACTATGTCCTTAACGTCTACAACTCGCGTAGCAACCTTCTCCAACTCTCTTGACGGCGTGGCGGTGAGCAGAAGCGCGCGGCGAACTACACCTGAACCCGTCAACTTTTCGAACAGCTCCTTGCGTTTTCCCGTAAGCAGGTGGCTCTCATCAATAACTGCGAGATCCCAACTCGTGCGACAGAGAGCCTCTGTCATATCGTCACGCTTCGCGAGGTCGATGCTCATCAAAATAATAGCAGGGCGGGGCCATGGACTCTCTCCTATGGGAACGAGCGACTCGAGTTCTAAGTATGCTTTCCGATCAACAACGAGAGGAGCCCACTTTGGTGCAACAGAAGACAGCTCGAACTGCCATTGGTAAAGAAGTGGTGCGGGAGCAAAAACTAAGATCTGTCCACCTGAGCCATGTTCCAGTTCGTGGGCAATCAGAGTTGCGGCGAGACGCGTTTTCCCAGTGCCAGGCGGAGCCACCAATTCCTGAAAGGGTCTATCTGGCGACTCAACAAAGCGAGTCGCAAATTCTACCTGGAAAGGCAATAATCCCCTATTGCGGAAGCAGTCACACTCTCTCTTGTTAGTCATCTTGCTCCCTCATCTTGCTTCCTTCCAGTATTCTAATCCTCTTAAGAAGCCAGTCTCGGACCTGTCTCAGTTGTTCATACTCTTCCACCGTGATTTCCCTTCTAAAATGGAACAGATCATTTCGTAGATCGGGAAGGGGCTTGAGTTTGGTATAGACAATATCCGGTGTCCCCCCAAAAGCGCCCTTGAATTTGTCCCATGTTTCCTTAAATCTCAAGAGCATCACGTAGTCATGTAAGCTCATTTCTTCGAGGCTGGTGGGTGCGCTCTTTCCAAGCTGGTCGTAATGCTGTTTCAGGCTCTTTCCGATGCACAGGACAAGTTGTTCCTCGTCGACCGATGCCCTTATGAGTTCCCTTACCGCAAGTTCGACCTCGCCAAGCATGATGAAAGGACTAGCTACATCGTAGAAGTACCGAAGAACGTCTATCGTGGTGATGATGCCCTGGGGGCGGCGGTCCGGCGAGCCGACCAGCACGGCATCCTTCAAATCAAGTTCATCAAGCAATGCAGCCAAGTCGTCTGTCATGCGCGCGAACGTAAGATCCTCGAGGAATTCCGCCACCGGCAACGCCATCAGATCCTTCTCGCTTTTAGGCAACTTCGGGATGCCATCCGCGAACGACCTATATGAGAATACCCCCAGCACCTCACTACCGGCGACAACAGGGACTTGACTAAGATTGCGGTCGCGCATTTCCTTCAGAGCTTCAGCTACGGTTTTCTCAGGATAGAACGTCAAGAGCTCTTGCTCTTCAGGCAGCACCTTCTTCACCCTGTGAAACAGGTCCGTCAAGGAGCGCTCTTTCATTCTCGTTTCTCCCGGGGCGGATGGGCGACGCAGGGGTCGGCGGGTGGCGGATCGAGCAGGGTTTGGTACGGTTTGGCTGTCTCGATTGCCGTCTGCATGGCGTCGTAACCCTCAGAATCACCCGCTTGGTCCGGTACTCGCCACACTTCTACTCGTCCTCACGTTTGGTGATGGCAAGCATTTCCCTGACACCATCTATGTCGGCGCGCTTGCCAGCGGGGGCGGAAAGATGTGATTCGCTATTTCCGTGGGTCTTCGCGAATTGGTTTCGCAGCCAACCGCCACCCAGCGCGAACAAGGTGCGCCAGAACGACGTAAGATACATATGGGGCACGATGGTACTTTGTTGCAGCAAACCTGTAGTCAGCTACCATGTCGTCGAAAACCGGTTTGAGTTCGTCAGGAAGACCATTGCGTGCCAACTCGTGTTTTTCCGAACGTTTCTCTTCCATCAGACGACCTCCTGCATCACGAGAAAACCGCCATGCGCCGCGCACTCGTACGAAGTTCTATGCAGACTTCGTATACGTTATTGCAGTGCTCTTGCACCGGCGTTTCGTCTGGTCCATGAATCCGAGTGTGAACTTGTCATCTGGACGCTGGAATATGTCCAAGCCACGTCCCAGTACAATGCGCCAGCCTGTATCAGCCTCAATCCATCTATCGTGAAGAGTGTTGTCAATCTTGAAAATGAAAGCGATGTTGTCTTGGCACAATCCTCTTTTCAGTTCTTCAAGTTTACCCTGCAATTCTGCCTCCTGGCCCGCGTCACAGCCCGTTATCAACGTTAGCTGTAACTCCCCCTGAGCCGGTGCCACAACCTCGCAGAAGCTCATGAGATTGAAGAATTGGTACTGATAGCGGATGTAGGGATCGTATATCGTGATCGAGCGGGCCCCTCGAAGATATGGCAGAAAGAGCTTCTCGTATGAGATCCCTTTCTGCCCCTCAACGATATTTACAGTCATTTCCTCGGGAGAGCGTTCGGGGCTTAGGGGGTCTGCTTTCGTCTCCGCGCCCGGAGGTTCGGGCCTTTCCTCTGGATGTGAAAGCTGGAACTCATCCGGTTTCTGGCTCACTATCGTTACCCATTTGTACTCCTGATCAATCTTCGCCAGCTCGTCTCGTATCTGTTGACGCATCCGTACTGCCGGATTTACACAGTACTCAATAAACTCCTCTTCCCTTAGGACCAAATCCGGAAACAGGAGCTTAAGATACCCCTCCGCCAGGCGGGCAATTGCCTTATTGTCCCGCATGTCTTCACATTGGGGAAGATGCAGACTTCGAGATACATAGTCAGCGTACTGGAGGTCAGTGCGGAGCTCGTGCAGAACCTCACTGAAGAAGTCACCTTTGAAGCCGAGGCTCGCAGATGGACTTTCGCGAGTTATGCGCTGCATGTACCAACCCTCGATCAGGCCGTGAATGCGATCGATGAAAGCTGACTCCTGCAGAGCTGCTGGCAATTCCTTGAAGATGCCATCACTCTCATAAAGCGGCTGTCGGTCCGGGCCCAAAGTAACATTTCCCAGCATGGCGAAGCCCGCCTCGGATGTGCCAAGATCTCCTGTCGCTCTTCGGTATCTGCCACTTTCGAGGTACATCTTCAGGGCTGCCATCGCCTCACCAGCGGCGTCTGTGTGGATTTTCTGAATCTCGTCTACGACGACGACGTCATACCTTGGGATAAGCCCGAGTTGTTTTGTGTTACTGTTGAAAAACAACGCTGGGGCTGACAGTTTTCCCCCGGGGATTACTGCCGCATAACGACTGATGTTGTCGAAAACGAATGATTTCCCCGTTCCCTTTGGGGCAAGTTCGCATACATTCACCCGTGGCTCGACAAGAGGAATGATCCGGCTCAGCAGGAGCATTTTCTGCGACAGCTTGAGAATGTCCGGATTGAACTGGCAACTAGACACAAGAAGGTCGATCCACTCCTCTGTGGAAAAGTGCTTTCTTGAACTTCGGAAGTACTGGAGGTCCACACCCGGACTCTGAAAGGCCTTGAAGTCCACCATCCAGATCTGCCCCTTTTTGACATCCTCCCCATCTGGCGGCACAAATCGAAGCGTCCCGAGCCCCCACATCCCTGTCTTCAAGAGCATAGGATTGTCTTCGACGATCCCCTTCTGAATTGAACCGTTGCTCACATCCAGAATAGGAATGCTGAGATCATGGGTATTCCGTTCAAGATTTACGTTGACGCTAAAATCGTCAAGCACCCGCACATCTTCCTGTTGCATGAGCCGGTTCAGGATCATGTTCTTGTCGGCCTTCTGCGGAAGAAACTTTGAGACAGTTGAAACGATCTCGCAACGGCCTTCCTCCGTAAGGTCGTCCCCCTTCATAAACTGGCTTATGATCCATTCACCCACGTACACGGGGATTGCGCGAGCACCGAAGCCGGCCTTGCGCATAAGCCCTTTGTTGATGACGACCTCTCCGTAGTAGTCTCTTGCTTTCTGTTCAAAGGTCTTCATGGTTTTAATCCTATCTAGAGATCTCTTAGAGTGAAGCCTCCCGACATCGCAGAACGGAACTCACTCGTCAACACCAATCCGAGGGTCTTCATCTCTCCGGCGATCTCGTACACAATCTCCAATTCCATATCACACTCACCCAACGCCGACTTCTTGAAATAACAGTCTAGTCGCACGGAGGCTCGTTGTTCTCCGGCAATGATCGGGAGTGAAGAGCCTTTCAGGTCATTCTCAGGGAGCGCCACGCTGCAGCGCACAACGCGTATCTCAGCGGGATTAGGGTTATAAAGCTCCACTTCGATTGGCACGATTCTTTGGATGTAGAACTGCGCCCTGCCAGTCTTCTCGCTCTGGGCAAGGTTGAGGAAGCGATGAGCAGGCCTGTCCCATTTCGCTTGGATCGGTTTGTAGAGACCGCAGGGCACTACTACTTCCTCAGGTGTAGCGCCGCCGTGTGTATACGCGTCGGTCTTCGCATGAGACTTCACCGTATTGTGACCGCGCGGAAGAAAGAAAACGCACCCTTGCGCAGAAAAGGGGTCTTCAAACCAGTAGCCGAGTCCCCACAGATTGGCAGGCACCTCATGTGACTCTGACTTTGCGATCCGGGCAAAGCGATGCTTCTCATCCTCGAAAAGTTTCCCTACGATGGATGAGTCCAGTGTCGTCTTCTCTTCCTCCAGAATGCGTGTTGCGCCATGATCCGTGACAAAGTGAAGGGCTACATGCTCACGGTCGCCTTTCCATGTATTGAGAAACGCTCGTAGGGTCTCGGCCAACCGAGCGAACAGCCGTCCCAGTTCCTCCTCGTGCGTCAGATTCTCCGACTCCAGATCCTTGTGAAGCATCTCATCCACGGTTATCAGGTTAAGAACGACAATCGAAGAATCCTCCAGTGCTTTCAGCTCGGAAAGGTCTTTGAGTGAGGCTAGGTAGGTGACCGAAGTGTCGCCCCAGTCGTCCTTTGACCTCGCTTCAAGGAGTCTCCTGTAGTCGCTCTCTGGCACATCCCACGCGCCTTTGAGAAGGCGGGGTTTGCTGTATTCGGTTGAGGTCGGAAGAGGAGCGAACCGGTACCCCAGATTGTGGCGGCTAAAACCTGCGTCACCCATAGCGCCGTCTAGGAGAGGGAAAAAGGCTGAAGGTAAACAGTCGATGACTATCACGATAGACAAACCTACCGTTCGCGGTTCCGATGCCACCGCGTTGAGGCAGTTCACCAGACTCAAATTGGGATCGTGTTGAACGGCTACGTATTCAGATGTGTACCAATCCGTGAAGGCTTTGACGGTTTCCTCCACTTCTTCGTCGTAGCGTCCGCTCGCCGATTGCCAGTGTCGATACGAGAAGTACTCTTTGACCGCCCATGCGAGCCAGTCCTGCGCGCTCCAGTCCTCGTCGGAATCTTTTATGGAGGGCCTCGGCGGGACAACATACTGCTGGAGTGAGCGAAGCTGGCCCTCAGTGAGGCCTGGGCATGCCCTGAATCTCTCCTGGATAGCTCGAATCAGGTCCTGGTCGGGCGCAAAACTCGCTGACTGAAGAATGCCCCTCAAATGGGTGAACTCCTGCCGTACTCTGCCGGACGTGCATACCAGAACTTTCTGAAAATCAGCGCCACTGGTCACGTCTTTCGCCACGTCCTTGAAGAATATGTCAATCTGAGAAATGGCGTCCTCGATACCTCCGGAACGCAGTGGCAGATCGGCGAGGGGTCCTGCTGGAATACTTCGAAGAAGCGGAACACGGTCGGGCGGTACGACAAATTCAAGGAGTCTGGGAGGATAGCCGCGCAATAGGACCAGGCAGGTCAGTTCTTTCCACACTTGCTCGGAACCGCTGGCCAACATCGTGGAAAGCTTCCGAAGCCACTGTTCCTTCGTCTTGTCCTGCCAAGAGGCGCACTTTGACGCCAGCGAACGGCGAAGGCTGGGGTACTCCTCAAGCAAACGTCCCGCGTTTTCCGATGCCAAGGGGGGCAGCACATCTGCAAGGTCATCTGGATTGAGGACTTCCTTCTCGAAAACCTTGCCAAAGAACTGCACGAGCATCCGTTCCTCGAAAGAAGAGGGATAGTCTGAAGAGACCTTAAGGTCCAGCAATCGCTCTTGGAGCACGGTTTCGTCAGTTACCCAGTCCGGGACAGAGACACGCCACAGGTCGCCAAGAATCGACCTTGCTGTCTTCTCGGCGAAAGAAAGCGAAATGCGGGTTTGTTCCGTGAAATCCTTCAGCCAGGAAAAGTGGTTCCGGCGGCGCACCCAAACCCGCTCTGGACGTCCAGGCTCGTCGACTTTGACAAGCGTCGAGCATACCCGAACATACTCGCCGTCCGTTTCCACGACCGTCGTATCGGGAGGGACCGCCCCATCGAAATCGCCTATGTAGCTGACTTCAATAGGTTGTTCGTGTTCGCCTTTCACGACCTCAATCTCGCTTCCCGGTGAGTTTGTCAATCTCCATCTCTATCTGCTTGCGCTGGGTGTCCGAAATGATCTTCTTCCGCGTTCCGTATTTCAGGACTGATTTGAGGGCCGCGACCAAGCCCTCGGCGTCTTCGGGGCATCTGAACGTGGCCTTCTCTTCGCCAAAAAGGTCTTTCTCCACCTGGATCTCGTACTTCCG
>Ga0315291_10009900_pt1 | contig 11681 bp, 7 predicted proteins | sample YL17G12_20_MG_FD_203070 | JGI IMG/M metagenome (GOLD analysis project Ga0315291, IMG submission 203070) | Sediment microbial communities from Yellowstone Lake, YNP, Wyoming, USA - YL17G12_20 | ecosystem: Environmental > Aquatic > Freshwater > Lake > Sediment | place: USA: Wyoming | collected...
GAGAATAATCCGCGCGCGATCTTGGCGCCGACTTGTCGGCGCTCCGGAATCCCGATGCATCGGGATCACGCGTCGTCGATGCAGCGGCCATCCCGCCGACGCGCTCGGCAGTATGAATAATCCAGGGTAGGGGTCGGCCTCCTGGCCGACCCTCCATCTGCGTTTATGGGACAACAACCATGCCGTGCCCCTACGATCCGCGTCCATCGGCGCTTCCATTTCACGTCAGCAACACGTCGAACCAGCCAGGGTCAGGAGCTTGCCTGCTGCCCGCCCCCTGGCAGACGGCGCGGCCTGAGCTTGCACCCCGCGAGTGGACCTGAAGTCACCGAGAAGTCCGCGAGACACTGTTGTCGACAAACCGCCGCAGTTCGGTAGCGCGGAATCGGCCTTCCCAGACCGGGGTGTACAGTGGCCGTTCGGGGTCGAGGTCGAACCACGGAAGACCGCGAGCCCGTGCCAGTATGTGCGCCGACTGCGCCGGCATATAGCCTTCGAGGAGCAGCGCCTTGGTCCTTCCCGAATCGTCTCGCGTGAGGTCCACTATTAGGACTGCGTGACCGGGGCTGCCGGGGTGTACGAAAAAGTCGCCCACGCGGGCGTCGGTGATGGATGCGGCAGTCCGCTCCTGGGCGAGCGAATATGTCCCGCACCAGGTGAATACGGCGTCGAGGAATCGGTCGAAGCTGGCGCGCGATGCATCCGGCCTCGCGTCGCGCGTAAACCACAGGCGGCGGCCGTCGCTGTGCGGCCGCATGCCGCCCTTCCAGCGCCCCCACGAGATGGCCTCGCCGTTCGCAGCTTTGAACACGATCTCGCGGTCGCGCCCGGCTTGGCGCAAGTACTCGGCCCGAAGCCGCAAGATGGTATCGGCGCATTCCTGATTCTTGCGAACGTCAAGGTCCGCGACGGCCGCGAGCGCTGGGAAATCGCCTGGCATAACGAGATCGCCGCGATGAGACGTCACGGGCGAGCCACGGGGCAGTAGCGGCAGATGCCGCAGCCAATCACCCCAACTGCCACGTTCGAGCGGCACACGCCGGAACCCGCGCGGAGTTGGCAAACGAGCAGCCAAGGGATCATAGGCTGCATTGCTGCGCGGCCATGGGTAGTCGTCGGACGCCTGGCGAGAAGCTGCGCCCGCTCCGCGCTCTCGCCACTGGCAACCGACGGGCGCGGACGCCGCGAGCATCAGTGCGGCCATAACGATGTGCAGCACGACACGAGCCATCACGTCCAATGCCTTCGGCTGATTTGACGTCGGTTCAACGGCGGCCACCCGTCGGCGATCAGCCTCGCTCCAGCGCCTGAATTCTCCCCCGCAGGAAGAGGTCTGGGTGGTGGCCGTAGTACTCGCCGTCTATCTCGCGCGCGTCGGTCTCGCCGCCAAGAAGGAAGACCTCGTTTCCGCGCACTATGGTCATCGGCCCCGCGTTGTTGATGGGCAGCGAATCCGCGGTCCCGAAGAGGTCGGTCTTCACGTCATACACAAACACGTCGTTGAAATACTCGCCCTGGTCGGCGAACTTGTGCGCCTTGCCATACGGCGGCCGGGTCGTCCCATCGGGATTGGCGACCTCGGCGTAGGGGAAGCCGCCTACGAGGAGGATGTACCGATTCGCGAAAACGATCTTGCCGTCTGGGAAATTGCTGCTGGACGTCGGCAAGTCGCGGATGCGGTCCCACGAGTCGCGCTTTGGGTCGTATCGCCAGTCGTCCGCGACCGAGCGGTAGATGCTGGCGGATTTGCCCGGGGTCGCCGCGACGCCGCCGAGGACGTAGATCTTCCCGCCCACCGTAGCCATCGCCGTGCCCAGCCGCGGCGTGCCGGGACAGTCTGCCAGCCGCTTCCAGCCCGCCTTGATATTGGTGGTGTCGAAGACAAGCAACCGCGCGCCGAGGCGTCGGTTGTTGCCGCTGCGATCGGCGTCCGTGCGGAAGTCCTCTGAGTAATCGCCGCCGCCGAAGATGTAGATCTTCCGCTCGATCGCGCAGATGCCCATCGCGGTGATCGGCCAGGGCAGCGATGGCAGGGCATCCCACACCCACTGGCCGTCTTTTCGCGACAACCGGTAACCATCCGCGTAGCAGTTGGGCGCGGTGTAGCTGAACCCGCCCCAGCAGTACATCGCCCCATCCACCGTAACGCACGACAGCCCCTGGCGCGGCGTCCCCGGGTAGTCGGGGAGCGAGACCCAACCCTTCTTCGGCGCGGCGACATCGAACGCCCAGACCTTGTTCAGGAAACCCCGCGGATAATGCCCGGGCTTGCGGTCGTTGTCGCCACCCCCGCAGAAGCCGCAGACAGTGATGAGCTTAGTGCCGAGAAAGCCGACGTCGCTGTCCTGGAACCCCTGGGGCAGGTTTGGCCATCGCTCCCAGGTGATCTTGAGCATCGGCGCAATCGTGTTCTGGGGTTCAGGCGTGGGCGGCACTTGGGCGGCGCCGGACTCAGCGGCGATTGCCCCCAAAGCGAGTAACCCCACGACGGCGGCAAGCCACGGTGAGAGCTGGCAGAGCATGTTGTGCGTCCTCATCGGTGTAAGAGACGAGGCTTATCGAGGTTCCTGCATCACGCGACGGTCTCGTAAGGTTCGCTGCGCACCCACAGGAGCCTCGTCCGGAAGAGTGTGGCGCGGCTGCGCCGCGCTCCGGAAAGGCGCCCTTGGCGCCTTGCGGCATTAGCGACCCTCCGTTAATGCCATACACTCCCTAGATTCTGGCCGGCGAGCCTTGCGACCTGCCCGGGCGAATGGCCGGCCGAGCATATCCGCCGACGCGCGACTCTCTAGACGAAGGGCTTTGTGGGCGGCGGAGCGAACCGGTCGTTGTCGAGGTTCCCATGGTGGCGCGGCCGTCTCGGCCGTGACCCCATGGGGGATCGAGTTGGCAGGCGAGGTGCCTGCCCCACCACTTCAAGTCGCTTGCAGCGCAGGCACAGGAGTCGCGCGATGAACCACACCCACGGCATATTGGCCGCCATGATCTTGGCGGCGCTCTTGGCATTGGTGACCGACGCATCCGCCGCCTGGCAGAACTCACTCCGGCCGCTCGGCCCGAGCGGGCATTCGCTGACCCTCGCGCGCGACGGCAAGACCGATTACGTCATTGTCGTTCCGACGGCGCCGACATCGCAGGAAAGCAAGGCCGCCGAGGATCTCGCGCAGTGGCTCGACGCAATGACCGGCGCTCAGTTTTCCATCATCAGCGACGCGGCGCCCCCGACCGACACCGAGATCAGCGTCGGTCGCACGAGCCGGCTCGCGAAGGCCAATGTGCCCCAGGCCAAGGCCGACCTCGGTGACGAGGGCTATGCGATCGGCGTTGACGGCGCGAGACTATTCATGCTCGGCGGGCGCACCCGCGGCCCGATCTACGCCGTCTATGCGCTGCTCGAGGAAGACCTGGGCTGCCGCTGGTACGCGGGCGAGAGCAGCCGCATCCCATCCTCTCCAACGCTTCGCTTCCGGCCGGCGCCACGCGCGTATGTCCCGCGGTTGTTGATCCGCGATCCGTTCTACTTCGATGCCTTCAACGCGACGTGGTCGCTGCGCAACCGCACCAACGCGCCCGGCGCGCCGGTGCCCGAGGAATGGGGCGGGCACGTGGATTACGACGGCATGTTTGTCCACACGTTCAACCAACTCGTGCCGCCCGACAAGTACTTTGCCGAGCACCCAGAGTACTTCTCGATGATTGACGGCAAGCGCACGCCGCGGCAACTCTGCCTCACCAATCCGGAGGTGGTGAAGATCGCGACGGCCGCGGTCCTGGGCATGTTGAAGGGCAACCCGCACACCGAGATCGCTGAGGTCTCGGCGAACGACGGCGGCGGGCATTGCACCTGTCCCGTGTGCGCGGCGATTGACGCGGAGAACGGGAGCCCCGCGGGTTCGTTGATCAACTTCGTGAACCAAGTCGCCGAGGCGGTGGAGAAGGAACATCCGCGCGTCTGGGTCTCGACGCTGGCGTACCTCGACACCGTTGACGCGCCGACGAAGGTGCGCCCGCGCCAGAACGTCGTCGTCAGGCTGTGCGACGACCTTCACTCGTGGCGCTATCCGCTGATTGATTTCGTCTCGAGTCCGTTCCCGGAGAGCAAGCGCTATCGCGACGCCATCATCGCGTGGTCGAAGATCGCCGATAACCTGAGCATCTGGGACTACTTCGTGAACTTCAGCCATTACCTCGCGCCGATGCCCAACATGCACGTGCTCCAGCCGAGCGTGCGCTTCTATGTTGAGCACAACGTCAAGGGCATCATGTTTCAGGGCGCGTACCAGAGCCCGGGCGGCGAGCGGGTTCCGATGCGCTCGTGGGTGATGGCGAAGCTGCTGTGGGATCCGTCGCGGAACGTCGGAGGGCTGGAGCGCGATTTCGCCTCGGGCTACTACGAGGAGGCCGCGCCGGCAATCGCCGAGTACTATTCGCTGCTCGAGCGCGCGGGCCGCGAGCAAGGCGACATCGTCAACCAGCAGGGCATCCGCTATCCGATGGATACGGCGTTTATGTCGCGCGAGTTCCTGGATGAGGCGACGGTGCTGTTCGACCGCGCGGAGGCGATGGCGAAGAGCGATGAGATCAAGCGGCGCGTGCAGTTGGCGCGGCTGCCGATAACGTATGTCAAGCTCTGCCGCGGGCCGGAGTTCACGGGCGCGGACAACTACCGGGCGCTCATCGACGAATTCGAGCGCGTCGCCCACCGCGAGAAGATCACCCACCTCGCCGAAGGGGAACCGGACGTGGACGCCAAGCTCAATGAGTGGCGCGCAGCGGCGAGGTCAAAGGAGTCGTAGCTTTCCGGGGAGGCAGACGGGCGCTGCCCGGAGGTTTCCCGGGGACGGAAGGTGCAGTGGCCCTTGTTGTTTGACGCTCATGCGGCCACGACGAGAATCCTCGGCGGACCGGCTTCCGTCGGCGGAGACTGCCCTCGGGTTCTTAGCCGTTCAATCTCGAACGCGATGCCTTCGTGGACGAGATCGAGCGCCTCCTGCTCGGTGTCCGCAAAGCCGACGTATTCGGGGAATGCTGGAATCGTGATCGTGAAGCCCCCTTCCGGTTCGGGGGTCAAGATTACACTATACTGCATGTCAGTCTCTCCTCAGGGCGTCGAAGTCCTCGCGGGAAAGCCCCGCGCGCCTCAAGACCGCGCGAAGCGTTCCCTCTGGAAGGTCGCGGCCCGCATGGACTGCTATCGTGACTGCGTTCCCGGGGCGCTCTGGATGTTCCAGCCGCTGATGTGAGCCCTTTTGCCGAACCACCTTCCAGCCGCCGCGCTGCAGTACGCGCACCAACTCAGTTGCGGTCAACGCCTTTCCCTTGCCTTGCCACGAGCGCCAGCGAGGCTATCTCGGCTCTGCCGCTCACCTGACCATGGTACCACGTGTTCGCTCAGCCCTCAAGACCCGATTATTCATGTTGAGTTCAGTGGCGCAGCCGTGTCGGAATACTGCGCGCGCGATCATGCGGCGCAGACAACTACCGCGCGCTGATCGAGGAATTCGAGCGCGTCGCCCGACGCGAGAAAATCACCCACCTCGCCGAGGGGAAGCCGGACGTTGACGCCAAGCTCAAGGAATGGCGGAAGGCGGTTGCGCCCACGGGCGCACAAGCTGACCGTTGACACGGAATTCCCGGAACGCTACAGTAGCGGCGAGATGTTGCCGCATGGCGGGGACGCAGCGCGGCGCCGCAAAGTGAGCCCGAAGGATGACGAGGGCGGAAAGCGGCGGGGAGCGATGGGACGGTGCGCGCCGCGCGCCGAGCCGCTGTTCATCGCGCATTTCTTCTACAGGCTCTCCCGCACCGGCTGCTGTGAGCGAGAGGCGTGGGAGCAGGCGGCCGCGCACGACGCTGACAGCCGGCAATACGTTTTCTGGGACGCCGACGGGTGCCAGCGCCTGGAGTGATCCACCCTGTTTTGAGGGTTTGCGATTTTGCCGACTGCCTCTGACTCGCGGTGGGTGTCACGGGCGCACCCAGAACTCCACCCAGCCGATGCTGACGCTGCGCTTCGGTGAGGCCTCGATGAGGTTGTAGCCGCGGTTCACGGCGGATAGGGGGACGGCGAAGCCGTAGGTTGGGAACGGCGGGCGTGGATTGGGAAGCTCGATCGGACCAAGGGGTCGGCACACCTCGCCGTTGACGCGAACCTCCATGTTCTGATCGTCGGCGACGGGGTCGCCCTCGATGCCGAGGATCGCCGTCACTTCCCCCGACTGCGGCCGCGGGCCCGTCGCCACGCGGAACGCCGCCCAGCCTCCCGCTGAACGGCCGGCCGGCAGCGCGGCGGCGCGCGGTTCGCCCGGCGCCCAGGTATCGGCATACGTCACGACGTGCCGGCGAGGCTTGTCCGCAACGGTCTCGAGGTTGCCGATTTCGCGCAGCATCGTTCCGTAGTTCTGCAGATCACCCATGGCCGTGTCGGAGTCCATGTAGTTGAACAGGTAGATGCGGTCCGCGCCGCGATCGAGCATGGCCGCCGCCGCGCCGCGCACCGTCTCGAGCGAGTTGGGGTAGGCTTCGTGACCGGGGTAAGGCCGCACCAACACCTCCAGTCCGGCGGCAAGCGTCACCTTCGTCCCGTCGAGCAGCGCCTTCCACACCTCGATCGGCATGTCGGTCTCGATCGAGGCCCAGAACGGCGTAACGACGAGCATGTCAATCAGGCCGCGGCGCGCCCAGGTGATCGCATCCATGCCAAGGCCCAGCGCCGTCTGCGGCCGCGACGGCACGCGCGCCCCGAGCTGTATCTTGTGCCCGCACCTCTTCTCCCACTCATCGAGCAGGCGGCGCACCTCCGTCGTGAACTCCGTTAGCAGCCGCGCGCCCTCGGCCTCGTGGCCGGGGCGGAAGTGGAACCCAAACCGCATCCAATCGAGCTCCAGGCCGTCAAAGTCATAGCGCTCCCCCAGCTCGCGGATGAGCGCCATGTGGTACGTGCGCACTTCCTCTTTGCCGTAGTCGAATGCGCGGTCCTGCCATTCGACGAACCGGTACGGGACGCGGCGCAGGTCGAGGCGCGAGCGCCAGAACTCGCTGTGGATGTAGGCCTTCTCGTCGTCCACGTTATGGATGTCGTTCATGCGCATGGACAGCCAGGGCGAGATGCCCTTTTCCCGGCAACGACCAATCCAGTGCGCGTACACATCAATGCCGTCGTGGTCGAGCTGCCACGCGGTGTGAATCCACTTGCGGGCTGTTACACGGTCTTCCGGTTTGAGGCTGGCGAGCAGCGGTTGGTCGTCGCCGGCTTGGGGGTCATAGCCGCGCCAGATTGGGTCCCAGACCTTGCTGGCGTAGCTCGTGCGCATGCAGTTTGGGCAGAGCATGAGCTCCTTGACCTGGGTATTCGCGTACTGGTCAACCCACGACTCGACCTTCTCCGCATCCAAGTGCTGGGCGGCCCTGGTGAAGAAGTAATGCGAATCGTCCTCGTTGAGAGCGATGCCGGGCATGGGCTTCCGTCCTTTCGAGAGGCGGCGTTCGGCGGGCGCGTTGGGCGCTGCGCTGTCAGCGGAATCGGCGAGCGGGCAGGCGGCAATGGCCAGTCCCGCAGCAGCGGTCAGCAGTTCGCGTCGAGTGAGTGGCATTCGCGCGTTAGCGGCTTCAACTCGCGGCGGCATCAACTTGCCGTTCGGCGATGTTGAACGCGTGTCGCACCCAGTGGCCGACTTCGGGATCCATCAGTCCGGCGAACTCGCGCAGCACCTTCGGGAATCGCGCTTCATAGTCGGCGCGCATCCTGGTGATGGCTTTCTTGTTGCCATCGAGCGCCGCGAGATAGGCCCGCGCGATGAGCGCCGCGTGCTGGGCGTGCAGCGCCGCCAGCCCCAGGCTCTCGCGCACAACATTACTTTTCTCGGCCTTGCGCAGCGCGCTGAAGCGTTTCCGGGCCTCGCCGGCGAAGGCCGCGATATCGGACAAGCGTTTCCGCTGCGCCTCGGTCGGCGATACCGTCCCGTGTTGGTACTCGGGCCCAACTCGGAATGCCCGCATCGCGCGCGCGAAGAAGGCTTCAACTTCCTTGACGTGCTTGCCGAAAGCGGCGGACATGATCTTGCGCCGGTGCGCCGCGATGGACTGGCGGCTGTTCCACAGCATGTCGGCCATCGCGTTCGGCAGGTACGGGAACGGGTAGAAGCAGCGTATGTTCTGGCAACTCATGAGCCCGTTCAAGCCGAGAGAGGCGAGGTCCTTGACGTCCTGCGCCATGACCGAACCGATATCCGATCCGAGGCCGTCGCGGAACGCCCGCGAGCCGAGATGGTAATCGAAGAGGAACGTGTCCGAGAGCTTCAGAGGCAGCCACCGGCGCGCGATGTCGGCGTTCGGGCGGTTGCCGCGCGGCAGGCGCACCTGGTTGAGGCACGGACGGGCGACGTCGAAATCCTCGTCACACTTCGGATCGGTGAGCGGGTGAGTGTGACACCGCGAAATGGGCGCATACATGAACGTTGCGCTATCGACCCGAAGGCGTTCGTGCTCCGGCGGCCAGAGCAGGTCGAAGTAGCCGAGGAAGACGATCCGAGTGCGAAGGCCTTGCTCATTGATCCTCCCGGCCACCTCGTTCACGAGCATCACATACCAATCGGTTGGCGTCATGCGCCGACAGTCGGCGCATTCGCACTTGTTGTTGAAGGCGTCCGACATCCAGAAGTGCAGCAAGTCAACTTCAGGATGTCGCGTCGCATACGCCACCACTTCGTTGATGAGCGCTTCGCGCGCCGCGGGGTTGGAGTAACACAGTTCGGTGTTGACGGGGATGCCCATCCACACCTCGCGCTTGCCCTTCACCTCGGCCAGCCACGACTGCTTGTCCTTCGGCGGCTTGAGGTCGTAGGTTCCCCAATCGAACCCGGGCAGGTCAACGGTGAACGCGGTCCAGCCGTGGCCGACGCGGTGCAGCATCAGCCCCAGCTGCTTGACGCGCTCGATCACGCGATCGTCGAGTTCGTAGCATTCGTCGTCGGTCAATCGGCCGGTGCGTGCGGTGGGCGGGACCTCGGGGCTGCCGTTGTAGCCCCGCCGCCAAAATTCGCCGGAATGCCGGAACTGTAACTGGAAGGCGTTCATCTTCTTCTTCGCCATCCAGTCGAGGATATCGAGGACGTGGTCCAGCCGTGGTGCGCCTTCGATGCAGACGCCGCGATGGCGGTAGCTGGGCTTCTCGCGGATGGCGCGGCTGGGCAGAGCGAGGTTCTTCTTCTTGCGCGGCAGCACATCGCCGTTCGAGCCGGGGCGCACGAACACCGCGCCGAACTCCTCCAGCAGACGGTAGGCACCGAAGAGAACGCTGCGCGCGTTGGAGCCGGTAAGGTAGAGCGTGCCGCGCTTGGGGATGATGGCCAGGGCATCGTCCATGTCATGCGGCCGTGGCAGCGAACCGAGACCCAACCCAAGGAGGTAAGGCGATACGCCGAGGACAATGTCCGCGGCGAGGGCGTGGGGCAACGCAGGGAGCGCCGGCATCACCTGGGCGCGCACATCGGCGAGCTGAGGCAGGTATCGCGCCAACTCGTACGCGGCATGCTCCACCGCGGACTCGAAGCCGAGCGGCTGAACTACGATGGTTTTCCTTGCGGGCATCATTGACTCCGTTCCGTCAGGGGTTGCGCGACGATTCCGGGGCTACACCGCCGGGCCGGGCCTTGGATGTGTAGGGCACAGCAAGGAAGCCGTCTCACAATCCCCGGAAAGCGGGTCGGGGTGGAACCCGACCCCTACGATTGACGCTCATGGCCGTAGGGGTCGGCCTCCTGGCCGACCCGCCGTCTACGATTGTGGCACGACCACCGCGCTGTGCACCTTCGGTATACGTCGAGGCCGTGCTTTCGCCTGGGTACGTTAGCTCGGTCGCGCTACACCTCTTTCGCTATCCGCTCCATCGCCTCCCAGATCGCGGCCGCGACGAACTCGTTGTCCTCCGGCGACATGCACGGGTGCATGGGCGGGCAGAACAGCCGCGCGCCAATCTCGTCCGACACCGGCAGTTCCTGGCCGACGGTATGGCGGGCGATATACGGCACCGTCTTATGCGCGGGCGGGTTGGCAACAACGCAGTCAACGCCGTACTCGTCGCGGAGCAACTGCATCAGCCGGTCGCGTTTCTCCCCCGCCCACTCCTTCGGCGCAAGCAGCGAGTAGAGGTAATAGACATGCTCGTACCCCGGCGGCTCGTAGGGCAAAGTGAGGCCGGGGCAGCCTTCGAGCATCTGGTTGCGCTCCTGCCCCAGCTTGCGGCGCGCCTCGAGCAGGCCCGGCAGGCGCCTGAGTTGCACCATCCCCACCGCCGCCTGCACCTTCGTCATCTTGTAGTTCGATCCCCAGCCGACGCCGCGCAGATTGGGATCGCCGTAGTGTGTCGGGTTGCCGAACTGACGGATGCCTTGCAGATGCGGCATGAGGCTTTCGTCGTCGGTGGTGATGGCGCCGCCTTCGCCGAGGGTTGTCATCAGCTTCTGAGTGTGGAAGCTGAAGACATTCATCCAGCCCCTCTTGCCGATCTTGGTGCCCTTGTAGCCGCCGCCGAGCGAACGAGCCGCATCGCCGATGACCTTGATCGGCCCGTGCTTCGGGTGCGGGTGGCGCTCGGCCAATTCGAGGAACGCGTCCATGTCGGCTGAGAGCCCGTTCATGTGCGTCGGCAGAATGGCGCGCGTGTTGGGCGTGATCTTCTTCTCGACGTCGTTGGGATCGAGGTTCAGGGTCCTGGGGTCAATCTCACCGAGGATGAGCGTGCCGCCCTGGCCGAGCACCGACATCAGTGACGCGCGGAAGTTGATGGAGGGGACAATGACTTCGTCGCCCGGCTCGAGGTGCAGCGACATGACGGCCATGTCGAGTCCTCCGCCGGCGCCGTTGATGGAGACACAGTGCTTGGCGCCGCAGTACGCCGCGAAGGCTTTCTCGAATTCCTCGATCTCCTCGCAGATGAAGCCGAAGCCGACGCTGGGATCCATCGAGGCGCGGATGGTCTTGACGACGACGTCGACTTCCTCCTCACCGTAGTAACTGCCCAGGAGAGGCTCTGCGGGCCACGCGATTGCAGGCCGGCCTCGCTTCAGTGCCTCTTTGCGCTGCTTCGCGTCCATGTGCGTTCCTTTCGGGGACCATAGCGCCAAGGCGCAAACGGTTTTCCCGGGGTGATTGTCATGCGGCCGAAGCGCGTCGTCGCTCTCACGGTGAGGCACGATTCGGCGTCAACGAAGACAGTCCCTTTGGGGAATGGATGGCTCCAGGAGAACTCCTCGCCATATCAGGGGGAGGCCGGAAGAGGACGACCGAGCGACGACCGCCTTCACCCGGTGCATTGTTCTACCGCCCCATCAACCCTTGCACGTACCCGATCCCGGCCTGAACGGCGGCACACGGTTCCTCGCCGCCCTCGTACTCGACCGAGATATAGCCGTCGTAGCCGCCATCGGTGAGGACGCGGTAGACAGCGTCGAGCGGCACCTCGCCTGTGCCGAGTGGCACCGACGTCCAGCCGTCGGGCCTGAGCTTGATGTCCTTGAAGTGCACGTGACGCACCCAGGGCAACAAGCCGGGCAGCGGCTTCACGCAGTCCTCGCCGGTGAGGTAGAAGTTCCCGGGGTCGTAGGTCAAGCCGAACGCCAGGGAATCCACCGCCTCGACGACCGCTCGCATGTGCTCGCCGCGGGTGCACAGCGCCTGTTGGC
>Ga0315291_10009901_pt1 | contig 11681 bp, 12 predicted proteins | sample YL17G12_20_MG_FD_203070 | JGI IMG/M metagenome (GOLD analysis project Ga0315291, IMG submission 203070) | Sediment microbial communities from Yellowstone Lake, YNP, Wyoming, USA - YL17G12_20 | ecosystem: Environmental > Aquatic > Freshwater > Lake > Sediment | place: USA: Wyoming | collected...
TGTCTCATCTGTGAACCTGTTGACAATCTTTACCTTAACCTTCCCGCTTGCGGCTGGTTTCTCTTCCTTCACCTTTAGGCGTTCAATCAGTTCCTTTTTCGTTAACTTTTTCAAATCTTCCATCTCAATTACCTCCTTTAGATATTCGCCCCTTGGAGTGCCAATGCCTGAGCAGCTCCAGGTCAATTTTGATTGACTTTCGAGTTTTTATTTTCATATACAAGCTTCCCATATTCTTTATTCAACGCGATTTCCGTTTTCTTGTCCAGAGCGCGCATCTTGTCCACCACCATCATGTATGCGTTCCTCAGGTGGTGAGGGCCCATCATGTTCGTGCCTGTCGCCTTCTCGATCCAGGACGAGAGATATTTTTCTGTCTCGTCCCAGCCTTTGCTTTTGAGTATGTTCCTGATTTGTCTCATGCAATCGGCGTAGAGATTGTCAATGAGATTCGGCTTCTCGGTGTTCAGCTTTATGTGATGCTTTTCTATCTTGTCAATCCAGAGTCCCATCAAGGTCATTTTATCCATTCACGATCCCCTCGACTTTTTTCGGATATAATTCCCCATGGCCTACGCAGTTCGGGAAATGAAAGGCCCTGTTGATTCTCTCCATTCCGTTTGCCAGATGCTCAGTGACTACAGGCGTGACTTCTTTATCTGGGACGAACTTCTTGCAGTCAGGGCAGTACGGCAGGAAGCCGTCCATGGTGAATTTACTTTTCATGTAATACCTCCGCTTCCTTCCAGCGCACCAGGTCGATGGCCTGGGCGGGCGAAACATAAACCTCAGAGCCGGCCTTCAGCTGGGGAATGAATTTTGATTGGCCTGAGGCATCGTTAAACGTGAATTCGCGCATGTTGCGGGTTATCCTGACCTTGACCCTCTCCCAATCCTGCATGGCTTCCAGAGCGCTTATAATCGCGTCCTGGGGGGGGTTTGGCGGGGCCTTCTCTTGTGGTGTCAATACTCCAGCGAGCCGCGCAATCAATTCATTAAGGGCCTTATTTCCCTCAAGGATCGCGGCCGCTGAAAGATTCAATGCGTTCGCAATCCCGTTCTGTGTGGCCACGGACCCCTGCAGCAGCTTCTCGACGTTCGCGCTCTTTTCCTGGATCGTCTGCAAGGCCAGAGGGAAGGATCGCCAAGCCGCGGCGAGAGGGCGATGGTTGGATTCGAACGTGCCGGTCTCCGGGCTGTTGTCGAACTTGGCCCAGGCTTCTTCCGGCTGATCGCCCGGTAGCATCTTCTCTCTTGGAAATCCGAGGCGCTCAACGACCCGGGGCTCAGTGAGTTCCTTGGCGCTCTCCTTCGTGATCGCATTCGAATACGTGAACTCAGGATCGGAGCAGCGGGCCTTGGTCGGGTCGATGAAGTAGTTGTACTGAAGGAGCAGGTTGTACAGACGGAAGACGAGCTCGTTATAGATCGGGATGGCTTCCCTGAAGTCGCGCAGCTTGACCGGGCCCAGCTGGATGACGACGCTCTGGGACGTCTCCCTGATTGAGCAGTTGTAGTCGCCCAGGTTGACGTGCCCGTGCTTCTGGACGTTGTTGTTCATTTTCAAATTAATTTTTTCCCAGAAGCCCTTAGGCAGGTTTCCAGTGCAATTCGGGTCTCTCGGGATTGTGATGTACACGTCCTCCATGCCGATTTTTTCGTCAATGTCAAACATCGTCGTACTATACGAGAAATCTTTGACATTGATTTTTTTCGCCTTTTTCGTCAGGGTGTAAATCGGCGGCCAGACGCCAGGAACAATTTTAAGCAAACCGAGATGCGTCATGCGCTTCATGTAGTAAGATACCATCTGCCTCGACATCTTGAGCTCCTTGCCCAACGAGGCGGCAGAAAAGGGCATCCCGCCGCAAATGTGCGGCATTGTCAAACATTTACAAATGAATCTTTGACATTGTTCTTTGACATTTCCCGCTGCATATCGGTTTTTTCCTTTGACAGTGCTGGCTAATCCTCGCGCCGGAGCATGCAAGGGTAATGAGGTGATGCCCTGACCTTCCGCCTCAATCTGGGCTTTTGGGGTTTCATCGTTCATAGTCTTCCTCACAATCCCGGCGTGGAATGGGATCGTCAATGTGCTAATCCTTCGTGACTGTAACGTCTGTACCGGCTGGGAATAGATGGTGCAATTCAACAGGAATCGTAATAACGAGCCTCTTTCCCTGCTTGGCTATTTTTCTTTTGAAGTACAAACGCTCTTTCATGTATTCCTTTTGGAACACAGACTTTATATACTTTTCGGTGTGGGTGTGGTTTGATTAATATCTTCGTCGATGTTTGGCCCGCAGCCTTCCTTCCTCTTCCAATTCCGAGCGCCTTCGTATCGCTTCATCTTCATTGAGACGGCGAACTCTCCTACTATTCCATTCATCCAAAATGGCGATTACCTTCTGGATGCTTCTGCCGTCGCGACGCCAATATCTATAGAAAAAAGCCCCGGAAACGATAGCGCAAACCAGCCACATTAGTTGGATCGGTGATGGGACGAAAAGCCCGGTCCATAAAGTAAAGATGCAGAAGAAAAAACAGATGCGCCAACGCAACTTATCGAATTTGTCGGCTCCCATGTATATTTTTTGAGGATGCGGGTTTAAATCCTTGAAATGTTTAAACATCGCTATACGTTTTTAAATATTTTCACTATTTTATGATAGTGAATATAATATGGAGATATATTATCACGACACGCGTTTAAACTGGATTCAGAGGAAGGTGAGGACAGACCCGAAGATAACCGCCGAGAACAAGCAGGCCATCCTCGAGTTCGACCGGCAGCTGCTTGTCGACGGCATGAAGAGGCCGACCAGGGTGAACTACCTCTCGACCCTGTACGTGCTCGGGAAGAAATCGCGCAACGGCTTCCGTATGTCGACCAGGAAGGACATCGAATACCTGATCGCCTTCGTGAACGGCAACGGCTTCACGGAGTGGACCCGGGAGAAGTACTTCGTCATCATGCGCCGGTTCTTCTCGAAGCTGGGGATAGATGTCAGCTGGATACGGCTGAAATCAAGGAACGAGCTCATGAACAACCATATCCCCGAACAGCTCCTCGAGAAGCCGGAAGAGCGGGCGGTCATCAAAGGGATAGACAAGCTCATGGACCGGACGATAACCGCGCTGCTGGCCGAGGGCGGGTTCAGGATCGGGGAAGTCCTGCCGCTCGAGACGAAGAGCATCGCCTTCGACCGCTACGGCTGCCGACTGATCGTCAGTGGGAAGACGGGGATGCGGGCGGTCCCGCTGATCAGGTGCGACTGCGACCACAAGAACCTGGCCGTCAACCTGCTTGAGAAGTGGCTGGACAAGCGCGAGTTCGAGACGCCGTACGCTTTCAACCGGCCGTTCATCCAGGGCGAGGACCGCGGACTGCCGCGCGGCCTGAGCCATCGATACATCAGATACGTCTTCGAAATGGTCAATGGGTCAGGCGCGACAAGGAAGCATGTGCACCCTCATCTCTTCAGGCACACCAGGGCGACTCAGTTGGCGAACTTCCTGACCGAGTTCCAGCTATGCAATTACTTCGGCTGGACGTACGGATCGCAGACGCCGCGGGTGTATGTTCGTCTGGCCGGGAAGGACATCATAAACTCGCTGCTGAAGGCGTACGGGATGAAGCCGACCGAGAACGTGAACCCCTGCCTGTGGTGCAACTGATAGAAAAAACAATGCTCATCCCGTCGCCGGGAATCACAGCCGAATGCAAGTGGCGAAGCTGTTGCATCACTGTTTCTGACGGCCATGCGCTCATCTCGTCTTGAGATACGCGAATGCACCGACGACCGTTATCAATATCACGACGCCCGCAAGCGCGAGCGGGAGAATTGACGCGAGGTCGAACCCTGACTTCGTGTTGTTACCTATCCTCTCCACGACTAAGGCGCCCTGCGTTCCCAGAGTCGCGGTTGGAATCGCTTGCTGGAAGGTAAAGTACACGATCGCCAGGATTATCAGAATGATCGGCACGAGGCCGATCATCAGGATGTTCCCGATGGCGAACTGTCCTTTTTTCATGAAAATTAGTTTTTCCGTCTTCTAATAAAGGACGTTGTGTCAAGAGCGCCTTTTCCTTTGCTTTCGGAGTATCTCTTCCACGCCGGCCGACCTTCCCATCGGCCCGAACTCTATATCGAGATCGCTTATCAGATTCTCATCCAGCCAGAGATTAAACCTTTTTCTCGCCATGTCGCACCTCAGTCATGGAAGACCCTGTACAGAACCCCGGTTATGCCTATGGCCAGGAAGACGAAAATCGTGTAGTGGATGACGGTCGGGAACAGCGGAATCAATGTCGGGCTGACCACAAGCGCGATGACTATCGTGGAGCCGAAGTTCTTGGTCTTCAGGTAAAACATGAGGGTCGGGATGAAGAAGAGCATGACCCAGAACCAGGGCCCGAGCAGGTCGGTATAGACGCCTAATACGCCTGAGATGAGCTGGCCGTGGCTGACCTTGTACCATGCCGCCGTGATATTCGCTACTGGCATTTAAGACGCCTCCCTGAACGATTGGCCGCGCATGAACTGGACGATGCCGACGAAGTAGACGAAGAGTATCATCGTGCCCATGAGCGCGGCGAACGGATGGACGCCGAACATGCATGCGCCCGGGACCCCGCACATGAGATTGTTGATCAGTACCGGGAAGGCTATCGTCGCGCCTGCGAAGGCGCTGATGATGATGAATATTCCCTGAGCTGCCAGGCGGACATTCTCGACGATCCAGTTGACCTCTGAGAGTACCGGGGTGTAGGCGTTGCTCACCGCCGATGTGGTCGAGTTTATCCCGGATTCTATTTGCGTCCTTCCGAACCCCTGTATTGAAGACATACCGGCATCGAGGGATATGGTTGCCGGGATTATCCCGAGGACTAAATTGAATATGAAGGTGTACAGGGCGATGTCGTAGAATCTCATGTCAGCCGACCCCCCTCTCCGATGCTGAAAGCTTGTTGAGGACGGCGATAACCATCGCCATCACGAGGACGCCTGTCCCGACCGGCCACCATGTAAGGTATGAGATCAGCGCCGAGAACAGCACGACTATCACGCCCGCTGTCGCGCCGTGCCTCTGGTCGAACATCAGCGCCAGGAAGAACACGAAGCAGATGGACACGAACGTCTGGATCGGGAGCCCTGCGGGCATCGGACCGGCGATCGCCTCGATTATCATGAAGAACGGAATCAGGTCAATGAGCGGCTCGAAAATCTGGACGAGCTCGATGGTGTTCTCGCCGAAAACGCTGTGATGGATTTTCGCGTCGACCTTGTACGTTCCGTTGATGTCAGGGACTGCGTACGTGTAAGACGCCACCGAGTGGTTCGTCGAGTTCGCGTAATAGAGGAGCGAGCCGTTCCTGTCGGTCCAGTTGTAGACTGAGAACTCCGAGCTTATGGCGTTCCCCGAGGCGTCGATGAAGCTGAAGACTATGCTGCCGCCCGTCATGTTGAGGTAGTAGGAGAAGTTCGCGGCCGAGAAGTCGTTGGTGATGATCCGGTTTATCTGGATGGTCTTCGTCAGGTCGCTCGAGTCCGCGAACAGGAAGCCTATGGAGCGCTCCTCGACGCCGTTGTCGACATAAATCTGGTACTTGTCGCCGTTGATGAGGTAGATGATGACCTTGCCCTCCGCGTCGAAAAGCTGCTCCGTGATGGTTTCAAGGTTGCCGCCTATCCACTTCTTTATCTTCAGCGCCGAGCCCGAGAACTCGCCGGTGTTGTCGAGCAGCGAGACGAGAATCTGAAGTACCTGCTTCTGGTTGGCGTCGACCAGGTACATGTTCTTGTCCTCGACCGACGACCTCGCCAGCAGGTCGCGGTAGTAGAACTCGGTGGCCGAATACTGCACGAGCCCGCGCATGTAGTCGAGTTGCACCTTTGAGGCGATTAGCATTTTCGATACATTGAAGTCTTTCCAGGACGTCCCTTCGGTGCAGTAGATGATCATGGTATTCGTCGCTCCGGGCGGGAACCCTGCGCTTCCGTTGACCTCTTCAGTGAACATCACGTAGTAATGCGGATTATACTCGGAGTAGACCGTCATGTTGTCGACAAGCGAAGTAAGCATAACGCCTGATGTGTGGTTGACATAAGCGAAGAAGTTGCCGAAATAGACGGCGAAGATCGAGACGTTTTCAGTGTTCACGACAAGATATGAGTTGTTGACGTAGCTGCTGGTATTCGTGGTGTTGACGAGCACGTCGGTCAGGTTCGCGGAAACGTAGCCGCTCGCAACGAGCCCGGTGAAGTTCAGCGTCACGTTCTTCGACCCTCCGGTCGATATGTTTTTCCAGAAAGCGTAAGTCGTGTTGTCAGAGCATCCTACCCCTCCTGAAAGAACGTAGAGCCATGCAGCGGTCGAATACGGAGCGTAATTTGTCGTCTCGCCAATTGAACATGAAAAGTTGTAGTTTCCGGCCGAAAGCGTCGAGACGTACGGATTCGAAATCGAGATGCCGTTCCTGTATAACGATGGCGAGCCTTCCGAAACCGAGCATGAGATTGTCGCCTGGGTGTTGACGCCTATCGTCCAGGCTGGCGATGCCGACAGCGAGACGGTGCTGTTCGCCTTCAGCTGCAGGACAGCCGAAAGATTCTCATAGGCCGAGTTGTTGATGGTGCGCTGGTAGGTGTTGTTGAAATAATAGAGCGTCCCGGACCCGTCGCTGAAGGTGATGTTGACGTTGCCGTTCGGGATGCTCGACCACTCGAACATCGCCGGGTTGTTCACGGATGCGTTGCACAGCTGGGTCGTCGAGTTGGCGAAGCAGACCGTCCAGTTCTGAAGCGCGGCGCTTGTCGCGTTGTCCCTGAGCGAGATGTTGAGGCCCATCCAGACGTAAAAGTATTCGACATCGTAGGCGATGTTCGGGCCGTCGCTCGCCGAGATGTTGAAGGAGTGAGGACCGCCGGTGAGCGTCAGGTTCCCGGTGCTGTAGGTGGCGTTCGTGATGTTGAACGACGAGTTGTAGACCCCGTCGATGCGGAGGGTGATGTTGAGGCTGGCCGCATTATCGTCCGTGGCCGTGATGTTGCGGAAGACTTTGGTGGAGTAGTAGGTTGTGTTCTCTGGCTTGATAATCGTAATTACCGGAGGATTGTTTCCCGATGACGTTTTTTCCGTTCCTACCGACCATGATGGCGGATTCGAGACATAAAGCCTTACTCTGAAATTATCATAGTATGCATTTGATGCGTCATTTCCCCTAATCCCAACTGAGGCGGGATCATTTCTTGCTGCTATGCCTCTTATGGTAAAATTATTTGCGACCGCTGGAAATAAATTGACGTACAGATCATGGACTATTCCACTCGCATTCGTGTACAGGTCCAAACGGGAATTATAAGTTACGTTCAGGTTTGTCGCATATGAAACTCCCAAAGATACCCAACCTCCGTACCATTCGTCATATCTTGCTTTGTTCAAAGCTGCGACTGATGAATAGCCTGATATTATTCTGTAATGGTTAGTCAGGTTACAATAAAATCCGCTTGCTCCTCTTGTGTATTCTGGCGTTGTGGCTCCGCCGGTCACATTTGATTCAAATTCTATTATCAACGGCAGATTCCAGCTTGTTGGATTAGCCCACAACATATTATCATTCGCTGTTACAGCTGTCCCATTGTGGTACGCCCTATTATTTGAAATTGAAAACTGCGGTCCGCCAGACGCATCCGTTGTATCTCTGGTCCAATTCGAACCTACGCTATAATTATTTGCTCGATTGAAATCATCGAAAACCCTGAAGGTGCTCCAACCATTCGACTTGTCGGTCGCCGTGCTCGAGTTATAGTACATCAGGAACGAGGTCTGATTTGCGGATGATGTTTTGATGTAAATCGTGCAGTTCGTTGCCGTGTCTGATTTGTTGCAGACCGGATGCCTCCAGAAACTCATGTTATTTCCGGTCGCCGAATTGCAGTCTGTCCCATCGGTTATCAGCATGTCGACGAAACCGCTCTGTAAATCAGTGTATGGAATTTGGGAATTGCTGAACATGAACTCGGCCTCGTATCCTGAAGCGAAAGACGAGACTGACGAATTCGTGATCTCACGGCATTTGTTGTATCCGGTCGGCCAAGCCGCGGCCGTCATGGGCAAAACAGCAAGGGCTAAAAAAATTAACAAAATCGCCCAGATCACGAATCTCCTGCTCATCAATCCTCACCAGAAAGACGGCTCTTTCGGCTGGCGGCGGCCTTTCTTCTTGCGGCCGCCGCCCTCGGTCCCGAATGGGTCGAAGTTCCCTTGTCCCCTGCCTCCGCCGCCTATGTCGAATATCGGCCTTTCGGCGTTCTTCTGTATCTTGCCGGCGACGCTCGGAAGCTCTCCGATGTTCAGGCCATTGCCTGCACCGCCAAGGAATCCATGACGCCCAGCTTTTGCCCTGGCATCAGCCCCCGCTTTTTGCCTGGCGGCTGCTATCTCGGCTTTTATGGATTCGCTTCCCCTTGCCCTTCTGTATTCGGCGTCGTATGCAGCTTTTCTTGCCTGGTTCAGTCGGCTTTCCATCTTCCACTTTCCAGCCTGCTCTTCTCCCTTCTTCCTTATCCATTTGCTTATGCCCATGCTCAAACCTCCGTCCCTTAATAATAACCGCTTTCCGGCTCGCGCCTCAACGACGACACGATGCCGTAAATCAGCATCCCGACAATCAGCGCAACCGGCCAGTACCGCCACGAGAATTTCAGCTGGTCGAGCACGCTGAGCGCTCCGGTATATCCTGACAGCATGTTATCAGCCATCGGGAAAAGCACCGGCTCGTAGACCATCGACAGGATGATCCAGACGAACGTGATTATAAAACACATCAGCAGCACAACCACCCAAGCATAAGCCGCAGATTCTCCCTTCATCGTCTTTTCCTCCCGCGTTTAGACCCGAATCCCAAGAACTCCTCAGGCGACATCACCGGGTTTTTGTGAAGGTAATAATAGCCGCGCCTCTTTCGTCCTGGAGGCCTCTGGTGAGAGGGTTTCGTGTAATTGAACTGCTCCATCCATGGCGGAGCGAAGAACTTCTCAGGCGGCGGCTGCTTGCCTTTTCCGAATCCGAAATCGAATCCGAAGCCCGTGGCCTGGCTGAGCTTCAGGCGCGACCTCTGGGTCTGCTTCTGCTTGAGACCGAGGCCGAGGTCGATGTCTTCCTTCATGCCGAACCCCATTCCCGAAACCGGGATTATGAACCTGTCCTGAGACGTCCGCTCGCCGGAGTCCATGCCATGCTTCGTCTTCGGTCCAAGTCCGAGTCCTATGTCGATTTCCTGAACGGGCTGCTGCCCCTGGGATGAACGCTGCCCTGTCTCAATGCCGAATGCAAAATCGAAAGCGTCCTTTTCCCCTGAAGCCCTGCGGCCCTTGACTTTCGATTCCGGTATGATCATCGCCAGCATATCGTTCTGCGGCTTCTGTCCGCCCTTCGCAGCGGCTCGTCCGCTCTCGAACCCGAGCATCTTCGCCTGGTCCGCTCCCTGGACGAAGCGCTGCATCGAGTCGCCCATCAGGTCCGCCTTCGTTCCCCTGCCGGACGACGAACTCACTTCGCCTCGCGGCTCGAGTATGCCGTATTCCGGCTCGAACTTCGAAGACTTCTTCGGCTCTTCCATGAGCGAGTAGACGTCAGTCTTTCCGAGCGTCGCTCCTCGCCTGGCGCTCTCGCCGACGAACGCTGCGTCCATCTGGATCACCGGGCCCTGCTCGCCGGCCGCGACCTCTGAAAATATGACGCCCTTCTTCCCGGCGACGCCGTAGGCAGTCGATGCGAACGTCTCGACCTTGTTGAAAGGCCTCGCCGGTTCTCCCTTCACCTCCGGGTTGTAGAGCTCTATCACTCCTTCGGGTGACTTCGCCTGGCCCGTCTTGACTGATGCAAAGAAGCCTGCGCCTGCGGATTCCCTCGCCCTTACTCCTATTTGAACGGTCTTCGATTCGCTTGTTCCTAACGCCAGGTCACCTATGCCCTCGGCCTTGCCGGAACCCTTGACGACCATCTCGTCCCTCGTCACCATGACGCCCTTCGACTTTGCACTGCCCGGCATCGATGTCTCGTATTCGTGGATGCCGTAGACGCGCTTCGTGCCGAACTCCGTCTCGAGAATCTGCATCTGTGACTTGACCCTCGTTGTGGCGACCTTCCCGGTATCTGTCAGTGTCATGGTCTTGGTGTATGCGTCGGCTGTCGTGCCGGTCGTATCAAGAATGACGTCGGACTTCGCGGCCTCGACATATGTTGGCGTCGGTTTCGGGTTGCCTCCCTTCATCCAGTTGATGACCTTCGGGACGCCCTTGGCGATGCCGTAGCCGACGAAAGGAATCGCGGCATAGATGCCTGTCCTTGCAACGTTTTCAGCGGTCGGGTCCTTGATAGTCCCTCCAATTTCAAGCCCCATCGTTGCACCATATAAATACGTGAAACCTTGTGTCGTTGCTGTTTTGATGGCTGGGCCGAATGCACCGCCTGCTGCAGCAAAAGATGATACTCCTATGCCCATGCCCAAGGCTTCCATCGAATCGAATGGAACGCTACCCGTGAAGATTGGTTTTCCCATGACTTCGAATGTGCCTGAGATATACTCGGGCTCTTTTTCGTAGAGGCCTTGGACGTAATTCATGTAGTGCTGATGTTGGGCATCCGTATCCCATGTTCCTGTCAAAACTTTCGGTCCAACATCAGATAGCATAACTCCGAAGGCATTTACGGGATTAGAATATTTGGCGGCATAGCCGGCCTGGACTTCTGGGCTCTGAGCGCTTTCATAAATATTTTTCTGCCGCTCCTCTTCATTGATCGCGGTCCTCTCCGCTGCGGCCTGCGCCATGCCGAGCGGCGAATGGGTTTCACTCACGACCGGGTACTGATACTGCGCCTTCCTCGCCACCGCAAGCGTGCCGACCGGAACGGTGTAAATAACCTCTCCGCCCTGCGCTGACTCTGCGGCCTGAAGCTCGTTCTTCGATATGACGCCGGAGATATAAGCTCCCCTTGCTGTCATTGTCTTTTCCTTGGGAGTGAAATCCGGTAGCCCTAAAAGGCCAGCCTCGAAATCCGTCATCTGCCTCGGTGCTGTCTGGACGTTCTGGGTTTGTGGCGTGGCCTTCCATCCCGGGCTTGTGAGAACGTAATCCTGCGGCGCCTTCTCGACGTATGCGCCTCCGCCCGGGCCTGCGCCCGGTATCAAGACCTCGATTATGTTCTGCTCCGGTGTGATCGGCTTATCGGAAGGCTGGTAGAACTCCTGACCCTGAGCGTTCCTGACCATGATATACTGCGGTGCTGACTTAGGGATCGGGGGCGGCGTCGAAGTCGTGCCGGTCGAAGAATTGTACATGCCCGAAGCAGCGACAATCTGCTCCCCGTTGTACGAGCCTGATGCGGCCACGCTCTTCGGAACGTAATACTCGTTGCCCTGGGCTGTTTTCACGGCTACAGTTTCTTCGGCCATGATAAACCGATTTTCCGGTCTTCTAATAAATCAGATTCGTTTATTAGATGCAAGAATAAGTTTTTTACATGAGCAAGGCCGATGCTGCAGTGAAGGGCGGAATCGGTTTTATTGGCATTGCTTTTATGTTTTTAATAATTGGATTGATGCGATTACCTCTATATATTTCTCAGCAAACAATTCCAAATTATTTAATTTTAGGTTTATTTGTTTTACCTAC